>Ga0209101_1002127_pt1 | contig 13464 bp, 7 predicted proteins | sample ConPoolayeCmetaG_FD_185481 | JGI IMG/M metagenome (GOLD analysis project Ga0209101, IMG submission 185481) | Hot spring microbial mat communities from California, USA to study Microbial Dark Matter (Phase II) - Cone Pool mat layer C metaG... ... | reverse complement strand
TGTGCTCATGGATACGGAAATCGACGACCGCGACGCCGGCGTGATGGAAACCGCCAAAGGGACCATCCTGGTAACGACTTTCACCTCGCTTGCCTACGAGGCAGTCTTGGCCCGGGCCGAACAGGCGGCGGCGGAGGGAAAGCCCACATGGGAACCTGCCCGAGTGCAGCGCTGGCAGGCAGCACATCGCCGTCTTCCGGCCGAGGGGCGCAAGGCACTACTGTGGCAGTGGATGCTCCGCTCGACCGATGGCGGCCTCACCTGGTCGGCCCCCTACAAGGTTCCCATCAACAGCCCTCACGGCCCATTCGAACTTGCTGACGGCCGTCTGCTGTACGCTGGCAAGGAACTGTGGCACGGGGAAAACAGGATCGGCGTGTGTCAGTCGACCGACGACGGACAGAGCTGGACCTGGCTGGCGACGGTGCCGACCCGGCCCGGCGACCGTCATCAGAACTACCACGAGTTGCATGGGGTCGAGGCTGCCGACGGACGGCTGGTCGTACAGCTTCGCAACCACAACACGGCCAACGCCGGGGAAACCTTGCAAACGCACTCTACCGACGGCGGGAAGACCTGGGCAGCGCCGTACAGCATCGGTGTGTGGGGATTGCCCTCGCACCTGCTGCGGCTGCGGGACGGTCGGCTGTTGATGAGTTACGGCCATCGCCGTCCGCCGTACGGAGTACAGGCTCGTGTAAGCGAAGACCATGGCAAAACCTGGTCCCAGCCGCTGGTGATTGCCGGCGACGGCATCGGTGGCGATCTGGGCTACCCCAGTACCGTCCAACTGGCCGACGGTTCGCTGCTGACCATCTGGTACGAGGTGCTCAAGGGCAATCCGCGAGCCGTGCTGCGTCAGGCACGCTGGAAACTGCTGTAGCAAGCGGTGGAAACCGCTGTAGCAAAACGAAGCGGATCGGTCGATTGCGATCAGCCGATGGGCGTCTTGCCGCAGCTTACTTGGGATTTGGTTCAGTGGAACCTTCCAGGTCGCCGATGGCAAACTGCACGCCGGCCAGCAGATGTCGGAGGAACAGCGGGTTCCAGTGCGTGGCCGGCTCGTGTCCCAGGGTGGTATAAAACACCCGGCCTTTCCCGTAGCTGCGCACCCAGGAGATGGCGTAGTCCTTGTCGGCCCGGTTGCCTGGGTCGCGCATCCGCTCCAAATCCAGGCTGAGCAGCACGCGCAGATTTTTCCGAGCGTATGGCGCTTTGAAGATGTAGACTTCGTCCCGGATGGTAAACGGCTTACCCTGGAAGCAGGCATTGACCGGATGGTTAGGGTCTTCGGGCTTGATGACCAATTCCTGGTGGATGTGTCCGCCGTAGTAACCGCCGATCATCTCGCCGTATTCCGGCCAGCCGAACAGTGCCGCAGTGGCGGCGTGAGTGCCCACCAAACCCTTACCGCCGCGAACATACTCCAGAATGCTTTGCCTGACGGCCTGGTCGAGCTTGCGGGCGGCCGCCTGCTGGTGCGGATCGAGCTTGTCGAAACCGTCGCGGAGGAACGGCTCCTGCTCGTGGATGTTGTTCATCACCACTGCATCGAATTGTTCTATATGGCGGCTAAGCAACAGCCGCGGATCATCGCTGACCACGGCCGTGAATGCACCGGTCTTCTTGCCCAGCAATTCCAAGGCTTTTTCGGCATACGGGTTGGGCAAGTGCGTCCAGGTGCGTCCCCAGACTAGCACCTTGCGCGGTTTGGCGGGCTTGACCTGCGGTTTGTCCGGGCAGGCGGCTTCGATCTTGGCGATTTCTTCGGCAGTAGGCTCGGGAACCTGTTGGGCTTTCATCCGCGCGGCGCGGACTTCCGGCGGCGTGGGGCCAGGCCAGTTGTGCAGCGGACGGTCGGCACGCGGCTCGGTCGATGCCTCCAGGTCGCCGGTGGCGAATTGCACGGCGTCGAGAAAGAACTGAAGCACCACCGGGTTCCAGAAGATTTCGGTGCGGTGGCCCAAGCCGGTATAAAACACCCGCCCTTTGCCGTGCGACTTGACCCAGGCCTGCGCGAAATCGTTGTCGTCGCGCCCGATCCACCTGACGCTCATGTCGGTGCGTTCGGTATCCAAAGAAAGGAACACACGCAGTTTGCTGCGGTCGTATGGGGGGCCGAACTGGTAGATTTCGTCGTCAATGCGGAAGTGTTTTCCGCCGAATGCTGCGGCCAGCGGATAATCCGGTTCCTCGACCAGAAAACCAACTTCCTCGGCCCAAGGGTGCCCGGTAAAGGTCGCGCCCAGCAGCTCGCGGAACTCGGGCCAGTGGGAGTTAGCCCCGATGGCGAAGTGGTAAGCCATCAGCCCGCCGCCTCCGGAAACATAGTCCAGCAGGCTCTTTCGCAACCGTTCCTCCAAGGTCTTTTTGTCGGTACCGGCCGGGGCCAGCCGGGCAACGTCGTCGTCCGTAGGCGTGATCCACGCGCCGGAGGCGTTGTTCAGCACGATGGCATCGAACTTCTTGATGTTCTCGGGCAGGAAATGCACCAGCTCGTTGCTCACCACGGGCTGATATGCACCGGTCTTCTCGCCCAAAATGCGCATCGCCGCCGCACCATAGGGAATGCAGTAGTCTTTGTGCGGGTCTTTTTCCATCAGGTGATTGGGCGTGCTGAAGACCAGCACACGTCGGGCTTGCTTGGGTTTTGCTCGAGGCGTGGCCGGCGCGGCCGCACGAATCTTCTCTTCCTGATGCTTGGGGATCGAAAAGTAGTCGACGGCTCCGGAGGGCTGCCTGGCTGTCTCGGCCGAAACCGCCGCCGATTCCAGTGGTGCAAGCGCCGAGTGCAAAAACAGCAACAGCAGCAAAGCAACAATCGCCGCAATAAACAACTGTTTAGTCATAGCAGACCGCTCCAGCAATAGGTACTGTGCATCGCAGGGAATCAGACCTGTAGCCCGCTAAATTATGGCTTGTCGGTGCGCCGAATCAACCGGTCGTTGGGCAAATCGATTGCGGAAAAGCATTTCCGTCATGCCGAAAAACTCCCGCGGCGCGCGTGCATGGCTCCCCCTGGCGCTGCGCCACTTCAAGCTCGCCGGCGATGCTGATACAATTCCTCGGTTCTTCCGGCCGGGTAGAATGCCCACAACTATTCTCGCAGCCGGCTTGCAACACGGAGGACTAGCCATGAGCGTGCCGCCTTTTGTGCATCTGCATTGTCACAGTCAGTACAGCCTGCTGGATGGCGCCGGCACCATAAGCGGCCTGCTCCAACGCGCCAAGGCACTACAGATGAACGCCTTGGCGCTGACCGACCACGGCAACTTGCACGGAGCGGTCAAGTTCTATGTGACGGCACGAGAGCTGGGCATAAAACCCATCCTGGGTCTGGAGGCTTACGTCGCCCCGGGCAGCCGGCTGGAAAAAGACTCCGGGGCGATGAAGGACAGCTACAGCCATCTAACGCTGCTAGCGCAAGACCGGACGGGCTTCAAGAATCTGCTGAAGCTTTCTACGGCTTCCTTTCTGGAAGGGTTTTACTTCCGTCCGCGGATCGACAAGCAGTTGCTCGCCGAACACAGCCAGGGCCTGATTTGCCTCAGCGGCTGCATGTCCAGCGAACTGAGCCGACTGTTGCTGGCCGGAGGCGAAGCGGCCCTGAAAAAAGCGGAGGAGACCGCCGACTGGTTCCGCTCGGTCTTCGGCGACCGCTATTTCATCGAAATCCAGAACAACGGCTTGCGGGACCAAGCGGTGGTGATCGAGCGGGCCGTTGCCCTGTCGCGGCGGATGGGCATCCCGCTGGTGGCCACCAGCGACGTCCATTACGTGGACCAGGAAGACCACGAGGCGCAGGACATCCTTTTGTGCATCAACACCGGTCGGGCGCGAAGCGATCCGAACCGCATGCGGATGGAAACCCGGCAGTTCTACCTGCGCAGCGCCGAAGAGATGTACGCGGTGTTCGGCGGCCTGGAAGACGCCCTGCGGCGCACCCAGCAGATAGCCGACAGCGTACATATCGAGCTTGAGCTGGGGCAGCGGCACTTTCCCGTGTTTGTGCCTCCCGACGGCAAGTCGTCCGAAGAGTTCCTCCGTCAATTGTGCCTGGAGAATCTCAAACAGCGGTATGCAGACATGCCGCATCGCTGCCGCGACGGGCAGTTGTCCGAGGAAGTGCTCAGCCGGCTCAATCGCGAACTGGCGGTGATAAACAAGCTGGGTTTTGCCAACTACTTTCTGATCGTCTGGGATTTCGTGCGTTTTGCGCGCGAGCGGGGCATTCCGGCCAGTGCGCGTGGTTCGGGCGTCGGTTCGCTGGTCAGCTACGCGCTGTATCTGAGCAACGTCTGCCCGCTGGAGTATGGCCTGCTGTTCGAGCGCTTTCTGGACGAAAATCGACGCGAGGCGCCGGATATCGATATCGACTTCTGCAAACAGCGTCGCGGCGAAGTGATCGAATACGTAAGGCAGAAATACGGCGCGGAAAATGTGGCCCAGATCGGCACCTTCGGCACGCTGGCCGCCCGGGCCGCCATTCGCGACGTGGGCCGCGCGCTGGAAATGCCGCTTGCCAGAGTAGACGCCATCGTAGCGCTGGTACCCAAGGAACTGAAAATCACTTTGGCCGAAGCACTCACGAAAAGCGAGGAGCTGCGCAAGCAGTACGAGTCGGATCCGGCGGTGCGCGAGCTGCTGGATCTGGCCATGAAGATCGAAGGGCTGACGCGCAACGTGGGCACGCACGCCGCCGGAGTGGTCATTGCCGACAAGCCGCTGACGGAATACGTACCGCTCCAGTTCGTGCAGAACAAAGACGAAGTAATCACGCAATGGTCGATGGGCGACGTGGAGCGCGCCGGGTTGCTGAAGATGGACCTACTGGGGCTGCGCAACCTGACGATCATGTCCAAGGCCGTGGAGATGATCAATCGCAGCTCACCGCAGCCTATCGACCCGTACCGCCTGCCGCTGGACGACAAGAAGACCTTCGCTTTGCTGTGCAGCGGGGAAACCAAGGGGGTATTTCAACTGGAAAGCGGCGGAATCCGCGACCTGCTGCAACGGCTGCGCCCCGACGGCTTCCAGGACATCGTCGCCACCAACGCCCTGTATCGGCCTGGCCCGCTGGAAGGCGGCATGGTCGACGAGTACATCCAGGTCAAGCACGGCCGGAAGAAGGCCGAGTTCAAACACCCGGTGCTCAAAGAGGTGCTGGCGGAAACGCACGGGGTGATGGTCTATCAAGAGCAGGTGATGCAGATTCTCAACCGGCTGGGAGGGATCGCGCTGGCCAACGCCTACAGTTGCATCAAAGCGATCAGCAAGAAAAAGGCGGCCGAAATCGCCAAGTACCGCGACGAGTTCGTCAAGGGTGCCCAGGCCCGCGGCATGAGCCGCCGACAGGCCGAAGAGGTGTTCGGGCTGATCGAGAAGTTCGCCGGCTACGGGTTCAACAAGAGCCACTCGACCTCCTATGCGCTGATAACCTACATCACCGCCTATCTGAAGGCCCATTACCCGGTGGAGTTCATGGCGGCCCTGCTCAGCAGCGACATCGAAGGGCGGAACTTCACGCAGAAGGATTCGCTGGTCGAGCACATCGAGGACTGCCGGCGGATGGGTATCGAGGTGTTGCCGCCGCACGTGAACGCCTCTTTTGCGGAGTTCACCGTGGAAGGCGGCAAGATCCGCTACGGTTTGTCGGCCATCAAGGGTTGCGGGGAAGCGGCTGCCAAGGCGATCGCCGAGCAGCGTGCCGCCGGCGGGCCGTTCCGCAGCCTGTTCGATTTCTGCCAGCGCGTCGATCCGGCCGCAGTGAATCGCAGCACGATCGAGGCGCTGGTCAAAGCCGGAGCGATGGACGGCCTGGGCGGCACCCGCGCCCAGTTGCTCGCCGCTATCGATCGAGCGATTCAAAGCGGCACGGCAGCCGCAAGCGACCGTCGGCGCGGACAGTTGAGTCTTTTCGGCGACGGCCAGTCAGAAGACCAGGACCAGCCGCCGCTGCCGGTGGTTCCCGATTGGACGGCTCAGCAACGCAGCGCCGCGGAACGCGAGGTGCTGGGATTCTACCTTACCAGCCACCCTCTTGCGCAATACAGCCAGACGCTGCAAAACTACTGCACGCACACGATTGCCGAGATCGCCGAGCTTCAACACCGCACCGAAGTGCTCGTGGGCGGTCTGGTTTCGGCGGTGAAGTTCGGCCAGGTCAAGAATCCCAAACCTGGCGCGCCCAGCCGTTACGCGATGTTCGATCTGGAGGACCACAGCGCTACGATCCGCTGCGTGATGTGGCCCGAACAATGCGCCCTGTACGGCGCAATGCTGCACGGCGACGTAGCGCTTGCGATTCGCGGAGTGGTAGACCGCCGTCCGGGCAGCGAAACAGTAAACCTCATCGTCAACGAAATGTTCCCGCTGGAGCAGCTAGAGGGAGCACTTACCCAGGGTGTGCTCATCCGCCTGCTGGAGCCCCAGCACGGCATCGAGGCCCTGGAGCGTTTGTACCATATCGCGTGCGAATACCCGGGCAACAAAGACCTGCAACTGCTATTGTGTCTGGCCGATGGCACGCAACTGCGCTGCCGCTGCGAGAAGCTCCGTATCGCAGCGGACCCGCAGTTCCGCCGCCGCGTTGACGAACTGCTTGGGCCGGGCAACTTTCGCCCCTTGCTGAGCAGGCCAGTAACCAACCGCGGCGGCAACGGCCGGTCTTGAGCTTGCGCCGGGGCGCATGGGGTTGTGCGGACGGTCGGCATGGCGCGCAGATGCCCGGGCGCCGTGGAGCATTCGCGGCGCTGGCCTGATCAGCTTGCGGCCATCTCGGTGCTCTGAAGGACATTCAGCGGCGCGGTTGAAGCTCTTGTCTCACGGATTCGACGGGGCGCTTGTCTGTTTGCCTGGGCTTCTGTCCTGTACTGGCCAGCAGCACCAGATCGGCCAGCTTGGCCCTGCCACGGGAGATGTTCTGGGCAAGCTGGCGCAGCGGGGCAATGGCCCGAGCATCCAACACCGGCCACTGGCATACAGCCGCTTGCCGTTAGCGAGGAATGAACTAGGCCGAATCTTCTTCCCCTACGCGGCCAGGCCTAGCCGCAAATCGAGCTATTCCGACAGTCACTGTCCGGCAGACTCAAAGTGTTGCTGTTGGGCGACTGGGAAAAATGCACAAACAGTGCGTTTTAGCGCTTTGCTGTGCAAAATCCTTGCAATTCGGAAGGATCCGATCATAATGAAAGTTGTGTTGGCACAGGCTGGCAAGGGTTTACCGCCTGCCTGCTGTGTAGGTCCGTCAAAGTCTAACCCGTATTGAGGCAGCGCTGGAGTTTGGCAAATGACCCCGAATCGAGTGTGCTGGCGGCTGTTGGCCGTCTGCACGGCGGTCTGCTGTTGCGCAGTGGCGGCGCCGTCTGCGTTGGCCAACGGGAACAATTCTCTATCGAGTTTGGCCGGCTGGGTCTATCTGGATGCCAATCGTAATCTCAGCCTGGATACCACCGATTGGGCGATTACCGGCGCTACGCTGGAATTGTATCGCGGCACAGAACTTACGCCGCTTCTGACCACCGTCACAGACATGTATGGTCGTTACGTGTTCGACGGAATACCCGGGGGCTTCGAGTACAGCATTGTGCTTACATGCTGCTCGGTCCAGCCTGGGGCGAACACCGTCGGGCTGTTGATCGATCTGACAACCGGCGTGCCTATCGCAGCCGCCGGCCAGGCGTACCCAGATATCCCCCAGCGCGATCGAATCGTCGGCATTTCCATCCCCGCCACAGGGGCAATTGGCGACAACTACAACTTCGGGCATTTCATCTATCCGCTCGATCTGGTCTCCAAACGGATGCTGCTGAGCACAAGCGAGAAGTTCAATCACGCCCCGGAGCCTGGCACAGCCCTGCTATTGGCGGTTGCTGCTGTAGTGGCGGCAGGCGGGACACTGCGGTGCGCGCGGCCATGGCGATAACACACCGCAACCGGTACGCCACTTAGCACCACAGCGATTAGTTGCCATTTGGCAACAAGGAATTGTGGTGCCGTTGCCGCTTTCACCCCAAGATATTGTGGTTTTCTCGCAACTTAGCGCCGTCGAATTAGGTGCACAGGGCAATATTGACGTTTAAGTTATAGGCCCCGGCCGGAACGGAGCCGAACAGCTTCTGCAAGGCGTCTGCCCGCGAATTGCCCTGTGACCGGCTAGCGCAGTTTTTGCATTTGCGGCTGCGAGCGGGAGGCGGCTGCGTTGTCGCAGTGCGCAGCAGCGCTGCGCGGCTTGACCTGATGCTCCAAGCGGTGCAACAATGACAACAAGCAGTTGCACATAGCGCAGGTCCGGACTTATGGCTTTGGTTACGTTGCGGGTGCTGGATGGCGCAGACCGGGGCCGCGTCTTTGAAGACGTGGCCACGCCGTTTACCGTCGGACGCGAAGAGGGCAATGCTGTCCAATTGAACGACGAGCGCGTCAGCCGGTTCCACCTGAAAATCCAGGAAGACCAAGACCAGGTGGTGCTTACCGACCTGCAAAGCACCAACGGAACCAAGGTCAACGGCGAGAGCGTTCAACTGAGCATTTTGCGTCCCGGCGATATTATCTCGCTGGGACGCACGGTCTTGCTGTTCGGCTCGCGCTTCGAGATTGCCCAGCGGCTGGCGTCGTTGCGCGGGGCGGACCTGACACAGGGCGTGGCACTGGGCGACGACGATGTGCTGGCCGGCAGCACATCGATGGCCTTGGAGATGGAGTTGAACTTCGGGCATCCTCCCGAAACCCGCGCTGCTCTGCGTACGCTGTTCCCTCCTCCGTTGCCCAAGGGACTTACACCCGGGCAAGCCGCGCAACTGGCCGAGCTTCTGCACTATTGCCACTTGCGGTTGCGGGGACTGATCCAATCGGCGCGCTGCAAAGGCAGATCCGAAACCGTAACACTCGACCAGCGCCAGTGGCAAAGTCTGCTCGACTTGCAGGATCGTCTGGCTGGGTACCTGCGGGCCATTGGGGAGCCGACCTAGGCGGTCGCCCGGCCGTCGGTCTGCTGCGGGATGGCGGCCTGTGGCCCCCTGCGGCCGCCCGTGGTCGCCACGGTGCGCCTGTGTAAGGGCGGGTATTTTGATGCGGCACTCCGTATATTGACATCGTACACACAGTTCGTTTAGGCTATTCGCTCAACTGTGGGCGACTCCGCCACAGACTTTGCGTTCGCAGCACGGCCGAACAGAAGCGAGGCTGCTTGGGCGTGGAATATGGCAGGCCAGGAAACTGTTTGCTTGCCTGTAACGGTCGATGCCGTGGGCAACAACTGCGTTGAAGTGCGCTGGCCGCAATTGGCCGCCGGGCATGAACTGTGCTCGCGTCCGCGATGGACTGTCGTCGAAAGCCGCTTTGGGTCTCTATTTCTTTCTATCGCCTCGCAAGACGGCTGCTTCTATTGGCTCGCAAGACGGCTGCGCTTGGGCCAACCGGGCCGTGGCAACACCGATGCGCAACCGCCTTGCGGCAATTGTCTGGCAGTGCGTCTGCTGTGGTGGAAAAAGTACGGGGAGTTTCTGTTGATAAACAAATCTTTACAGCCAGGGGGAGCCTGCTTATGCCGCTAGACCCGACCAAACACGCCGACTGGGAAATAGCTGCCGAAGCCGAATCGCGGATGAAAACCTGCTATCAACTGGCCGACGAATTGGGACTGAGCAAGGACGAACTTATCCCGTATGGGCATTACATCGCCAAGGTCGATTACCGCAAGGTGCTACAGCGGCTGAAAGACCGGCCCGACGGCAAGTTCATCGAGGTAACGGCCATCACGCCGACTCCGCTGGGCGAAGGAAAATCGACCACCACGCTTGGCCTGCTTCAGGGCATTGGCAAGCGGGGCAAGAAGGTGGTGGCCTGCATTCGCCAGCCCTCTGGCGGGCCGACCATGAACATCAAGGGTTCAGCGGCCGGCGGTGGGCTGTCGCAATGCATCCCGCTGACGGAGTTCTCGCTGGGGCTGACCGGCGACATCAACGCCGTGACCAACGCCCATAACCTGGCCATGGTCGCCCTGACCGCCCGAATGCAACACGAGCGAAATTACGACGACGAGCGACTGGCCAAATCGAACCTCAAGCGGCTGGATATCGATCCGACCAACGTGCCGTTTGGCTGGGTGATCGACTTCTGCGCCCAGGCGCTGCGGAACATCATCATCGGCATCGGCGGGCCGATGGACGGCTACATGATGCAAAGCCGCTTTGGGATCTCCGTCTCCAGCGAGGTGATGGCGATCCTGTCGATCTTCAGCGACTTGAAAGACCTGCGCGAGCGGATCGGCCAGATAGTGGTAGCCTACAACAAGAAGGGCGCGCCGATTACCTGCGAAGACCTGGAAGTGGCCGGTGCGATGACCGCCTGGCTCCGCGAGGCGATCAACCCCAACATGCTCCAGTCGCTGGAAGGTCAGCCTTGTTTCGTCCACGCTGGGCCGTTCGCCAACATCGCCATCGGGCAGTCCTCGGTGGTGGCCGACAAGATGTGCCTTAAACTGGCCGACTATCACATTACCGAATCGGGCTTTGGGGCCGACATCGGCTTCGAGAAGTTTTGGAACGTCAAGTGTCGTCTGTCGGGCAACATTCCCAACGTGTCGGTGATCACTACTACGGTGCGGGGGCTGAAGCATCATGGGGTCAACGCCGGCGCACCGCCGTGCCCGCCGGGCAAACCCATCCCAAAGGAATACTTCGAGGAGAACCTGGCGTGGCTGGAAGACGGCATGTGCAACCTGCTGCACCATATCCAGACGGTAAAGAAAGCAGGCATTAACCCGGTGGTGGCGATCAACGCTTTTCACACCGATACCAAAGCGGAAATCGACCTGGTGCGCCGCATGGCCCAGCAGGCCGGCGCCCGGGTGGCCGTGTCGCATCACTGGCGGTTGGGCGGCGAGGGGGCTTTAGAACTGGCCGACGCGGTGCTCGACGCTTGCGAGGAAAAGAACAACTTCCGCTTCCTCTACGAGTTGGACCTGCCCTTGCGGCAGCGTGTGGAGCTGATCGCCAAAGAAGTTTACGGCGCCGACGGCGTAAGCTATACCCCCGAAGCCGAACAGAAGGCCAAGCAGCTCGAAGCCGATCCCAAATACCGCAATTTCGCCACCATGATGGTCAAAACCCATCTGAGCCTGAGCCACGATCCGAACCGAAAAGGGGCGCCCAAAGGCTGGGTGCTGCCGGTGCGCGACTTCTTGCTGTACAACGGTGCGCGATTCATCTGCCCAGTGGCGGGCAACATCTCGTTGATGCCCGGCACAAGCTCCGACCCGGCATATAGGCGAATCGACGTCGACGTGGAAACCGGCCGCGTCAAGGGGCTGTTTTGAAGCGGCACTGGGCCGACGCTCAAGCCGACACTCAGAAGGTCTGAGCCAGCAATTGCTCTGTCATTGGTTATCCTCCGTTACCGCCTCGTCAAGGTTTTGCAGGGGATTGTCATGACCGCACAAATCATCGATGGCAAGAAAGTCGCCGAAGAAATCCGCGCCGAGCTGGCGCAACAGGTCCAGGCGTTGGCACAACGCCACGGTGTTACGCCAGGTCTGGCCACGGTGCTGGTAGGCGATAATCCGGCTTCGGTTTCCTATGTTACCGCCAAGGGAAAAGCGTGCCAGGAACTGGGGATGAAGTCCTTCCAGCACACGCTGCCGGCCAGCACCAGCCAGCAGGAGTTGCTGGCTCTGGTCGGCAAGCTTAACCGCAATCCGGAAATTCACGGCATTCTGGTCCAACTGCCGCTTCCAGAGCACATCAACGAGACCGAAATCCTCTACGCTATCGACCCCAACAAGGACGTGGATGGATTTCATCCTGTCAACGTGGGTCGGCTGCTGATCGGGGAAGAGGTATTTCCGCCCTGCACGCCGGCGGGCATCCAGGAGCTGATCGTCCGTTGCGGCACACCGACCGATGGAGCGGAAGTGGTAGTCGTAGGCCGAAGCAACATCGTGGGCAAACCGATCGCCGTGATGATGCTCCAGAAGAAACCCGGCGCAAACGCAACGGTCACCGTGTGCCACACCCGTACTCGCAATATGGCCGAGCACACCCGCCGGGCCGACATCCTCATCGTCGCTGCTGGTAAACCCAAAGCGATTACCGCGGATATGGTCAAGCCGGGGGCGACGGTGATCGATGTGGGGGTCAACCGGATCGGTACGACCGAGTCGGGCAAGGCCAAGCTGGTCGGCGACGTGGATTTTGAAGCCGTAAAACAGGTCGCCGGCAAGATTACGCCAGTTCCCGGCGGCGTCGGCCCGATGACCATCACCATGCTGATGAGAAACACGCTGCGCGCGGCAGAGCTGGCGCTAGCCGCCCGCAGTGCATGACTTGGCCTTAGCTGAGTGTCCAGCGAGTTGAGCTGGCACAGTGAACGCTTTCTCGGGCGGTTCTTATGGGTGGGCAGCGAAATCGCGAAAGCCAGTCTGTCTGCTTATGCCTTGACCTGCTTGGGAGAACGGGTATGATATATTTGGATTTTAACTGGCAAAATATACCTTATGTTTACCACACGGCTATACATTGCCGGGGTCGCGCTGGTGGCAACGGCGCTGGTCGGGATGCCGTCGTTTTGGCTTCCGGCCGACTGCCGCTGCGTAGCGCTGGGCTGCTGCGAACGGCTCGGTATCGGCGAACACTCTCAGTGTGGTGACTCCTGCCAGACAGCACCGCGGCGAGCGCCTAGTGGGCCGGCAGGTTGCTGCCAAAGCTCCACCTGCCCCTGCAATGTACAGCCATCGAAACCCTTGCCGTGTCCCACTCGCCCTGCCCAAGCCGATCTGCCGCGATGCGAACAGGTGGCAAGCGACCAGTCGCACGAAGAACTGGAACATTGTCTGCCGCAACGCTTTGAGCGAGTGTATGTCGGCAGTATTTACCCGGGCAGAAGTCTCCAGTGCCTGTATTGCGTCTGGCGGAATTGATTCGATCCAGGTCAAGCGCTACCGCATAGCTTGATCGTATGTCGGTTGTGTTCGTTGTGCTGTGTTTTCTTGACCTGATCGAAGTTCTACTGGAGACATTAAGATGTTGCTTAACCTACTACTACTGAGCGCGTTGGTTGTCCCGGGAGGCCCGACACAACAAGCAGTTGCCGACTGCGCCTGCCAGCCAGTGTGCACCTGCGAGGTGTGCCAATGCCAGTTGGACGTTTGCAAGTGCGAGTGTTGCGAGCACTGCCAGTGTTCGGCAGGTTGCAAGTGCGATGATTGCCCGTGCTGTGCCGAACCGGCCTGCCCGTGCCCCTGTGGCGACGATTGCCAATGCGGGCCGAATTGCAAGTGTGCCGACTGCACTTGCTGCAAGCCGGCCGCTTGTGCGTGTCCCTGCGGCGATAACTGCCAATGCGGGCCGAATTGCAAGTGTGCCGACTGCACTTGCTGCAAGCCGGCCGCCAAAGCTGCAAGTCAGGGCGGCAACTATTGCCAGCTACCGGCCGTCTGCTGCAAATGAGCCGGTATTGATTTAGGAC
>Ga0209101_1002126_pt1 | contig 13464 bp, 10 predicted proteins | sample ConPoolayeCmetaG_FD_185481 | JGI IMG/M metagenome (GOLD analysis project Ga0209101, IMG submission 185481) | Hot spring microbial mat communities from California, USA to study Microbial Dark Matter (Phase II) - Cone Pool mat layer C metaG... ... | reverse complement strand
CGCAGCTTCCTTTCCAGTTCCAGTAGCCGAGTGCCAAGGTGTCAGCGAAGATGATAGCCGCAGCTTGGCTCGGACGCTACCCGATCCTTGGCAGCGTGGCTACCAGCGAAGGTTCGCCAACAGCATCACGGCTAGCCCGGCATAGCGGATGAATTTCTCAAAGACCATCGCCTCCCCGCACCCCTGTTCCCGCCCGCGGCGGTCAGGCGGCCTGGCGCACCCCCCACGGCCCTCCCGCCGCGGGCGGGCAACAACCGGTTCGTGGAGGGCCTGCGGCCCTCCACCCCTCCTCGCCGGAAGGCGACCGCGTAACTCCTGTCAATTGAAGATAGTTTGTCGGAGCAGGGGGCCGGGGAAACCGGGTTTCCCCAGCCCCTCACCCGGCGGGAGGGTCTGCGAGGGCTGCGCCCCTTCCAGACCTCTCCACATAGTAACACGAAAACGTGTATTCGACAACTACTACCGGGCCGGGGGATGGAGCGAGCCGGTTGCCCCGATCTCAGCGACTGCCGATGTTCACGCGGCGGTGGTTGCGGGTGTAGTAGCGGATCTGGCGGGGGAGATTGGTGTCGAGGGGGGTTTCGCGCACGGCGGTCATGATGGCCGCGGCGGCCTCGGCGACGCAGGCGCCGATTGCCGCTTGTGGCGCGCCTTCGGCCCGCAGGCGCCGCAGGGTCGCTTCCCAGGGCACGCTACAGGCGCCGCGGGCCACAATGCCGACGACGTCGGGCAACACTTTGGTATGGCGGGTCCAGTTGAGGCCCAGGCAGAAGGCGGTGACGGCGCAGGGCAGCCGTTCGACGCTGAGCAGGAGCAGTTCGACTTCGCGCGCCACGGCGAAGACAAGCAGGGCCCGGTCATCGGCGGTGAGTTCTTCGGCGCTGCGGAGCGGGAGCTTGAGCAATTCGGCAAGCGCGGCTGCCAGTGGCCGCGCGAGGCCGTCGGCGGCGACCACGGCGCTGAAGCGCCAGTCGGTGCTGGCGACCAGGGCGATCAGCCGTTGCAGGGTGGTGCCAATGTTAGGATAGGTGAAGTGGTAATCCTGCGTCTCGCGGAGTTGCAACCCATCGTCGCCGGTTGAGCCGAGGTAGATCACCCCGTCTTCGGCATACAACTGATCCTTGATATTGGCCAGGCTGCGAAACTCGCGGTGGCGCTCGACACTGGTGAGGTTGTCAACCACTTCGGCCATCGCGGCCGGCGAACCGGCCAGCAAGAGGGCGCGCCCGAAGGCAGCGGTGGCCTCATCGTAGCGGCGCAGGCCGAGCAGGCAGCGGCCGTGCAGGTTATGCACTTCCCAGTCCTGCGGGTAGCTCTGCAACGGCAGATCGAGATGGGCCAGCGCCTGGGCGTATTCGTTGCGCGCGAGGTGGATCAGCGCCAGTTCGAAGTGGGCCGCCGGGTCATCAGGCGCGCGTTTGAGGCAGTGCTCGAAGGCGTCCAGGGCTTCGTCGTAGCGTTCAAGCTCGACCAGCACGTAGCCGAGGTTGAAATAGGCCAGGAAGCTCCCCTCGAGACTGGCGACCAGGCGAAACTCCTCAACGGCTTTGGCCAGGAGCCCCGCGCGCTGGTAGTAGAAGCCGAGGGCGTTGTGGGCCTCGGCTTGCAGCGGATCGGCGGCGATGGCCTGGCGGTAGTGGGCGACCGCCTCGTTGAGCCGGTTGGCCCGTTCCAGGGCCATGCCAAGTTGAAGGTGACGCAGCGCTTCTGAGCGGTTGTGTGGTTCGTTCATCGCTCATTCCTGCGCTTCCCGGTAGGCCGGGACGTGGGGAACCCGCCCGTCCCGGCGCGCCCGCAATCTGGAAGGTTGCGCTACAGCCCCAACACCCGCCGCTGGATGGCCAGCAGTTCGCCGATGCCCTCCGCGGCCAGATCAACCAGGGCGTTGAGGCGCTGCCGGGATACAGGGGTTCCCTCGGCGGTGCCCTGCACCTCCACAAACTCGCCGCTGTCGGTCATGACCACGTTGCAATCCATATCGGCGCGGCTATCCTCGCTATAATCTAGATCAAGGAGCAGGGCGCCGTCAACGCTGCCCACGCTCACCGCGGCCACGGCGCGGATCAACGGCGAGCGAGCCAGGAGGCCCTCGGCCTCCAGGCGCCTGCAGGCCAGGGCCAGCGCCACGTAGCCGCCGGTGATCGCCGCCGTCCGGGTGCCCCCATCGGCCTGCAGCACGTCGCAGTCAACGGTGATCAGCCGTTCCCCCAGTTCCTCCAGCGCCACGGCGGCGCGCAGGCAGCGCCCGATCATCCGCTGGATCTCCTGGGTGCGCCCGCTGGCCCCGCTGCGCTCGCGTCGCGTGCGCGTCAGGGTCGAACGAGGCAGCAGCGCATACTCGGCGGTCACCCAGCCGCGTCCCTGCCCCCGCAGCCAGGCCGGAATGCTCTCTTCTACGCTGGCGGCGCACAGAACCCGCGTGTCGCCGCAGATGATCAGCGCCGAGCCTTCGGCATAGGGGGCCGCATTGGGGATGATCTCTACGGGACGCAACTGGTCCGGCCCGCGTCCATCCTGGCGTACCATGGCTTGCTCCTGGCGTGCGTGGCTGTATCATAGCATGGGCTTTTCATTGTATGCAACCCGCGCTGGAGGGCTAAAAATAGGTTGCTGGAGCAGGGGGATGAGGAAACCGGGTTTCCCCATCCCCCTGCGGATGCGGGCCGGAGGCCCGCGCACCGGGCGCCGGTCCCTGGGAGGGGTTGGGAGGGCGCAGCCCGCACGCCGGAGTGTGGGGAAACCCGGTTTCCCCACCCCCCTCTTCGAGAGCCTATGTTCACGTTATACCATTGTTGATTGCCGATTTTGGATTGTGGATTGCCCCGCAGGGCGTCACCGTGCGATCCGGCACTCCGACCAATGCGGAAAGTTCAACAGGAAATGGTATTAGCCGTCCATGCGGCTCCGCCGCACCACGCCGCCATGAACATACGGTCATTCCTGGGAGGGCTGCGCCCGCCCACACCCTCGCGCGGGTGGGGGCATGGGGAAACCCGGTTGCCCCATGCCCCTGCCCCAGCAGCTTATTTTCACGTTAGGATGAGGCACCTATGTACGTTATTGGTACGGCCGGCCACGTGGATCACGGGAAGTCGACTCTGGTCAAGGCGTTGACCGGCATCGACCCCGACCGCTGGGAGGAGGAGCAGCGCCGGGAGATGACCATCGATCTCGGCTTCGCCTGGCTGATCTTGCCCTCGGGGCGTAGCGTCAGCCTGATTGATGTGCCCGGTCACGAGCGCTTCATCAAGAACATGCTGGCGGGTGTGGGCGGCCTCGACGCGGCGTTGCTGGTTGTTGCCGCCGATGAGTCGGTCATGCCGCAAACCGTCGAGCATCTGGCCATCCTCGATCTGCTCGAGGTGCGTCACGGCGTGGTCGCGCTGACCAGGGCCGACCTGGTGGACGGGGACTGGCTGGCGCTGGTGGAGGAAGAGGTGCGCGCGCGCCTGAAGGACACCAGCCTGGAGCACGCGCCGATCGTCGCCGTCTCGGCGCGCACCGGGCAGGGCCTCGACAGGCTGGTAGCCGCGCTTGACCAGGTGCTCGCTGCCACCCCTTCGCGCGCGGCGGCGAGCGGCGCGCCGCGCCTGCCGGTGGATCGCGCCTTTACCATCGGCGGTTTCGGCACGGTGGTGACCGGCACGTTGCTCGACGGGCCGTTGCGGGTCGGGCAGGAGGTGGTGATCCTGCCGGCGGGGCGCCCGGCGAGGGTGCGGGGCTTGCAGACGCACAAACAGCGCTGCGAGACAGCCTTGCCCGGCACGCGGGTGGCGGTGAACCTGGCCGGGGTGCGCCACACCGAGGTGGCCCGCGGCGATGTGCTGGCGCTGCCCGGCGCCCTGCGCCCCACCACCCTGCTCGACGTGCGCCTGCGGGTGCTGGGCGATGCCCCGGCGCGGCTCGATCAGAACGCCGCTCTGGACCTGTTCATCGGCGCGGCTGAGGTGCGTTGTCGCCTGACGCTGCTCGACGCCGAGGCGCTCGCGCCAGGGAGCAGCGGCTGGGCGCAACTGCGCCTCGAGCGTCCCGTGGTTGCTATGCGTGGCGACCGCGCCATCCTGCGGGTGGCCTCGCCCAGCCGCACCGTGGCCGGCGGCGTGGTGGTTGACCCGCATCCGCCCCGGCACCGGCGCTTTCGCCCCCAGGTGATCGCCAGCCTGGAAGCGCGCCTGCGGGGCGATCCCCTGGAGTTGCTGCTCCAGGCCCTGGGCGATGGCCCGCCGCGTTCCTGGGCCGAGGCGCGCGCCGAGGCCGGCCTGCTCGACCGGCAGTCCCTCGCCCCCCTGCTGGCCGCCGGGCAGGTGCTCTGGCTCGGCGCGCCGCCGGAGCAGCCGGACGCCGCGGACGACGGATGGCTGGTTTCGGCTGCGGGTTGGGCGCGCCTGGAGGCGCAGTTGCTGCCGGCCCTGCGCGACTATCACCGTCGCTACCCTCTGCGGCGCGGTATGCCCCGCGAAGAGGCGCGCCAGAAGCTGCGCCTGCCGGCGCGGGCGCTGGGCGGCGCGCTCGACGAAGCCGCGCGACGCGGCCTGGTGGCCCTCGATGAGACCCGCGTCTGGCTGGTGGGCCACGACCCGCGCCCGTCGCCCGAGCAACGCGCGGCGATTGAGTCGGCTCTGGCGGCCATGCGCCGGGCGCCTTACGCGCCGCCCACCCCCGCCCTCGACGACGAACTGCTGGCCTGGACCCTCGAACAGGGTCTTGTGGTCCGTCTGGCCTCTGATGTCTTTCTGTTGCCGGAGACCTATGCCGAGTTGCTGGCATGGGTGCGCGCCGCCGCCGCAGCCGGGGGGAGCGTGAGCGTCGGCATGCTGCGCGATCGCTTTGGTAGCAGCCGCAAGTATGCCGTGGCCTTCCTTGAACATCTCGACGAACGCAACATCACCCGGCGCGAGGGCGAGGGCAGGGTGCTGGTCTGAAGGAGGACGGGGAAACCTGGTTTCCCCGTCCTCCTGCCCAGGGGCAGACGTGGTCTGCCACGGAGTGTGGTACACTGAACCTGTTTGCCTCCCATCTTCCGTTGGAGCCGGGCATGCTCGACCTTCGCCAGTTGCACGCTGCCTTCGTGACGCGCTTCGGCGCGCCCCCGGCGTTTGTTGTGCGCGCCCCCGGGCGCGTGAACCTGATCGGTGAGCACACCGACTACAACGAGGGTTTCGTGCTGCCCATCGCCATCGATCGCGCCACCTTCGTCGCGGCGCGGGCGCGCACCGATCGCGTCATCCGGGTCCACAGCGCCCAGTTCGACGCCGGGGATCAGTTTTCTATCGACCAGATCGAACGCAACCCCGCGCAACCCTGGAGCAACTATGTGCGCGGGGTGGTGAAAGCCATGCTCTCCCGTGATCTCCCCCTGCGCGGCGCCGATCTGCTCATTGACAGCCAGGTGCCGCTCGGCGCCGGTCTCTCGTCGTCGGCGGCCCTCGAGGTGGCGGTGGCCTACGCGCTGCAACTGCTCAACGATCTCGATCTGCTGGGTGAGGAACTGGCCCTGCTGGCGCAGGGCGCGGAGCAGAGCTTCGTCGGGATGCAGTGCGGGATCATGGACCAGTTTATGGCCACCCTCGGTCGCGCCGGGCACGCCCTGCTGCTCGATTGCCGCGACCTGAGCTACCGGCCCATCCCCATCCCGCCGCAGGCGCGGGTGGTGGTGTGCGACAGCGGCGTGCGTCACAGTCTGGTGGGTTCGGAGTATAATGAACGCCGCGCCGCCTGCGAACAGGCAGTGCGCCTGCTGCGCGCCCGTCTGCCGCGGATCTCCGCCCTGCGCGACGTGACGCCCGCGCACCTCGAGGCCAATGCCGATCTGCTGCCGCCGGTGGTCCACCGGCGCGCCCGCCACGTGGTGAGTGAGATAGAGCGCACCCTGGCGGCCGCCGCGGCGCTGGAGCGCGGCGATCTGCCGCGCTTCGGGGCGCTGATGGATGCTTCGCATGCCAGCCTGCGCGACGATTACGCGGTGAGCACCCCCGAGCTTGACGCGCTGGTGGAGATCGCCCGGGGCCTGCCGGGCTGCTACGGCTCGCGCCTCACCGGCGGCGGCTTTGGCGGCAGCACGGTGAGCCTGGTGGCGGAAGGGGCCGTCGAGGGCTTCATGGCCGATCTGGTCGCTGGCTACCGCCAGCGTCTGGGCCGCGAGGCCCAGGCGCTGCTCTGCACCCCCTCCGAAGGCGTGAGCCGGGTGGCCGTGTTTTGAGGAAGGATGTGGCGCGACGCTACCCATACCCTCCCACGGGGTGAGGGAAGGGGGAAACCCGGTTGCCCCCTCCCCCTGCGTGAGGGCGTAGCCCGCCCACCGGGCGGGGGTATGGGGAAACCCGGTTTTCCCATACCCCCTGCGTGAGGGCTGCGCCGGTCCAGACCCTCCCGCGGACGGGGGCGTGGGGAAACCCGGTTTCCCCATACCCCTCTTTGAGAGCCTATTTTCACGTTAGAGTGATCGCAAACGAGGGAACAATGAGCGAACAGGCGCTGCGACGCCAGCTCGATCTGGGCGGGCCGTTCTCGCCGGTGCTGATTCCCCTGGTCCTCGGGCTGCGGCGCAAGACGTTGCTGCGCGCTGGCGCGGTGAGCGTGGAGCGCCGCCTCGCCGGCATCAGCACGCACTGGTACCACGTTCCGGGGCGTCGGGGCAGCGATCCGCAGTTGCCCGTCGTGCTCATCCACGGCATCGCCGATAGCGCGTTGACCTGGGCCTTCACCATGCGCGGCATGGCCCGTGTCGGTCCGGTCTATGCGCTTGACCTGCCAGGGTTCGGGTTGAGCGGCTTTCCGCCGGGCCGGCGTTACACCATGATTGCCGAACACACCCGGGTGCTGGCCGCGCTGCTGCGCGAGGTGCTCGGGCGCCCGGCCTTGCTGGTGGGCAACTCGATGGGCGGCTGGATCGCCCTGCGTCTCGCGCAACTGCAGCCTGAGCTGGTGCGGGGCCTGGTGTTGCTCGACCCTGGCGGCGCGCTGCTCAATGGGCGCGCCTCCTGGCAACCCTTTGTTGAGGTGGTGACCGCGCCCGATCTGCGCGCCGTCCGGCGCATCTACCGCCAGATGTACGGGCATGTGCCCCTGCCGCTCTATTTCAGCCAGCGGGCCTTTCAGTCGCTCTTCTTGCGCGACCCGGTGCAGCAGTTTGTGGCGGTGGCCAGCGAGGACGAGTTCTTCACCGCCGAGGAGTTGCGCCAGATCAGCGTGCCGGTCGGTCTCATCTGGGGCGAGCGCGATCGCTTTTTGCCCGCCGGTTCGTTCGAGTTCTTCCGCGACAATCTGCCAGGGGCCGAGGTGCTGGTGCTCAGGGGGTGCGGCCATCTGCCACAGTACGAGCGCCCCCGCGCGGTGGTGCGCTTCGTGCGGCGTTTCGCCCGGCGGCGCCTCGGGGGGTGACGAAACCTCTTGCCCGGCGCCTCGTTCCGTCGGGCTGATATCGTTCCTGGAAGGGCTACGCCCTTCCACACCCTCCCGCGGGCGGGGGGTGTAGGGAAACCCGGTTTCCCCACACCCCTCTTCGAGATCTAAACAGGTGTTCCTGGGAGGGCGTAGCCCTCCCAGACCCTCCCAGCGGGAGGGGATATGGGGAAACCCGGTTTCCTCCTACCCCTGCGTGAGGGCCAGGCCCTCCGGCGGGCGGGGGCATGGGGAAACCCGGTTTCCCCACACCCCTCTTCGAGAGCCTATTTTCACGTTAGGCCACGGCAATCTAAAATCCAAAATCTAAAATCCAAAATCCACGGCTATGTCAACACCCATCCATGCCCATACCCTCGCCAACGGCCTCCTGGTGCTCACCAGGGAGGTGCACAGCGCCCCGGTGGCCACGAACTGGATCTGGTACCGCGTGGGCAGCCGCAACGAGCCCAGCGGTGAGACCGGGATCAGCCACTGGGTCGAGCATATGCTCTTCAAAGGCACCCCCAGCATGCCGCGCGGCGAACTGGACCGGCTGATCGCCCGCAATGGCGGGGTCTTCAATGGCTTCACCTGGATCGACTACACCGCCTACTACGAGACCCTGCCCGCCGATCGCCTCGAACTGGGGCTGCGGATCGAGTCCGACCGCATGGTCAATGCGCTCTTTGACCCGCCCGAGGTGGAGAGCGAGCGAACGGTCATTATCTCTGAGCTTGAGGGCTACGCCAATTATCCCGAAACCTGGCTCGACGAGGCGGTGAAGGCCATGGCCTTCACCGTGCATCCCTACCACCACCCGGTGATTGGCTATAAGAGCGACCTGCTGGCGATGACCCGCGATGAGTTGTACGCCTACTACCACACCTTCTACGCCCCGAACAACGCCGTGCTGGTCCTGGTGGGCGATTTCGACACCGGCGCGCTCGTGCGGCAGGTGGAGCAGTATTTTGGCCCCTTGCCCCGCGGACCCGCCCTGCCCGCGGTGCGCGCGGTGGAGCCGGAGCCGCAGGGCGAGCGCCGGGTGACCATCCGCAGGCCCGGGCCGGCCCAGTATGTGCAGATCGCCTACCTGGCCCCCGATTGCCGTAGCCCGGACTTCGCGCCGCTGGCGGTGCTCGACGCGGTGCTCAGCGGCGCGCGACCGCTCAGTTTCATGGGCGGCGGCGCGCAGACCAACCGCAGCGCGCGCATCTACAAGGCCCTGGTGGAGACGGAACTGGCCGCGGCGGCCTGGAGCGCCTACGCCCCCACCCGCGATCCCTTTCTCTTCGAACTGAACGCCACCGTGCGCGAAGGACGCGCTGCCGCCGCCGTCGAGGCGGCCCTGCTGGCCGAAATTGACAAGATCCAGCAGGATGGCGTCACGCCTGAGGAACTGGCCAGGGTGCTCAAACAGGTGCGCGCGCAGATGGCCTACAACAACGAGAGCGTGACCGACCAGGCCCTGCAGATCGGCATGTGGGAGATGCTCGACAGCTTCCGGCGCGTCGAGACGTTGCCGGAGGAACTGGCCGCGGTGACCGCTGAGGATGTCCGGCGGGTCGCCCGGACCTACCTCACCGAACGGCGCCGGGTGGTGGGCCACTTCATTCCAACGGAGGAGCAGGAGCATGGCGCCTGAAGCGCGTGGCATTGCCGGGGCGACGCGCTATGTCGCCTCGAACGGCCTGGTGGCCCTGATCCAGCGCAATCCGAGCGCGCCGACGGTGAGCGTGCGCGGCGAGGTGGGGGTGGGCGCGGTGCACGAGACGGCGGCGCAGAACGGCCTGGCCGCGTTTACCGGCGCGGCCTTGATCCGCGGCGCCGGCGAGCGCACCTTTCAGCAGATCGTCGCCGAAACGGAGGAGCGCGGCTGCAGCGTGAATGCCGCTGGCGGGTTGCACACCAGCGGCTTTGCCGGCAAGGCCCTGGTAGAAGATCTGCCGCTCATCCTTGCCGTTCTCGCCGACATGCTGGCCCGGCCAACCTTTCCGCCCCACGAAGTCGAGAAGTTGCGCGGCCAGTTTCTCACCAGCCTGCGCGAGAGCGAACAGGAGACCGGCACACAGGCCTGGCGCGCCGCGCGGGCCTTGCTCTACCCTCCCGAACATCCCTACAGCCGCCTTACCAGCGGCACGATCGAGACGGTGCAGGCTCTGACGCGCGAGGACCTGGTGCGCTTCCACCAGCGCTACCATCCCGCCGCTGCCACCGTGGCCATCGTGGGTGATGTTGAGCCGCAGGCGGTGATCCCCCTCCTGGAGACCTCCCTGGGCGCCTGGCCGCCCGCCGGTTCGCCACCCACCCTCGATCTCCCCCCGGCGCCTCCGCTCGAGGCCATCCTCCGCCGCGACGTGCCCATGAGCGGCAAGATCCAGTCCGACATCGTCTGGGCCGTGCATGGCCTTCGCCGCACCGATCCGGACTACTACCCGGCCATGATGGCCAATATGATCCTCGGTCGTCTGGGCATCGGGGGACGGCTGGGCGAGAACGTGCGCGAGGAGCAGGGGATGGCCTACTACTGCTACAGCAACCTCGACGCCGACGTGGGCGCCGGCCCCTGGTCGGCGGTGGCGGGGGTCAACCCGGCCAATGTGGAACGGGCCATCGAAGCCCTGGTGCACGAAGTGGCAACCTTCGCGGAGCAAGGCCCCACCGCCCAGGAGGTCGCCGATGCGCGCGATTATCTCACCGGCAGCCTGGTCCTGAGCCTGGAAACCAACGATGGCATCGCCGCCGCTCTGCTGGCGATCGAGCGCTTCGGGCTGGGGCTCGATTTCATCGAACGCTATCCGGCGATCATCGGCGCCGTCACCGCCGACCAGATCGTTGACGTCGCCCGGCGTTACCTGTCCACCGAGCGCTACGTGCTGGCGGTAGCTGGCCCGCCGGCGGATCCCTGAACCTAAACCATGGTTCACCCCTACGGTACCGTTGGCGGAGCGCGGGGAGGCGCGGCCTCCCCGCACCCCCCGTTCTGCCCGCGGCAGCGGATATATGGGTTCACCTTGATCCCGGGAGCACTAACGTGAGCATAGGCTGCTGGAGCAGGGGTGTGGGGAAACCGGGTTTCCCCACGCCCCTGCCCGCGGGAGGGCCTGGCCCTCACGCAGGGGTAGGGGGGAACCCGGTTCCCCCATGCTCACGTTAGTCTGCGTTGCGCGCCTGCGCCATGTGCGTCAGCCAGTACCCCTGCCCACTGTCTCCGCAGAGAATCAGGGGTGTGCGCGGATCAACCTCGATCAGGGTGCGCAGGTACTCGACCATGTCCGCGAGGCGCGCCAGGCTGGCGGGGTCGTCCGCTCCCCACAGGCGTTGGGCCAGCGCGGGACCGGGGTAGGGATGACCAGGACGGGTCGCCAACAAGCTCAAGAGGGTGAACGCCTCAGGGCGCAGTTCAACCGGCTTTCCGGCATGGGTGGCCCAGCGTCCTTGCGGGTCGAGGCTCAGCAGGCCATAGACCAGGGCGCCGGATTGTCCACTGCGGCGCCGGAGCTGGGCGCGAATGCGTGCCAGCAATTCTTCGGTGCGAAAGGGCCGCTGCACATAATCGTCGGCGCCCAGTTCCAGCGCGCTGACCACCAGCCGGTCATTGCGAGCCGGGCCGATGACGATCAGCGTTGCCGAACAGGCCGCGCGGATGGTGGGAATATGGATCACCTCGTTAGCCGAGGGTAAGTCGAGCAACAGGAGATCAGTTCGGCTGCGCAGCATGTCGAGGGTTTGTTGCAAGCCGACCGCCAGACTTGCCTCATAACCCTCTTGCGTCAGGCGCGGGATGAGATAGTCGTGGGTCCTCTCGCCGAGACCGGAGATGAGAATGCTCACAGGAGGGGTCATAGACGAAGTCTTACTCACAGGACGTGCGCGGTTGAGGGGCGCGGGGAAACCCGGTTTCCCCGCGCCCCTACGGGATGAAAAGGGTTCTTCTCGGGAGTGCTGCGCCCTTCCAGACTCTTCCAGCGGCCAGGGCCCGGGTGGGCGGGCCTCCGGCCCGCATTCGCAAGGGGATAAAATCGGCTGCCCTGACGGGGGCCTGGTCCGGGGCACGCTGCGGGCGGCGCGGTCCGCACGATAGTCGTCACCTCCTCGATCAGGCCCAGAAATTGTCGCAGCGTGGCCTCGGCGTGTTCCGTGGCCTTGCTCAACACCCCATCTTCGCAGGCGGTGCGCAGAATCTGCGCTTCCGCCTCCTGCCGCGCCAGAGTTTCCAGATCTTTGTTCTCCGGGGCGAACCAGCCCCGATTGCGGCTATAGACGCGCGTTCCTGTGCAACCCGAAATAGCATTACACTTTTGCGCCAACGTGGATCGCCACGGCGCCCAGGCTGTGGAGCCGGTACGTCACATGGCGCCAGCCAGCCTCGCGCATCATCGCTGCCAGACGTTCCGGTGACGGAAAGGCGCGCGCCGACTGCGGCAGGTAGGTGTAGGCCCGGCGATCCCCGCCGAGGATCTGCCCGATCCAGGGCACAATGTGCTCGAAGTACACCCGGTGCCCCAGGCGCACCAGGGGGTGCTTCGGGCGCGCGACTTCGAGGCAGGCCATGACCCCGCCCGGGCGCGCCACGCGGTGCATTTCGCGCAGGGCCTGCGGGATGTCGGTCACATTGCGCATCACAAAGCCGGTGGTGATGGCATCGAAGGTGTTGTCGGGAAAAGGCAGCCGCAGGGCGTCGCCGCCCACGAAGGCCGCCCGCCGGCCCTCGAGGCCGGCAAGTTTCCCGCGACCGGCGGCCATCATCGGCACGGTGAAGTCCACTCCGACCGCGATGCCCGCGCGGGTCCAGGCCGCGAGTTCAAGCAAAAAGTCTCCCGTCCCGGTGCCTACATCGAGGGCCCGGCCATCAACCGGAGGGGCGACCTGCTCGACGACCCGTCTGCGCCAGCGCTGGTCCAGTCCGAAGGTCATCACCCGGTTGACCCGGTCGTAGCCTGGAGCGATCCGGCTGAACATCCGCTCGACGTATTCCGCTTTCTCATCAAGGGTTGGCAGTACGCTCACGGCACTCCTCATTCAGGGCTTGCGCGCGACCCAGAAGATGCGCTGGGTGTCGGGTCCTGGCGGCTGCAGGGTGAAACTGTCGTACAGTGCTTCAACACGCAGCCCGGCCCGCTCCAGCAACGCCGTAACCGTTTCGGGGGGATAGGCGCGCTCGACGTGCAGTTCGTCGAAGCGCTCGTAGCCCTGGTCGTCGTTGCCCACAAAGCCGGTCAGCACCATAATGTTCCGTTCCGAGGCGCTATCGAAATGGCTCCGTTCGATCTGCACGTACCCGTCGTACTCCTGGATCACGCACGTCCCCCACTCGTGCTCCAGGAAGTGGCGCGTATTCATATCCGCCACATACAGCCCCCCGGGGGCCAGGACGCCGGCGACGGCGTGGAAGCAGGCTGCCAGGTCGCCCTCGGTGGGCATGTAGTTCAAACTGTCGTAGGTGCATGTAACCAGATCGAAGGCCGTCGCCGGAACCAGGCCCTCAAGGTCGCGCATGTCACCATGAACGAAGCGCACCTGTTCGTTCGCGCCGGTGGCCCTGGCGACAGCCTGGGCCAGCATCGCCGCCGAGCGGTCCACGCCGGTGACTTCCCATCCATCGGCGGCCAGCAGCAGCGCCAGCGTACCGGTGCCACAGGCAAGATCGAGCGCCCGCCGGCCACTGACCGGATGCCGGCGCAACAGGTCGCGCAGGTAGAGATGCACCAGCACGGCGAAGCGCATCTGGCCACTCTGGTCGTATAGCGGCGCATAGCGCTCGTAGGGTGGGCTAAAGCTCTGCTCGTTCATACATCCCTGGCCGGGCGCATGCTTGTCTCGCCGATGGACGAAAAAGGTTGTTCCTGGGAGGCCGCGCCCTCCCAGATCCTCTCGCGGGCGGGCGTGTGGGGAAACCCGGTTTCCCCGCCCCCCTCGCTGAGGGCGTATGTTCACGTGAGACGGTCATGCGCATGGCGCACACCGCCCGATGCACACGGCCCGGGATCGCGGGCCTCCCGCCCGCGGAGCCGCGCCGCGGGCACGGTGACCGCCCCTTCCCTGACCCTCCCCCGCTGGGGGGCGGGAACCTGGCTCCTCCCC
>Ga0209101_1002123_pt1 | contig 13475 bp, 14 predicted proteins | sample ConPoolayeCmetaG_FD_185481 | JGI IMG/M metagenome (GOLD analysis project Ga0209101, IMG submission 185481) | Hot spring microbial mat communities from California, USA to study Microbial Dark Matter (Phase II) - Cone Pool mat layer C metaG... ... | reverse complement strand
GGCTTGTACCTAGCAGGTGGCAACCGCGATTGGGATGGTCGTGAGTACGCCGAACTGGTCGCTGCCGCCGACCCGCTCTGGTACGTGCGCACGCACCAATCCAGCAGCGCCTTGGTCGGCGGTGCCGATGGGGCGAGCCACTACCGAGTCATCGACATCAAAGGTACGCGGGCCCGACATGTTGGCCCTTGGGGCGCAGACGGACAACCAGCGTCTATTCCTGTCGGCTCATTGTCGGTGACCTTCGACGGACCAAACGACGGGCGGCGGCAACGCCTGACCGTGACGGTCGTCAGTCGCTTGCCAGTACCACTTGACGACTTGACGGTCCGCGTGCTGGTGCAGCGCGTCGGCGACAAGAAGCCGTGGTGTCGTGGAGCCGATTTGCGGCAGGTGCTGGGCCTGGGCGACGTTTGGGAGTGTCGTGTGACATTCGACCTGCCCGACTGCGGACTGCGGCGTGCGCTGGTGGGCTGTGATGCTGAGCCGGCTGAGTCTGACCTGGTGGTGGAATTCGACGGTCCGCCGGAGTTGTTGGTTCGCAACCAAGTGGACGCCGACGGTGTGACGTGGCAAAACGCGGCTTGGCCGGGAACGATCCGACTCACCAACCGCGGCCCCCAGACAGTCGAGCTGACCCCGCTGATCCGGTTGGACGGCGAAACGCTTGCCTACCGGACGTTGGACGCTGTTGGGCCTTTTGCCGCAGCGTATCGTTTGCGACTGCGCCCCGGCCAAAGTGTCGAATTGCAGATCGAAATCGTCAGTCATAGAATTCGGCCCGGTCGTCGAGAGCTGCAAGTGTATGCGGGCGAGCAGGCTGCGCTGGTTCCGGCGTGCTGGCCGCTGACAGTCAGGGTGGCGCCGTGAAACCTGCTCGAGTGGAGCAAGCCGCGTGGAGCGTCCGCCGCTGAAACCCTTCACGCTGACCATTTTCTTCCCGTGCTACAACGAGGAAGCCAACGTCGAGCGTGTGACGCGCGCCGCGGTGGCCGTCGGTCGGCAGGTGGCGGATGAGCTGGAGGTCATCATCGTCAACGACGGCAGTCGTGATCGCACGGGCGAGATCGCCGATCGTCTGGCGGCGGAGATCCCCGAAGTACGCGCTGTACACAACCGACCCAACCAGGGTTACGGTGGGGCCCTGGCACGCGGTTTCAAGGCGGCGACCAAGAACTGGATCTTCTACACCGATGGTGACGGGCAGTTCGATCTGGGCGAGTTGCCGCGCTTGCTGCCCTTGCTGGAAACTCACGATGTGGTGTCGTGCTATCGACTTAATCGTCAGGATTCGTGGGTTCGCAAGCTCAACGCCTGGGCCTGGACAACGCTGGTGAACGTGCTGTTCGGCTTGTGGCTGCGCGATGTCGACTGTGCCTTCAAGATCTATCCGAAGACCTTCATCGATCGGATCGAGCTGCAAAGTCGCGGGGCGCTGATCGACACTGAAATGCTCGCCAAAGCCCGCAATCTGGGGCTGCGCATCGCCCAGATCGGCGTACACCATTATCCGCGCACCGCCGGACGGCAGACCGGGGCCAATCTGCGCGTCATCCTGCGCGCGTTCAAAGAACTGTTCAGACTGTACGGACAAATCAGACGGTCTTGAGCCGCCGCCGGTACAGGCTGCCGGTCGCCGGGACGAGCGAACGTTGCGGCGACCGGCTGTGCCAGGCTTCTTGCTCAGTGGTTGACGGTGTAACCGTCAGGGCTGCGTCAGTAAGCGCACGAACGGGTTGATGTCGCCGAAGTCCACGCGACCATCCTGGTTGATGTCGGCCAACATGATGTTGCAGTTGGGATACATCTGGGCATACTGCGTCGGGTTGGTCAGAGCCAGGACGAAGGGGTTGATGTCGCCGAAGTCGACCTGGCCGTCGCAGTTCAGGTCACCGATCTGGTAGGGTTGCGCCACCAACCCCCAGATTTCCACGTCATCGATGTTCCAGCCGCAGTAGGTCCAACCGCCATCGGTCGTGCCCATGGTCCAGCGCAAGTAGACGGTCGGCTGATTGTCAGCCCACTGCGAGATATCGAACTCCTGGGCCACCCAACTCCGGTCGGCGATTTCCTGGTCGGGGTTTTGCCAGACATTCGCCCAGTTCACGCCGTCAGTGCTGATGCGGATGTAGGCGTGGTCGTACAAGCTGCGCTCCACGCCCAACCAGCGCCAGAACCGCAGTATCGTGCCCGTCACGTTTGTGCAGTCGATTGCGGTAGTGGTCAGGTGATACTCGGGCATGTTGTTGGTGTAGTCACCGTTGAGGTTGTACCCGTAGACGTTCTGCCCGGTGTATCCGCTGGTGGGGTCCGGGCCGCCGTAGGCCCCGCCGCCGCCGGCCGGCTTACCCCAGGCCCACAGACCGCCGGAAATCGTCCAGCCTGGATTGGTGTTCATGTCCCAGGTGTAGACCGGTTTGGGACCGCCGACTTTGAGCAGCACCTGGCGGGTCGTATCGCCCTCGTGGGTGGTCAGATTCACGAACTGGATCGTGTCAGTGTACTGTCCGACCGGCAGGCTGTTGGCCTGAGCGTTGATCGATACCGTCACGATCACCGAACCGCCCGCGGGCAGGTAACCGGCGGCGTTGGTCAGCGAGATCCAGGGCTGCGTCTTGGTCACCTCGTAGTTGATGCCGATTTGCTTGCGGTTCTGGATGGTGTAATCGGCGCTGACCGGCGTGAACGGCCCGCCGGGGTCGCCCTGCGAGGTGAAATTGCCGCCCGGCGTGACCGTCATGCCCGGCGGGCACACGCACACACCCTTGGGGTTGGCCAGGGCGGCCTGAAGGGCCGGCAGGTTCAGCCCGGTGCCGCTATTCTGCCCGCCCGACGAGGTGCAGCCCCCGTGCGTGTGAATACCGATGGCCTTGTTCTCCTCTTCCCAAATCACCGGCGAGCCGGAGTTGCCACCGGTGGTATCGGTGCGATACTGCACCGTTGTGCCGTTGAACGTGACGTATGGGCCGACGTGCGTCTTCTGCACCTGGTTCCAGGTCGGCGAGACGGGCGAGCTGACCGTGCCGTAGCCGGTGATGCGGATGTTCTGTCCGCTGACTGGCGGCGGCAACGTGAGCACGAACCACTCGCCCTGCGCTTGGGCCGGCGTAAGTCCGGTGACCGGGTTCGGGTGGCAGCCAAAGTAGGCGTAGTCGTTGCCGATGCCCTGACCACCATTGCTCTGCATCGACGCCGTGTCGATGGCGTACTGGTCTTCCGGCCCCGGGTGATTGAGGCTGCCGTTGGGGTTCGACAGCGGCACGTTGAACTCGACGATGTTGTTGGAACTGCTACAGTGGCCGGCCGTCAGCAAACAGTGCATGCAGTCGTCGATGATCCAGGCGGTGCAGCCGCCGGGTTGCAAACGTCCGGCACGCTTGTCATAAGAAAGCACGCGGTCATCGGTGGGACCGCAGATGGACTCCTCGCCGACGGGTTCGCCCGTGGCCACCTCGTCGATCGTCAGATGGTTGACGCCGGTGCCGGGATAGGCGATGAGTTCGACCAGGACCGTGTCGCCATTGAAATAGGCGGACTGGTGGAGCCACTGTTCGAGATGCTCGGCGTTGAGGTACTGGAAGGCCCCGTCCAGCAGGGAAGTGATCAGCAGATACGATTCCTCCCCGGATCCGACTTCACCAGCCAGCAGCACCTTGCCAAAGCGGAGCTGCACCCAGGTGGCGCCGGGCATGGTGATCTGCTCGGAGAATATGACCGCTGGGCGGTCGCAGGTGTTTTCCACGCGACCGGAATCCACTTGCAGCTTGACCAGGCGCATTTGAAGCGGGGCCGTTTGCCCCCAGAGCGATGGCGAAGCTGCCGCCAAGAAGCCGCCGAGAACAAGAGTGCATAGCGTTTTCAAGTTTGCGCGCATTTCGATTCCTCTCCGTGCCGACAGACTTGGACCGGTAAAATGAAACCGTGGCTGAAGTCCCATGGCTCCAGCGCCGTGGGCGCGCAGGTGCCCACCTGCATCACAGCTACTGTTCCAGCCTACGTCCCGTGGCCTTCGGAGGCAAGCTTTTTTCAGCGGACGGCGCGGGTTTGTCGGCGGGAGGGATAACTGCCCCGTGCGGGTCGGTCACCGGGTCTCCCAGGCTCGTGGCGAGACGGCGTTGAAGGCCCGCGTCGGTAACGTGCTCCAAACGCTCGGCCGGGTGATGAATGTGATCAGGGCCTAAAGATGTATGGGTACCGAAATACGCCTCCCATAGGCGGTGGGAGCGCACCAGCCCGGCGGCCTCCAGCCGCCCGCGCTCGGTGAGCTGCGTCGTGCCGCCGACCGCCAGCACCGATCCCCGTCGGCCTAGTTGCCACACGGCTAGCCGGCGGAGCAGTCCCTGCGCGCGGTAGCGCGGCGGGCGGCCGCTCTCTTCCAGCCGGAACAGGATGCCCAACAGGTCTTCGCGGGCGATCCGCAGCGCCAGGTCGGCGCGTTGCCACAGCCTGCTGAGCAGGCCGCGCCGGGGCGCAAAGACCATGGTCAGCCCGAACAGCAAGCCGCTCAGCGCCGCCATCATGCCCGCCGTGTTGGTGCTGACGCCCGTCAGCCCAAACCAACCGGGCGCTAGTATGGCGGCCAGATGGCCGACTAGCGCCGACGCAACTGCCAGCAGCACGCTGACGAGGAGCATCAGACTCAGGCGATCGGTCAGCAGATGGGCAGTTGCGGCTGGCACGATGAGCATGGCAATGACCAGAATGCTGCCGACGCTTTCGAACGCGGCCACCGTGGTGATCGCTACCAGGGTCATCAGCAGGTAGTGCATCAGTCTGGCATTGATGCCGAGGGTCGTGGCCAAGGCCGGATCGAACGCGGATATCTTCAGCTCTTTGTATAACAGCGCTATCACCAAAGTGTTGAGCAGCAGCACGCCGCCGCCCACCAGAACCGCGCGCGGCACATCCCAGCTTCCGATGCGTAACGTGTCCAGCGGCGTCAGTTCGATCGCTCCGTACAAAACACAATCCGGGTCGAGGTCCACGTGGTCGGCGCTGAGGCGAATGAGGATCAGGCCGATGGCGAACAGCACGGTGAATACCACGCCCATCGCCGCCCCCTGTTCCACTTTGCCGGTCCGGTGCACCCACTCGGTAAACAGCGTGGTCAGCAGCCCCACCAGTCCTGCTCCGACCAGCATGACCACGCCGCTGCGACTGCCGCTGAGCAGGAATGCCAAGGCCAACCCGGGCAGGACGGCGTGGCTGATGGCATCGCCCATCAGGCTCATCTTGCGCAGCACCAGAAACGAACCCAGCAGCGCACAGGCGGCGGCGCTGAGCGCGCCGACCATGACGATCCAAGTGTCCAGCGGCAGCCATTCGAAGGCCGCGATGACGGCCGGGGTCATCCTCCTGTTCCTCCGGCCGCACCGGCCAGGGCAGCGATGCGCTCCAGCCGATGTGGACTGGGTGGAGTGGCCAAGTCCGGATACTGACGCGACAGCAGCGCCTCCAGCCGCTCCAGCAGTACCGGGTCCAGAACGTGCTCGACCTCGTCGGCGTCGCGGTCCACGTGACTGGGGGCGATGTCGGCGTGCGTGATGAGGTAAAGCTCCCACAGGCGGTGATTGCGCGCCACACGCCAGGCGGCCTGCCGACCCGCCGGCGTCAGCACGTAGCCGGTGTCACCGTCCGCGGTAGCGATCAGGCCCTGTTTGACGGCGGCGCGCAGCGTGCGGCGTAGCTGACGCGCCGACCAGGTGCGCTGACCGAGAAGTTGCTCGAAGCGCAGCGACGTTGCGGGCGCGGACGCCGCCGTTGGCGGCTCGGACAGTTCGTACATGGCACGCAGCAGGTGCTGATGGGCCACGGTACGCGCCAGGCGGCGCTGCTGGCGCAGTCGATGCAGCAGTCCCCGGGCGCGCCCGAATACCAGACTGATGGCGAAGAACCCTCCCGCTGCGACCACTATGACGGCGCCGGCCGGCAGACGCGGAACCACGGCGCTGAGCAGCGCACCGACCAGGCCGCTGCCGGCGCCGACGACGGCCGCCGCAAGCAGCATGGTTGGCAGGTGATTGGTCCAGAAGCGGGCGGCGGCGGGGGGAATCACCAGCAGCGCGACCATCAGAACCAGTCCCACGGCCTGGAGGCCGATGACCGTCACTACCACGACCAGCGCCATCAACACGACGTCCAGCAACACGACTGGCCAGCCCTGAGCCTGGGCGAACCCGGGGTCGAAGCATAGCAGCGTCAGTTCTTTGTAAAGCAGCAGGCACACCAGGATGACCAGTCCGGCGGCTACGCCTGTGGTCAGAGCGTCGCTGAACACCATTGAAGCGGTCTTGCCGTAGATGAACGACTTCAGCCCCGCTGCCTGACCCAGTTCGAGACTCTGGATCACCCCCAGGATGACCACCCCCAGTCCGAAGAAGACGCTCAGGACGATGCCCAGAGCGGCGTCTTCTTTGATTCGTGTCAGGTGCACCACCAGGAGAATGGCGGCTACACCTATCACGCCCGAGACGGTCCCGCCGATCAATAGCCCGGCCAGTGATTTGCCTGAGCCGCCCAGCGCGGTCATGAGGATGAATGCTAAAGCGATGCCCGGCAGCGTTGCGTGGCTGAGGGCATCGCCTAACAAGGCGCGCTCACGCAGGAGCATGAAGCAGCCGATCAGCCCGGCCGCCAGTCCCAGCAGGCTGACCCCAACGACTACGACCCGTGTGTTGTAGTCCCGCATCGTCAAGACACGCACAACCTGCATCCTGCCGGACGGACCATCGGTCGTCTCGGCGGCGCCCGCTGGCGCCAGCGCCGCCGTCAGCAGAATCCCGGCCAGTACGCGTCTCAGCGTCGGCAACATCAAGCCTCCCGTACACCCCGTCCGGCCAGGGCGTGCGTGGCTTCATCCAACAGTGTCAAGCGGCCGCCGTAGGTCTTGCGCAGGTTCTCGGGTGTGAACACCTCAGCGGTCGGCCCGTGGGCCACCACGCGCAGGTTGAGCAGCAGCAGATAATCGAACGTGTCGCGTGCGGTTTGCAGGTCGTGGTGCACTACCAGCACGGTCTTGCCGCCGCTACGCAGCTCGTGCAACAGCTCGATGATTGTTGCTTCGGTTGCGGCATCGACGGCGGCGAAAGGCTCGTCCATCAGATATAGGGAGGCCTCCTGAGCCAACGCCCGAGCCAAGAACACGCGCTGTTGTTGCCCGCCCGAAAGCTGACTGATTTGTCGCTTGGCCAGGTCGGCCAGTCCCACGCGCTCCAGGGCCGCCAAGGCGGCCTGCTTATGCTGGCGCGTGACTGGTCGCACCCAGCCGATCTTGCCGTAACGTCCCATCGTCACCACGTCGAGCGCGCTGACGGGGAAGTCCCAGTCCACGCTCTCACGCTGCGGTACATAGGCCACCAGGTGGCGCTGCTGCCGATAGGGGCGTCCATAGATGGTGACGCGACCCGAAGCAGCCGGAATCAGACCGAGCACGGCTTTGAGCAACGTGCTCTTGCCGGCCCCGTTCGGGCCGATGATTCCGATCAGCTGGCCCTCCGGGGCGTCGAAATCCACATCCCACAGCACCGGCTTGCGGTGATAGGCGACCGTCAGGTCATGGATGGCCAGCGGCACCTCCGCCGGGTGTTCCGCACCCGTGGCGATGGGATGGGGCAGCGTCGCCAATCGTTCCAGGACGCCGCTGCGAGCGCCAGGTTTCGGCTCGGCCATACCGGACTCCCGTTCGATTCGTTATCCCGGATGATCTTAGTTCGGCACGATCACGATGTGCACTTGCCCGGGACCGTGCACGCCGGTAATCAGCACGCCTTCGATGTCTGCCGTCTTGCTTGGCCCGGTGATGAAGCTGATGCACGACGCAGCCGCCGTTCCGCTGCCCGCTTGCCCCAGATGCTCGAAGGCGTCGAACAGGTCCGGCACAATTTGCGACCCGCTCACGATGGCCACGTGCAGCGGCGGAACCAGTGAGGCGGCGCGGGCCGAGGCCGGCCCGCTGACGCACACCAGTGTTCCGGTCTCGGCCACCGCCAGCCGGACGCCGGTGACCGAGGCATCAGCGGCGAAGAGCGTCTCGTCGTCGTAGCTCTGGCAGGCGGCCACTCCGGCGGTTGTCAGGGCGTCGATCAGTGCGGCGGCGCGCTCGGGCGGCAATGCCGTACCCGGTTGTGGTTCGACCAGCGCACGGCGTGCGCCGGCGGCTTGCAGCAAGGCGGTGATGGCGGCGACGCACTCGCTTTCACCGCTGCAATGGACATGGCAGCCGGCGGCTCGGGCCGCCTGTGTGAAGCGGGCCACAAGGTCGGCGTCAGGGGGCACTGCTCGCAGAGCGCTCACCTCGCGCGCCGGCAAGGGCGTCATCTCACCTTGAGCTGCACGGTTGCGGGCCAGCGCGGCGCTGAACTGACTTAGATTCGTCTCGTCGCCTTTGACGCGTGCGTCACGTTTCATCGCTCAGCTCCTGTTTCCAAAGCTCACGGAAGCTGCCCGGTGCTGGTCGCGGCAGGTCCCGCTGACTCGTCCAATTTGCCAGCGGCCCGACAACCTGCCGCGCCCAGCCCGCGCCATCGTCAGGCAGCAGTTCGCGCAACAGCTTCTGACTCAGCGCGTATAGCCGCGGGTGGCGCATCAGCCAGGCCCAGCCGCTCAGCAGCAGTCGCTTGCCCAGCGGCTGGCGCTCCCGGCTGCGGGCCCGCAGACGCACCAGCAAAGCCGGAAGGTCGATCTGCACCGGGCAAGCCGAGGCGCACGCACCGCACAAACTGGAGAGGCGCGGCAATTCTTCGTACTGAGGCCCATACAGCAGCGGCGACAGCACACTGCCGATCGGGCCGGGATAAACGCTCTCATAAGCATGTCCGCCGATATTGCGATAGACCGGACAAGCGTTCAGGCAGGCGCCACAGCGGACGCAGTGCAGGACCTCCGGCGCTGGGCCGGACAGGATCCTGCTGCGACCGTTGTCCAGCAGCACGACGTGCAGTTCGTCTGGCCCATCGTGCTCGCCAGGGCGCCGCGGACCGGTGACCAACGTGGTATATGAGCCCATCGGCTGGCCGGTGCTGGAGCGCGCCAACAGCTTGAGAAAGACCGGCAGATCGATCAACCGCGGGATGATCTTCTCGATGCCGAGCAGCGCCACGTGCACACGCGGTCGCGTGACCGTCATGCGCCCATTGCCCTCGTTGGTCACCAGACAAAGCGTGCCGGTCTCGGCGATGCCGAAATTCGCCCCCGTGATTCCCAGGTCGCAGCGGCGGAAGACATCGCGCAGGTGCTGCCGAACGAGGCGCGTCAGTTCGGCGGGGTCTTCCGTGTAGCGGCACCCCAGCGCGCGGGCCAGCGCCGTCCCCACTTGCCGCCGGTCCTTGTGAATGATCGGCGTAATAATGTGGCTGGGTCGGTCGTGGTCGATCTGGACGATAAACTCACCCAGATCGGTCTCCACTACGCGCAGGCCGGCGGCTTCCAAGGCCGCGTTCAGGTGCACTTCCTCCGTGGTCATGCTCTTGCTTTTGACGGCCAGTTTCAGGCCGCGCCGTACGGCCAGGTCGCAGATGATGCGGCAGGCCGCTGCCGCGCCGCAGGCCACATGCACCTGCCCCCCGGCCGCCTGGACGCGGGCAGCGAATTGCTCCAGATAGCGCGGCAGGTTCTCCAGCGTATGTCGGCGAATCTGCGCGGCGCGCCGGCGCAATTCTTCGGCGTGCGGCAGTTGAGCGAAAGAGGCGGCCCGTGCCTCAACCTTACGCCAAGTGGCCAGATGAACCGCTTGCAAGACGCGGTCGTCGGCCACGGCTCGTGCCAAACGCGCGCGCAGCGAGTGGCGACTCATGCCTGCGGCTCCAGCAGTCCCAAGGATTCCGCCAGACACTCCGCCAAGTGCTTGAAGCGCAGCTTTAAGCCGCGGCGTCGAGCCCCGCCGGCCATTTGCAGCGTGCAGGCGGCCTCGTTGCAGACCACCAGTTCGGCGCCAGTGGCCACCAGTTCGTCCAGCTTGTCGTGCAGCAGGGCGGCGCTAAGTTCCGGGTACTCCACCGCGAAGACGCCGCCGAAGCCGCAGCACAGGTCCGGGTGTCGCGGCACACGCACGTCGCGCCCGCCCGATCCGACCAGCCAGCCCAGCAGGTCATCCAGGGTGTAGGCGTCGCGGGCGTGACACGGATAGTGGAACGTTACCGGTTCATCGAGTCGCAGCAGGCCGCTGATGTCCACGTGCAGCTCATCACGCAAGAAGGTCAGTATTTCGCGGGTATTGGCGGCCAGGCTCCGGGCCGCGGCCGCCGCCGGCGTACCTTCCAGCAGTTCCGGTCCGTGTCGCCGCACGAGCGTGGCGCAGGACGCCGAAGGCGTCACCACGTGCTCGTAGCGTCGAAATACGTCAGCCATGCGCCGCAGCAGGCAAGCGGCTTCGCGGTGGAATCCGCTATTGAACGCCGGCTGTCCGCAACAGGTCTGCTCAGGCGGAAAGTGCACCCGGCAGCCGAAATGCCGCAGGAGCAGCGTGGTCGCGCGACCGACTCGCGGGTAGAAGGTGTCGGTCAAACAAGTGACGAAGAGGGCTACGTCCATCGCTCGGTTCGACAGCTCGGAATGCCGATTCTAAGCGCTGCCGCGTCCGCAGGCACGCCGCCGCACCCTCTTCGCAGAAAGTGCCGGTCGCGCGAACAGCGCCGCGCGCACGCCGCGTCCGCGTAGTGGGCGCGCACGCTCAGCCCCGCGACGGCGCGCGGCGCAGGGCGAAACGCAAAACCGCAGGTTACTGGTTGCCCGCCGGCGTACTGACGAACGGGTCGTCCTCGCAGAACGGAGGATAGGTGCAGGCCGGGTCAACCTTGGGGTCGGCGCCCGGGCCTTTGTATCCCGAGCGGATGAACTGGTACGTCACCGGGTCGCAGTTCAGAATCGTGCCGCACGGATTGAAATTGGCCACGTAGGTCAGAACGTCGCCGAGGCCGCAGCCGCCCCACTGAACACAGGTACCTACGACCGCGGCGATGGTAGCCGCTCGCAGCAGACGGGTCCGCCGATTCTTCATGACGTTACCTCGCGGCCGGCTATTGGCCGGTAGTATTGACGTTCGGGCAGTCGGCGAAAAGCGCGACCGGCTCGCAGAAGTTGAAAAACGTGCCACCCTCGCAATTGAATACTGAGCAGAAGTTGAACGAGGACAGCACCGACTGGGTGTAATACTCGGCACAACCGCTGGGCAGCAATTGGCAGGCTACACCCAAGCCGCAGATCAGCACTGCCGCCAGCAGTTTCCTGTATCTGTCTTTATACATCGCCGACTCCCAGGGGCGTGGCGCCCAGCTCTGGTCAAGGCGTCCGAAGTATAAGGTCGGTCGGAGCGTCCCGGCAAGCCATGTCGGCGCATCAAAAAAAGGGCGTCGATCAGCAAGTACCGACGCCCAACAATCGTTTGTTGATGGGGCACCGACAGGGTCAGGGAGCGTAGATGGTCGCCTCCTTGACCACGTCGATTGCCAAGTTTAACCACCGGTTGTCGGTCGGCCAACCGGTGTTCCACAAGCCTTGCCAGAATGCTCCCAGGCACCCGGTAAACACGGTAGCACTCCCCAGCGTCAGACCTGAGAGCGTTAACCATTTGAATTTACGCAACATACTACTCTCCTTGCAGCGTTGGTCGCGGCGCCGGGCCGCCTACGCCGCGGCTGCTCAGTTTATCCGCGTGAACCAGATGTGGTCACCGACCATGTCCCCCAGAAAGCGGAACAGACAGGCACCCGAGTTCAGGGCAATCAGCCCCGAGCTTAGGGCCAAGAGCATTATCTTGACCTTGCGCTTCATGCTTTGCTCTCCAGTCTTCCTTGAGCTGACCAGGGGCTGCCATCAGATGGCCACGCCCACCAGTATCCGCTGGAACGTGTTCTCCAGGCATCCGCCGAAGCCGAACGCCAGGGCACTGCCGGCCGCCAGAGCCAGCAGCATCTTCTTGATCCACACTCTTCGCATCACGAGCCTCCTATGCAAGCGAATCGGTTCCGGGTGCTACCGCCCAGCCGGGCGTCGATACCCCGGCACAGCGGCAGCAGCCGCCCGGGACAAAGCTCCGCCTTGCCCGCTAGAACAGACCTTTATCGGCACATTAGGCTAGAGTTAACGAGTCAGCAAGAGACGCCATTGAACAATCTGGTGATTGTGCTGCTCGTAACCGGTTGCGCCACCCCTTTTTCGGTGACGATGCCGGTGATCAGCTCAGCCGGCGTTACGTCGAAGGCCGGGTTGAAGCAGCGGGCCTCAGGCGGAACAGTCGGGCGCCCGAAGCTGGCCCGGATCTCGTCCTCGGGACGCTCTTCGATCGGAATCATGCTCCCGTCGGTCAGCGAGAGGTCGAAGGTGCTCCGCGGTGCGGCTACGTAAAAGGGTATGCCATGGTGTCGGGCGGCGACAGCCAATCCGTAGGTGCCGATCTTGTTAGCGGTGTCGCCGTTGGCGGCGATTCGGTCCGCACCGACCACCACTAGCTGGACCTTGCCGGCTGCCATCAGGCTAGCCGCTGCGCCATCGCAAATGACCGTCACATCGATGCCGGCGGCGGCCAGCTCGAAAGCTGTCAGCCGGGCACCCTGCAAAAGCGGACGGGTTTCGTCAGCGTACACCCGGAACCGTCGGCCGCGCTCGTGGGCTACGTACAACAGCGCGAGGGCAGTGCCGTAAGCGACCGTTGCCAGAGCGCCGGCGTTGCAATGCGTCAACACGCCGCCGCCCGCCGGGACCAGGTGAGCACCGTTCTCGCCGATTTGCCGACAGGTCGCGACGTCTTCGTGTGCCAGGCGGTGAGCTTCCGCCAGGAGCGTGTTCCATAGCTCGCTGGTGCAATTCGTCTCGGGCTTCAAAGTTGCGAGCAGACGTCTCAATGCCCAGGCCAGATTGATGGCCGTCGGCCGGCAGCTTTGCAGATACTCGGCGACCTCGGCGGCCCGGGTGATGAACTCGGCCGGCGGGAGCTGAAGATGCGGGCGCATTCCCAGGCACAGGCCATAGGCGGCGGCCACGCCGATCGCCGGAGCGCCGCGCACCCGCAACTTTCGAATGGCCTCCCACACCTCCTCCACTGTGCGGCAGTCGCAGGTCTCCAAACGCTCCGGCAGCAAGGTTTGGTCGATCAGCCGGAGGATGCCGTCCGAAGCGCCGACCCACTCTAGCGTCGGTGGCAACCTTCGCCTGGAATCGGCGTGGCCGCCGCCCACTTCATGCTGAAGCTGATGAGCATACATGAGCATCTTCCGCTGTGCTTTTCGCTGCTTGCCGGTTTGCGCTGCGTTGCATTCCGCAGGGGTGTATCACGGGAACACCTCGACGGGCAAACCCGCCCGACGTACCTCGGCGGCGATCTGTTCCAGTTCGGCGGCGGCCAGGGGTGCGACGTAAGCCTCGCGTGTACGGCGTGCCACGGTGTACACCTGCACGAGCTTGATGTGTCCGCCCGCGCGCAGCAGCCAGACCAGTCGTTCGCAATAGGCGGCGACCTCCTGGGCGCTCGGTGGTGTCCCGTG
>Ga0209101_1002120_pt1 | contig 13482 bp, 13 predicted proteins | sample ConPoolayeCmetaG_FD_185481 | JGI IMG/M metagenome (GOLD analysis project Ga0209101, IMG submission 185481) | Hot spring microbial mat communities from California, USA to study Microbial Dark Matter (Phase II) - Cone Pool mat layer C metaG... ... | reverse complement strand
CCCCTGGCCTCTGGCCCACCCCAGATCCCCACTCCTGCCTGTCACCCCCCAAAATTTCGCTGCGCAAGCCATCATATGAGGCGAGTTGCGGTTGTGGCCGGGCATGCTATAATCCAACTGACCATGGCGGAGTACGGTGAACCCCTGACCGAGCGTGAGATCGAGCTGCTCAGGCTGGTGGCGACAGGTGTCACAAACCGCGAGATCGCCTACCGCCTGTGCATCAGCGTCAATACCGTCAAAGTACACCTGCGCAATATCTTCGTCAAATTAGGTGCTGAGTCGCGCACTGAAGCGACTATGATAGCCGTGCGCGAGGGATGGGTGGTTATTGACAAACCACCGGAACAGGAGGAGGTCAGGGCTGAAGCCGAAAACCAGGTTGCCGCCGCACCGCTGCCCCAGCCTCAGTCTGTTATATCTGAACCAGCACTTCCATGGTTTAAGCGTCTTGCCCTGATCGTTACTTTTCTGCTTGTAATCGCTGGGGTCCTCGTGAGCTGGCCTCGTGACAACACACGTGCTGGCAATAACGGGCACGGCCTGCCCCTGGCCCTCCCGTCCGAGCGCTCTCTGCCGCCTGTGAGTGGAGCGCAAACTTCCCCATGGCGCGAACTGGCGCAGATGCCAACCCGGCGTGCCTACCTGGCCCTTGCCGCCTGGCAGGGCCGTATCTTCGCTATCGCCGGGCAGACGGTTGAGGGGGCCAGCGCCGTCGTCGAGATATACAGCCCTGAGGAGGACCTGTGGGTACGGGGTCGGGACAAGCCGACTCCGGTCACTTATGTATCCGCGGCGGTGATCGGTAAAGAGACCTATGTACCGGGCGGCTGCGATGCTTGGGGCCGGCCACTGGATACACTTGAGATCTACGATATGGAGGAGGATACCTGGCGCCAGGGTAGCCCGTTGCCTGAAGCACGTTGTGCCTACGCACTGGCTGTCTGGAATGACAGGCTATTCCTGTTCGGCGGGTGGGATGGCACACAATACGTGTCCACAGTATTCATCTACGACGCGCAAACAGATAGCTGGGGCCGGAGCCAGCCTATGGACGAGGCGCGGGGTCTGGCAGCAGCAGCCCCTTTGAGCGATCACATCTACGTGGTGGGGGGATATGACGGCAAGCGAGAGCTTACCACGTGCGCCCTCTACGATCCCGTCAGTGGGGAGTGGAATATATGCGCTCCCCTGATTATCGGGAGAGGTGGGTTAGGACTGGTCGGTGTAAACGGGCAGCTTTATGCTATTGGGGGCGGTGGCTGGACCAGTTATCTGGGCTTTAATGAGCGCTACGATCCTTACAGCGACAGATGGACGACCTTCGAGACCCCGCTCATCGGGCAGTGGCGCAGCCCGGGTGTGACGTCGCTTGGCACCTCGGTCTATGCTATCGGGGGCTGGAATGATGACTACCTGAGTACGAACCAGAGCTACACATCTTTTCGGTTGTTCATTCCCGTGGTCCAGTGACCACGCTTCCCAGGTACTCTGAGTTGATAACAGGCTCTATCTCACCACCTGGTACAGTTCCACCTGATTACCATGAAGTACTGTATTGGAGAATCAGCAGCAGGCGTGGCCATGTTCTCGCCATCAACCTGCTGGCATTTGTGATGCTTTTCCTCTTCGGCTACGTTTTCATCTTCTTTGTTCTCCTGTTCGGCCATCCACCAGCAGGGGGCGAGATAGATTTACTTCCACTTGTACCTGGCGTAATCTTCCTGATACCTGCGCATGAACTGGCACATGGCATTGCCATGCGCGTCTACGGTGCGCGGCCCAGGTACGGCTTTTTGTGGAAGGAGCTGATGTTCTACGCAACTGCACCAGGCTATGCTTTCCGACGTAACCAGTACCTGGTCGTCAGTCTTGCCCCACTGGTTAGTTTGAGCCTGCTGGCCTGCTGTGCCATCTTGCTGCTGGCAGGCTCAGAGTTTTATACGGCTGCTGTAGTGGCTATACTGGCTGCTGTGAACGGCGGCTCAAGCGCAGGGGATTTGTGGATGAGTGCCATCTTGTTACGCTATCCGCCACACGCTTACGTCGTTGACGAACGGGATGGAATGAGGGTATTCCTGCAAACATCCAAAGCCTGAGCCATGCAATCATGGAGCGTTCGCTTTGTGATTTTATGGGCTGCTCGCCTGGTTCTGGCGATAGTCTTCTGCTGTAACCTGAGCTGCGCCCTGGCCTTTATAATTGAGCCCGCTGCTTACACAGCGGGCTTTGAAGTCACCGGAGTGGTTGGAGAAGTACTTGTCCGGGGGATAGGGATTCTCTTTCTGATGTGGAATGCCACCTATCCGCTTGTGATATGGCATCCCGGGCGCTACTGGCAACTGTTCCTGATTGTGATAGTGCAGCAGGCCATCGGGGTGGCAGGTGAAACATGGCTATGGCTTACCCTGCCCGCCGGCCATGAATCCCTTGCGCTGACCGGTCAGCGCTTTATCCTCTTTGATGCGGGAGGGCTTGTGATGATGGCCGTGACCTTTGCGCTGACGATGATGGTCAGGCCTCGCTCAACTGTCTGACCCGGGCGAAGAACTCCCGCTCCAGCGCTGGCACCACCTGATCAGCCTTCACGGCAGCGATGTACCGGGCAAGATAATCGGACTCCAGGCGCACAAGCAGTTCCCCTTTCTCCACACTCGCAGGGCGTGCGTCGCCTGCGTAATGGTCGGGATAGTCGCTGTACCACCAGATGCCGGTCAGCGTGGGGGGCAGATGCTCCATACGCTTAAGCGGATTGGCAGGTGTCTCCGGCACACGCTCCATTTTCACCAGGTGGGGGTACGTTCCGAGCACCAGACTTGTCTCCCACTCACAGGCATGGCCTCCGGATGAGGTCTCGCGTACCGCCTCCCACTCCGCTTCCCCCTCCGGCGTCATTCTCCGGAGTGGTATGTACAGGGAATAGGGCTTTTCCTCCCACAGGGCAGACTGGACCAGAAAACCCAGCAGGTGAGAGTTCCCCCCATGCGCATTATAGAGCACGATCTTGCGAAAGCCGTTTCGGCCTATTTCATCGAGCACACCCTGAAGCAGTTCGAGCAGCAGCGTGGGCCTGATCGTGATGGTGCCGGGAAAGCAGCGGGCCTCGTAAATCTGGCCGAAGTAGAAGGGTGGGAAGACAACGGCCGGTTCTTTTTCTGCTGCCAGACATGCAATCTTGTGTCCTACCAGATAATCGGTCCCAAGCGGCAGATGATCGCTATGTCTCTCAACGACGCCCATTGCTACCACGCACACGCCCGTCTCACGTACTGCTGCGGCAAACTCAGGAGCGGTCAACTCTTCCCAACGCACTGAGCACCTCCTACTAAGAGCCTATCCGAAAAACCGTACAAGCGGCATCCCTATGCCGCTTATACCGACGCATAGGGATGCGTCGGTTACGTTTTTCGGACAGGCACTAAGTGAAGATTTTCTGGAACTGCAGCGCTCATAAGTCACGGCACACTCAGCATCGGCTCACAGGGGATCGGCCGGCACATAATGATGTCTGTGATCCCACCCTTCGCCAGGACTGGCGCTGCAGTAGCACAGGCAGGTTTATTATACTGCCGCGCGAGGCGTAGGCAAATCAGGCTTGTGCCACCGGGTAACCCCCAGAGCCCAACAGTTCACCGCGCTTCCCAAATTCTCACATCAAGGAACTCTACGGTTACTTCCGCGTCTCCTGGCGCATATACCCACAAGCCAATGTCCCCATACAGCCACGTGGCATCTTCAAAGCCTGTGGCATACTCGTCGTTGATGTAGAGATGACAAATCGGCCCGGCGCACGTCACGCGCAGTCGGTTGAGCTGCCGGCCCCGACGGATGTGAGGAAATTGCTGCCACTCCACCAGCATCACTGTCTCATTTTCATCCTGCCGCAACACGCCATAGTAACCATCGCTCCCCACGGCGAAGGCGTAGTAACGGGTGGAATCCTGGGCGCGGTAGATCAGCCCATAGCCGTTGAAGTCAGGGCCCGCAACAGGGAGAGCTTCTAATTCAGCGGTGAAGTCTCCCTGGGAGCAGCCGGGCAATACAACCTCCGTCGCGCCAGAAGCAACCTGGAGACGCCGGGGCAAACCAGTTAACCGGCGGTCAGGAGGACGTGCAGGAGAGGGGCTATTCCAGCCCAACAGGAGAGCCACAATCAGTGCCAGCATGGCCATCAGAACCATGGTGAAAGATAACAGTACACCACGCCACAGCCGCCTGCTAACCCGGTTGCGAGAGCTCCGCTCGTCGGCAGCCATATGCCTGTCACCGGATGATTGCCCAATCTGACATAGATTGATTCCGCTGCTCCGACCAATCATCTTCACAAGAGCCTTTGAAAAACTCAGGCAAGCCATTCTGGAATCACAATGTCCCTGAGATACCGCTGCATTGGCATAGTGCAAAGTTGCCAGACCTCGACAGGCAGAAAAGCTTCCTGCACAGGCCGGCAAGATTTCACCCGCGTACTATTCTCTCAGCAGATCATCTCAGACGAGAATTATTATGCCTGCTCAGGTTAAGGAGCGCAAGAGACGGTCTTTGCCACCTGTAACTTCGCGTCTGGGCCTGCCGGTTCCAGCCACAGCGTCGCCGGATGACCACCCGCTGTTAAATTTTGCGAAAATATGCTATGATATGATTTGGAGAAAGGTATGGTAGTTACCAGAGAGCTACAACTACGTACCCAGGGCAACTGTGACATTCGGGATATCACCGCCCAGGTCAGCGAAGCGGTGAAGGAATCCGGCCTGCAAGCCGGGACGGTCACCATCTTCTCCCCCGGCTCAACCGCTGGCCTGACCACCATAGAGTACGAGAGCGGCGCTCTGGCCGATCTCAGGCGAGTGCTGGATAAAATTGCACCCCCTGGCCAGGATTACCAGCACCATCTACGATGGGGAGATGATAACGGCCATTCTCACATACGTGCAGCCCTCATCGGTCCTTCACTGACGGTGCCCTTTGTCAAAAGGCAGCTCACGTTGGGCACATGGCAACAAATTGTGTTTATAGACTTCGATACCCGCCCTCGAGAGCGGCGGCTGATCCTGCAAATAATGGGGGAGTAGAAGATGCCCAACCGCAAGGTAATGGAATCAGCAGCGGAGATGCGTCGCGCCAGAAGGCCCCAGGCCGAGCGAGCATACCGCAAGTACGGTGCTCAGACACGCGAGTTGATCCGTCAACTGGGTAGTTCCTCGCAAGAGATTCATGACCGCGCCTTTGACATACTCAGACGTATGGGCGAGTTCATTGTGGACGAGCTGTTGCAGGCACTGGACGATCCAACGCTGGCCCCGGTCGCGGTCGAAGAAGTTGTCTCGCTGTTGGGAGCTACCGGCGATAAGCGGGCCTGCGAGCCGATATGGCGCTTCCTCCAGGAGCACCTGGATGACCCTGAGTGCGTCTCGACCGCTGCGCTAAGCCTCGCCGGTCTTGGAGATGACCGGGCCCTCCCGTTCTTACGCGCAGGGCTGGAGTCGAAGGATGAGGAACAGGTTGCCAATGGAGTGGCTGGCATGATTATGGTCGGCCTCCCTGAGGATATCCCACTCCTGCGCCAGGTACATCGGGCACACCGCGCCAACCGCGAGATCTGTTTTGGGGTAGCCAATGCCATCCTCACCATCCTGGGGGAGACAAACGAGCGCACCTTTAATCGCACTCTGGACGAGATTCGCACCAGCTTTGCGGATCGCCACCTTTGGGCAGACATCTGGGCCATCCTGGAGAATGAGTTTGGCTCCCCTGGCCGTCCATCCATCCACTGATCCACATGCAGCTCAGCCGTCGCCTCCCAATGCTCTCCGCAATTATCAAAGGTGTGACCGGTCGCTGGCCATTCGTACTGGCAGCTATGGTCGCTTTGATAACTTTTGCCGTCGCCACCCCTGATGGTCTGCTGAGCAAGCTTGACCTGGTAGGCTACGCGGTATGCCATCGTATCCCATCCCGTTCTTTTGCCATCGCGGGACGCCAGCTACCGCTCTGTGCTCGCTGCACCGGCACTTTCGTCGGCGCGCTGCTCGGCCTGGCAGGGCAGGGACTCATCCTGCGCCGTCACCGGGCTGCTGCTTTCCCTTCACCTTCGGTGCTCGTCTTCCTGGTCGGATTCTTCCTGATATGGGCATTTGACGGCTTAAACTCTTATATGACGCTCGTTAACGGTCCCCACCTTTACGAACCACGCAACTGGCTGCGGCTGAGCACAGGAGCTTTACAAGGGCTGGTGCTCAGCGCACTGGTATACCCGGCCTTTAACCTGACGCTGTGGCGCCATCCGTCCAATCAACGTGCCATCCGTCATCCGGGCGAACTTGGCGTCCTGGTGCTTTTAGAAGGCTGTCTGGTCAGCCTGGTGCTCACACGACACTGGCTTTTGCTTTATCCACTGGCCCTGCTGAGTGCAGCAGGCGTGTTGACCATGCTTGGCATCGTCAATGCTACGCTGGCGTTGCTCATCGTACGCCGCGAGAATACAGCGGATACCTGGCAGGATGCCATCGGGCCGTTGCTGATCGGCCTGACTATCAGCATCGTGCAGGTGGGCGTCATAGACCTGATACGTTACTCCCTTACCGGTACCTTCCAGGGTGTTTTCCCACTGCGTTGACGCCAGGAGATCCGGAATGGCCACTACCAGCAGGTACTCTTACGGGACGTCATTCCCGACCAGGAATTGAAAGGGGTTATCGTGCAGACGTGGTTTCCGATGCTCTTCCTGTTTATCCTGGGCTTGCTGGCTGGCGTGGTGGTAAATCATCTGGCCACTGTGTTGCCGGCCCATCGGAATGTGCCGGTGCCCTATTGCCCCTACTGCGGCCGGGAGCGCCCCTGGTGGCAATGGCTGACCCTGCCCTCGTTTCTGGTGAGTCGGGCTTACTGTCCTCACTGCGGTGCACCGCTCCGTCTGCGCTATCCGTTGGTTGAACTGGGACTGGCGACGGCTTATGTCTATCTCTGGGGTACGCTGGGAGCGAACGTCAATATCAGACTGGTGCTCTACCTGGTCTATGGGGCTATCTTTGCCATTATCCTGGTCACCGATATCGAGCGCCGGCTGATCCTCAACAGGGTGACTTACCCGGCGATCATACTCGCCTTCCTGGCCAGCTTTGTCACTCCGGGGATGACGTGGTGGAGCGCTTTGACCGGCGGGCTGATTGGCTTTGTTTTCTTTTCAGTCGCCGCATTGATAGGAAACAGGCTTTTCGGTGACGGCGCGTTGGGGGGAGGGGACATCAAACTGGCCGCTTTTATCGGCCTGATCACAGGATTCCCGCTTATCGTCGAGGCGTTAGTGCTGACGCTGCTTATCGGTGCCGGGGTCAGCCTGTTGCTCTTAATCACCCACGTGCGCCGACGTCGTGATCACATCCCTTACGGGCCTTTCCTCGTCATCGGCGCGATCATCACCCTGCTCCACGGATACCCCATCGCTCACTGGTTTCTCAGCCGCTGAAAAGTGACCAAGACCGGCCAGCCTGCCGAGCACCTGGGCCACACCCATTTTTATCAGGCTGGGGAAGTTAAACGCGGTAATACCGAAGGGAAGGTCGAGCTCACTTTTCTCGCAGACGGTAGAGGTATTAGCGCGGTCAATGAGTGGCTTCAGCGCCAGCAATTCCCGCTCTAGCTCCTCAGGCATGCAGCGTGCCACCAGTTGATCAATCTGCGCCATCAGGGTAATAGCGCGCTCGATCCGCCGTTCTGTCTCGGCGGCCATCTGTGGGGAGATCAGCCCGAAACGTGCCTTAAGCGCATTGAGACGGCGGCCTGCCTCATAGGTCACCCGCGCCAGCTCATCCCGGCTCATCCAGCGCGTCTCATAGTTCAGGATGTGTTTCCAGGTGGGGGCGAGGAGTGCCTGCCTGTGCTCCTCAAGCGTACGATAGCGGATGTGATATCCGTACTTCTCAGGCTGCTCGTAAAACAGGCTGCCCGGGTCCACAAAGGGTGCCAAGGGGCCGATGAAAGGGATGAAGCGGTTATCCCCGAAACGCTCCAGAAGTTTCTCGCAATAAGCCACTGAATCGAGCACCGACTGGGCTGTTTGATGCGGCAGGCCGGTCATAAAAAACAGATCGAAGCGCCGGCACCCGGCATCGAGACAGACCTCAATCGTCTCCTCCAGCTCCTCGTTGGAAAAGTGCTTGTGGATCGCCCGACGGACGGTCGGGTCATGGGACTCTGGCGAGAACTCAATCACGAAGCCGGGCAAAGCTTCAGCCAGTTCGCGGGCAAACTCCCGGTCCATTGGAGTGAAGATCTCGAGCATGCCCTGCCCTGGATAGCCCCGTACAGCGCGCAGGAAACGGCGGGCATGCTCCAGACCTGCCTGCCGGATGTCTCCAAGCAAGAAGGCTGGCCCCCGGCTGATCTCGTACATCCGGTACATATCCTCAGCCAGCCGCTCCGGGGAGCGGTAGGCAGGAGCGGTGCGCCCACTGATCAGACGGGAGGCAGAGGCAGAGCCTCCACAATAGGCACAGTTGTGGCTGCAACCACGTACAGTCAGCACCGCCATTGTGGGATAATCAATCCAGTGGCTGAACGGTATGTAGTTCAGAAAGTCCCGGTCACGTACGACGGAACGCACCAATTGCCGGTAGTCCATCTCCAGGTGGTCCAGATTTGCCGGTATATAGGACTGGGGATTGACGTGCACCTGACCGCTGGCATCTTTCCAGGTCAGATTAGGGATGCGGGCAAGCTTTGAGTGATCGAGCGTCCCGGGTGAAGAGACAACGCACTCCAGGAGCTGGCGTAGCGGCTCTTCCGTTGAGTCGCCGCGCAGCACGTAATCCACCTGAGGATAGCGTATAAGCTCAGTGTGGAAATATGAGGCGGAGAAGCCGCCGAAGAGGACCGGAGCTCCAGGATGATGGAGTTTAACCAGACGGGCGATTTCCAAAGCCCCGTGAGCGTGAGGCAACCAGTGCAGGTCTATCCCAAAAAGGCGCGCCTGAGTACGGGCGATAAATTTCTCGACATCGAAGCTGCGGGAGCGCACCATCCGTGCAGCCAGGTTGGCTATCCTGGTGCGGAAACCGGCCTGCTCCAGATAGGCCACCATCGTCGCGAACCCAAGCGGGTACATATCGAAGACTGGCTCGGAAGGCACCAGGTCACTGATCGGTCCCCACAGCGTAGCCCGCCGGCGAAAGTCGTAAACGGTGGGGGCGTGTATCAGGATCAGGTCTGCTGTGGGCATGGGTCAGTTGTGGTGATCGCCGTTGGGCAGGATGGCGCCGGCGAGTGAGCTGGCCTCAGCAAGCTGTGCTGTACTTACCATAGTGTCTATTAAATTGGCCTGGCTGAGGTTGGCCTTGAACAGGATGGCCTGGGCAAGGTTGGCGCCGCGCAGATCGGCACCGCTGAGATCTGCGCCGCTGAGGTCTGCCCCGCTCAGATTGGCGCCGTTCAGCTTCGCCCGGCGCAGTCTGGTCTGGAAAAGCAGGGCATAACTTAAATCCGCGCCGCTCAGATCCGCCCCGCTCAGATCCGCACCGGTGAGGATGGCTTCGCGCAGGTTGGCGCCAATGGGGTCGGCTCCGACCAGGTCCGCACTGGTGAGTTTTGTGCCGCTGAGATTGGCATAACGGAGATCGGCCCCGCGCAGGCAGGCATTGCTCAGGTTAGCTCCGCTCAGGTCCGCGCCGCGCAGACTGCATGCGGGCAGTTTGATGTTTCCCAGTTCCACTCCGGAAAAATTCCGTTCTCCTGTTCTGTACCGTCTGATCAACTCCTCTCCATTCATCGGCAATCTCACATCCATGCTCAATGCTCGGGCCAGACGGGATGGAACATCATCCACTGTTCTGGCCGTGCGCGTATGTAATTTTCCACAATAGCTGCAATGGCACGAGCGGCGGTCAGGATGTCCTGATTCCTGTCGCCGGTACGGGCGAAACCCAGCGGCCCGGTATATTGAAGCGCGTATCCCTTGCCGGGTGTGTGGTAGCAACCGCCCACGAAGGTGGCTGCGCCGGTCATCACTGCCAGCCGGGCCGGGCCAAGCGGCATGAGGGCCGGCCGCCCGAAAAACTCAATCAATTCCCGATCCTGTGGCACCGGGCGGTCCACCCCTGTTGCCACGATGCCACCGCTTTTGAGTAACTTGATGGCCTGCCGCAGCGATTCAGGTGAGATTGGGGTGATCCTCAGCGCACCAACTCCTCGCAGCCGGTTAAAAATCCTGAAACCCGGCCCGGGGTCCGCCAGGGAGAGCACCTGTACAGGCAGTCCGCGCGCTCCCAGGGCCGGGAAGATCAGGTCAAAATTGCTCATGTGTATCCCCAGTAGAAGCACGCCCCTGCCCCGCGCTGCTTCCGCGCGTACATGCTCAACGAAGGACTCCGGGATATCTATCATACTGCCGCGCTTCTCCGGCGGCTGGCCGACAGCGTGAAAGAAATCATAATAACACTGTCCGGCATGGTAGAAGACCTGGCGTGTCATCTCGTGAAGCGCTTCCTCTCTCACCCCAGGTCCTACCACCTGCTGCAGATTCGCACGAACAGTGTGGTATATAGCCGGACGGCAATCTGCAATGATACAGGCAATGTATCGTGCCAGGGCGTAACCCATCCGGCGCGGCATATACCTGCCCAGGAACAGGCCGATCCTGGTTGCGACTCCACTACTGGTAATGTCCTGCAGGCGCATTGGTGCAAGGACTGTCAGCGAATCGGGGAATCAACGGAGACAGAAGGAGTGGGAAGATTATACTCCGCCGATTTGAAGAGGGCTGGCGCCTCAACAATCACCGGCAAACCACGCAGCAGACACAGCGCCAGAGACAGCCATGAGAAGAACTGGCCGGCCACCAGAAAGGCGCGCCAGGCTTCTATTTGGCCGGACCTGAGGCCCAGAGCAAGGGCCAGCAATGTGAAAGCGATCGCTTTAATCACCGCATACCCTGTGCGCATCACACTGGAGACCACCAGCCAGCGCGCCCACGGTGCGCGCATCATACTGTGGGCGGACTCCCCATGTTGCAGCGCCACATTTCTGATCGAATCAGTCAGTGCGCCCCGGATAATCACGGTGAGGGGGATAAAGATCGGGATCAGTCTCAAATGGGCGTATGCCACCCACAGCACTACCTCCACAGCGCGATCGGCAGCCATGTCCAGAGCGCTGCCGATGAGGGTCTGCTCATCACGCCGTCTGGCGACAACGCCGTCAAGCGAATCCATCAGAATCAGAGCAATGATGAGCACTGCAGCTACCAACTGTCCCACAGCGCCACCAAAATAGAGCAGGAGCACAATGCCCACCAGCAGAGGAAAACGGAGCGTAGTAATCACATTGGCAACGTTCAAAGCACTTCCTCCCGATTATCCCCCATCCGGTAAGATGCAAAAATCCCCCGCGCAACACCTTCAACTGGCCTCTGCATCTGGGGCTGCAGGCCCTGCTCACCGCCCCAGATGCATAGGCATAATCACATGGGTATAATCCACATCCCCCACCGGGCGTATCACTCCGGGGCTGGAAGGTGTGGTTGTGTTCAAGGCTACCTGGGGGGTGTTGATGACCGAGAGTACATCAATCAGGTAACGGACGTTAAATGCGATCTCGATCTCCTCTCCCTCGATGGTGGCGTCCAACTCACTTACATCGTCACCGGTTTCGGCTGAAGTGGCCGACACGATCATATGTCCTGGGGAAAGCTCGCTGCCCGGTTTGATATGCAGGCGGGTGATGTGGGCAGCCTCGCGGGCGAAGATCAGGGCTGCTTTACACGCTTTGAGAAACGCAGCCGTGTCAACCACCGTGTGAGTGGCCCACTCCCGAGGGATAATCTGACGGTAATCAGGGAAATTGCCGTCAATCAGTTGAGAGACAAGCACAATATCGGTCAGCCGAAAGAGCACCTGATTGCGTGCGGGCGTGAGGGAAACACGGATTGGCTCCTGCTGCTCGCCGCTGATACGCCCCAGCTCAACCAGTGCGCGAGCCGGGACGATGATGCTGAATGGGTCGGTGACAGGGTGGGACAACGCAATGGAACGTACCGACAGACGGTAACCGTCCGCTGCTGCAAGTGTGAGCTTCGTGTCCTCAAATTTGACCAGCACACCGGTGAGGATAGGGCGGGTCTCGTCAGTGGCAGCGGCAAATGCAACCTGTGCGATAGCGGAACGCAAGGTGTCTGCCTCGACCGGGATGGAATGCGAGCCTTCTCCATCAGCCGGCACAATGGGGAACTCTTCAGCATCAATTCCCTTGATGTTGGCTTCGCTACGACCCGCGCGCAGGTTGAGCGTTTGCGTGCGCGCGATCAATTCCATGTCCACACGCTCGGGAGGCAAAGCGTTGACCAGGTCAATAAAGGTGCGTGCCGGCACAGTTATGCCGCCCTCTTCCTCGACCTTCGCACCTATCCAGCAACTGATGCCGATCTCCAGATTTGTGGCAGAAAGTTTCAACCTGCCCCCGTCAGTGGTGAGCAACACGTTGCCCAGCACCGGCAACGTGGAGCGAGGCGAGACCGCTCTCCCGACAACGCTGAGCCCTTTAGCCAGGTTTTCCTGCAAACAGGATACCCTCATCAGTTATCCTCCCGTTTGTAAGCAGAATGGCTCATACCTCGGGATAGTTCAACTACCCAGTTCCCCGGCTCGGGCCGGTCTTCAGACCGCGCCCGACGTCGCCACGATGGGAAGTGGATGCCGTAATCCGGCCAAATAACCCTGGGTTGGGTGGCCCGGTCAGAGACCGGCCACAGCCTGGGTAGTTACGTTCATGACAAATTTGTAGTGAGCCTGGTATGAAAGTATACACCAACTCTAAAGGCAGCACAAGTGCAGCATGACTTATGGGTGTCCGTCGCATTTTTGCGCGAGAAGGGAGTGAGATCAGGCTATGGTTGTAGGACAACCGCTCGCAGTCGTTCTGCGCTGCGGCCGGTCGGCGACGTCTGGCATGGCCTGGAGAGCGGCCCGAGCCGGGGGATGCAAAATAATGACGGACGCCCAGGATTTATCATACCTTCCAGCGGGCGGGACCCGGTGGCTGCGTGGAGCTGGCAACATATGTAGCACGATACAGAGCACATATTGTGTTCCGTGGTAACTGCCTACCCCTGCCGACTGAAATCGCCCACTTTGGGCCGCAGGCCTTCGGTCGGCCTGCGCCGACCGCTGTTTCCGCGTCGGCGCAGGCGCCTGTAAGGGGCGATTTCCAGTCGGCACACGGCGGCAGGCAGCCGGGTAGGTAATTACGTTCCGTGTTGCATATTGCATGTTGCGTGTTACATCACCGGCTCCACCCGCACCGCGCAGACCTTGTACTCCGGGATTTTGGAGACGGGGTCCAGCGCGGCGTGGGTGAGGGCGTTGGCCGCTGCCTCCGCGTAGTGGAAGGGGATGAAGACGACGCCGGGCCGGATGCGTTCCGTGAGCCGGACCGCGACCTCAATCTCCCCCCGACGGCTGACCACCCGCACCCGCCGCGCGCCGTCCAAGCCGATGC
>Ga0209101_1002119_pt1 | contig 13498 bp, 14 predicted proteins | sample ConPoolayeCmetaG_FD_185481 | JGI IMG/M metagenome (GOLD analysis project Ga0209101, IMG submission 185481) | Hot spring microbial mat communities from California, USA to study Microbial Dark Matter (Phase II) - Cone Pool mat layer C metaG... ... | reverse complement strand
CCTAGCCAGCTCCAGGACTTCCCCCGCCCGCTCACCGGTGCTGCGCGCCGCGACCTCCTCCAGCATCGTAGCGGTAGCGGAACCCAGCACCGCGTGGCCGGCGGTCATCTCGCCCCGGCGCCAATCCTCTTGGCGCACCGTCACCACGGCCTCACCCACCGCCACCCGCCCCCACCCCATCTCGGGCAGATCGTCGTCGTTGGTGGCGAGCCAAAAAAACCCCACCGCCTCCCGCCCCGCTGCCCGCCGCCGGCGCACCTCGGCCGCCACCGCACAGGCCTTGATCAGCGTCAACAAGGGGCCGCCCAGCAACCCTGGCTGCTGGCCGCTGACCACCACCTCGGCCCCCGCCTGCCAGCGCCGGAGCTCGTCCTCCACCGGATTGCCCCAGGAAGCGTTGCGCGCCGCCAGCGCGGCGGCGAGGTCGGCGTCGCGTTGGCTGCTCGCCGGACAGGGCGGATCTGGTTCCTCCTGATGCGCCAAGGCGGCGGGATGAATCGTGACCCACTGGGGTAGTGGAACCGAGACGCTCCCGGGCATGCCCACGCGCCGAGGGTAACGCGCCGGGTGAGCCGGCGCCAGTACGCCGCCCCTGGCCGCCGCAGTATCCTGGTTGGGGAGGGGACGATGAGTGCGCGCCAGCGCGCCGTGGGCTTGATTTTCCTGGCCATGGTCGCGGGCCTGGAAGGCGTGGCGCAGGAGCCGCGTACCACCCGCCGCGTGGCGCGCGGCCTTCTACCGCTGCTGGTGGGCAACCCTGCCGACGTGCAGCGGCCCACCCACCCTACCCTCGTCCTGGCCGGGGGCGGGGCCGACGTGGACGCCGCCATGCAGGCGTTGGGAGAGGCCGCCGGCCAAGGTGACCTGGTGGTCCTGCGGGCCGCCGGGGGCGGTGGGTACAACCGGTACCTCTTCGATCTCACCGGCGCCGACTCGGTGGAAACGTTGATCGTCGCCTCCCGCCACCGCGCCGAGGACCCCTACGTACTGGCCCGCGTTCACCAGGCGGAGGGGGTTTTCCTGGCCGGCGGCGATCAGGCGGACTACGTGACCTTCTGGGGAGGTACCGCCCTGGCCGCCGCCATTGACGGCGTCGCCGCCCGGGGAGCACCCCTGGGCGGTACCAGCGCGGGTCTGGCCATCTTGGGCGAGTGGGTCTTCGCCGCCCTGGCCGGCACCGTCAACTCTGCCCAGGCCCTGGCCGACCCCTACCACGAGCGCGTGACGCTGGTGCGCAACGTGCTGCGGCTACCAGCCCTGGCGGGGGTGATTTGCGATTCCCACTTCGCCGCCCGCGACCGCATGGGCCGCCTGGTGGCCTTCCTCGCCCGTATTGCCGCCGACACCGGCACCTGGCAGGTGCGCGGCCTGGGCATCGACGAGGCCACCGCCCTGGTGGTCGACGAGAACGGCCTGGGCACGGTGGTGGGACGGGGCGCCGTGTACCTGTTGCAGAGCCCCGGGCCGCCTCAGCGCTGTCAACCTGGCCACCCATTGACTTTCCGTAACGTAGTGGTGCAGAAAGCAATAGGCGGCCAGCGGGTGCACCTGCCCAGCTGGCAGGGCGCTGGCCTCATTGCCTACACGGTCAGCGCAGAAGACGGCCAGCTTTCCTCGACTCAGCCCGGCGGCCGTCTCTATTGACCCGCGCCTTGCCGCGCCGCGCGGCGGAAGCTGCCGATACACACCGCGCTGGTTTACTATTCTCGACCGAGGGAGGGGGGAGGATGCGACACCCTCGGCGGGCATGGATAGCAGTGCTGCTGGCCGTGCCGATGGCGGCCCTGGCGGGGTGTGGCGGCGGGGCGGAGAAGGGCGATGATGAGCGGGCGATGGTCACCCTGACCGAGCTTTTCGCCAGCCAGGACTCACCCGCCGACAACCTCGACTCGCTGGCCTATTGGCCACCCGGCCCGTGGGTCCTGGCCACCGCCAAATCCACCGATCAGCTGGTGGTCCTCGATGCCCGGGATGGTCGCATCCTCCGGAAAGTGGGCGAGCGGGGCGACGCCCTTGGCCAGTTCCGCCGCCCCAACGGCGTGGCCGTGGCCGGTGACCTTGCCCTCGTCACCGAGCGGGACAACCACCGGGTGCACGTCCTGCGCCTGCCGGCGCTGGAGCCGCTGGGGGTTTTCGGCGCTGACGTCCTGCGCTCCCCCTACGGCCTCGCTGTCCTCGCGGGAGCAGATGGCCAGCTCGAGGTCTACGTGACCGACAACTACGTCGACGCCGACCTTGCCACCCCGCCGGCCTCCGAGCTGGGAGCGCGAGTCAAACATTTCCGCGCGAAAATCGACGAGTCGGGGTTGGAGGCGCACCTTCTGCGCGCCTTCGGCGACACCAGCGGCGCAGGGGTGCTTGCCACCGTCGAGTCCATCGCTGCCGATGCGCGCTGGAATCGCCTGCTCATCGCCGACGAGACCCGCGGTGTGCAAAACATCAAAGTTTACTCCTTGGCCGGGGAGTTCACCGGTCAGGTCATTGGCGCTGGGCTCTTCAAAGGGGAGCCGGAGGGGATCGCCCTTATCGAGCGCGGCGAGGGCGGCTTTTGGGTGGCGACCGACCAGCGCCGGCCGCGTACCGTTTTTCACCTCTTCGACCGCCGTGACCTGCGGCACCTGGGGTCCGCCGTGGGCGAAATGACCGCCAACACCGACGGGATAACCACCGGCGAATGTGAGGCCAACGAGGAAGGACGGCTGTTCGCCGTCCACGACGATCGTGCGGTGGTGGCGTTTTCCTGCGCGGCTCTGCTGCACGCCCTCGGCTTGGGGACGCGCTAACCGGCCGGCCGCTGCCGCCGGCGCCGCCGGGACAGGGGTCGCTTGCCCTCCTGGTCGGTGTAGATCTTTTTAATCCCTCTGGCGATGCGCTCTGGCAGGGTGAGCCGGTACAGCGCCAGGTCCTCCGGTGAGGCACGGTGCAGCTGGCGGTCGTACTTGATCTTGACCCACTGGTTGAGGTCGAGGCGGACAAGCAAGTTATAGATCCTGCGGTGGAGCGGCGCAAACCCCTCCTTGCGCACCAACGCCATGCCGAAGTCGATCACCAGCGGCCGCCGCTTGTCCACCACCAGGATATTGGTGCGCTTGGCCAGATCGCCGTGGGCCACCCCGCGGCCGTGGACGGCCCGTACGATCTCCAACAGCTCCGCAAAGAACGCTTCGCGATCCAGGATTTCGGCGCCGCGGCGCGGCACCCCCTCCACGTACTCCAGCACCAACCCCGGGCCGGGGACCAGGCCGAAGCAGCGCGGGATGCCTGGGATTCCCGCAAGCCGCTGGTAGATGCGGTACTCCCGCCGGATCATGGCGGCGCGCAGCCAGCGCAGCGGCCCCCACCCGGCGGCGCACTTGACGATCAGGGGAGGGTCGAAATCGCGCAGCAGTACCAGCGTGCCCTGGTACGCCGCCTGCACCTCCCCTCGGCCTGCAACCAGCGCCTCCTGCACCCTTCGCAGCAGCTCCCCGTCGGCGGCCGGTTCCGGGGCGGCCCCCACCGCTGCGGCTCCTAGGGGATCCTCTGGTGCACTACCCACAGCAAGGCCACCAGCACCGCGGCGATGATCGGCTCGCCGTTGGCCTTCAGGCTCTGGGCTAGCGACCAGCGCCCCCCCAGCGAGGCGGCCGGCCGCCGCAGGCGCGGCACGATCGCCGGCGTGACCGCCCGCCAGCGCCGCCACGCCTCGCCGAACAACGACTCCAACTTGGCGTCCTCGTGCCGGATCGCCGGCGGATAGTAAAGGAGAGTCACCCCCAGCCACACCAGGGGGCTCCACCACAACCCCGACGTCAGGCAAAACCCGATGAACAACAGATGGTTGCCCAAATAGAGGGGGTGGCGTACCAGGGCGTAGGGGCCTCCCGTGGCCAACTCCTTGTCCTTCTTCACATGCCCCGAGGCCCACAGGCGGATGGCGATGCCCGCCCCGGCCAGCACCGCCCCGGGCCAGAATAACCCGGGAGCGTGCCACGGCTGCGACAGGACCACGATCACCAGCAGCGCCACGATGCCCACGAACTGGCGGTGGCGGTGCCGTCGGCGCAGGGTATCCTCGACGAGCTTCCCAAACCCTAGCGACGACAACCGAATCGGTCGCACCACCTCTCACCTCCCCGCCGCGCTGCAGGAACGCTCCACCTCCCCAGCAGGTGGCTCAACCATCCTAGGGACCGTTCGATAAAGCGTCAACGCGCTCTCCTCGTCGCAACCCCTAAGCTGTCGCCGTGAGTAGTACCAACCAACGGCCGTATCCCGATCAGCCTGCGAAAGTTCTCCACCGCACGGCGTCCCCGTCCTGAAGTCTGTCACTGGGCCAGACCTATCGGCCCCACCGTGACCCTCGGCTCGAGCATAGCACCTGGCGCAGCTGGCGCACTGGCCGGGAGTCCGGTCAAGCAGGGTTTCTACTCGTGGCCGAGCGCTGCGATGGGGTCGAGGGAGGCGGCTCGGACAACCGCGTAGATGCCGGCGACGAGGCCGACGGCCATCGACACGCCCAGCGACAGCATCACCGAGAAGGCCGTCACCACCGTCGGCCAGCCGGCGGAGGCGGCAATGACGCGAGCGATGACCACCCCCATCACCACCCCGACGAGCCCACCCACCACCGCGCTGGCCGACGCTTCGATTACAAACTGGGCGCGGATGTCGCGCCGGGTGGCGCCCACGGCGCGCCGAAGTACTGCACCGGATCCTGGCGGCGACGGGGCTTGGCGAGGGCATCCACTTGGCGCACGGTGGCGGCGATCACCACCTCGGGCCGGCCCTCGACGGTGACCGTGGCGCGCTGTCCCACCGCCAGCCCACCGGCATCCGCTTCAAGCACCGAGATCTCCGCCTCCATGGCGGTGGGGTCGGGGATCTCGGCGAGCTTCTGGCCAGCCCAACAGGTGTCGCCGACGCGGGGCGGGTCACCGCGCCAGTCACGCTCGAGGACCACAATACCATCGTGGGGAGCTACCAGGGCAATGGCGCCCAGACCTTGCTCGGCCTTCTCGGTCATAAGGTGGGCTTTGCGGCGCGCCAGCGCCCGCAGCTCCAGATCGGTTTGGGCCAGACGCTGGCGGGCGTCCTTGACCGCCTCGGTGTGGGACCGCCGCTTCTCGGCGAGGGTGGCGTCGATCCCCGAGCTCACGATTTCGAAGCGCAAATAGACCTCGCTGTCCGTGCTTTGAAAGGACCGCGCCGTCTCCAAATCTTCACCGGCGAGGGAGGCGTCGCGTTCCAGGTTGCGGATGGTGGCTTCGGCGGCAGCTGAGGCCTTGGCCAGGCGCTGGTCGGCGGTGCGGCGGGCATCCCGCCCATCGCTGCGTTCCCTCTCCAGCTCCGTGGGGTCGAAGCGGAGGACCACGTTCCCGGCCTTCACGGGGCTCCCGTCAGCGATCCCCCACGCGATCCTAAACGGCCCCTCGGGGTCCATCACCGTGGTGATGGGGGTTGCCCGCACCGCGCGCAACACCCCCTCGGCCTGGATAGTGCGGGTAAACCCGGTGCGGGTGACGCGCACCGTTGGCACGGCCGAGCCATCGTCGACGATGGCACCGGCACCCAGCAGTGCCACCGCCACAAGAGCGACGGCGCCAGCCAGCAGGTGGATGGACCTCACGACCCCCCCAGCCGCAGCGAGCTCGCGCCGCGAGACCACGTCACCGGCCTGGAGACCGGAGATGATCTCGACCAAGTCTTGGTTGCGGGCGCCGGTGACCACCGGGACGGCGCGGGCGCCGGTGAGAGTTCGCCGGTACACCGCGGGCCCGGACGGGGTGGGGAACACGACGTCCACCGCGCCACCGTGCGGGCGAGCAAGCGCCCAAACGCCGGCGCCGGCCACAGCGAGAGCCGCCACGACGCCTGCGCGTGGGCGCACCGAAAGACCGCGCCACCCCACCATCACCCCGCTCTTCCCGCCGCGCAGCGCAGGCGCGCCCCGGCAGCCAGGCCCCCCTCCACCACGCAGTGGGGCGCCGAACACGGCCCCAGCCGCACAGAAACCGATGTGCCATCGCCCAGCCGTACGGTTGTCATGTCCCCCGCGACGGCGAGGCAGGAGCGGGGAACGAGGACGGCGTCTTCCCGCCGCTGCGCCTCCACCTCCCCCTTGACCGACATGCCAGGCAGCAACCGTTGCGGCCCGGTGGGCTGCAGCGCCGCGGTGACGCGGGACGCGCGGCGCTGACTGCCGCGGCGTAGTTCCTGGGCCACCGGGGTGATCGCCGCCACTTCTCCGGCGAGAGTCTCTTGCGGATAGGAATCGACGGTGCAGCGAGCTGGCGCGCCGACCGCGATCGCCCCGTCGTCCACGTCGAACAGCGTTGCCTCCACCTTTATCGCGTCAAGGTCGGGCAGCCGCAGCACCGGCAGCCCCACCCAGACCACGTCGCCCACCTGCAGCTTACGGCCCTCCCACGGGTGGTCGGCCACCTGCAGTACACCCGCCTGGGGTGCGCGTATCGACAGCGCCCCGATCGCCTCCTCCGCCGCCTCCACCCGGCGCCGCGCCTTTTCGAGCTCGATGCGGGCCACCTCCACGGCGGCCTCGGCGGCTCGACGCGCCGCGGCGAGCTCATCCTCGGCCTTGGCGAGGACCACCTCGGCGCGCCGCAGCGCCAGCCGCCGCTCCTGCCACTCCCGGGGAGACAGCAACGCTTCGGGCACGTCGGCATCGATGGTCGCCTTGGCCCGCAGCAGGCGTTTCTGGTCGCGGGCGAACTTGCGCTCGAGGAGGTTTGACGAGGGCCTGCGCCCGGGCGGTCTCAAAAGCGTCGGCGGCGCGCCTGGCAGCCAGCTGCCGTTCCTCCAGCTCCGAGGCCACACCGGAGTTGTCCAGCTCCAGCACCCTCTGGCCGGCCACAACTGTCGCGCCGTCCGCCTCCATCCAGCGGATCGCCACCTCCCACCCGGGGCGTGCGCAGCACCGTCACCTCGTGCGCCCGTACCGCTTTGAGCTCACCGGTGAGCAGTACGCGGCGCACCAGCGGACCCCTGCGCACCTCCACGATGCTCGAGCGGCCGGCCCCACATCGCGGTGAATCGCCAGCGACCGGCGGGTGGCACCCCCCGCCACGGCGATCGTCACGCCCGCCAGGGCTGCCAGGGCGTAACGGCCCCACCGCCACGCGGGGCAGCTGCCCTGGTATGGTTGTTCTGCGGGAGCGCGACCGTCGTTCGTGCGGCGCGGCATGGCGTGCTGCATCATACATACGGGCAGCACCGAGGAGTCGTTGGCCGGCGCGTCACCGGGCCTCCCCCTGGGGAGCACGCGGCGGACGGCGGCAGGGCGGCTAGCCGCGGGTGGCGACTAGGAGGCGGGTGACGGCGGCTTGAAGCTTGGCGCGCTGCACGTTGAACTCCTCGCCGCCGGCGGTGCGCATCGCCTCCTCGGCGTCGCGCTTGTCGGCCTCGGCCGCCTCCACGTCGATCTCCCCGGGCAGCTCGGCCACGTCCGCCAGCACGGTGACCACGTCGTCCTGCACCTCGGCAAACCCCCACTGGATCGCCAGGTAGTGCTCGTGCACCCCCTGCCGGTACTCCAGCTCGCCGATGCGCAGCGCCGACAAAAGTGGCGTGTGCCCCGGCAGGATGCCCAGTGCCCCCAGCGCCCCGGGCAGGGTGACGCTGTCCACCTCCGCGTCCACCACCACTCGGGTCGGTGTGACCACTTTGAGGCGCAGTCCGCCCGCCCCGCTCATCCCTCGGCCTCCAGCCGCTTGGCGTGCTCCAGCACCTCGTCGATGGTGCCTTTCATGTAGAACGCCTGTTCGGGGATGTGGTCCAGCTCGCCGGAGGTGATCATGTTGAAGCCGCGGATGGTCTCGGCGATGGGCACGTACCGCCCTTTCAGACCGGTGAACTGCTCGGCCACGTGGAACGGCTGGGAGAGGAAGCGCTGGATCTTGCGCGCCCGCGCCACCGTGAGTTTGTCTTCTTCGGATAGCTCGTCGATCCCGAGGATTGCAATGATGTCCTGCAGGTCCTTGTACTTCTGAAGGATGCGCTGGACTTCCCGGGCCGTGTTGTAGTGGTCCTGGCCAACGATGTTGGGGTCGAGGATGCGGCTGGTGGAGGCCAGGGGGTCCACCGCCGGGTAGATGCCCAGCTCCACAATCTGGCGGGACAGCACGGTGGTGGCGTCCAGGTGGGCAAACGCCGTGGCCGGGGCCGGGTCGGTGAGGTCATCGGCGGGCACGTAGATGGCCTGCACCGAGGTGATCGACCCGCGCTTGGTGGAGGTGATGCGCTCCTGCAGCTCGCCCATCTCGGTGGCCAAGTTGGGCTGGTAGCCCACCGCGGAGGGCATGCGCCCCAGCAGCGCCGACACTTCAGAACCGGCCTGGGTGAAACGGAAGATGTTGTCAATAAAGAGGAGCACGTCCTGCTCCTCCACGTCGCGGAAGTACTCGGCGACGGTGAGTCCGGACAGAGCGACGCGCAGGCGCGCCCCCGGGGGTTCGGTCATCTGGCCGTAGATAAGCGCCGCCTTGGACTTCCTCCAGTCGTTGGGGTCGATGACCCCCGACTCCTGCATCTCCAGCCACAGGTCGTTGCCCTCGCGGGTGCGCTCGCCCACCCCCGAGAACACCGAGAAGCCGCCGTGCTGCAGGGCGACGTTGTTGATCAACTCCATGATGATAACCGTCTTGCCGACGCCGGCGCCGCCAAACAGGCCGGTCTTGCCGCCCTTGGTGTACGGCTCCAAGAGGTCCACCACCTTGATACCGGTCTCGAACATCTCCACCTGCGTGGACTGGTCCTCGAACAGCGGCGCCTCGCGGTGGATCGGCCAGCGCTCCTTGGTCTCCACCGGCCCCCGCTCGTCCACCGGGCGGCCGATCACCGAGAGCACCCGGCCCAGCGTCTCGCGCCCCACCGGCATGGAGATGGGGCCACCGGTGTCGATGGCCTTCATGCCGCGCACCAGCCCGTCGGTGGGCAGCATGGAGACGCAGCGCACCCGGCTCTCGCCCAGGTGCTGCATGACCTCGGTGACCACCTCCACCTCGCCCGCCTCGGAGCGGTCGCGAATCTCCACGGCGGTGTAGATGGGGGGGAGGTGCCCCTCGGGGAACTCCACGTCCACCACCGGCCCGATAACCTGAACCACTCTGCCTTCCACGCGGGTGTCGGTCGCTGCCATTGACGGTCTCCTACCTCTCGCCGAGGGCCTGGGCCCCGGAAACGATCTCGATGATTTCCTTGGTGATTGAAGCCTGCCGCACACGGTTGTAGGTCAGGGTGAGCTTGTCGATCATCTCGCCGGCGTTCTTGGACGCGGCATCCATGGCGGTCATGCGCGCCGCCTGCTCCGCTGCCTGGGATGAAAGCAGCGCCCGCAGCACCTGGAACTCCACGTGCCGCGGCAGCAGGTCGTCGAGCAGCGCGCCCGGGTTGGGTTCGTAAAGGTAGCCGGATACCGGCGACCCACCCTCCAGCTCGGCGCGCGGGATGGGCAGCAGCAGCTGCAGGGTGACCTCCTGCCTGATGATGGAGCGGAAGCGGTTGGAAAGCAGGTAGACGGCGTCGGTGTCGCCGCTCACAAACCGCTGGGTGAGGTCCCGGGCCAGGGCGAAGGCCGCTTCGGGGGTGATCTTCCCCATCAGCTCGGCGTACGTGGCCAGCGGCTTGATCCCCCGCACCCTGCAGAAGTCGATCCCCTTGCGCCCCACCAGCACCAACTCCACGGCCGGCCAGCGCCCGGAGCGCAGCACTTGCAGCGCCTCGCGCAGCACGTTGGCGTTGAAGGCGCCGCACAACCCCTTGTCGCCGGTGACCGTGACCAGGGTGACGGAGCGCTCCTCCCGCGCGTCCAGGAGCGGGTGCTTGTGGGACGGCACGCGAGCCGCCACGGAGCGCAACACGGCCTCCATGGCTGCGGCGTAGGGCCGCGCCTCCATGATGCGCGCTTGGGCGCGGCGCAGGCGAGCCGCCGCGACCATCTTCATGGCCTTGGTGATCTGCTGGGTGGACTTCACCGAGCGAATGCGGCGCCGCAGGTCGAGGGTGTTAGGCAACGGCGGCCTCCGGGTGTTCCTTGAGGAACGCCTCGACGGCGGCGGAGCATGCCCCGCCGAGCTCCTCCTCCACTGCGCCCTCCAGCTTGCCGGAGGCGACGATGGCCTCCAGCACGCTGCCGTGGCGGGATGAGAGGTACTCGTGCAGGTAGCGCTCAAAAGCGCGCACCGCGGACACCTTGAGGCGGTCCAGGTGTCCATGGGTGCCGGCGTACACCGAAGCGATCTGCAACTCCACCGCCATGGGCTCGTGCAGCCCCTGCTTGAGCAGTTCCACCAGCCGTTCGCCACGGGCGAGCTGGCGCTGGGTGGCCTTGTCCAGGTCGGAACCGAACTGGGCGAAGGCGGCCAGCTCCCGGTACTGCGCCAGGTCCAGACGCAGGGTGCCCGCCACCTTCTTCATCGCCTTGATCTGGGCGTTGCCACCGACCCGCGACACCGAAATACCCACGTTCACCGCCGGTCGCACGCCCGAGTAGAAGAGGTCGGTCTCCAGGAAGATCTGCCCGTCGGTGATGGAGATGACGTTGGTGGGGATGTAGGCGGAGACGTCACCCATCTGCGTTTCGATGATCGGCAGCGCGGTGAGCGAGCCGCCGCCCAAATCGTCCCGCAGCTTGGCGGCGCGCTCCAGCAGGCGCGAGTGCAGGTAGAAGACGTCGCCGGGGTACGCCTCGCGACCCGGCGGGCGGCGCAGCAGCAGGGAGATCTCACGGTACGCCGCAGCGTGCTTGGACAGGTCGTCGTAGATGCACAGGGCGTGCTGGCCGTTGTAGAGGAAGTACTCGCCGATGGCGCAGCCGGCGTAGGGCGCCAGGTACTGCAGCGGCGCCGGCTCCGAGGCGGAGGCCACCACCACGATGGTGTGCTCCATGGCGCCGTAGTCCTCCAGGGTCTTGACCACCTGCGCCACGGTGGAGCGCTTCTGCCCCACCGCCACGTACACGCACACCATGTTCTTGCCCTTCTGGTTGATGATGGCGTCCACGGCGACGGCGGTCTTACCGGTCTGGCGGTCGCCGATGATCAGCTCGCGCTGGCCGCGGCCAATGGGGATCATGGCGTCGATCGCCTTGATGCCCGTCTGCACCGGCTCCTTCACCGGTTGCCGGCGCACCACGCCGGGGGCGATGCGCTCAAGAGGGTTCATGGCGGCGGCCTTGATCGGCCCCTTGCCGTCCACCGGCTGCCCCAGCGGGTTGACCACCCGGCCGATGAGCTCCGGACCCACCGGAATCGAAAGGATCTTGCCGGTGCGGCGCGCCTCGTCCCCCTCGCGGATGGCCTGGGTCTCGCCCATGAGCACGCAGCCCACGCCGTCCTCCTCCAGGTTCAGGGCGAGGCCGAACACGCCGTGGGGGAGCTGCACCATCTCGCCGGCCATGACCTTGTCGAGGCCGAAGATGCGGGCGATACCATCCCCCACCGACACCACCGTGCCCACTTCGGCCATCTCCACCGTGGTTTCCAGCCCCTCGATCTGACGGCGCAGGATGTCTGTGATCTCGTCCACTCGTATCTGCATGTCCCCCGCTCCTAACGGTTTGCACGCGCGGCGGCGGCCGCGAAGCGATTCAGTTGACTCTTGAGCGACCCGTCGAACACCCGGCTACCCAGCCGGACCACAAACCCAGCCAGCATCTCGGGTTGCACCGACGACTCCAGCACCACCCGCGCCTGCATGGCGCCCTTGAGCGCCTCGGCCAGCGCCTCGATCTGGCCGGCCCGCGGTGCGGCGGGCAACACCACGGTGCCGCGCACCATCCCCTCGCGGCGATCGACCAGGCCACGGAAGGCGGCGACCACGTCGGCGAGAAACCGCAGCCGGTAGTGCAGGGCCAGCGCTGCCAGCAGGCGCTGCGATTCCACCCGCATCTTGAGGCGCCGGCCCAGCTCTTTCAACAGTTGCTGTTTTTTGGGCCACGGTACGGTGGGCACCTCAAAGACGCGCAACAACTCGGGGCTTGCCTGCAGCGCCTGGGCCACCGCTTCGAGCTCCCCCTCGATTTGGCGCAACACCGTCACGCCTTGCTTTTCCAGTACCTTGAAGAGGGCGGCCGCGTAGGGCCGCGCCACGCGCCGGCTCACTGCACACCCCCCTTCACCTGACCGCGCAGGCGCTCCAGCGTGGTGCGGAAGATGCGCTCCCGGTCCTCCGGAGTCACCTCACGCTGCAGCAGCTCCCACGCCAGCTCGGCGGCGATGCCCGCGGCCTCGCGGGCGAGCGACGCCTGCGCCTCCTCGCGGCGCCGCGCCGCCTCCTCGTCCAGCTGCGAGAGCAGGCGCTGGGCCTCCTGCTCGCCCTGCTGCACCAGGGCGGCGCGTTCCCGCACCCCGTCGTCGCGCAGGCGCTGGCGCAGCGCCGCGATCTCGCCCTCCAGCGAGGTGACGCGCCGCTCCATCTCCACCCTCATGCGCGCCGCCTCCTCCTGCTGCCGCGTCGCCTCGGCCAGGGCGCGGGCGATCTCCTCCTGCCGAGTGCGGAAAAACGCCGCCAGCGGCTTGGCCAGCAGCCACCCCAGCAAGCCGAAGAAAAGCAACAGGTTGAGCGTGTACCACAGAACCCGTGGGATACCCAGCCAGGTATCGCTGCCCCCGGAAGCGGCCCAGGCGGGCTCGGCGGCGGCTAGCAGCACCACAAGAAAAGCGCCGATGCGGGTGAGGCACCGGCAGCGCGCGACCACCCTCCCTCCTCCCCAGCCACCCCAACTCACGAGGCCAGCCTCCTTCCCAGCAGGCGCTGCGCCAGCTCGGCCGCCAGCGCCCGCGTGGCGCGCCGCAGCTCCTCCCGCGCCTCGCTGGCCGCCTGCTCCAGCTCCCGGGTGAAGGCGTGCAGCCTGGCCTGACCGCTCTCCCGCGCCTGTTCCAGGCGGCGCCGCCGCTCGGCCTCGCCCTCGGCGCGCAGCGCCGCCCGCTCCCGCTGGCCCTCGGCCGCCGCCTGGGCGAGCTCCCGCTCGCAGCGGTTCAAGGCCTCCGACAGCGCGGCGCGCGCCCCATCGAACTCCTTGGCGGCGGCCTGGGCGCGCCGCGCGCGCTCATCCAGCAGCGCTCCCATGGGCACGACGAGCAGTCGCCGGACCAGGAAGAAAACCACCCAGAAGCACGCCATGATGAGAATGAGTGAATAGTTGGGTGGAGCCACTCCCCGTCCTCCCTCGGCAGGGGCAGTGACGCCCCTGGGGCAGAATGTGAGAAAACTAGCAAACACAAGCGGCCCAGGTCAACCGCCGGTCGCCCCAGGCGGGCGCTGTCCGACCTGCGAGAATCCCTACCAGGCGAAGTCGGCGCCTAGGATCACGCGACGCCCGAGGGCGGGATAGCCGTTCACCTCCTCAAAGGCGCGGTCGGCCAGGTTGTCCACGCGGGCCCGCAGGCGCACCCCGCCGCCCAGCGGCACCGCCGCCGCCACCGAAGCGGTCACGAACCCTCCCTGCTGCACGCGACCGAACGTCACCGCATCCACATCCGGCCGCGGCCCCACCCAGATC
>Ga0209101_1002118_pt1 | contig 13508 bp, 14 predicted proteins | sample ConPoolayeCmetaG_FD_185481 | JGI IMG/M metagenome (GOLD analysis project Ga0209101, IMG submission 185481) | Hot spring microbial mat communities from California, USA to study Microbial Dark Matter (Phase II) - Cone Pool mat layer C metaG... ... | reverse complement strand
CATCTTGATAGATGTCTATTATTATAGGATTAGCCTTTTGCTGTTGCTGACTCCTATCAGCTAAGTAATCCAAACTCTTTGCCGCAAAAGCAATTATAAGTAAGCTTGCAAACAAATAAACCAGTATTGAAAAGTTTTTATTCACACCAACCTCTATCTGTTAATTTAATTATATTGGAACCTTAATAGATTTCAAGAAAGCAAAACTTGTTTTTTAAGTAAACTGCTATTACGCAGATGGTTTTTAAAATTTCAAGTGTTCGTTTAACTTACTTTTCACCGTAAACTTAATTCTCCAGCTTTTGCGCGCGGTTTTGTGTAGCAAAATTATAATTGACATATACCCCAAGGGGTATATTTAAAATATATGAAGTACATTAAAGATGCAAAAAAATCAAAGATTATTCGTCGTCTTAGGCTTATAGAAGGGCAGGTGCGGGGTATTCAAAATTTGATTGAGAGGGATACCTATTGTATTGATGTCATTACTCAAACTTCGGCTGCGAAGCAGGGATTGTCAAATGTAGAAGACATGCTCCTTGAAAACCATCTTGAACATTGTGTGGTTGATCAGGTTAAATCTGGACAAGTTAAAAAGGCTAAAGATGAAATTATTAAAGTCTACAAACTCAAAAGAAAATAGCGTGAGAATTGAAACATTTGAAGTAAGGGGGATGCGTTGTTCTTCATGCTCTTTTTTTATTAAAAAAACTATTAAGCAGATTGACGGAGTTAAAAGCGTTGAAGTCAACTATGGTACAGAAAAGGCAAAGATTACTTATGACCCGGCAAAAACCAACCCTAATGATTTATCAAAAGCGATTAAACCGTTTGGCTATTCGTTGAAGATATTTCCTCCTAAGGATTATTTAAATTCAAAAAGCAATCGCAAGACAAATTTTGAAATTGATCAACTTAAAAAAGATAAGCTGGCTGAACTTGATGATATGCGAATGAAGTTATTTTCAGCTATTCCATCTGGCCCGTCCGCCCTTTTAAGCTTTGCGTCAAGCATTTTTCGCTTAACATGAGAAAGAACATCAAGAAGCTCGGCATTTTCTTTATAGGTTTGCTCATCAAATTCAACAAAGTGCCTTTTTGAAATGACCATAGTATGCCATTACCAATACGGGGCAAGATTGGCTATCCAAACCCAATGCTGAAATTCCTCCAGTGGACAATTTGGTATTTACTCCAATGACAAAAGATGCAGACATCCCTTAAGATGCTCGGAATAAAAACCTTATCATATTCTTCACGGTTAAGAAGCCTTGTAGGAGGAGTTTCTGCTTTTTCTAACTTTTTTGGGTTGTTTTTTGCATAATTAACCGTGTTTTAGCACGAAGTGCCAAGCTTCACTTACAACTCGACCTCTATTACTTGCAAATTATCCCATTTTAATTTTCTTAGCACATCAAAAATTAGTTGAGGGTACTTTGTCCAGGGAACATCCGCAACTCGCAGTAAAAAATGCCTAAAAAAGGTGCCATGCCCAACAATAGCGATCTTTTGATATTTCTTTGTTTTTTTCTCCTTGAGCAAAAATTGATAAAGCCTTTCAACTCTATTAGCAACAGAAGCAAAAGACTCTCCCCCTTTAGGCTCCCAATATATATTCATCTTGTCTTTTTTGTGTTTGACTTCCCAAAAATCCGTTGCAAATTTCCTTGGCTTGCCGATGATTTCTTTTGGAGTCCTATATTCTTCTATAAAATTAAGAACTTTATAATTTCCACTTCCAAAAACTAAATCTGCTGTCTCCCTAGCTCTTTGTAGTGGAGAACAAAAAACAAAGTCTACTTCTCCAATCTTATTCTTGACTTGTTCCACTTTATCTAAAGTTTCAGAGTCTATAACAATCGGAGTTACATGTCTTTGAGTTAGCAGAGCTTCTGCATCTCTTGTCCTTGCGTGCCTGATGAGATAAATTTTCATTAGCCGGTTTATTCTAATTTTAACTTTTTGTCAGTACTGCCTATATAAATAAAATTTTTATAAAGTGCAAAAATCCGTCGTCAAGGGTTTTAGTGCCATGAATAACGCATAATAGTTGTAACTTTTGGTTCGGCTCCCATTTCGAATGCCGTCTCGTTCGCTATTTCTATACTGGTCATGAGAAGTATTTAGAGATATCAGTCCAGTTAGTAAATCTCAGAGCCCTATCATCAATGTAAACCAAAGCATTGGGCTTTACTGCTGTTATATCGTGATAATGCTTATTTAGTTCAAAACCATTTTCCGATAGCCATTTAGTCATTTTATTTTTCTCAAGGTTTGTATCCTCATTCACCTCTGGGTTTAGTCTGATTGTAAAGATTACTACCTTATAACCTTTCTCAACCATTCTTTCCATTTGCTCCCTAGCTCCTTCCATCGGAGGATCATAAATTGAACCGTCCTGCCAACCTTTGCTGTATCGATGAACCACGCCGTCAAAATCAATACAAATAGCTTTTTGCTTCATGATAGCTAAAGTTTATCAAAAAATTGTTAAAATCGAAAAATAAATGAACACAATTTTTTGTTGTAGCAAATCTTTTAAACCCATCAAGAGACATGTGGACTGTATGGATTTATTGGCAATAAAACCCGCAAAGCCGTTTTCGGTTGGTGGTTAACTCTGGGGATTATAAACTTTCATAGCGTCAATAATGCTTAAGGGTATCATAATTTGTTGTACTGAAAACATATTTAAATTTTTTGCCTTTTTATTTCCGCCTAGAGGTGGTGTTTAAGCCGACTTTTTGCAAGGCCACTAGGCCGAGCTAAGAATGACGCTGTGGTTGAATGGCAGAAATCACCGAATCTTTGAAATATATTCGAATTTGAACATATACAAAGCACAAGAAAGCATCAGATGAATATGCGCTCGCTACGCGGCCTGTCGCGGCTTTAGCAAACCCCAAAACTCCTTTTCTGTGTTCTGTGTATGTATCACTCGAACTCATTTCAAGGCAAAGGTTAGTTAAATGGAACGGCGGCTTGCCGCCAATCAAGCCGCCGTGCTATTTAAATACTTCGGCACTTTGTGCCTCGTAATTATTTTTCTCACGCGCGATAGTCTCGCTTCGCGGGACGAAAGATAATTATTTTTAAACTCGCATATGGAAAAGCGAGGACTAACTAAAAGTTCATATCTTTCAGATTGAAGCGGCTTATTCGCCTCATTATTCTTGATTCTTGCTTCGCAAGAAGCACAAACTTCGTATGCGCATATTCCCGCCTTCGGCGGGAGAGGCTCAGTCCCGATTTCATCGGGAGCCGCTTAACTTGTTGCACAAGTTGCGCATTGCGCAATGATTGTATTTAGCTCATAGTATTGGTAAAATTCACCAACTCAGCAATGCCAACAATAGAAAGGCCAGAATCAAACAAAGATAGTGAGAACAAATTCTCTTCCTGTGCCTTTTGTGGGAACTTCGAACCAAAAAAAGGAAGTACGACCGAAGAATTCCCCTTAATTTATCCCAATCTTTCAGAGTCAGGTCAAGTTATTGATTATTCAGAAAATTTAGTTCTCATTCCAGATATCGCCCCACTAGTTCAAGATCATTTGCTGTTGGTGACGAGTGTGCATATTCCGTCTTTTGCAAATATTCTAGAAAGCAACCATGATGAAGCAAGCGTGTTTATAACCAAAACGGTTTCGAGGATGAAAGAATTACATCCGGATTCTGAGATTGTGACGTTTGAGCACGGAGTAGGAACTATCCAAGGACAAATTGTTCAGTGCGGCAGTTGTGGCAGTACCGATCATGCTCATTTACATATTCTCCCTGTACCTAAGGAGCAACAACCCATCTCATCGATATTGTTAAACGAAATTACAAGCGACTTCGATTTAAGAATAGAAAAGTTAGCCCCATTACCCAATCTCGATGTTAAAGAGCATGTTGGTAATTTCCCCTACCTATATTTATGGTCAAGCAGCAGTGAGTCGGCACATCTTCTAGTTCAAGAATCTTTGAGCACACAAGTCCCCTCTCAACTTATCAGGAAACTCCTAGCAACACGGTTCTTGGGAGTAAATGAGAATGAAAGGGTCAATTGGGATTGGAGAGACTTCGTAATATTTTACCAACAATCTGGTGAACAAATGGTTGCCGAGACAATGCGAAATTGACTAGAAGCCTGACCAGATATCCATGAAACAAGAGATGAAAGCAAACAAAAAGGAGATGGCTCAAGCTTATAGTGAAAAGGCTCGTGAATATGGTGTTGTTCGTAACGAAGAATTTGATGAATTTCTTGAAGGAGAACTTAAACATTTTGCTGACTCTGTAAAGAAAGTCGGAGTAAGGATAGTTGATCTAGGCTCAGGTCCTGGAAACGAAAGTATTCTTTTAAAAAATTTTGGGTTACAACCAGTTTGCGTAGACAACGCACAAGGTATGATCGCAGAATGTCGAAAAAAAGGTTTGGAGGCCTACGTTATGGATTTTTACAATTTAAGTTTACCTGACGAGAGCTTCGCCGGATCTTGGATGTCGTTTTCTTTATTGCACGTTCCCAAGGGGGGAAGCTCCCAGTGTAATTAGCGAGGTCAAAAGAATATTAATTGCAAGTGGCGTGTTCTGTATTTTGAGATTGTTAATACGGAAAGATCAAATATTCCTCCTCGGCCGACTATTAGTTTTGAATGCCAAAAAAAGGATAGAGAATGTAAAATAAAATGGAGAGGAAAAATAAAATGTCGAAGGAAATTTTAGATCTACCTTTAGAGGATGTGCCTTTTGTAGTTTTTGATACTGAAACTTCTTTGATGACTCATCCAGGGCAACCTGCATTCTATGATATGGTAGAAATCGGATGCGTGGCTTTTAATCTCAAAGGACAAGAAATAGATTCATTTCGTAGTTTAGTAAAACCTTATTACCCGTTTAATAGAGCAAGTTGTAAAGCGACGCATATTACCGAAGCTGGTCTTGAGACTGCGCCTACGTTTACCGAAATAGCAAGCTCTGTGACAGCTCTCTTAACCAATAGAGTGATTATCGGACAAAATACGCAATTTGACATACGAACTGTAAAGCAAGCTGTTAATTTATATGATAACCTTGGCCAAATCGCCCCAGAAATAAGTTCACAGCTTGCTTCTGCTCTGGAAATGGAATATTTAGATACTAAAAAAATATTTTCTCATCTTTTTCCTGAGGAAAAACAAAGGTCTCTTGATGTAATCGCATTAAAAGTGGAGGTTGATCCAGAGAGGACAAAACACTCGGCCCTTGAGGATGCCCATTTAACATTAGAGGTTTTTAGAAAATTGGTTGAGTTGACAAAATCTAAAAATGTGGCTACTCTAGGGCATCTATTTGACTTTCAGGAAGGAGAGCATGGAAAAAGTAAACAAATTTCACTTTTTTAAAGTATGCCTATAACAGAAAGAGTTGATACACCAAGAACTATACTTTCTGCCGTTGGTCCTAGTGGAGAGGGTGTTTGCAAATTTAAATGTAAATATTGTTTTGCTGCCGAACCATCTTATAATCCTAACTCCTCAACTCTGTCAACAGATACGATCCAAGTCTTAAGGGAGCGAGTCAATGATTATGACGTTCTTATGCTTTCTTGCGATACTGAGCTCTTCCAAAATCCTCACGTTGCCTTAAACACTCTTAATGAACTGGTCACCTTGGGGAAAGATATAACTTTTTCCACAAAGATGATTTTAGGTCCTGTAATTTTGAGCCGTTTATCTGAAATCCAAAAACAATTAGTTAACCAGGGTAAAATTTTAAGTATTTCAGTATCTATACCGATGATTGATAAATCTAAGGAGATAGAAATCGGTGTACCATCTCCAACTCGCAGGATGGATTTTCTGCGTACGCTTAAAGAATCAGGGTTTTATCCATATGTTGGTATTCGCCCTGTTCTTCCACCAAGTTTAGTCACAAACGAAGAAATCGGGAGGATCGTGGAAGGTACTGCCGAAAATTCATTCGGCTACATAATCGGTCCTTATTGGTTCAAAGAAGATAAATTTCAATTATTAGGCGACAAGAGTTTACCGATTTTCCAAAGGAAAGTTCAATGGATGGAAGATGATTCACTTTGGTATATTTATGAGGACAAACCAAGAGAGCAAGAAATAGCTGAAATAATTTCACAAAAAGGTGGAACTCTGTACGAGAGAAGTTCTGAAGCCTTGGTAACAATAAAAAATATACACTTTAAGAAATGAAAGAGCGCTCTCCTGTGGATAGAGCTGCCTTGGAAAAAGATATTTAAACTTCCGGAACAGAGTTTGCAGTTCAAAAGCTCTTTTATGATTTAGATATGTGTGGAGTTAAAACTCTTCTTTTGCCTCCGGGGCTCTGCAGCCAGAAATAGAAGACACGCTCAAAATAAATAGAAATAGAATTGAAAGGAGTTACTGCAAGATTATCCTATGCTAAAGCACTAAACTTGCCAAGAGGATTTTTTAGAGATAGAGAAAAGTGTTTAAATTTCACACTTGAGCAAAACAGAGACTATTCGATTATTGTACAAGAATATACTAAACTTGAAAGATCTTTCGAGTGTTACATGGATGAAAAATCACTATATCTTCAAGTTATGCCTAGGATCTGGGAAGTCTCTACAAACAAGGGACCAGATATAATTAGAGAAGAACTAGGTAAACTTACAATTTGGCGTTATAACAACTCTAGAAGCGCAAAGTTGGCAAACAAAATGGCATTTTTAACAAGGAAGAAAGAACTCCATTTAATTTTGATACTTTAGTGGAGTTTTATACTCATCTTGCGGAATATCAAGATAGATTAAATCTCTTAAGACAGGTCTTTAATCCTCTTTGTTGTCACTTTTATGTTGATAGCCAAAACAGATTTTCTTTTTTGAATGTTAGAGATTTTTGAAATTTTCCTATAAACGAGGATAGTCCTAAACATTTTTACGTAGTTAACGGCACAACAAACATAAATCAATGGGATGGTCAAAAACCTATACTTTTTAATGCTCGTGCAGAACGGGACAATGACGCTCCTCTTTGTAGATACTATAAAACATTTAGTAAACAGAGGAGTAGATAAGGTATATGTAAATTATGGAATTTTATCTCATCCTGCAATATTATTAAGAGAGGCTGGCGTGCATAAAGGGCAATCATACGCTCTTTACGACAAAAGAGTAATTTCAAGAGCCATCGAGTTTTTTGCTCTACAAGAATATATTGTTGCGCCTATAGAATTAAACACTCCTGCAGGAGACAAGACAGAAGAAAAATTGACCCCTAATGAGTAATTAGAAAGTAAAGGCTACATAGTTAATCTGGATAGTATTTCAGCTCAAGACCCTCATCTTGTTGGCAGTAAGGCACTAAATCTAAGCAAACTTAAAGCGGCTGGTTTTTCAGTTCCTCGAAGTTTCATTATTACTACTCGTGCCTATCAAGAATGGATTGCTGAATCATCCGACACTAATATCTTACTCAAGAATATTGTAAAAGGGATCCTTCAGGTATTTAACTCGAGCGCAAAACCAGTAGCAGTAAGAAGCTCTGCTACCGTTGAAGACTTATCGAAAAGTAGTTTTGCTGAATTTACAAGACAACCTTAAATGTTTCAGGTGAGGAAGAAATCATTAGATCCGAGGTATTTAAGTAGCACGGCGGCCTGTCGCGGCTTTAGCAAACCCCACGAATCCCTTGATGTGCCGGGGACAGGACTTGAACCTGCACTTCTTTTAAAAGAAACATGGTCCTAAACCATGCGCGTCTGCCAATTCCGCCACCCCGGCATATCACTAAATTATATCAAAATTTTTGACACATTTTGTCATATTGTTATTTTGAAAAGTATACGTTATCATTGTATTCAAACAACAAAAATCCCGCCGAAGCGGGACTTTTGAGTCTAAATTTCAACGCTTTCGCGCAAAAAAAATGCGTGATTGCCTCGAAACGTAACTTACTATAGCATATAGCTATAGGAATGTCAAGAAAATCACTTCTTTTTGGCCAAAATGAAAATTGATGGCCCAAAATTCAATTTAGCTAAAGGTTTTTGAAGTACTTTTTCAATTAAAATTAAAACGCTAAAAGGTAAAATACTTTTAAGGTTGTTACTTCTCATATTTGACACAGAACGCTTATCTATAATTTTAAAACCGTTACATATTAGCGATGACTCAATTTTGTCAGGATGATGATTTAAAAATAAAATGAAATTCTTTTTTTTGTTTTTTTTACTGCGTTTGTCATTCGGGGATAAATCAATTGGAAATGTGAGGTTGCCGCAGAGCAAATTTTTAATCAGCTCTTTCCCATGAATTTTATTGGCAAATTCCAGTATCAGATATCCTCCTTTTGGCAGTAATTTTGAAGCGGTTTTGATTGCAATTTCCGGGTTTTTAATGTGGTGCATAACTCGCACTAAAATAGCTACGTCATATTTTTTTGAATTGAGCTTGCTACTTAAATTTTCTAAACAGCAGTTAATATAATTTACTTTTCCATTTCTGGCAGATAAAAGCGTTTTTGCGCGTTTTAACAGATTTTTCGATGGCTCAACAAGTGTAATTTTTTTACTGTATGGTTCATAAATCTTGACCAACCTTCCATATCCTGCACCAATATCTATAACTTTTTTATCTTTTCCAATTTTTTTAAAAAAATTATTAATAACTAAAGTCTCACACTCATGCTCATATTCACGGCCAAGCCAGTAACTTGGATAATCATAACTGTCGTATGCTGCGGCCACTATTGCATATCCTCCATAAACAGCCTTACTCCATAGGCCCATGAACCATTGGAAAGTGGAGTGTATTTTTGCATTATTTTTTCAGGACTAACAAGACCTTTGTTTATGTAATTTTCTTTAAGACCTTTAGTTACCACTCTAATCCCTTCTTCGTATGATTCAAAGCCTAAAGTACCCCTGCTGTGAATACCCCACCCCCAGCAGTTGTAAGTATTTTCAGGAATAACCTTGCAAAGGTTGCTTTCTTGCTGTGCTATTGCGGTGGTAAGCCTGAAATCAACTTCATATTTATCTGCCATTTCAACTATATAATCAGCATAATTTAGCAAAGGGGAATTATATTTTTTAAGGTAATTTCTAATTATTTCAGGCCTTGCGTCGGAACTGCCAATTTGGTGAGAAATACTGGGCAAATTGTTTGGTAATGCGGCAAATATATTAATACCGATATTGGAATTTTGATTAGCCAATATATAATTTTTGTTTTTTGCCTTGTGGATATCAGACGAGACGGAAATTAAAGCAAAAGCACTTGCCGCTAAAGTGATTGGTGTGAATATTATAAAAACAATTAGAAGAAAAAATGCCTTTTCTAATGAATAGTTAAACATTTCTTTGTTTAAATTAAAGGATGACACATAAAAACTTTTGAGTCAACTCAATTTAACTTAAGATGAACGTGTTTTGTAATAAAAAATATCATTAAGATAATATGTGATCCCGGGTGGGCTCGAACCACCAACCTGCCGGTTAAGAGCCGGATGCTCTGCCAGTTGAGCTACGGGACCGCTGGTGACCCAGGCAGGAATCGAACCTGCAACCTTTTCCTTAGAAGGGAACTGCTCTATCCGTTGAGCTACTGGGCCTTAATAAATAAATTATATCTTGTTTGTGGTCGCACAAGGACTTGAACCTTGGACCTTTCGGATGTAAACCGAACGCTCTAGCCAACTGAGCTATGCGACCAATTGTGCCGGGGACAGGACTTGAACCTGCACGCCTTGCGGCATACGCACCTCAAGCGTACGTGTATACCAAATTTCACCACCCCGGCTTATATTAAGCTTTATATTATATATAAATAATACAGATTATTTATGATGCTGTGCATTATATCAAAAATTTACATTCCCAATGAACTTTAGGATTTGTTTGTGCTGGAGAGAGGACTCGAACCTCCACGCTCGTAATGAGCATACCGCCCTGAACGGTACTTGTCTACCAATTCCAACACTCCAGCTTACCTTAAAAAATTTTTTATAAATAAAAAACCAATTAGATTTGCCGACCTTTCCGGCATAGACCTATTATACCTTATTTGTTATAATAAATTGTTAACTATGGTGCATGCTGAGGTAGCCAAGGTGGTCACGGCGCGTGTCTGAAGAACATGAGATCGAGGTTCGACTCCTCGCCTCAGCACACAAGCGACGGTAGTTCAGTCGGTAGAACGTCTCGTTGCCAACGAGAAGGTCGGCGGTTCGATTCCGCTCCGTCGCTCAAAATTTTTTATGAAGTTAATTCTAGAATGAAGACAAAATTAGAATTATAGCCACGAATAATAAGTACCCAAAACTGGAAATTCCAATATATTTTAATATTCTACTTTTCGAAAAGTCATGTTTAAATTCGGGTTTTTGTTCTTTAAGCTTCCGAAAGAAAATAAAACCAAAAATTATTGATAATGGACCAATAAACAAAGTAAATAAAATTGAATATATGAATCCCAACAAATCCATGCCAATTTTTTCAAATATTATTGGGGCTAATCCTCCTATTACCCAAGATAAAGCACCAAAAAGCAACCATCGAGTAAACACTTTTATTGTATTTCCTTTTACATAATCTGCGCTTGTCAAAATAGCCCTAAAGCCAAATTTGTTTTCATCTACCATAACAAAAGTTGTAAAACCAAACCAGATTGAAAAAAGAACCCCCGGTACTAGAAAAAGAGCATAACCCCCAATTATTAAAAAAGTCAGAATAAGATTAATAATAAACAGAGGAAGTACAAATCTTTTCGATTTCAGAATTATGTTTTTTATTGAAATCTTTTTATCTTTATCAATAATTGCTTTAACTAAACTGACTAAAGCGGCTTGAATCCATATCTGAATAAGGTACGAAAAAATAGCAAATAAAATAATAATTATAATTATTAACAAACTTAATGTTTCAGATAAATTTGGTAAATTATTGTTGTTAATAAAGAAGTCAAGTAGGGATTTAAAATCAGCGGATGGTAAAATCAAAATTAGGAATATTACCGCGAATACTAAAACCAACATAACAAACGCCAAAATTGCTGCCCCAATTAATTTTAAAAATAACTTTAAATTTTCCTTAAGGGTTACTAAAGATTGTTTAATAAGGTCAAAAAAACTAGGTAGCTTTAACTGTTTGTTACTCTTTTTCATTTTTTATGAAATATAACTAACTAGTTATATAAAAATAACATATTGCGCATACAAATAGAAATTTTTGATTTTAATTTACTTGGTTAAATAAATCTTACTTTCATTCCACTAACTACTTGTGTTTTAAGACTCACTTCTTGGCCGGGGTACTTAGCGCCGCCCCCCCAAATCTTTGCTTTAGTATATGTAGCTGCAAAATTAGAGCCAATACTTTTTAGTATGTCTGTTAAAGTTTGATTTTTTTTAACAATCATTGGGTTTTCCTCATTAACATCGCTGTTGTGTTTAATCAAATAAATTTTAACTAAATTAAGATTGTCCCATATAGCCTTTTTAAGCTCGTCAAGATTGTAACCTTTTTCAGCGCTTATGAAAAGAAAATTATTATTAGAAAAATTTGATTCTGTTGTCGTATCAGCTTTATTAATCACTGAAATTGCGGGAACATATACCCTATTTTTTGCAAAAACATCAATTAATTCGTCAATTGATACTTTTTGTTTAATCTGAATTTCTGCGTTTTTAATCCCCATCTCGTTTGCAATTTCTAAAATGGTTTTTTTATCAAAATCCTGTTTTATGTTTGTTTTAACAACTATTCCGCCCTTTATCTTTTTCTCAACAAGAATATCTGGAGGGTTTTTATTAATCCTGATGCCATTTCTTTCCAATGCGTTTTTAATTTTATTTATGGCTTCGGGCCTTTCAACATCAGAAATTATTATCAGTAAATCTGCGCCTCTTACCACCGAAATTACTTCCCTGCCCCTTCCCTTGCCTTCTTCAGCACCTTCAATAAGTCCGGGAACATCTAGGATTTGAATATATGCGTCATTGTATTTCATCATTCCTGGTATAACAGATACTGTTGTAAAAGCGTAAGGGGCAACTTTGCTTTCTGCGTTGGTTAAAGCGTTCAGAAGAGTGGACTTACCGGCAGAAGGAGGGCCGACCAGAACGACGGTTGCATCTCCTTGTTTGCGTACTGCGTAACCTCCCCCACCACCTCCTTTTTTATTTAAATTTTCCTCTAGATTATTTTTTAGTTTTGCAATTCTGGCCTTAAGTATTCCTATATGACGCTCTGTCCCCTTGTGGTATGGCGTCTCTCGAATTTCTTTTTCTATTTCTTCAATTTGTTTTTCTAGCGAAATCATAGACGAATTTTAGCAGATTTTGAGGTATAATTAATTAGCGCTGCTTTAATTAAGCGCGCCTGTAGCTTAATGGATAGAGTAGGTGGCTTCGGACCATCTGGTGGGGGTTCGATTCCCTCCAGGCGCACCAAAATCTGACTTTCGGAAAACTGACCGACTTTTTCGTTGGCGGCGCACAGCGCCGCCCATGCGTTTTGCGCAGGCATTTCCTCTGCGCTCAGCGCGGCGAGCCGCGCCTCGCGCCCGCCCAAACGGAGGTTCGCCTCCCGCGCGATTTGAGGCGGGTTTCCTGCCTCTTTTATCCATTCCTGCATAAGTTCGAGCCAGCAAGTCTGCTTTTGTTCAATCCGCGCCATTTGTTCCTCCAGCGACTTCTTTTTGCTCAATAACTTTGCTTTCTCGGTGCGGTAGATTGCTCGTTCAATATCCTGTTCCAAGTATCCATCAAGAAGTCGCTGGAGCTTCGTTTGCATGGCGCGGATTCTGTTTCCAGCTTCCTGAACAAAAGCGGTTGAGGATTGGGCGGCTTCGGTTTTCTCTTTTTCGAGCATAGCGGTTAGTTTCGCCGCCCAATCTTGTCTCAAAGAAAATTTTTGAAGGAGCGCGGAAATTTGATTGTCCAATTCCTCTTGGCGAATACAAGGTTCGGTACATTTTATCGCCTTGTTTTTCTTGGTGCAGTGGTAATAGACATATTCGTGAACATTGCCGTTTTTCTGCTTCTTAACCTTGTATCCGCCAGTTATCATCATTCCGCACGAGGCGCAGGAAAGAAGTCCACAAAATGGTTGCGGGTCGTTTTTCTGTTTGTATTGCGGACGACTTCGCGCTTTCAAAACTTCCTGCGCCTTGTCAAAAATTTTCTTTGAGACGACTGGCTGGTGCTTGCCCTCGTGGATTTCACCACCATAGCGGAAAAGCCCGATGTAAAACGGATTGGAAAGGATAAAAGAAATTCTGTCTCGGTGGAGTCGCTTGCCGTTTCTTGAATGTATTCCGTGTTGCGCCAAAAAGTTTGAGATGTCTTCCAGCCGTGAGCCGTTTTTGGCGTATAACTCAAAGGCGCGGCGAATGATGGCGGCTTTCTTTTTGTCCACGACAACAGTTTTTGTGCGCGGGTCGTTTATGTATCCCACAGGAGCAAGCGCCGGATACTCGCCGCGCCTGACTTTTTGGCGCAACCCAAGCTTTGTATTTTCGGCAAGCGAATCCACATAATATTTGCT
>Ga0209101_1002117_pt1 | contig 13536 bp, 11 predicted proteins | sample ConPoolayeCmetaG_FD_185481 | JGI IMG/M metagenome (GOLD analysis project Ga0209101, IMG submission 185481) | Hot spring microbial mat communities from California, USA to study Microbial Dark Matter (Phase II) - Cone Pool mat layer C metaG... ... | reverse complement strand
GCAGGGGGGTGGTTTCGCCGGGGGCGGCAACACCCAGCAGGCCGATGAGGCGCGGGAGGGCGTCGCCTGTCCCGTTGCCGCCATTGTGCGCGTGGAGGGGGATCAGCCAGAAGCCACGCCACCGGAGCACATCACCCGCGCCGTTGATCTCAGTAGGCTCCGGCAGATCGTGGTTAGCCAGCTCCGAGGCGGCGGCCAGCTCATCGCGGAAGCCCTCAGCCAGGCCAACGGCTCTCTCCAATCGGGGGCCGCCCTCTTCCAGCGAGGCAACAAAGGCGGAGCGGACGCGCAGGTACTCGCACAGGGCGTTGAGGATCGCATCGAGCAACTGGTGGAAGTCGGCAGCCGTCAGCAGCCGATCCTCCAACTCGCGGATGCGGCGGATCTCGGATTGGTTGCCGACGTAGATCAGCCAGCGTTCCAGGTAAGGGCGGACGAGGGTGATGATCCACTGAAGGGAGAGGATCACCGCCACAGCCAGGAAAGGCATGACCTGATCGCCGGGCAGGCCGAGCACTGCGCCAGCGCGGGGCACCCAGATGATCACCGCCAGGGCGGCAATCGCCACCACCGGGCCGCGCAGGAAGAACTGGAGCATCTGCGACTTGACTACGCGATCCGGCAGCAGCGAGCCAAAGAAAGCCATCACATAGGACATGAAGGTGAGCATGACGGCTAGAGTCGCATCGGCCAGTAGGAGGACCGCATAGAACAGGGAAGGGGGCAGGTTAGCGGGGCCGGAGACCACCAGGAAGGGGAAGACCGCCAGCGCAGGGGCGAGGTTGGTCAGCAACAGATAGGTCATGCGGCGGCGCATGACGCTGGTGAGGGTGCGGCGACGTGCCCGGATGATGAACCAGAAGCTCAGCACCACCGAGCTGGCAAAGTACGCGAAGAAGAGCGGAAGCACTGGCCCTGGCTGGAAGTGAGGCGCAGGATCAGGCAGTGGGTCGCGGACGATGAGATCGGTGGCCAGCACCAGGATCAGGAAGACCGCCGCCACCAGATATAGGAAGCGGACCCCCCAACGCCGCCGCCCGCGCGAGGGAAGGCCGGTCATGGAGAGGATCGCATCCGAAATGTGAACGTAAGCCGCCGGTGTAAAGGCGATGCCGATCCACTGGAAGCGCAGCCAGGTTTCGGCGGAGGACAGTGTATCGCTGAAGCTGACCCCCAGGTCGCCGATGTAGGTGAGGGTGACGAACAGCAAAATGGCGCTGTAGGCCCGCGCCACCCGGTTGCGGATATCCTTGACCAGGCTGTACAGGAAGAAAGAAGCCGAGATGGTGGCAATAGCCGCACTCAGGCTTTCGTTAAGCAGCGGGCCGAGAACGAGAAAGAGATGACGCATAAGCGGACCTCACCCCCTACACAGGGCAGGTGTGGATGGTTGAGTCGTGGCATCCCATATATACCACCTGGCGGCCACTTTGCCTCAGCGCAGGGACTGGCCGAAGAACAGGGCGATATCCTGGTTAGGATAATACCGATCATTGTAACCGGCGAACACCAGCCCACGCTGCTGCAGAAAACTGATGGCCGGGTAATTCTTAGTCTGGGTCTCGACGATCAGGTGGCGCAGGCTGCGCTCGAGCGCCCACTGGCGCACCGCGCGCAGCAGCGCCGTGCCGACGCCCTGCATTCGGTAAGGGCGATCTACCACCAGGTCGGCCACCCAGGCGATCTGCTGGGCGGCATCCTCGCGCACATTGACATAGCCTGCCAGTGCATCGGCCCGCTGGGCCACCAGGAAGACCTCACCCTGCGCCCAGGACTGCATCAGCGCCCCGCGGTCCCGGGGGTAGAGCGTCGTTACTGTGCGCGGCAACCGGGCAGGCCGGAAAGCCACGCTGAGGCCGCCCTGCCGCTCATCCACCACCATCTGCCAGACCCAGTCGGTGCTGGCCGAATGGTCAAATTCCAAGCACAAATCATAGTCGCTGGGCATGGGCGGTCGCAGGGTCAGGGCGGTGGTAGGCGGGACAGCGCTCATAGGGGGAATTTTAACTGACCCGCCGCTTAGGGCGCAAAGCGAATGCGGGTAACGTGCCCATAGGCCACAGGGGGATGCCCGATGTGCCCCGCATCCGGTTGATTGGTAGGGCCGGTGGTTGATCCGAACCCGGCCATCAGGGAGGCCGGAGGGTGGGGCTGCTTCGTTGGCCTCTCACGCCCTCGCCCAAGTTCGTAGCGGACTCTGGGCAAGCGCTAATTGGCTCTATTTGGTACTATACATGGACTCATCCATGCGCTAGACTTAGCATGATGCTGTACACAGACGGGAACAGGACGCTCTCATGTTCAGCCTGACCCTCGACCGCGACGCTCAGGAGCCGCTCTACCGACAGATTAAGCGCGCACTGGCGGCCCAGATCGAGCACGGCCTGCTGGCCCCCGGCGACCGCCTGCCACCCACCCGCCAGTTGGCCGGGCAGCTCGGCGTGGCACGGATCAGCGTGGTGGCCGCCTATGAGGAATTACGGGCTGAAGGGTGGATCACGGCCCAGGTGGGGCGGGGCACGTTCGTCGCCGAGCGTGAGGAGGTGCCGCTGCCCGGCGGGGGGGCGTCGCTGGCCGGGACGGCTCGTGCGCCAGGCGCAGCGCTGCGCGACCTGCTGCGATTGGCCGCCCGCCCCGGCGTGATCGACTTCAGCCAGGGTTCGCCCGCCGAGGATTTCCTGCCCGTCGGCCTGATCCGGGATGCCATCAACGCGGTGCTGGCCCGCGACGGCGCGGCAGCGGTAGCCTACGAAAGCCCGGAGGGCTACCTCCCGCTGCGCGAGGCCATCGCCCGCAGCCTACGCTGGCAAGGTATCCCGACTCACGCCGGGGAAGTTCTGATCACCGGCGGCTGCCAGCAGGCCCTCGATCTGGCGGTGCAGGCGCTGCTCAACCCTGGTGATGTACTGCTGACCTCCAACCCCACCTACGCAGGGATGCTGGACATCGCCCAGGCGCGGGGCGTGGTGGCAGTCGGCGTGCCGGTGGATGCAGAGGGGATGCGAACAGATGCAGTGGAGGAGCTGATCATCGAGCACCGCCCGCGCCTGCTGTACATCGCGCCGACCTATCACAACCCCACTGGCACAGTAATGCCGCTGCACCGCCGCCATCACCTGCTGGACATCGCCGCTCGCCACCGCCTGCCGGTGCTGGAGGACGCTGTCTACGAGCCGCTGACCTACGTCGGAACCCCGCCGCCGTCGCTCAAAGCGCTGGAAGCAGAGGGCGAGGCCGCCGCCAGGGGCATGGTGTTGTATGCCAGCAGCTTCAGCAAAGTGTTCCTGCCGGGGATGCGGATCGGCTACCTGGTGGCGGGAGGGCGTCTGTACCAGCGCCTCGCCAGCGTCAAGCGCGCCGCCGATGTGTGCACCCCCGCCCTCAATCAGCGGGCGATGCAGGTGGTGATGGAGGGCAGCGCCCTGCGGGATCATCTGGCGGAAGTGCAGGTCGCCTGTGCACAACGCCGCGCTGCCATGCTCGATGCGCTGACCCGGCACTTCCCTACCACGTCGTGGGATGAGCCAGCAGGCGGGCTATACGTGTGGGCGCGGCTGCCGGGGGATGGCCCCACTGCCACCGAGCTGTTCCTGCACGCGGTCCACAGGGGCGTGGCCTTTGCGATGGGGCCGCTGTTCCACACCGATGGCGGAGGCGCCTATCATCTGCGGCTGAACATCGCTGCACACCCGCCGGAGATCATCCAGGAGGGCATCCGCCGCCTGGCCGCCGCCTGGCGCGACCTGGCGGCGGGCTACGAGCCGGTGGGGGAATCAGAAGGTGCACCCTTCTTGTGAGGGTGATCGAGTTCGATCTCATACAGGTTACACGTTCCCAGTGGGGGAAAGGACCCGGATGGCCAAGGATTACGGATCGCTACCCATCAACTACGTTCGCCGCAGGGATCGAGCCGTCGAGGACGAGGAGTGGATCAAGAGCTTCCTACACCAGGCCCCGTACTGCGCCCTGGCGACGGCGGTGGACGGGCAGCCGTTCATCCACACCAACCTGTTTGCCTACGACGAGGCGGCGCACGCCATCTACCTGCACACCGCGCAGGTGGGCCGGACGCGCTCCAACGTCGAGGCCAACCCGCGCGTGTGCTTCAGCATCAGCCAGATGGGGCGGCTGCTGCCCGCCGACGAGGCGCTGGAGTTCAGCGTCGAGTACGCGGGCGTGACGGTGTTCGGCACAGCGCGGATCGTCCAGGATATGGAGGAAGCTCGCCACGGGTTGCAATTGCTGCTGGACAAGTACGCGCCGCATCTGCGCCCCGGCCAGCACTACCGCCCGATCCAAGACGACGAGATCAGGCGCACCGCCGTATACCGCATTGATATCGAAGCATGGAGTGGCAAGCGGAAAGTCGCACCGGAGGACTTTCCCGGCGCGTACCTCTGGCCGATAGCTGACGGCTGACAGGCTGAAACGTTGACGTGCTGCAATGCTGCAGGAGGCAGGAATGGACTTCGACCTACGTAACCCGCGCACCCTGTCGATGACCGCCATCATGACGGCGCTGGTGATGGGCCTGACGCTGGCCCACATCAGCCCGACGCCGGTGGGCGGCTACATCCACCTAGGGGATATCGCCGTGTATTTTGCCGCGTTCGCCTTCGGCCCCTGGGTCGGGATGATCGCTGGAGGATTGGGCGCGGCGCTGGCCGACGTGATCGGCGGCGGGGCGGCCTGGGCGCCGCTATCGCTGGTGGCGCATGGCCTTCAGGGCCTCGTCGCCGGATGGATCGTTCAGCGGGCAGCGACCCCCCGCCGCATGGCGCTGGCCTGGCTGGCCGGAAGCCTGATCCTGATCGTTGGGTACTTCGTCGGCGAGGCGCTGTTCTACGTCGGCCCGGCCACTGCCGCGCTCGAAGTTCCCTGGAATGGGGTGCAGGAGGTGGTCGGGGCGCTGGGGATCGCTGTCTACCTGGCTGTGCGACGCGCCTACCCGCGCCTCAGCCACGCGGAGTGACCCTCACCTCCTACCCCCTCCGCACAGCGGAAGGGGGATCGGTTGAGTACCTATGATCCGCGTCGAGAGCCTGCGCTACAGCTACCCACCGACCCCACCCGACCGGGCGCGAAGGGTCGTGTTGGATGGACTCTCGTTCGCGGTCGAGGTTGGGCGCTGCCTGGCCGTGACGGGCGCTAACGGCTGCGGCAAGTCAACGCTGTGTCTGGCGGTGGCCGGGCTGGCCCCTCGCCTGACCGGGGGGCGCCTCGATGGGCACATCAGCGTGGCCGGGCGTGACGTTCAGCGCCAGCCAACCGGCACGCTGGCCGATGTGATCGGCCTGGTGATGCAGGACCCGGCGGGCCAGCTCTTCAATTCCACCATCGAGGACGAGGTCGCCTGGGGGTTGGAGAACCTGGGCCTGCCACCCGCCGAGATGCCGGAGCGCATCGAGCGGGCATTGGCCCTGGCAGGGCTGACGCACGTTCCGCGCACCCAACCCCCGCAAACGCTCTCCGGCGGCGAGCAGAAGCGGCTGGCACTGGCCTCAGCGCTGGCCCTCGCGCCGAGGGTGTTGATCCTCGATGAGCCGGCGGGGGGTCTCGCCCCCGCTGCCCGCGCCGAGATGGTCGCCGTGCTGAAGCGCCTCCGCGCTGAGGAGAGCTTGACCATCCTCCTGGCCGAGAACGACCCGCAGGTCATCGCCGCCCTGGCGGACGAGGTGATCCTGCTAGCGGATGGGCGGATCGCGCAGCGCGGCGCGCCCCGCGCATTCTACGCCGCCCTCCATCGCTGCGCCTTTCCGGGCGTTGCTGTGCCGCCTGCTATCGTGTTCGCCCAGGCGGTCGCCGGGGCAGGCGGGCCTACCTCATCCCCTCTAACAGCCGCCGAGGCAGCGGAGCAGCTTCGCGGTTTTGATCGACCCCCTGATCTCTCCCCAAATGGTCGCAGGGGCAGTTCCCATAGGCCCGCCAGTGAAGGGTCGGCCATCAAGTTGGAAGGTGTGGCGTTCGCCTATGATCCCTCCCGGCCTGTCCTGCGCGATCTCTCCCTGGCTATCCCGCGCGGGCAGTTCGTGGCCCTGGTGGGCGATAATGGCGCGGGCAAGACCACTCTAGCCCGCCACTTGATCGGCCTGCTGCGCCCGGCGCGCGGAACCGTCCGTGTGCTGGGCGAGGACGCCGCTGGGTTGAGCATCGGCCAGTTGGCCCGGCGGGTCGGCTTTGCGTTTCAGAATCCCGAATTGCAGATATTCAGCCCGACCGTCCGCGAGGAGGTGGCCTTTGGCCCGCGCAACCTCGGGCTGTCTGGCCCGGCCCTCGATGCGGCGGTGAAGGCTGCGCTGGATCGCTTTGCCCTACGCCCGCTGGCCGATCACCCCCCTGCCGCGCTGACCTTCAGTGCGCGGCGGATGGTGGCCCTGGCATCCATTGCTGCCATGAACACGCCGATCCTCGTCCTCGACGAGCCGACCGTCGGCCTGGACGCCGCGCACACGGCACGGGTGATGGACTGGCTCGGCGAGCGCCGCGCTGCCGGGACGACGGTTCTGCTGATCACCCATGATATGGATTTGGCCGCCCGCGCGGACCGCGCTCTGGTGATGCTCGGTGGGCGCATCGCCGCCGACGGCCCGCCCCCTGACGTGTTCTTCCAGGTCGCAACATTGCGCGAGGCCGGGCTGGAGCCGCCGTTCGCGGTACAGCTTGCGCTCGAAGTGGGCTATCCCGCCCTCGCCGCTGACCTCACCCCACAGGGCGCGGCCCGCGCCTGGGTCGAGGCGGCTCGCTGGAAGCGAGTGGAATCTTCCGCATCCCGGCAAACGCTCGTGGCGCCCACTCCGGGAGGGATCGATGACCAGGATCAACGCTGAGGGGCTGAGGTGCTAACCGCTAACCGCCAATCGCTGACCGCTGATAACTCGTGGCTATTGCGGCTCGATCCGCGCGTCAAGCTATGGTTCGCCCTGCTGGGGATGGCCGTCAGCATCGTCGCGCCACAGCACGCCGTGTTGCTGGCGGCGCTGGCTGCTTGCCATCTGATCCTGCTACTGGGTGGGGTCTCCGCGCGCCAGATCGGGCTGGCGTGGCGCTCGCTGGCGCTGATCGTCGCCCTGATCCTGATCGCCCAGCCGCTCCTGTTGCCTGGCCCCGGCCCAGCGCTGGTGCAGATCGGCCCCATCCGCATCACCGAGGCGGGGCTGCTGGCCGGGCTGCGCTACGCGCTGCGCGTCTCGGCAGCCACCTTCGCCGCCCTGGTAGCCGTGCTCAGCACGCCGACTCGCGCCCTGGTGCGCGGCATGGAGAAGCTGGGCCTGCCCTACACCCTCGGCCTGACCATCGGACTGGCGCTGCACTACTTCGGCGCGGTCGGCGACCTGTACCGGGCGATCTCCGACGCACAGCAGGCGCGCGGCTGGGACTTATCCAGAGGGGGAACGTTCAAGCGGGCGCGGGCCGCCGTGCCAACCCTAATCGCCACCATCATCGCCTCGTTGCGGCTCAGCGACTCGCTGGCGTTGGGGCTGGCCGCGCGGGGCTTCGGCATGGCCCGCCCGCGCACCCACCGCCGCGACATCGCCATGACGCGGGCGGACTGGTGGGCGCTGGCGATGATCACGGTAGGGTTTGTCCTGCTTGCCATAGCGCTCCTCTGAGTCGCCAGGGATTTGACTCCCACGCCTAATCAGGCCATCATGAGAGCGGCGGGGTTAGTCAAGCATCGCGCCACCTGCCCTTGCCCCACCCACCGCCATAAGGAGGAGGTCAGCTTGGAGTATCTGATCGCCGTTCTTCGCGTCATTCACATCGTCAACGCCATTCTGATGGCCTGGCCGTTCTACGTGCTGGTGATCGCCAACCACCGCGCGCGGCTCGGCCCACCGCTAGGCGACCGCGCCGACATCTACATGGAGAGCATCATCCAAAACCGCGCCATCCCTTGCTTCATCTTCCAAAGCACGGCCCTGGTCAGCGGGCTGGCCCTGATCCTGCTGCGGGGTATGGGTCTGGGGGCGTTGATCTCAAATCCGGCGCTGGGGCTGAAGTTCTTGCTGCTCCTGCTGATCACCGCCCAGTTGACCTACGTTCACACCCGGCTGCACCCGCAGCTCGACGCGCTGTTTGCCCAGGCTGGCTTGCCTGTGCCGGAGGATATCGCCACCCGCATCACGGCCCTGCGAGTCCGCCGCAAGCGCCTGGCCTCGATTTGCCTGTTCTGTGTGCTGACGGTGGCCATGCTCGGCGTGCAGGTATGGCAGCCCTTCCCTGTGTGGCTCACGGTTGTCCTCGTTCTGGCGATTGCCCTGTTCACCTGGCGCTCCTACCGCCGCGCCCCGGCCTTCGGCTGGGTATAGCACAGCAAGCTGCCGTGCCAAAGGGCGAAGGGACAAGTAAGGCTGCCGGAGCGATCTCCCCTCGCGCTTCTTGCCACCCTCCCCGCTTGACAATCCCCGGCCATGTCGGGTGTAATTAGGCCAGCCCAACCGCGCCTCCCTATCGGCGCGGGTCGACACAAAGAGACTCTCCTCATGCTCTATCCCAGCAACTGGCTCCAGCAGCCTCTCCATCGCCGCATTGTCGAAGCCGCCCGACAGTTTGAGGAATACACTCTGCTGTTGCGCCCCATGCGGCGGCATCTGTTCATCCAGACCTACGATGGGCCTTCTGCGCCCATCATGGCTCCGCTGGTTGAATCGTGCTTCGGCGCGCTGTGCCGCGCAACGGACCCCGACATGAAACCCTGCGTGGTGATCGAGACGGAGAAGGTCCACCCCAAACTCAAGGCCCTGTACGAACAGCGCGGGGTGCTGTGGGCGTACTTCCACGAAGCAGGAAACCAGTTTGTGCTGGATTGCTACCACGCGGGCACGCGGATGCACATTGAGGACAAGACAGGGAACCTGACCAAGTTGTTGGCTGCGCCGCTTGCCTGGTACGAGCGCGGCGGCAGCACCACCCAGGGCTACCTGGTGCACAGCTTCAGCGAACAGTTCCTACGCGCGGCGGTGCTCGATCTAGCCCCTCGCTATGGCGTGGAATGTCATCATCAGGTGGCCCTGAACTGGATCGTCAGGCCGTCCGCTGAGCTGACCCCGGAGGAACGCAGGCTGTTTCGCCACGAGATCGACGCCGTGGTCATGCAGTCCTTTGAGCTGGACCAGTACGGTACGGTCGTCCTGCCGATCAAACTCGATCTGCATGGATCGCATCGCACGGATGCCAGGGTTGCCCGCCGCGACCAGGCCATCCGTGAGTTGTGCGAGCGGTTCGGCGTGCCGCTGCTGACCATCCGTCCCGGCAGCGCGCCGGACTGCTACGAGTTCTCGTGCCCGGTGCTGAGTCAGGAGGTGCTGGAGGTGCAGGGCATGACCGTGCCGGGGTGGTCAGAGGCGCTGGAGCAGTTTCTCTACGTGGCGCTTCAGTGGTTGGGGCGGCTGTAGACTGCCCCCAGCAAAAAAGAGAGGCGTCCTTGCCGCGCCTCTGTGAAATGTTCTGCAAACCGAGTCGCTGCTACGCTAGGTAATCCCTGAGCTGCCGTGATCGTCTGGGATGGCGCAGCCGCCGTAATGCCTTGCCCTCGATCTGCCGGATGCGCTCCCGCGTCAGGCCGAACTTCTGCCCGACCTCTTCCAGCGTGTAGCTACGCCCGTTTTGCAGGCCAAACCGCAACCGCAGGATGCGCGCCTCGCGCGGCGTCAAGGTCGCCAGCACCTCTTCTACCTTCTCGCGCAACAGGTTGTCATACACACTCTGGGTCGGGGTGGGGGTGCTATCGTCCTCGATGAACGACCCCAGCTCGCTGTCCTCTTCCTCGCCCACCGGGTGCTCCAGTGAGAGCGGCTGCCAACTCACCTTGAGCATCCACTGCACCTTGCGTGGCTCCAACCCCAGCGCACTAGCGATCTCTTCCGGTGTCGGCTTGCGACCGTTGGTCTGCTCAAGCTGGCGGGCGGTCTTGTACAGGCGGCGGATGCGGTCGGACATGTGCACCGGCACGCGGATCGTCCTCCCCTGGTCAGCAATGGCACGGGTGATGGTCTGCCTGATCCACCACGTGGCATAGGTGCTGAAGCGGTAGCCCCGCCGGTAGTCGAACTTCTCCACGGCCTTCATCAATCCCAGGTTGCCCTCCTGGATCAAATCCAGGAACGGCACGCCCTGGCCCATGTATTTTTTGGCGATGCTGACCACCAGCCGCGTATTGGCCTTGATCAGGTGTTCGCGGGCCAACCTGCCGTCTTCAACCATCCCTTCGATGGCGGCACGTGTCTCGGCGGGTGTGTCGGGGGGCAAGCAGCCGAGCCTTTTGCAAGCGAGGTTGCCCTCTTCGAGGCGGCGGGCCAGGTCCACTTCCTCTTCGGTGCTCAGTAGCGGGACGCGGGCCATCTCCTTGAGGTACAGCCCCACGGTGTCGTCCGATGAAACCCCCGAGAGGTCAAATGTGTCCTCGTCGCTGATCATCTCCTCCGGCAGCTCGGCCAAGTCAAAATCCGGTTCTTCCTCTTCTGGGTCGTCCTCGTCTTCCTCCTCCAGCAGCTCGGCGATCGCCATCTTACGGGCATTGAGAGGCACGTCCTCTTTGTCGTCGTAAATATCAACCCCAGCAGCAGTCAGCGCGATGAATACTTCCTCAGCCTGCTCCAGGCTGTCGTCCGTATCAGGCATCACCTCGATGATGTCGTCGGTCGTGAGGTATCCTTGAGTCTCCGCTTTTTCCAGCAGATCGGTGATGTAGTCCAGGTCCTTATCGTCATCGTAGCTCATTCCAGGCTCCGTTGCTCGATACGCTGCCCAATTAAAGAAACGACCACCGGACGATAATAGTTACGCGCCTGATGAGAGCGCGCCTCGCCTTTTGATGGCCTACCTACGCTGCCGCCCAGCCTTGAAAACACATTCCGTACCTGCGGTTATATACAACACCAACCTGCCCGGTGGGTGCTGTTTTTTTTATCCCAGCTTACTGGTCGTCGAGCAGCGCACGTAGCGATGCCAGGCGAGGGTCGATTTGCTCCTGGTCACAATCACAGGAGCCTTCGTTTCGATTCTGGCCGCACTGGGGGCATAGCCCCTGACAATCGGGCTTGCACAAGACCTGGATTGGAACAGCCAGGATACCTTCTTCGCGCACAATCGGCGTCAGATCAATAAACCCACCCTCATCAATCACATAGGGTGGGCTGGCTTCTGGATTAGTGGAAAGGAGGAACAACTCTTCAAAGGGCACCTCGATTGGCCATTCACAGGGGGTCAGGCAGCGCACACATTCCACCGAAGTCTGCGCCCGTAGCATTCCTTGAAGCACCACCCCCTGCGGGGTGCGCGTCAGCCGCAGGCGGCCCTCCAGATGGTGGATCGTCACGTCCTGCGCGCAGAGGGTGTTTGGCTCGTCGAAGGTGAACTCGCGAGAGTAACCTGCCCCTTCCTTAAGGAGAAAGCCGACGTTGAGCCGGAGCAGACGGTTGTCAGTTTTGTGTGGGGTTGTCACAGTACCATTACACTTGATGAAGCCGTTGCCGGTCGGCACATACGGCATCAGAAGCGACACCACAACTGCCTTGCCGTAAGGGTCTCCGACTCGCCTGTTATACTCACCTGAGGTTGGGCTTGCTTAGTAAGGGAATTATAGCATACGTTTGAGGTGACGGTCAAGGATTCTTTTAACATTCTGAGCGGGCCACAACGCAGAACTCAAACCAGACTCAAATTGTAGGCCACGCCTCACCCCTGACATTTTGTGATTGGGCGAAACCGAGTTGTGCCCCCTGCCGAGATGGACTACAATCCGGCCCTCAGCTTGAGCCGCTTGGAGGAGAGTATGGCAACGCGCCGGATGAAGCTCCCCAGTTGGACAACCATCATTGCGTGGCTGGGCGTGATCGGTACCCTGCTGGGTATCATTGGCTTCTTCGCCATTGACTTGCCGGGGTTGCTCCATCCGCAGCCGCGGGGCCTTGATGAGGCCGCAGTGGTGGGGACGCTCTCGGCCCTGCAAGACCAGCGAGATCGGGCAGAGCTACAGCTTACCCACATCGCCATCGCCAACCAGCAATCGGCCAACCAGTCCACACAGCAAGCGCTCGATCAGCAGCAAGCGGTCTTTCTGGCGACGGTGGGCGCCGTCCAGACGGAGCAGGCGGCCTTTATCTCCACTCAGAACGCCATCGCTGCTGCCAGCGCCACCGCCCAGGCTGAGATGGAGGCCGCCACGGCTGCTGCGGGGACGGCTAGCGCCCATGCAACGGCAACCGCCAACGCGCTGGCCCAGATCGTCCCAACCTTCACTGCTACGCCGACGGAGACACCACCGCCCACCATCACTCCCACCCCTGCCCCCGTGACGGACTATCGGGCGTTGCGCAGTGCCGGGGTGCAGCTCAGCCCCGATGGACGGTTGGAGTTCACCTTGCAGACGGCTGAGCCTATCCCTGATCCGCCGCCCGCAGACCTGTCCTATGTCTGGCTGCTCGACACGGACCGCAGCCCTGCCACCGGCCTCTCTGTTCAGGATATGGGGGTGGACGTGCGTGTGGCGGTGCGCGCGCAAGACAGGACGTGGATCGGCACGCTGCGCACCGTCCAGGCCGACAGCAGCCTCGGCGATCCGTTCCTATTCACCGGGATCACCATCAGCGGGCCGCGTCTGAGCGCCAATCTCAACCCTCAAGAGTTGGGACTGCCGGACTCCTTTGACTGGGTTGCCAGAGCGGAGACAGATGGGCAGGCATTTCCCTTCTTCCCGGAGATCGGCCACCGCACGTTTGGGCCATAGCGCAGCGAGCGATCCGCCAGGGCGGCGAGCAAGAACCCATCCTCCATGCCTCTCACCGCCCCGGCCAACTGGCACGCCCTGCTGCCTACGGCTGGGTGTATGGGCGTAACCAGTCCCATAACTGCTGCGGCGTGACCGGCCTGCCGTCCAGCCGCACCAGCCAGTAGTCCTCCCACATCCGGCACTCGCGTGGCGGATCGCCGCGCAGCGTGTTGCTGGCGACGGTCTGGCCGCTCTGGGCGGCCAGCAGACGCACTGGCATCACCCACTGGAAGCGCTCGATGTCTGGCCCATTGTAGTAGCAGTGTTCGATCTTTTCCTCGTACTGTGCGCTGACGCACGCCACGAGCTGGGTCGAGAGCATCGTTCCGGGCCGCCAGCTTGCAGGCTCCTGGCTGGCCCAGGTGTGGTTCGTCCCCTGAGGATCGTTCAGCACCAGGGTCGGATGGACTCCCGCTCCGCCTGTATAGGCTGCTGCCTGCGGCACGCCTGCACCCGTCGCGCATATCTGGCGAACGGCTGCTTCTGCTGCCGCCTGCTGCGCCTGAAGATCGGGCAGGCTGTTTAGGTCACCTGTGAACCGCAACAGCCATGCGGCGATCCAACCTTCCTGCCCGTTGAAGTCAAATCGCACCCATGCCCGGCTGCCGCTCCCCCAGCGCGCAGTCGGCGCGATCACCGACCCCGTTGGAAGCTGTCCCAATGTGGCATAACTTGTGCCCGGCCCCGATCGCACGTTGACCGGGTTGGCGTTCGTGGCGGTGACCCCGCCCGGTGGCACGTTGGGTGGCGGTGTGGCAGGCTGGGTG
>Ga0209101_1002116_pt1 | contig 13538 bp, 11 predicted proteins | sample ConPoolayeCmetaG_FD_185481 | JGI IMG/M metagenome (GOLD analysis project Ga0209101, IMG submission 185481) | Hot spring microbial mat communities from California, USA to study Microbial Dark Matter (Phase II) - Cone Pool mat layer C metaG... ... | reverse complement strand
GTCTATCACGATGAGGGTGTCCTCCCCTATCTCTTGCGCACCATGCCGCAATACCATCCGCTCGATACGATCCTCACAAAAAGTTCCCCATTTTCAGATGCTTCTTTCGATGAGTCTTCGTTTTTCTCGACCGCTACTTCTCAGTGCCTTGAATTATTGGGGGAAGTCCTGGTCTAAGAAAATCTTGCCTATTCTCCCATTCTGCGGTAGTATCCTCCGCCTTTAGAGGTTTGAAAAGGAGAAAAAAAGTGAATACGTCAGTTCTTTCGAGCACTTTCCAATCTCTTTGGGGACAGGCGGCTCCCCCGCAAAGTGGCTTCTTAGCCTTTGTCAACATGCTCATTCCTTTTATCCTTATTTTCGTCATATTCTACCTTCTTGTGATACTGCCGCAGAAAAAACAGCAGAAGAAACATCAGGAAATGCTTAACGCGCTTCAAAAGGGCGATCGAGTGCTTACTTCGGCGGGGTTTTTCGGTCGTATCGTCGAAGTAAAGCCAACGCTGTTCAAAGTTGAGGTTGCCCCTAAGGTGGTTGTTTCCCTGCAAAAGAACGCTGTCGTTTCAAAAGTGCAGGAAGAAGAAGCCACTGATTCGGCGGAAAACTTGTCAAATTGAAATAATGGGGAAACGCCTATGGAGAAAAACTGGACGATGCGTGGTCTCTTTATCCTTGTGCTGGTGGTTGTATCTGTTGTTATGCTTCTACCGACCTTTATGGATCGTGAAAAGTATCCCTTTCTCTCGAAGATAAATGAAGGGTTGAATCTTGGCCTTGATCTCAAAGGAGGTATCCATTTTGTCCTCTCGGTTGACGTGGAGAAAGCCGTTCAGGACCGCGTTGACCGTCAGACTGACGAGATTGCTGCACGTATGGAGTCAGAAAAGATACCCTACGCCTCGATCAAGGCTGACCTGGTCAACCCAATCATCCGGGTGACTCTCCAGTCGGCTGATGATGCAGAGAGGTTCCGTGACAAGGTGCTCGATTATTTTCCTTCCTTCCGTAAGACGGCGCAGGACAATCTCACCTACGAACTTACGATGCGCGAAGAATACATCAGAAATATTCACGAAACTTCGGTTGAACAGGCCCTTGAGACATTACGGAGCCGAATTGATGCACTCGGTCTCAAAGAACCGGTCATCGTCAAGCAGGGATCGAATTCTATTCTCATACAACTACCGGGCTACAAGGATATCGAACGCGCGCGTTCCATCATCGGCCAGACAGCGCAACTCGAGTTCAAGATTGTTGCCGAAGACATGGATCCTCTCGCATCGGTGACCGATGTGCCACAAGGCATTACGCTTCATCAAGGGCGAGGGCAGACATCCGATGGTGCGATGCTCACCTACCGATATGCGGTTTCGGAAGACAAGGATCTCCTCCTCAATTGGCTTCGAGACAAAGCGCCCGAGGGAACGGAGTTTCTCCTCGAAGAGACTTTCCGGGAAGGGGGTAAGAAGTCCTACCAGTCGTGGCTCGTCTATAAGAAGGCTTACCTCACCGGCGACATGCTTACTGATGCCCGCGTCGAGATTGATCAGCAGCGCAATCGTCCCTATGTCAGTCTCTCGTTCGACCGCAACGGCGCAGAGATATTCGAGGAGGTAACCGGCAAGTTCGTGAAACGGAAGATGGCTATTGTCCTTGACAATCGCGTCAATTCAGCGCCCGTCATTCAAACGAAGATCGCTGGCGGCCATGCAATGATCACGCTCAACTCGATGAACGACTTCAACACAACCCTTTCCGAGGCGAAAGATCTTGCACTTGTCCTGCGTGCCGGCTCACTGCCCGCACCAGTTACCTTCGAGGAGAACCGTACCGTTGGGCCAAGCCTCGGGGCAGATTCGATCCAGAAGGGAAAGGTTTCTATAGTGGTTGGGCTTGCGATTGTTGTGTTCGTCATGATTGTTTACTACGGCGTGTCCGGCTTCGTGGCCGATCTTGCGCTTGTACTCAACGTACTTTTCATTCTCTCTTTCATGGCTGTCTTCGGCGCAACACTTACTTTTCCCGGTATCGCTGGTATTGTGCTCACCATTGGTATGGCAGTTGATGCCAACGTTCTTATCAATGAACGTATTCGTGAAGAACTACGGAACGGCCACTCGTTTATGTCGGCGTTCGAGCTTGGGTACGAACGAGCGTTCTCGGCGATATTTGACTCGAACTTGACCACTGCGATAGCCGGCTTCTTCCTGTGGAATTTTGGAAGTGGTACTGTCAAAGGGTTTGCAATAACACTTCTCATAGGCATTGCTTCTTCACTGTTCACTGCTGTGTATGTGACGAAAGTCATTCTCCACCTGCTTATGAGGGCAGGAATCAAGAAGGTATCGGTGTAGGCTACGGAGGGTTTGACACATGGAACTCATAAAGCAAACGCTCAACATAGACTTCGTTGGTAAAATCAAATTCTTTGGTTTCATCTCGACGGTTGCGGTCATTGTCAGCATCGTGCTCCTCATCGTAGTTGGACCTAACTACGGCGTTGACTTCAAAGGTGGTACCGAGATACAGATAAAGATCTCTGGCATCGACATCGCCGGTGTCCGTGCGGCGCTCTCCGGATTTAGCGGTGTCGAAATCATGCAGTTCGAAGGCCACGATGACGAATTCGTCATTAAACTTCCCTCTGTTTCTCTCGCCGATGCAAACGAGATTGAAAAATCTATTGCCGAAGTGCAAAAGACCTTCTCAGATGCTACTCTCATCAAAAAACACTTCAATGTCGAAGTCGGCGATCGTATCGAACTCTGGTTCGACAAGCCGGTGGACAGAGACCTCCTCCTGGAGACCATCAAAAAATCCAACGTGCCGCTCACCGGCCAGAGTGAGTATGCGCAGGTCGGTGACCGTCACATTTACAAGATCTTTCTGAAGAGCTTTACGAGTACCGTTATTTCTGCGATTGAGCAAAAAAGTGGCACCCAGGCCGATGTTCAGCGTGTTGATCTTGTCGGACCGAAAGTCGGCAAGAAATTGCGCACTGACACAGCGCTCGCCATCTTCTATACGCTTATTGCTCTTCTCATTTACGTTGCACTTCGTTTCAACTTTCAATCGGCGCCCGGTGCCATCATTGCTCTGTTTCACGATACAATGATTACGCTCGGGATTCTTGTCGCGTTTCGTGTTACCTTCGATCTTACTATCGTGGCGGCTCTCCTTACAATGATTGGATACTCGCTCAACGATACCGTTGTCATTTATGACCGCATCCGCGAAAATCTGGGCAATCCCAAGAAAGGAACTTCTCTTGTCGAAAAGGTGAACACGAGTATCAACGAGACGCTCTCTCGCACGATCATTACCTCACTCTTGACCTTCATTGTTGTTTTCACGCTCCTTCTACTCGGTGGAGACATCATCTGGGGATTTGCCTTCACGATGTGCATCGGTATCGTCGTTGGTACCTACAGTTCTATTTATGTCGCAAGCCCTGTCACCATCCTGATAGATCGGTACATGAAACATAAGGCAACCTAACTTGATGAAGAAAGAATGGGTTCTGCTTGATGCGGATGCAGAAAAGGTAAACGCAATTACAAAGAAACTCGGCATCTCCGAGATTGTGGCGCGGGTGCTGGTGAACCGCGGTATAGACGATGTCGAGTCAGCGAGTCTTTTTCTCCAAGCGAAACTGCGCAGTCTCCCTGATCCGGGTCTTCTCAAGAACGCGGAAAAGGCATCGAAACTGATCGTTGACGCAGTGAAGGCACATAAGCGTATCGTCATTTACGGTGACTATGATGTGGACGGCATTACCTCTACGGTACTCATGTACCAGTTTCTCAAGGTGCTTGGTGCTGATGTTCGCTACTACATCCCACACCGGGTCGAGGATGGTTACGGACTCAATACCTATACTCTGGAGGAGATTGCTACCGAAGGGGGAAATCTCGTCATCACAGTTGATTGTGGCATCACGAGCATCGAAGAGGTGAAATACGCACGTCAATTGGGTCTCGATATTATTATTGCTGATCACCATCACATCGGTGAGGAGATACCCGATGCGGTAGCCGTCATTAATCCTCACTTCGAAGATTGTCCTTACCCTTTCAAAGAAATGGCTGCGGTGGGTGTCGCTTTTTCGCTCCTCATGGTTTTCAAAAGGGCGGTTGAAAAGGATGGCTTTTTCCGAGGCACTCTCCCTAACCTCAAAGAATATATGGATATCGTTGCACTAGGGACTGTCGCCGATATGGTTCCCCTCGTCGGAACGAATCGTATCTTTGTCAAACATGGACTCCAACAGATGCGTGAAAACAAACGTCCCGGGCTGGTGGCGCTAGCCCATGTCTGTGGACTCCAATCGCTCGATGAGGTAACCCCGGCAGTTATTTCCTACAAAATGGCGCCGAGGCTTAACGCAGCGGGGCGTATCGGTAATGCGGTAAAGGGAGTGGATCTTCTCCTTGCTTCGAACTATGAACAGGCTCTGAAGACTGCAGAGGATTTAAACCTCACGAATGAATACCGCCAGAGACTCGAGGCTGAAATCTTTGAACAGGCGGTACGAATGGTCGAAGAGCACGAAATGCATAAACGGCATACTATCGTTCTCTATTCTCATGAGTGGCACCCTGGTGTTATAGGTATTGTTGCTTCGCGGCTGGTCGAGCGCTACTACAAACCAACCATCATGATCTCTGTCGAAGGGGGTGTCGGCCGGGGTTCAGCCCGCTCGATTCAATCTCTTCACATTTACCATGTTCTTGAGCAACTCAACGAATTGCTTGTCCAATACGGGGGACACAAGTACGCCGCTGGAATTACCATTCTGGAGGCAAACATCCCTACCTTTGTACGCCGTTTCGAAGAGATTGTAAGTACAACACTCACCCCAGATGACTATCGCAACATCATGGAAATAGACTCGATACTCGAACTGGCGCGGCTCACACCGGAACTGGTTGTTGCCCTTCTCCAGTTAGAGCCGTTCGGTATGAACAATGCTGAACCGAACTTTCTTGCGACGAACCTGACGATAAAAAAACAAAATATCATCAACCGCTCCCACCTCCAGTGGCGCCTTCAGTGTGATGGTGTGCCGATACAATTCAACGCTATTGGTTTTGGTTTAGCAGGTGAGCGATCAATTCCGACTGTCGGCGACCGCGTGGATATTGTTTACTTCCCGCGAGTGAATTTCTTTAATGGGAATGTCTCTCTTCAGTTGTATGTAAAAGATTACCGCCCCGCAGAATCGCAGTAGGGCTATCGAATCATCGCCTCAGCCGCCGCCCGTTCTATACCGATTGCAACCGCCTTGGTCAGACTGCCTGCCAGAGTGATATCTCCAATGAGGATGGCACCGGTGAGATTCCCGTCACGGAAAAAGAGCGCCCGGTAGAATGCCTCCTCCTCGCTATAATCGCGCATTACCTCATAGGTGGCCTGTGGATCACGCCCCACATCGCCGGCCGAATAGATCTGGGTTCCGAAGACTTTGAGAACCGCTGGATAACTTTCAGGCACAAACTCTGCGGTACCACCAGCGGCATTCCTCCCCGCAACCGTCCCCTCTTTCACCGCCGGCATCCACAACTGGGGAAGACGGCCGAATTCGGCGCAATCGCCCGCGGCGTAGATACCCGGTACGGAGCTTTCCATCCGGGCATTCACGATGATGCCGCGGTTCACCGCGATCCCTGCCTCTCGTGCGAGATCCGTATTGGCGCGCACGCCGACCGAAAAAAGCACCATGTCGGCCGCAATTTCTTGGCCGCTTTTGAGGACAATGCCCCGCGCCGTTCCCTCGCCGAGGAGGCGATCGGTCTGGGCCGATAGGTGCACTACAACGCCGGCCTTCTCAACAATGCGCTGGAAAAAGCGTGATCCCTCTGGGTCGAGTTGCATGGGCAACATCCGATCCGCAAGTTCAATGACCTGCACCCGGTGCCCCCGCTTGAGAAGCGCGTTGGCAGCCTCGAGACCAAGGAGACCGCCGCCAATGATGACTGTTTCACGACACTGGGCGGCGCACCGAGCGACCCGACGGGCATCGTCGAGCGTCCGCACGGCGAAAACCCGCTCCCAGTTGAGCGCACCGGCGATGGGCACGAAGGGGGTCGAACCGACGGCAAGGAGGAGGCGGTCGAAGGGAACCAGCGCCCCGCTCGCGAGCGTCACTGTCTGCGCCGCACAGTCTATCTTCGTTGCACGCACGCCACGGAGCAGGGTGATGTTTTGCTCAAGAAACCATGACTCCTTTTGGAGAAAGAAGGTCGGACGCTGTTCGACGGAATCGTCTCCGATGAGTTCCGTGAGTGAAGGCCGGTGGTAGGGCAGGTACGCCTCCTCCGAGATGAGCGTTATCGAGGCATCGGGCGCTTGTTTACGCACTTCCTGTGCCGCTGCAAGTCCTGCCGCAGAAGCACCAATGATAACAAGATTAGGTGGTTTCATAGCATTCTCCATTGCATATGATGCAAAAGCAATGTACTTGCGGCGCGGTGTGCCGTCAACATAAAACACTGTTCCCTTGACAACACGGTACCGTGGGCGCTATAAGAGGAGGTTGCGTATATCGTATATAGTGTCACATGTGAAAGGAGATCTCATGGTTACCGTACGTCCTTTTAAGGCTTATCGTCCACCCAAGACATTGGTTGAGGAGATTGCTGCCCTTCCGTACGATGTTGTGAACACCGAAGAAGCGGCCGCTTTCGCGAAGGGAAAGCCGTGGTCCTTTTTTCACATTACACGCCCTGAAATAGACCTGCCACGTGAGATTGACATCCACGACGACCGGGTCTATGCACAGGGACGCGCAGCGCTCGACCGCTTCATTCGCGAAGGAATTCTCGTGCAAGACAAAGAACCATTTTTTTACCTCTATGCCCAGAAGATGGGGGATCATATTCAAACAGGTATCGTGGGATGTGTTTCTGCAGACGAATACAACGCGGATCTCATCAAAAAACATGAACTTACCCGCAAAGATAAAGAGGATGACCGTACGCGCCATGTCGTCACCCAGAATGCGAACGCCGAGCCGGTCTTCCTGACCTATCGGGCGCGCAGAGAGATAGATGAGATGGTCTTCAGCTACACCCAGAAAAACAGCCCAGAGTACGATTTCGTGGCCGATGATGGTATCCGCCATACCCTGTGGGTTATTCGCGACAAGGCGCTCAATGCTCGAATCGCCGATGCCTTCCGGCAGGTTCCCTGTCTCTATGTCGCCGACGGGCATCATCGCAGCGCCTCGGCTGCCCGCGCGAAGGCGGAAAAGATGAAGCACGATCCGAATCCCTCGCCAGACAAGGAGTACAACTACTTTCTCGCCGTTATTTTCCCCCATGATCAGTTGCGCATCATGGACTATAACCGCCTCGTAAAGGACATCAACGGGCTCACCAATGACCAGTTCCTTGCAAAGGTTGGTGAGAAATTTTCAGTCACACATGCCGTTGCACCTAAGCCAAGAGGGCAGGGACGTTTTGGCATGTATCTCGATGGGATGTGGTATGAACTTACCGCCAAACCGGGGACATTCGACCCGCACGATCCCATCAATTCGCTCGATGTTGCGATACTGCAAAACAACCTGCTCGCCCCCATCCTCGGCATCGCCGATCCACGCACCGACAAGCGGATAGACTTCGTGGGTGGCATCCGTGGCATCAAGGAGCTCGAAAAGCGGGTGAACTCCGGCGAGATGAAAGTGGCCTTCGCCATGTACCCGACCACGATCGACCAACTCATGGCGGTTGCCGACGCCGGCAAGATTATGCCGCCGAAGTCTACCTGGTTCGAACCCAAACTGCGAAGTGGCCTGTTCGTGCATCTACTCGATTAGCCTTCATCAGACGGGAGGGAGGCTGTGAAAGTCTATCGCGTTGGGGGTGCGGTTCGCGATCGCCTCCTGGGAATTCCCTGTGAAGATACGGACTTTGTGGTGGTTGGTGCTACAGAAGAGGAGTTTCTCCAGCGCTTTCCCACTGCCCAACGGGTCGGCTCCTCTTTCCCAGTGTATGTGGTGGGGAAAAGTGAGTATGCCTTTGCCCGTAGAGAGCGGAAAACAGCCCCCGGCTATCGAGGATTCGAGGTGATTACCGACTCGACGGTTACCCTCGAAGAAGATTTGAAGCGGCGCGATCTTACCATCAATGCGATGGCGGAAGATATCGAGACCGGTGTCATCATTGATCCGTACGGTGGACAGGCTGACCTTGCTTCGAAAACTTTGCGTCATGTAAGTGACGCATTTGTTGAGGACCCCCTTCGTCTTTACCGTGTTGCTCGTTTTGCCGCCAAGTTTCCCGATTTTACCATTGCCCCGGAAACGACTGTCTTGATGAAATCACTCGTTTCAGAACTCGATACGCTTTCCCCTGAGCGAGTGTGGCTCGAGTGCGAAGGTGCCCTTACTTCCCAGGCGCCTGATCGCTTCTTCCGTGTTCTCTCCGAGGCGGGTGCTCTCGATGTTCACTTCCCGGAGATCAAATCTCTCATTGGCGTTACCCCAGGTCCTGAGTATTACCACGAAGGTGAGGGTGACACCTTTGAACATACCCTCCGCGTTATGGGACGGGTGGGGAGCAATCCTCTCTTGCGATTTGCGGCGCTGTGTCATGACCTCGGGAAAGGCATGACCGACCCTGCACTTTTGCCACACCACTACGGCCACGATGAAGCGGGAGTTGCGTGTGTTGATGCTCTCTGTGATCGCCTAAAAGTGCCGAACAGTTTCCGGATGGCGGGAGAACTCGCAGCGCGATACCACATGGCGGCGGCGAAACTGCCGGTGATGCGGGCGGGGAAGGCAGTGATGCTCCTCAAAAAACTGCGACGCTTCCCTGGCGGTGGTATTGCCGGTTACCTCACCCTCTTGTATGCTGATGCGGCGGGGAAAGAGCGCGACCTTACGCCGCTTGCACCCGAGTTCGAACGCATCCTCGATATCCCGCTGCCAGAAAAACACCGTGACCTGGGCCCAAAGTCGGGAGAAATACTTCTTACCCTCCAAGCGAAAGCCTTCAATGAATTACGTGCTACACATCCGCTGTTATCCGCTGAAGGGAAAAGAAGAGAGTAACCGTTACCTATCGCGGAAAAAGTGTTCCTTCGTTAGTGATGATATCGGGGCAGGTCCAACTGCTGTCGATACGTACCATCTTGAACCAACTGTTGGCATAGTCAGGATCAATAGTTTTCTCGCTCAACAAGGCACTGTTGGATGCCTCAAGAACGACTTGTTCACTCTCCCAGATGAGGATGCCTTCGATGTGGGAATCGTCCTTGGTTTCGCCTACCATATCAACAATGGTGCGCTGAACAGTGTACATTGTACCGGGTCCGTTGAACACCATGGGAATATGCCCGATACAGTCGACCGTCATGCCAGGATGGCCATCCTCATCCTGATCAAAAACGCGCGGGTCACTCTTGTCTGTGGGAAGTGGATCGGTCATGGGGTTGGCAAAATTCCGGAGACCGTTCATCGTCAGCACATCGGTCGCAGAGACATCATACCCGACACCGCTGCGACCAAGCACGGTCGAGAATGTCCAAATGGTTGGGCTGAGGTGGGCGATATAGTTGTCGCTGATGATGATTTCGATGAGGTTCGATCCGCTGTTTATTACCATGTCGCAAGTGGTGCCCATGGCGCTCACAGTGCCATCACCATTATCGGTCATCTCCACCAGTGCGTATGCCGAAGTGGTTGATACACTCTTCTGTTGACCGATCACAGGGATAGTGGTCGTGACGTTCGATGTCGTGAAGTTGAGCATCGCCCACTTGCCGTCGAAATTGTAGAAGGGCGCGAAGTCCTCGTCGGGGAATTCGGTGTCGGTAACCTCCTCGTCGGTCATAGCCTCGTCGGGCAGCGCGGTGTCATTCACCGCTTCATCGTCGTCAAAGATCATTTCGTCGGTGATGACAGTGTCGGGAGTTTGATTGTCAACAACAGCATCATCGGCTGCGGTATCATCCGAGACGGTGGTGTTATCGATTACTTTTGTGCTGGAACCGCCGCAGGAAACAGAAAAGAGCGTAACGAGAACGACAATCGAAAATAACATGAACTTTTTCATCTTCTTTTCTCCCTCGTTTGTCTCGAAAACAGCGATAGTAAGGTATCCTAGGATAGATCGATGTCAAGGATAAGGGAGTGCCAGGACTTCCCCCATTTTGCGCGGGAAAGAGTGAGAGTTGTTTGTGGTCGGGTGGAGCGTGCTGGCGGGGAGTAATGGGTGCATGGCCACAGCGCGAGAGAATGGAGCGAATGCCGCCGGCGAGGCTGTAGCAGTTGAAGTCGGGAATACCGAAGAGTCTTTTCGCGGCGCTCAAGGCATGGGCGGCGAGTATCTTGATGCGTTCACCGATTCCCGATTACTTTGGTGTTGCCGTCTCGTACTTCCGCAAGATGTTCCCTGTGGCGGGGGGACGGTTTTATGATGTCGCTCGGGTCTATCACGATGAGGGTGTCCTCCCCTATCTCTTGCGCACCATGCCGCAATATCATCCGCTCGATACGCTCCTCACAAAAGTTCCCCCATTTTCAGGTGCTTCTTTCGATAAGTCTTTGTTTTCCTTGACCGCTACTTCTCAGCGCCTTGAATTGTTGGGGGAAGTCCTGCTATAAGACGAAATAGCGCGATTTTTATTCGCTCGGGGTTGACAGTCTCTCTGCAAGACATAGAGTAACACTCATGAAAGAGAAGAGGTTTGTTGTTCCTCTCGATGAAGTAGCATCACTCAAAAAACGGGCGGAGATGGCCTCTCTTGCCGAGATTTCGGCAGTACTGGGGACGGAAACTCTCTCTCTCGATGATTTTGTTCTCTTACTGTCACCCTCTATGAATGATGATCTTCTCGGCAGCCTCATGGAAGAGAGTGCTCGACTAACGCGGCTGCGCTTTGGGTACGCCCTTTCACTGTACATCCCTCTCTACTATGATAGTCGTTGTGTGAATCGGTGCGATTATTGTGGGTTCAATGCAGAAAATAACATACCGCGACAGGCTCTTTCCCGGAGAGAAATTCTTGAAGAGGCGCAAGCGATTCGTCGTGCCGGATTCACCAACATTCTCCTCGTTGCAGGTGAGCACCCTGAAAGTTCCGATGTTTCTTTTTTGATCCCTGTGATTCGGGATCTTCACGAATGTGGTTTCCGATCTGTGTCTATAGAGATTGCACCTCTCTCCGAAGAAAAATATCGTTGCCTTGTAGAAGAAGCACACCTCGACGGGTTATACGTTTACCAGGAGACTTATGACCGCAGTGTGTACGCCGAGCATCACTATGGCCCCAAGGCTGATTTCGATTGGCGGCTTGCCACCCCGGAGCGAGGGGCAAGTGCTGGTATCCCCAAAATCGGTATCGGCTTTCTCCTCGGGCTCACCGATTGGCTGTTCGATGCCATTGCACTTGCCATGCACCTCTCTTTTCTTCAGAAACATTTGTGGCGTACCGAGTTTTCTATAAGTTTTCCTCGCATTCGTACTGCAGTCGGCAGCGCAGGAGGACCCTGCCCTGTATCCGATCGCTCTTTTATACAACTGGTCTGTGCGCTCCGACTTCTGTTCCCCGCGACTCCGATGTCTCTTTCTACGAGAGAGACCCCTGTATTTCGCGATGCTATGATTCCTTACGGATTTACCAACATCTCTGCCGGCAGTTCGACTGCCCCTGGAGGCTACACTATGCCTCACCGTACTCTATCCCAGTTCGAGGTACTGGACGAACGGCCACCTGCTGTCGTCGCAGAAGCCCTCAAGGCACGAGGTTTTGATCCGGTCTGGAAGGATTGGGAATAGAAGCAGCGTGTGCTTTTTCGAGTACTTTTTCCTGAACGAGGAGATCGAATATCTTTTCGGCAAGCATTCGGTTACCGCGGGGAGTCATGTGAATAAAGTCATAGAAAATATCTTCGGCAACCCCATCGAAAATGTCTGCGAAATCGCGGAAAAAGAGGAACTGTCGCGCCGCGACTTCTTCTCGTAGCGCCTTCAGCGCTGTAAGAGCAAACGCGCCATAGTGGGGGTACATGGTGTCGAGTATTTTCATCGCAGATGATTCAAGTGGCGAGAGAGGGTTTTTGTACACAGCATCAGTCATGAACACAAACAGAGTGTCTGTATTCTTTTCGCGAAACAGTGTAACCGCCCGTTCCATATCGGCAACAAAAAGCCTCCCAAAATTCCGAGCCTTTTCCTCCAGATCTGGGGGAAGTGTGTTATCGAACGGTTCAGAGAAAAAAACCGGCTCCGGCAAAAGCCCTCGTTCGCTCTTTACCGCCCTTGCTATAAGGCTTGTTACTCGAAGATAGTCAACCCATTTCCTCTCATAGAGAGTTTGAAGCACCCGTACCTGTTCCTCGTTAAAGGGACCGTCGTGAGGAAACGGTTCATGGCGTTGGTATCCCCATGTATAAGCATAACTGATATCGGCGGATCCGACATAAAACACAATGAGATCGGGACGAATCCGGTCGAAAAGGTAGTCTGCAAAGGCGATATCCCGTTGAAGATCGTATCCCTCAATTCCCAAGTTGTAAACTGTTATGCGGCAAGAAGGACAAACAGACCGAAGACGATATTCCACTATCGCCGCAATGGTCTGCTCTTCCGGAAAGTAGAGCCCGTACCCTATCGAGGCGCCGGTAATGATGATACGATACTCTCCCGGCTGTTTAGGAGTAACTTCCGGTCCTCGAAACCCATCGCTGTTGATTACCAGATAAGGCGTTTTTACTGGGCGATACCGATACAGAATCGTGTCCTTGATACAGAAGGGACGGCGCTCGATCTCGAGGAGAATATCGCGGATACGTGAGGCCGTTTCCCATTCTTCTCGAGAGAATGTGCGGGCGATATAGTATTCGACGTCGTTACGCACGTCACGGGCATAGAACAAACGAAGTGCCGCTTCGGAGAGTGCGACAAAGAGAAGAAACGATACCATGCCGATAAGAAAACGACTCGACACGGGTATGGCATCCACCTGTTTCTTTACCTGTGTCATCTGTTAGAACCTGAAGTAAACAAAAGGATTATATGTCTCCATCGAACCATGTGCCACGACAGAAAGAAGGAGGAGGAGACACCAAAATGTCAGAAGGACTGCACTCCAATTCTCGAAGGAACGGCGAGAGGCAGCGGAACACTTCCATCGGAGAACGAGAAGACGTTTCATTACCCACCGATAGAGCGGAAGCGCAATAACCGCGCCAACTATGAGTGCTGCCAAGACAGCCTTTGAAAACACCGCTTCCATTTGCAATCCTGTTGGTGCCCCCCATCCCGCAAGAGAGCGCCAGAATGCAAACGCGTGTCCTAGATTCTTCGCCCGGAAAAGAGAGAAGGTAAAAACGATGACAATCCAAAAGTAAAGGTGTCCCACGATACGTCCGACCCGCATAAGGAGACGTTCCAGTCCAACCCGCTCGAGGGCAAGGAGTGTCCCGTGGATGGCACCAAACAGGAGGTATGTCCACGAGGAGCCATGCCAGAGGCCGACAAGCGTGAAGACGAGAAAGAGATTGAGCGATGTTCGAAAATGTCCCTTGC
>Ga0209101_1002115_pt1 | contig 13543 bp, 11 predicted proteins | sample ConPoolayeCmetaG_FD_185481 | JGI IMG/M metagenome (GOLD analysis project Ga0209101, IMG submission 185481) | Hot spring microbial mat communities from California, USA to study Microbial Dark Matter (Phase II) - Cone Pool mat layer C metaG... ... | reverse complement strand
ACGATCAACGCTGTCTTGCGTCCTTGCATGGTGGCAACCTCCATGTTCACCCGTTGCAAGGTTTTTCGGCAATCGGAAGGCGTCTACATCAACCTTTTTCCGCACCGTTTCAATGGGGCGCTGTACTGAGTAAACCATGGCGGGTGTGGACCGAGGACAAGCGTGTTGACCTGACACTAACACCCCAAACTATCAGGAAGATACAGCTCAACCTCGGGTGGCTCTACACAAGGGGGCGACAGGCTCTTGGCCCCTACCATGGGCACCTCACCCTGGATTCCGGCGAGGTTTTGAAAGTACAAGACCTGTTCGGCCTGTACGAATGGGTAGACCAGAAGTGGTAAGAAAAGTCGTTGTGGCACTTGATATTAGACATTGTATAACCGTTGGTCTTGTACCAAATTGGTTTAGACGACCTTAATATATTTGGTATTTGAGTTACAAATTCTACATTATTACCTTTGAAGGGTCAGTTTATTTGATTTGACGCGGTTTCGCACCCCACGATTTTGGGCATGGTTCAAAAACGGGGACAGGCACCTCGCCGGAACCCGTTTTCTGGGTCGTAGTCGAGGGTTGGCTCGGAGCCCAGTCCACGTTTTTGACCATGCCCGATTTTGCCGCGTTGATTCTGGCCGACATGCCGATAATATTCTACGGGTCCCCTGTTTTTGTTAGGTGCGGGGTGGGCAGGGGATCCATCCTGAAACATCCCACCGTCATTGTGCAGGAGGACCTTATGCGTCTGCTCCGGCGTGCTCGGGTCAAACTTATCGTTCTGATGTTGGCAGGGGGGACCTTATTCCAGTTGGTCCAGAACTGCGCGATCTTCGCGACGCAGGAGTTCCAACAGGCCCTCAACTACACGTGGTTCCTGACCTGCGAGACGGCGACGTTGTTCAGCGGGGATGGCATCCTGGTAGACTGCGAGGGGAGCACCAGCTCCACGACGACAGGCACGAGTACGACGAGTTCGACGCTGGGGGGGCTGAGTAGCCTCCTAAGCGGGTTGATCTAATCACTGCCAAGCTCAGCGCGGGCGCGGGTGCCGATCCGTAAGGCGGCGGGACCGGCGCCGAAGGGCAGAACGCCGGTGTATGAGTCACAAGGAGGTTCGCATGTTACGGAAGACGCAGCGGGGTATTGCGGTGATGCTCTTATTGGTCGGGCCGCTGGCCGTCGGGACGACGCTGAACGTGGGATGCTTGGAGACCTTCCTGTCGGCGGTTAACCCGTGTGGGACGGTCTTGGCCAACTGCGAGCCGGCCGACTGGTACCGTTGGATCGTCTGGCCGTTCGTGGAGTATCCGGACTACGAGCGGGACCCCTCGTGCACGATTCCCTACGCCTGCGGCGACTGGTTTGGGGACGCCGGGACGCGAGGCGCCACGGGTAGCTCGTCATAGAGTATCATGCGAGAAGACCCGCGTCGGTCGATTCATGCGGGCGACAGACCTTGCAGGGCGGCGACGGGTTGGAGCGCCGCCCTTTCCTTTTGCGCCGGTGGCGCTGGTGAGGCCGGGGAGATGCGGACGATCCGATGGGGCACCGCCCGGACGCCGACGGCAGCGAGGACCCGTTGCCCCGTCAACCGACCCAACCGGACGGCGTAATTCATCCCGCGGTCCTGCGGGTAGACCTGGGCCATGCTGCACATCCAAACCCCCGGCAACGGCGTCTCGACCGGTAGGACGTGCCTCTCGGAACCGGACAGGACGACCGGCTGGGCGTAGGGATCTCGCCAGCACAGGGACAGGTCAACCCAGCTCTCCTCAAACGCGGGGAACATCCGTTCCAGGTGCTTTCGCCAGGCATCGAACAGGGCCTGGTGGTCCATGCGGCACGTCTCGTGGGATTCGTCGTGGTACTTGGTCAGGTAGACGATGTGCCGACCGCCATACGCTTCGGGGGATTGGAAGTTCGTGTGTTCAATGACCCCCACGAAGGGATACGTCGGATCGTTGACATTCAGCCAGTAGGCGGGTGAGAGCCGACGGTGCATTACCAGGACCAGTGCCGTCACGCCCAGGTAGGGGATGGCCTCGGCACGACGGCGGCAGTCCTCCGGCAGGTCGTCGAGCAGGTCCAGCGAGATCGGCAGGGGCGTGGTCAGGACGACGTGGTCGAAGGATTCGGACCCGTCCCGCGTGACGACCTGCCACGCACCGCCGGTCCGCCGAACCTTGAGCACCGGACAATTCAGTCGGAGGTCGCCGCCGGCGTCGGTGATCGCCGTGCACAGGGCGCGGGTCAGGCGATGCAGACCCCCATCGAGGTAGAGCAATTCTTCCCGCTGGCGCCTCGACCGGGATTCGCCTCGCGTTCGCAGCTTACTCCAGAACCACACGGCGCTGACCCGATCGGCGTATCGGCCGAACTTCCCTTCAAACAAGGGGCGCCACACCACGTCGTAGACCGCCTTGCTCGACAGATCCGTGATCCACTGCCGTGCGGTTCGGCCTTCAAGCGATCGGTAATCGTCAATGCTCCGGGCCCGAAGGACCATTCGTCCCAACCGAAGGCGATCGACCATGGTCAGTGGCTTGAGTCGCAACACGTCGAGGGGCGAACTCAGTCGGTACACGCGGTTGGCGTAGAAGCTGCCCGTGGTCGTTTCGCGGCGGATCAGGTGCCGGTCCAGCCCCAGTTCGCCAATCAGGGTCAGGACGTCGTGATCATGGGTAAACCAATGATGGTAGTACTTCTCCAGCCAGGTATGACCGAGCCGAAAGCAACTCGCCAAGCCGCCGGCCACCGGCGCGGATTCGAAGACCGCGCAAGGCAGGTCGTGCCGCGCCAGTTCGTAGCCGGCCGCCAGACCGGAATACCCCGCCCCGACGACGGCGACCCTTGATCCTGTCATGTGGAATTCCGCAAGTTCATGGGCCGGGTCCGCGGAGCCGGCGGGTACCGTGCGATTCACTCCCGTCCCGGACTCTTTTCGCGCACGGTTCAAAAACGGGAACCATGCCTCTTTTCGGCACTCGGGGGGACCGGCTTAAGTTAGTTATCGCACCCTTGCATGGGTCCGACCCCGGGTGGCATTGAGCGGGGGACCCTTTTCCCCGAGCAGATGGCAAATGGGAAAAACGTTTCTATGGGCAAGCCCGCACCGGCGGGGACTCTCGGAACGGAACTCCATGATGAAATTGATCACAAGGAGGGATGAAAAGGGGTTGCCTTGGTGTGTAGGGGGCACCTCCGATACCGATAACCGGCGTCGGAGACACCTCCTACAAGCGCTTCGAGGCAGCCGAACGGGAGACCTCGTCGGGTCAGTCCCAGAGGTCTTCCCACCAATCGTCAAAGTCCTCGGCGTTGCTACCGCTGCGATGGTCGCCGTTCCAGAGGCTGTCCCACCACTGCCCGAGGGTTTGCGGCTTGCCGTCCAGTTCGTACGCCGCCTGATTCAGGGCGTCCGACGCCTCGCGCAGAAGGTCAGCCACGCACCCGTTGAACCCCGTCGCCGGAAGGACGGCCGCCAGGACAAGCAGCCCTTGCCACCACACTTGTCTGTTGCGCATGATCAGTCTCCTATGGATTCGACCCGGAAGTCGTCCTCGCTCCAACCGATACATATCGACCGGGTCGAGGCGGACAGTTGAGTGGAACCCCGGTGCGATGGGGTCGAACAGGGATGGCGTTCCGTCGACGGATCCCATAGTGTCTATGCCCCGAGTGCGTCTGTGCCGCGACGTTCGGGAAATCGACACACGGTGGAGCTTATGATGAAACCGTCGGACGCCCACGGTCACCGCTACACGCCGCTGCTCGATCTCAGGCAGACCGAGCGGGCCATTCGCATGATCAAGGAGTTCTTCCAGGTCAACCTGGCCGCCGAGTTGAATCTGCTCCGGGTCAGCGCCCCGCTCTTCGTGCCGGCGGACACCGGGATCAACGACAACCTCAACGGCGTGGAGCAGCCCGTTTCATTCACCGTCAAGGCGCTCGCCGGCCGGCGGGCGGAGATCGTCCAGTCGCTCGCCAAGTGGAAGCGGATGGCGTTGGCGGACTACGGCTTCGCGCCGGGCGAGGGGATCTACACGGACATGAAAGCCATCCGCCCCGACGAGGTGCTCGACGAGACGCACTCGATCTACGTGGACCAGTGGGATTGGGAGCGGGTGATGCGACCCGAGGAGCGGAATCTGTCTTTCCTCCGCTGGACGGTGGATCGCATCTACGAGGTGATCCGGCGGACCGAAGCCCACGTAGCCGAAACCTACCCGATCATCCGACCGGTGCTGCCACCCCGGATCCACTTCATCCACACCGAGGAGTTGGAGCGACGCTTCCCCGATCTTTCACCCCGCCGGCGGGAGGATCGCATTTGCCGGGAGTGTGGCGCCGTCTTCGTGACCGGCATCGGCTGGCCGCTCTCCGACGGGCGCCCCCACGACGGCCGTGCCCCCGACTACGACGACTGGTCCACCCCGACCGAGGAGGGACGGGGCCTGAACGGCGACATCTTCGTTTGGAATCCCGTGCTGGAGCGGGCCTTCGAGCTCTCGTCGATGGGGATTCGCGTGGACCCGGAGAGTTTGACCCGGCAGCTCGCTCTCACCGGGACGCAGGAGCGGGCCGGTCTGCTCTTCCACCGCCGATTGCTCGCGGGCGAGCTCCCGCAGTCCGTCGGCGGGGGCATCGGTCAGTCGCGGCTTTGCATGTTCTTCCTGCGAAAGGCCCACATCGGCGAGGTGCAATGTGGCATCTGGCCGGACGACCTGCGGGAGGAACTCAAACGGCGGAATGTCATACTCCTGTAATACCTCGGGAAATGTTTGACCGGTGTGAAGGAACACTGACTGTCGCGACGCGCCCTGTCGGCAAGGCGCATCGCGGCAGCCGGTGGTACCCACGGGTCCGTCTTTCTTGAGAACGGTTTAGCGGGCAGGTCGGTCTGTGGTGTCGAACGACGCGGGTCTACGCCCCCAGATCGACGACGAGGGCCTGATAGATCTCAAGCCGATCGACGGTGAGGACGGCGCGACGACCTTCAACGGACCATTTGACCGGTGCGGCGACGTCCGTGGGACTTCGTGACCCGACCTGTTTGACGCCCAATGCCTCCGGCAACGGGACAGTGATCCGCAGGTTCAGCGCGGGCACCGGCTTACCGGCTGTCGTCACGGGCGACCACGTCGGATCGTCCGCGTCGCCCGCGCCCCTTTCGAGCACGATCGGCAGGTGGTAGTTCACGGCGTGGACGACCAGCCGTTCAGGGCGACCCTGCCCGGGCGGCAGACGATAGGCATGGACATAGACCCCCGGATCGGTTCCCGGCGGACACCACCGGAGGCGTACCCCCGACGCTTCCTCGATTCGCTTGATAAACTCCGAACCCAGGTCGGTGCCCTGCCGTTGATCGGCGCGTCTCGTCTCGTTGAGGTAGTCCCGCGCGCGGGCGAAGGCATTGGCCCGCTCCTCCATCAGACACCACAGGTCGGACCGCCGGGCGGGAGCGGCTTGCGGCCCCAGACGCAGGAGCCTCCCGGCACCATAGGGAGCAGATTGCAGGTCGCCTCCGGACCGGATGACCTTACCGAGAGGATCGGCAGATCGCGTGCGGGCCCACGTGTCCTCGGTGCCGAACGGTTCGATGACGACGAGACGGCCGCCGCGTCGGACGTATTCGAGCAGGCGTTCGATCCGGGCGTCGTCGAGGTAGCGGAGCATGGGCGCGATGACGAGTTCGTAGGAGCGCAGGTCGCCCGGGTTCTCCTCGGTCACGATATCGAAGGGGACCTGCGTTTCCGCCAGCACGCGCACCAGGCGGTGGGCCATCGCGAGGTGCTCCGGCCACTCGTAGAACACCTGGTCGCTCCAGAACAGCAGGCCGACGCGTGCCCAGGAGGTCCCCCCGTCCCACAGCTCGGCGTGGTCGGTGAAGAATTGCTTCCATCGCCTGCGCGATTCGGGTCCGTCCAGCCCCGGTTGAATGAACGCCCCACCGCCTCCCGCCGCCACCTCGGCATGGGCGAGGTCCGCCGCACGATCCGTGCTCACCTTGTAGAGCAACGTCCCCGCGCGGGTCCCCGCACCCATGGCCCACCGGAAGGCGAACACATTCGAGAAGATCACGCCGCTTTCGAGCATTCCCGGCTGCGGCATTTCCTCGAACATCTGCATATCCGCCGTCGGGGCCCAACGGACCAGGTCGATCCCGTCCACCCGACGCTTGTTGAGCGCGTCCACGTTGGCCATCGAACCCAGGTTGGCAACGGTGTAGAAATCGTCCTGGCGGCCACGGGCGGCGAACGCGGCACGCCCGACGTTCTTCAGGTGGCCGAACAACGAGGCCATGCTGTCACACCAGAAGCGCTGCGTCTCGACCCACAAGAGCATGTCCCTCGCTTTGGAGCGGCATCGCCGACGGATATCCGGCGAGCCGAACTTGGCTTCAAGCAGGGCGGCCAGCTTGCGGTCCTCCAGGAACTCATGGAAACAGCGACGGAGGATCGTCTGCACGAAATCACGTCTGGCTTTGTCGGCAACGCCGTCCACCGTATTCCCGCCGAAGCGCTTGACGAGGTAGTCCGCGAACCCCTCGGCCGGCGGAAACTCCGCGGCCGATCCCTGCATGTAGCAGCGCAGCAAACGCCAGTCTTCTTCCAGCGTGACGTCGGTCGGGCGTTGTGCCCCCAGGACCTTCGAGAGGTTCCGTTCGTTCCAGATGTCGCCCAGGTGCGTCTTGAAGGTTCCCAGGATCGTCTCCTCAAAATCGCGGTAGATCGTGGAGAGGTCCAATCGGCGGTGGTCGTCCGTGCCGAACGCCTCACGAAGGCCCGCCCGCCCGTACTTCTTGAGAAGGTAGATGTCGAATTTTTCCTGGCAGTGCGGGCAGGAGCATTCCAGCGTGTTCACGTCGAAGAACATCCCGTCGTATCCCACGTCGGCCAACTGACGGACAACGAGGTCAAGGTACTCGCGCCACGCCGGATGGTTGATGCAGGGGTGGTAGTGCCATACGTCCGGCGGACCGCCGCCGAGCGGTTGCGGCCCGGGTTCCTGCGACCAGAGCATGGGGTCGGCGGCGGGTTTCGGACCGAGCCCGAACGCCTTGTACTCGTCCCAATGGTCGTAGAAGCGGAAAAAGCCTGTCCGGCGATCCGGATTTCCGAAGAAGGCCATCGTGTAGACGTACGGAATCAGCCGCCTCACGCCCGCCGCCCGCATATCCCGGACGAGCCGCTGGATGCGCTCCACCTCTCGCGGGATGTGATCGGGCGGCAGGATGTCATCGCTGAAGAGCTGATGACCGTAGGTCGGCCCGAGGGCGCCCTTGAACGGGATGTGATACCCCAGGTGAAACAGGTCGGGTGGGCTGGCCTTTAGTGCGCTCAGGAACGTCGGCTTGTCCGGGTCCGGCAAATACGCGATGCAATAGGTGTACGGCACGGAGGTTGGGGCCGGCACCGCGAAGCCACGGACCACCGGGGAAGCACCACCGCACGGGGTCCCGGCGGCCGCAAGGAGAATGCCGGCAACGAGCCGCGTGTGATTCATCGAACAACCCTTTCACGAGATGACCCTTCGGTTTGGGACGTGCCGTTGTTCCCCAAGAGGATAACGTGATCACTGCGGTCAGGGAAAGGCATATCGACGGCCGACGTTTCGTCGCCTTCTCCTGGAAGACTCATCCGGGGGCAGGCCGGCGCCCGGTGTCGGTGCCGTGCTCGACCGGGCGGTAGATCTCGGCCCACTTGTACTTCCCGACCAGTTCATACCGACCTTCCATGGCTTGTCGCCATCGCCGATTGAAGAAGTCGGTCGACTGGTATACCTGGGGGTTGACCGGGTCCAGGATGATCGCCGCGACCTGTCTTTGGCGGATCTCGCGCACCAACTCACGATCATCGAAAACCCCCGCGTCGCTCGTGGTACTGAACATGAACGTGTCCAGCAGGATCGAGTTCGGACAGTACAGCGCGATGTCGTTGAACTGGCAGAGCACCGGACCCGGCAGACGGTTGACATAGTCGGCAAGAGAGCGGATGAACTCCGCCTTGTCGCGGTGTTGCTCGTGTCGAAACTGGAATCCCCGCCAGCGCGCCGGGAGTTCAACCAGACGCACTCCCACCTGCGGAACATAGCGGACGGCGGCTAGCGTCATGGCGATGCCCAGTGCGGCGGCGGCTGCCGGCGTGGTAGCCCGTTCTCTCCACCACGTGCTGAGTTGGCGACCGCAAAGGACACAACCGATCGCAAGGGGCACCATGTAATAGGTCACGCCCGACCCATCGCGGTAGGTCGCGGCGGCGTTGAGGACGACGGAGGTCACAAAGGCGACGGCAAGAAGCCGCGTCTGCGGCACCCCCCATCCACCGACCGCGGCCCACGACCCTATGGCGAGCGGGAGAATCGCACCCCATGCGATCTCGGAGAACAGCCCCGGAACGTTGACCAGACCGGTGTTTCCCCGCAGAGCCACGAAGTTGTTCAGAGCGTACCTTCCGTTCGTGACCGCTTCGCAAAGCCCAACGAGGCCCAGGATCACGAGGATACCGAGTGCCGCATAGGTGATGGCGTGGCGCCTTCGACCCAAGGACCACACCCACAACACGACCGCCGGCGGCCCGACGAGCGAGGATTGCTTGTACAGAAAGGCCAATGCAAAGACCGCCAGCGAACCGTAAAGAAAACCGGATCGGTCGGAGTGCATCACCAGCGCCAAACCCAGCAGGGTCAAGAAACACGCCGGCGCATCGGCCCTGAAGGACAGGTCAAACGACGCCAGTACTTCCTCACAGGTCAAGAAGACCATCGCCGTCATGGCGCAAAACAGCGGGTCGGCGCCGGGCTTGCGCCGCATCAACCAGACGATCAGCCCGGCCGTGCCGACCGTGGTCAGCACCGAAATCCATCGACCGATCACATACAGACCGTGGACGTCGGCATGGATCCACCGGCCAAGGTAGGCGACCGGCAGATAGAGGGCGGGTCCATACAACGTGACCACGTGCGGTCGAACGCGCCAATCACCGTACAGGTCGCCCCCGTTCTGTACCCTCCGGGCGATGTAGGCGCTGCCGGCTTCGGCGAACGTTTGCTCGCCGGGCTTGTCGAGGACCGTGCCGGTCCACAGAAACTTCGCCGTCAGGAGGACACACAGCGAACCGAAGGTCGCCGCAACCAATCCTGTGATCAGACGGTGCGAAGGAAACGACACGGATTGTCGTGCAACGCCGGTGATTTTGACCGCCCTCTCAGTGGGCCACCCGACCGATGACCCGTCGTCCGGGTGATGAGAATTAGTTTCTTACGCCCAAACAGGCGCGCAAGCTGCGCCTATCTCTTGGTTGCGGCCAACGACCGCCTTGGAATGTCCCTGTTTCTTCTGGAATGTCCCCATTTCTTCCCGCCCTGAAAGGGCGAAAGACAGTGGCCGGGGGCGGAGCGGAGCGCAGCCCCCGGTTGCCAAACGCCTCACAACCCCAAAGCCCTGACGGGGCGCGAGAGCGATGCAGGTCCGCCGCAGGACGTTCGTGTCATGCCGGGTCGGCTCATGACTCCGCCCTTTCAGGGCTTGAAGGAACCTGGGGACCACGCCTTCCGGGGGCTCCGCTGCGCTCCGCCCCTGGCTATTTTCTCGCGGCCCTTCGGGCCTGACAACGCCCACGCCCGCGGCACACCGCCAGGGTGAACGGACGCGGCGAATCACCTTGTCCCCTCCTCAACGATGCGGATCTCCTCATCGGTCAGGCCGTAGAGCTCGTAGACGAGTCGGTCGATCTGGCGGTCCGTGGCGTCGATCTGACGCTGGAGCGATTCCTTGTCGCGCGCCGACTCGCCCTGAAAGGGCGAAAGATAGTAGCCGGGGGCGCAGCCCCCGGTAGGCAGATGCCTCATATCCCCAAAGCCCTGAAGGGGCGTGAGCGCTTGAGGGCCGCAGTTCATTTGCGTTTGTGTTCACATTCGTGTCATTGTCTCGCCCCTTCAGGGCTTGGAGGAATTGGGGGGCACACCTTCCGGGGGCTGCGCCCCCGGCTATTCTCTCGCGGCCCTTCGGACCTGACAACGCCCTCGCCCGCGTCACACCGCTTGCGCGAGCAATTCGGCAACCAGCGGCTTCTCCCTCGTCAGGCGGCTGACGTGCATGATCGAAAAGCCGAGCAGGTTTCCCTGTTCGTCCACACGTTCCATGACCGCATCGTTCCCCGTCGCTCGCATGAAGCCCGGCTTGTCGGAGAACAGGACCTCCAGGAAATCCCCTTCGCTGTCGAACCACACTCTCACATGGCCGGCCATAGCTGTCTTCCCTTCTTTGGCCTGTCTGTCAGGTAGGCTGTGAGGACAAAGGCATCGTCTTCAAGGTCCTTGACGACCACACACATCCATCCTGCGCCGACGCGAGGCTCGGCGAGCACATAATAATATAGCAGAACGCTCGGGTCTGAAGGCGATTCGACTACCAGGGATGGATGTTGCAAAGCCGTCGCCAGAAGCGACTCCAGGCCGATCATCTCCACGTGATTCAGGATGTGTGCCAGCCGTTCCTATGTGAGCCGGACATTCTGTCCGCGATAGTCTGTCAGGATTTGCATTGGGTTCAGGTCCCTTCCTCAACGATCCGGACCTCGCCATCCGTCAGGCCGTACAGTTGGCAGACGAGCGGGTCGATTTGCCGGTCCGTCACGTCCATCTGACGTTAGATGACGTCCTTCTGCGCCGCTGAATTGGCGGCGACACGCTGCCGGCTCAACTCCAGCATCGACTCAACCAGCGAGACCATGCGGTCTGGGACGTGCCGTTGTTCCCCAAGAGGATAACGTGATCACTGCGGTCAGGGAAAGGCATATCGACGGTTCGGGGAACGAGTGCCCCGGTTCCCGACTTCGGTCCCGTGGTTTTTCACGTGGTCGATTCGCCGGTCTGCAAGGCGGTGATGGCGGCCACGTCCACGATGTCCTGCCAATGGCACCCGCGCGACAAGTCGTTGCACGGACGGGCGAGTCCCTGGAGAATCGGTCCGACGGCACGGCACTGCCCCAACCGTTCGGCCAACTTGTAGCCGATGTTGCCGGCATCCAGATCCGGAAAGACGAGCACGTTCGCCCGCCCGCCGACAGGGGAGTCCGGGGCCTTGCGCCGGGTGATGCTCGGCACGAGGGCCGTATCGAGCTGCACCTCGCCGTCGATGCACAGGTCGGGTCGGCGCGCCCGCGCGATGGCTGTGGCGCGGATGACCTTATCGACGTGCGGGTGCCGGGACGACCCCCGCGTGGAAAAACTCAGCATGGCGACGCGCGGTTCGACGCCCAACAGGGCGCGGGCGTTGTCCGCCGCCGCGAGGGCGATGTCGGCCAATTCCTCGGCCGTCGGATCGGGCACCACGGCACAGTCGGCGAAGATCATCGCACCGTTCTGGCCGAACTCCGTGTGGGGGCTGACCATCAGAAAGAAGCTGCTTACGGTCTGGAATCCCTCCGCCGGTCCGATGCAGTGTTGGGCGGCACCGATGACCTTGGCCGTCAGGGCCAGGCTTCCCGCGACGAGTCCGTCGCACACTCCGTAGCGGACCAGGTACGCCCCGAAGAAGACGCGATCGGACACGACCCGTCGCGCGATGCCCTCGCTGATCTGTTCGGTCTGACGGTGCTGCCGGTAGGTCTCGGCGAACCGATCAAGCCGCTCGCTCGTCTTGGGGTTCAGTATCTCCACCCCCGTCAGATCGATGCCTTCTTGCCGAGCGAGGGCATGAACCTCGTCCGGGACCCCCAGAAGGGTCACGCGGGCGATGCCCTGTTTGACCAATTCCTCCGCCGCTCGAAGCGTCCTCGAATCGCGTCCCTCGGCCAGGCAGATTCGTCGCTTCAACCGGCCGGCACAATGCCGGATCTGAGTGAGCACGTCGGGTTGATCACGTCCGGATACGGCGGCTTCGCTCATGCATCGCCTCTCCCACGTTCTACAGTACGTCGTTTCGGCGCGTTTCGGGAGGGCATATCCTCCCGATTCCGCTAACACAATTCAAGCGGAACACCCCGCCCGCAGGGCGCTTGCGATAGATGAACGGGTGATGCGCTGAAGCATGCCTCAGGGGGAGGCCTTCAACCAGCGTTCGACGAACCCCCGTATGATGCGGCCCTCTCGTGGTGGCCTCCGGGAGAAAGGTGGCACGCGTTCTCCAGGTGATCGGAAAGGACGCGTCGCGCTCTTGCTTGAATTGTAGCAGAAGCCCGTAGAGCTCCACTCGCCCATCCCGGATCTGCTGCATCTCGGGCTTGGCCGCCATGTCTGGAGCGTTCTACCGCGCCGGGCGGAGTGGGTTCGCCTTGTGGTAGCACGTCCTCAGATAATCGCGCGACGTGGCGAGATTCGCGGTCATCACGTCCGGTTCCGGGTGTCCGTGCATGAAGGGATTCACGTACCCGCGATATTGGACCTCGGCCAAGGCCCGGATCCAAGGCGTCATATCCGTCGGCCCGATACCCGGGAGTTGCTGATGCTCCGGAAAATGCTGCCAGGCGTAGAAGAAGAAAAGCTGTGGACCGCAAATGCGGATCGCCTCCGGCACGGAGGCCTTGATCGCTTGCAGATGATACGGCGCCAGGGCGATGCCCAACCGCGGCGACTTGTTGACGTCGACGAAGGCCTTCAGCGAATCCGGCGAGTCCAGCAGCGCGTGGCCGTGGTTCTCAATGGCCAGGTAGGAATCGTGCTTCTCGGCCAGTTCGACCAGGGGTTTGAGCCCGTCGATGAACTGCCGCATCCGGCCGGTGAGCTCATCGGGCTTGCAGGGCGGCGCGCTGCCTTGGATGGCCACCCCGCCGCCGGCCCGACCCAAAAGCTCCGCATAGCGGGCGTATCCGCCCGCGTAGACCGAAAACGCAAACAGCTTGAGTTTGTGTTTCGCGAGCAGAGCCTTCAGGCCCTCCGGCCCAAGCCGCTTGGCTACGTCGTCCAGGTGCGGGCACCCCTCGTGGGCCGACCAGATGTCGATCGCCTCGAAGCCCAACCCCGCGATGCGCTCGCATGCCTGCTCGATGGGCAGTTGCATGAAGTGGATCGACGACGTGGACAACCGCATCGTCCATTTCTTGCCCTCGGGACCTTCGCGTGTTTGTAACGCAGCAACCGGCCGGACAAGGCCGCCGGCCGCGCCGATGCCCAGGAGTTTCAGGAAACGGCGCCGGTTCACACAATGGCTCATGGCCTCTCTCGGTCGATTCACCACCGACGTGATACACCTCCGCACGCCCGTCCGCGCCTCTTCCGGGTCAACGCGGGAAAGCTCGCACAGCCTGCCCCAACGGTGTTCGGAGAAGCACCGTTGCACCTGCCGAATAACTGCATTATAGGTCCCGCCGCGCCCAAGGGAAGCCTGTGGGCAGGGGTCATGACCGAAACACTCACCACCAGGGATGAAAAAGACCGTCGCGCGTCGGCGAGAGGGCGGGCGTTCAGGCGGTGCTCCGCCCGCCGTCCACGTTGATGATCTGACCGAGGATGTAGGTGTTCCGTTCCAGGAGGAACCGAACCAGCGCCGCGACGTCCTCGGGGCGACCCTCCCGGTCGAGGGGGACTCGGGCCAGAGCGAGCT
>Ga0209101_1002114_pt1 | contig 13545 bp, 5 predicted proteins | sample ConPoolayeCmetaG_FD_185481 | JGI IMG/M metagenome (GOLD analysis project Ga0209101, IMG submission 185481) | Hot spring microbial mat communities from California, USA to study Microbial Dark Matter (Phase II) - Cone Pool mat layer C metaG... ... | reverse complement strand
AATCAGAAAAAGTTCATGCCCACCCCCCTTCGGAAGCGCCCACGCCCGGTCCCTGCGGGGATCGCCCTCCCGAACCGTTCGCTCTCCCCCCATTTTTCGGCCCTACTCGAACACCGCAAGCGGCTCCCCCCGCGCAAGATGGGCGTTGATGGGGGCGGATCGGACCTTACAATGTCGCCGGGGTTCCGCGGACGGGACCGCGAATCGGCGGCTTGTACCGCTCGGGTCTTGGTGTGTCCTCATCGTGGAAGAATGGGAACCGCAGGTCCCAAACGTTCGTGTTTGTTGACGCAGGAGTCCGTGCCATGACTCGTTCCATCACGTCTTCCACCGTTCGGCGAGTTTTGAGCCGGGTCGCGCTCGGAGCCGTCTTCCTGGTCCTGGTGGTCCTGATGATGATGTGGCTGATGGGGACGTTTCATCCCAAGGTCCGGGTGGGTGAACGCCCCCCCGCCGGGGGGCGCCCGGTCGAAGGGGTCCAGGTGGTCCCGGTGCGGGTGCTGCGGGTCCCGGCAACGGAGTCGGCGGTCGGAACGATTCGCGCGGTCCGCGAGTCGTCCGTGGCCAGCAAGATCCTCGCCAGGGTCATCGAGGTGAAGGTCAAGGCGGGTCAGAAGGTCGCCAAGGAGGAGGTATTGGTCAGGCTCGACGATGCCGACCTCAAGGCCCGTTGTCAGCAGGCGGAGGCCGCTGCCGCCGCGGCTCGGGCCAACCGCGATCAGGCCAAGACGGAATTCAATCGGATTGAAGGGTTGTTCAAGCAAAACGCCGCCGCGAAGATCGAACTGGAACGAGCAACCACCGCGCTCAAAGCCGCCGAGGCCGAACTGGAGCGAACGACGCAGACCCTCCGCGAGGCCCAGACCCATCTCGGTTACGCCACCCTTCGCAGTCCGCTCGACGGCATCGTGGTGGACAAGAAGGTCGAATCGGGCGACACGGTCGTTCCGGGTCAAGTGCTTCTGACCCTCTACGACCCGACGCAGATGCAGTTGGTGGCCAACGTTCGGGAGTCGCTGACCCAGCGGTTGCAGGTGGGGCAGATGATCGCGGTTGAGATCGAGTCCATCCGCAAGACTTGCCAGGGGCAAATCAGCGAGATCGTCCCGGAGGCCCAGGCTGCCAGCCGAACGTTCTCGGTCAAGGTGACCGGACCTTGTCCACCGGGCATCTATTCGGGGATGTTCGCTCGGCTCCGAATTCCTTTGGACGAACAGGAGGTTTTGGTCGTCCCGCAGGCGGCGGTTCGGCGCGTCGGGCAGTTGGACCTTGTCGACGTGGCGGAGGGCCGGATGCTCTACCGGCGAAGCGTTCAACTCGGTCGGTCGTTCGGACCGGACGTACAGATTTTGTCGGGGCTCCGGGTGGGGGAGAACGTAGCCGTTCCCACCCCGGGCCGATCCGGTCCGAAGGGGGCCTGATCATGTCCGAACCGAGTCCTCCGGCACCGAGTACCGGCGAGGTGGGCGGTTCGCCACCGCACCACGGCTTGACCAATGCGATCGTTCGCGCCTTCCTGAAGTCCAATCTGTCCGTCGTCTTGATCGTCCTCGCCGTGGCGGTGGGGATCACGGCCCTGCTGGCCACGCCCCGCGAGGAGGACCCCCAGATCATCGTGCCCCTGGCGGATGTCTATGTGACCTTCCCCGGTCATTCGGCCGAGGAGGTTGAGCGCCTCGTCGCGACGCCGCTCGAGAAGCTCCTCTATCAGATCGACGGTGTGGAGCATGTCTACTCGATGTCGCGCGAGGGGCAGGCGATCATCACCGTTCGGTACTACGTGGGCGAGGACCGCGAGCGGAGCCTGGTCAAGCTCTACAAACGGATCGACGAGCACATCGACATCGTTCCCCCGGGGGTAACGGGTTGGGTGATCAAGCCCGTGGAGATCGACGACGTGCCCATCGTCACGTTGACCCTGACCAGTTCGACCTTGGAGGCGTACGCGATTCGGCGCGTGGCCGAGGAAATGACCGAGCGGCTCGCCGCCGTCAAGGATACCTCTCGGGCGTACGTGGTCGGCGGGCAACCGCGGACGGCGCACGTTTGGCTCGATCCGGACCGTCTCCATGCGTACCACGTCTCCCCGCCGGAGGTCCAACGGGCCATTCGGGGGGCGGGGGTGACGCGGACGGCGGGGGAATTCAAACACGACGACCGCGTCCACCGGGTTGAGGTGGGGGGCGCCTTTGCGCGGGTAGATGAGTTGAAGGAGCTCGTCGTTGCCGTGTTCGGCGATCGGCCGGTGTTTCTCAAGGACGTGGCGGACGTCGTCGACGGACCGGCCGAGGTGACCGATTACGTCCGACACGGGTGGGGACCCGCACGCGGTTTCGAGTCCCACGAGCACTTCACGGGTACGCTCGTGGGTGCACCGGCCGTGACCACTCGTCCCTCGGCATCCGCCTTCTCGGAAGAACTTCCGAGCGCCTCGCAACCCGCCGTGACGATCGCCCTGGCCAAGAAGAAGGGAACGAACGCCGTCTGGGTAGCCAGGAACATCCTAAAGACGGCCGAGCAGCTCAAACGCGACGTCGTGCCCGACGACATCGAGGTGGTGATCACCCGCAACTACGGACTGACCTCGGACGAGAAGGTCAATGAACTCGTCGAGGCGCTGGCTGTGGCAATCTTCATCGTCATCGCCCTGCTGACCCTCGGGTTGGGTTGGCGGGAGGCGTTGATCGTGGCGGTGGCGGTTCCCGTGGTGTTCGGATTGACGCTGACGGTCAATCTGCTGTTCGGGTACACCATCAACCGCGTGACGCTGTTTGCGATGATCCTGTCGCTGGGGCTGCTGGTCGATGACCCCATCGTGGACGTGGAGAACATCTCGCGGCACTTCGTCCTGCGTCGCCGGGCCTCGCGGGAGATCGTCCTGGAAGCGGTCGCCGAAATCCGCCCGCCGCTCATCACGGCGACGCTGGCGGTCATCGTCTCCTTCCTGCCGATGTTCTTCATCACGGGCATGATGGGTCCGTACATGCGACCGATGGCCCTGAACGTCCCCGTGACGATGCTCATGTCGATGGTCGTCGCGTTCACGATCACGCCCTGGTTGGCCTACCACGTGCTTCGCCGCCACCACACCCCCCGCGAACAACCTGGGACGCCGCAGGAGGAGAGGGCGGACGCGACTCCCGGGCAGGAAGCGGACGACATCGAGGCCGTCAGGCGATCGCGACTGTACCGCCTCTTCTACCCGCTGATGGCGCCACTGCTGCGTTCGCGCAAAGCCGCCTGGGCGTTCCTGGGAATCATGGGTCTGCTGACCGCCGGGGCCCTCGCGTTGGCGGCGACACGCCACGTGGCGCTCAAGATGCTGCCGTTCGACAACAAGAACGAGCTCCTGCTCGTGCTCGACTTCGACGAGGGCACCACGCTGGAGCGTTCCGATGCGGCGGTCCGTCACTTTGAGGAGTACCTGGGACGCGTTCCGGAGGTCACCGATTTCACTTCGTATGTCGGGGTGGCCTCGCCGATGGATTTCAACGGTCTGGTGCGGCATTATTACCTGAGGCGCGGTGAGCACGTCGCCGAGATCCGCGTGAACCTGGTCGGCAAGAAGGCCCGCCGTCAGCAGAGTCACGCCATCGGTCTGCGGGTGCGGGACGACCTGACGGCGATCGCCGTCCGGCACAACGCCCGGTTGAAGATCGTGGAGACGCCCCCCGGTCCGCCGGTGATCGCCACCCTGGTGGCGGAGGTGTACGGCCGGTCGGACCACGCCTATGAGGACCTCATCGCGGCCGCCCATACCGTCCGGGCGCGGATGAGCGTCGAACCCGGCGTGGTGGACGTGGACGACACGATCGAGGCCCCCCATCACAAACTGGTCTTCGTCGTGGACAAGTCCAAAGCGGCCCTAAGCGGCGTGTCGGTGACCGACATCGCCGAAACGATCCGGATCGCACTGGAGGGCGCGACGGTCGAGACGATCCACCTCCCCGCGGAGCGGAATCCGTTGCGGATCGAGATGCGTCTGCCACGAGCGATCCGCTCGAGCACCGCCGACCTGTCCCGGATGCACGTCAAGGGCGGTACCGGCCAGATGGTCCCGCTGGCCGAGCTCGGCCGTTGGGAGCATGCCGCCGTGGACCAGACGATCTACCACAAGGACCTCGAGCGGGTGGTTTACGTCTTCGCCGAGACGGCGGGCGTATCCCCCGCTGCCGCAGTGGTCGATATCCAGGCCGATCAGAAGATGGGGACGGGCTCGTCACCCGGCTTTGCTTCATCCCACCCCGCCAAGGAGGGAACGAGGCGGATCGGCAGCGGCTGGGTCGCCGACGCCGAACCGCGCCCGCTGAAGGGGCGGACGTTCTTCCGCAACGGCAGCGGCGTCGCCTGGGCCGTACCCGAGGGTATCCGTGTGCGGTTCTCCGGTGAGGGCGAGTGGCAGATCACGCTCGACGTATTCCGCGACTTGGGGTTGGCGTTCGCGGCGGCGCTCGTGGCGATCTACATCCTGCTCGTCGGGCAGACCGGTTCGTTCGTCATCCCGATTGTGGTCATGCTGGCGATTCCCTTGACGGTCATCGGAATCCTGCCGGGATTCTGGCTGCTGAACGCGCTGGTCGGCGGACAGGTCGGGCGGTACGCCGATCCGATCTTCTTCACCGCGACGGGCATGATCGGCATGATCGCCCTGGCCGGGATCGTGACGCGGGACTCGATCATCTTGGTGGATTTCATCCACCTCTCGTTGGCCCGCGGACGATCGCTTTTCGACGCGATCATGGAAAGCCGCGTGGTGAGGCTCCGACCGATCCTTCTGACCGCGGGCACGGCCATGCTCTCGGCCGCGCCGATCACCATCGACCCGATCTTCTCGGGTCTGGCTTGGTCGCTGATCTTCGGGCTGTTCGCCTCGACGGTGTTCACGCTCTTCGTGATCCCGGTCACCTACTGGCTCCTCTACGCCGGCAGACCCGGACATGGACTGCGCTGACGGGCTGCTACAATCGCCTCCTCAGAGTGGTTGGCTATGAGATTTCGGCCCGCCCGTAGAGCAGGAAAAGGAGCGGGGGAAGGGGAAGGAGGTATCTCCGATGCCGATCATCGCCGTCGGAGACGGTTCCTACAGACCTGTTCTCGGAGCAGTTGGTCACGGGCCTTCGGCTCATGACCAACTGTCCCCGTTCTTGAACCATGCGGCTGCTTTCGTCATTCAGCGCCGCCCGTCCAATCGGTCACGTACTCAAACGGTTGTGTAGTGAAGGTAGTCCAGTGCAACGTCACATCAGACCGGATAGGATAGGTTCCTCCACACCCGGTTCGCCGCGGCGGGCGAACAAAAGGTATGGGTTGGTGCACGGATTGGAGAGTGTTTACCTTTGGAGCAGACCATGAGTCATCCGCTGAGTTGTTTGCTGGAAGTTTTCACACTGGGCATAGCCGTATCGAGTGGTCCCGTCTCCGTTGTCGTCCCGCCCGATCTGATTCGCTCACCCGGTCTTGTCCCGAACGCCTCCTTCGAGGACGGACGAGACGGTCCGACCGGCTGGACGCTTGACGGCGGTCAAGGTCGGTGGACCGAGGTCGCCAGAACGGGTCGGCGAGGCGTCTCTGTAACGGGGACGGGCCAGGGCGGAAGTTCCAACCACTGGCGGTGCGCGGACCTGCGACTCCACCCGCGAACGTCGTACCGATTCACGGTGAACACCAAGGCCGCACCGGGCACCGCAGGCGGGTGCGTCATCACGGGGCCTTCGTCGAACAACCGCGACTACCCGCCGTCGGCGGACTGGTCCACGCGGAGTTTCGTCTTCGTCACGCCGGACAGCACCCAGGACGTGTTCCTTCGTTGCGGGCAGTGGGAGGTCAAGGGCACGGTGTTCTTCGACGACCTGAGTCTTCGACCGGTGGTCCCGCTGTACGCGAAGGTCGGCCGGTTCACGCTGGGGGGCGGGGAACGCATCGAGAATGGCCGGTACGTCGCCGATCCGGACTTTGGGGGAGCCGGTTCCAATGAGTTCCGCGGCCTGATCCGACACACTGCCGCGTTCAATTCGCACCGGTGGGTCTTTGGACCCGGCAGCACGGTGGTCTACCGGCATCAACTCGCGGACCTCCGCCAGACGTCGGGCCGTCTGACCGTAGACATCGGCTACTACCAAAGCGGTGTGCTCCATGTCGAAGCCAGCCGTGACGGCGAAACGTGGACGGAGGTCGGGCGATTGACCAAACAAGAGGGGCGCGAAATGGAGGTGCCCGCGACGCTGTATCCCGCCGGGGAGGTGTGGGTTCGGCTGCGGGGTTCCGGCGGCGGGACGCACGACGGAGGTAATACCGCACCGGGCCAACTCCAAGTCTACAAGTATCGCTACGAAGCCGCCCTGGCCGAAAACGTGGCCGATGCCGTCGGCCGAACCTCGTACCTGGAGGTACTGCACCAGGACCCCAACCTCCGTGTGATCGTGGAGACCGTCGACGGACCGGACACGGGGCGGTCCCTCGTCGCGGGATGGGTCGAATCCCCCACGCCCCGCGATCAGGTCACCCTGAGTCTCACGCTCGAACGGGAAGGGAGGATCGAGGCGGACTTATCGCAGAACCTCCGCATCGAACGGGGCAAACCGGCACGGTTCGAGGTGCCCTTTGATCCGGCCGGCACGGGGAGCTACCGCCTCGCCTTGGCGGTGGGCGGGGACCAGGGGGTGTTGTGCTTCGCCGCACAAACCACCCTCGTCGTGCCCGCACTCCATGCGTCGGACTACGGGTACCTGATTTCGTCCGGTCCCCAGGGCGCGGTCTGGTGGTGCGAGGGCACTTACAAGATCAGCCGCCGACGGCCGGTACCCAAGAAGACGTCGGACCGAATCTCCCTCGTGGCCGCTCGGAACGAATACGAGCCTGTTCAGCTCGTTCTCCGACCCGCCGAGGATCTGAAGGACGTCCGGGTGACGGCGACGGATATGACCGGTCCGGCGGGGACCCTGAGCGCCTCGAACCTCACCATCGACCGCGTGGCGTGGGTCCGTGTGACCAGTCCCACCGACGCGGTCGGCTGCATCGGCGACTGGCCCGATCCGCTCCCTCGCTGCGACGGGCCTTTCGACGTGCCGGCCGGTACGAACCAACCCCTCTGGATCACCGTTTACGTTCCGAGCGACACCGCGCCCGGTGACTACCAGGGAAGCGTGAAGGTATCGGTCGCCGGTCAGGAACGATGGACCGTCCCGCTCTCGCTGCGGGTGCTGGGCTTTGCGCTGCCCAAGGAGGCGCATGTGTTCGCGACCTTCGGGTTTGACCTGGGTCCCGTCCGCAAGTACCACAACCTGACGAGCGACGACGAGGTCCGTCAGGTCTACGATCTCTACATGACGAACTTCGCCGCGCATCGCATCGCCCCCTACAACCCGATGCTGCTGGACCCGATGCGGGTCACGTTCACCCACAACGCCGCGTGGTTGGGCGGGACCCGGGTCGGGAACGAAAAGGCCTCCGGGACCCAGTCGCTGAAGATCGTGGACGACAACGACAAGGTGTCCGTCGACGCCCACACGGCCGACCTGATCCCGATCGATCCGCAGGCCGGTTACGTGCTGAGGTGGAAGGTCAAGACGGCCAAGCCGGACCAGACCTACCTTGTGACGCTCCAGAACTATGACGGAAACCGACAGTGGATGTCCGGCCGAAACATCGACCTGCCCGCCACGGGGACCGGTTCATGGGAGACCCAAGAACGGAACGTCACGGGGCGGTTTCCAAGCGAGGCGCGGTTCGTCAACATCGTCCTGCGCCCGGTGATGTGGTCGGAGCAGGGCGAGCAGGTCGGGTCGGCGTGGTTCGACGAGATCTCCTTCAAGCGGCTGCCGGACGGACCGGAGCTCGTTCGCGACGGCGGGTTCGAGGCACCGCCGGGCGACACCGAGGTGTCCATCGACTTCCGCGCCTTCGACAAGGCCGCCCGCCGCTACCTCGACGAGTTCGGGTTCACCCGGTTCAGCCTGCCGGTCATGGGCATGGGGAGCGGGACGTTCCACAGCCGCCACAAGGGCGAAATCGCAGGTCACCAACAGGGAACCGCCGAATACGACGCGACCATGCGCAAGTACCTCGGGCAAGTCGCCGGGCACCTTGCCGAAAACGGTTGGCTGAAGAAGGCCTACGTTTACTGGTTCGACGAGCCCGAACCCAAGGACTACGACTTCGTCAAGGAGGGCATGGCCGTTCTGAAGCGGTCGGCACCGGGGTTGACGCGGATGCTGACGGAGCAACCGGAACCGGAGCTCTTTGGGAGCGTCGATCTGTGGTGTCCCCTGACCGCCAGTTACGATGCGAAGGTTTGCCGTGAGCGTCAGGCGGCCGGCGAGCACGTCATGTGGTACGTCTGTTGTGGACCGCGGGAGCCTTACGTCACCTTGTTCATCGATCATCCCGCCATCGATCTGCGAATGTGGTTATGGCAAACGTTCAAGTACGACGTCGAAGGGATTCTGGTCTGGCACACGAATTACTGGACCAGCCCCTGCGCCTACCCGGAACCGAACGATCAGAACCCCTGGGAGGACCCCATGAGCTATGTCTCCGGGTACGACACGCCGGTCGGAACCAAGATCTTTTGGGGAAACGGTGACGGGCGGTTCATCTATCCGCCCAACCGGAAAGGGACCCGGGACAAACAGACGAAGTACCTCACCGGTCCGGTGAACTCGATCCGGTGGGAGATGCTCCGCGAAGGCATTGAAGACTTCGAGTACCTCTGGCAACTTCGCTACGCGGTCCAGGTCCTTCGCCGGCGAGGCGTCAGCGGTCCCGAGGTCGATCAGGCCGAGCAACTGACCCACGTTCCCCCCGACATCTGCACGGACCTGACCCGGTTTACCCACGACCCCAGACCGTTGCACGAACACCGGGTGAAGGTGGGTCTGGCCTTGGAAAGCCTAATGAAGAAGCACGGCCTCGGAGTCGTCCCGTAGCGTCCCACCCCGTCCCGTCCGTGAATTGCGGTAGCACGGGCGTCCCGCCCGTGAGTCGTCGTAGCACGGGTGTCCCGCCCGTGATGGATCATGGCCGAGACGGCCATGCTACGAGGTCATGGGCAAGATGCCCATGCTACGGGGGCTCGCGGCCAAGATGACCGTGCGACGTGCTCCCGCCACCCGCTTTCGTCCTCTCCGGGTGAGCCGAAGGCCCATTAAGCAACTGTCCTCAGTTTGAAAAACCACGTCCACCGACGGCGGGCCTGTTGCCGGACCGACTCCGTGTGACCGCGTGACCTGTTGAAAATGGCGGAAGTCGAGCTTAGACCTTGATCTCCGGGACGGTGAAGGGCTCGCGGTAGAAACCCTTCACCAACACGTTGGCCTTCGGGTTGTCCTTGAAGCACTCGTTCGGAGGGTCGCACTCCAGCCACGGTCCGAGCGTCACCGTCTGAGCATCCGGATCAACCTCGTGCGCCTTGAGGTGTGCCAGGAGGCGATCGAACATCTCCTCGAAGAGCGGAACCTGTCTGACGGCGGCCCGCATTTCGGCGACGGACGCCGTCTGTCCCAGTCGGTACGAAACGTTCCCGGCGTGGCAGATGGCCGTGGAGATGTGTCCCTCAAGGACATCCGCGCGGAGGTGCTTCGGGTCGCCGTTGCGGACCGCTTTGATGAAATTCTCGAAGTGGTCCTCGCCGCCGGTGAATTTCTTGATCTCCTTGCCGTCCTTGTCGTACACGAGCCCGCTCCGCATCATCACGTACCCGCCCTCGCAATGCACGCAGATGTCCGTGCGGACGCCGCGGAAGTCGGGCACCTCGTCCGACCCTTTGGCCTTGCGCAGGTTGTGGACCTCGTAGAGGATCGGGGCGGTGGGGAAGTCGTAGTAGATGATTTGCGTGTTGGGCACGTCCCCGGCATCGTTGAACACGAAGCGCCCGCCGAGGCTGATCACCCGCCGCGGGAGCTTCGTCTCGCCGAGAAGCCAGCGGGCGACGTCGATCTCGTGCACGCCCTGGTTGCACGATTCCCCGTCGCCCATGTTCCAGGTGAAACTGCAATCGTATTGGATCCGGTCGCGATAGATGGGCTCTTTGCGGGCCGGACCGCACCACAGCTCGTAGTCCAAGGTCTCGGGAATCGGCAGTGGTTCTTGGCGTTTTCCGATCGAGGTCCGCGGTTTGTTGGCGAAGCACGTGATGTATTGAATCTTGCCGAGCTGACCGTCCCGGATGTACTTCATCGTTTCGTGGACGGTCCGTTGCGAACGGCTCTGCATGCCGACCTCGACCAGCCGATCATACTTGCGGGCGGCGTTGACCATCTGGCGCCCTTCCCAGATGAAGTGTGCGAGCGGCTTCTCGCAGTAGATGTGCTTGCCGGCCTGGCAGGACCAGATCGCTTGCAGCGAGTGCCAGTACTGCATCGTGGCGATGCACACCACGTCGAGGTCCTTCATCTCCAGCATCTTGCGGCAGTCAACGAACGGTTCGGCCTTGTAGTGGTAGTTCTTCTCCACCTGGGCGGCGGCCCTGCCGAGCCGTTCCCGATCGGGATCGCAGATGGCCGCGATGCGAACACCCTTCTGCGCGGCCATGCGCGGGATATGGGCGCCCACACCGCGATTGCCCAGGCCGATGACCCCGACGCGGATCTCCTCATTGGCCCCCAGCACGCGCGCGCCGGCGGTCAGTGGGAAGGCCACGGCGGCACCGGCGGTGGCCGAACGCTTGACGAATTCCCGGCGAGTGATGGACATGCACGAACTCCTTACCTCCCATGTGTGTCGTTTGCCGCGGCATAGGCTCCGGACATCTTAGCCCATACAATGTCGGTACACCAAGCGTTTCCCAGTCCGGCACGGTCGGTCCGGCAGCCACCGCGCCGAGGAGCATTGATGGGAGCACCCCCTGACACGTCGCCGGTCGCGTCGGTTCCCCTGCACGTCTTGGCCGCGGTCTTGGTTGCGGCCGCGGTTGTGCAGGCTGCCTTTCTGGGCTTGGCCGTCAAGACCACCGGACAGCTCGACGGCCTCGCCTATCGCAGCATCGACGGACAGGAGTTCATGAGCCTGGCCCGAAACATCGCCCGGCACGGCCGATTCACGCAGGATGAGAACCCCCCATTCCACCCGGACACGTGGCGGTGCCCGGGGTATCCGCTCCTATTGGCGGCATGCGTCGGGATATTGGGCGATACGGCGATAGGCCCGATCCTCCTTCAGCAGGTCTTGGCCGTGGGCAGCGCAGGACTGCTGGTGCTGATCGCTTCTCGATGGACGTCGCCTCGAAGGGCGGGACTGATCGGGCTCCTGTGGCTGCTGGACCCCTACCGAGGATACTACACGTTGTGGATTCTCTCGGAGACGTGGTTCGTCCTGTTGCTCCTCCTGGGGTTGTGGGTGTGGCAACGTTGGATGGATCACCGAACGCCGGTGGATCTTCTGATGGTCGGCGTGATCGCAGGTTTCGCCATCCTGACGCGGCCAATCGCCGCGGTCTTGATTCCTCCGATCTTGGTGGGCGCCTTGGTTCCCCAAGGGCGTTTTCGGCAGCGCCTCGTCCGAGCAGGCACCTGCGCGATCGGCCTACTCGTGCCGGTCGGTCCGTGGGTCGCCCGCAACAAGCTCGTTGCCGGCCGATTCGCCCTTTCTCACCAGCCGGGCACGGTGTTGACGTACTACAAGGCCGTCGAGGTGGTGTTGTGGGCCGAGGGGCGAACCCGCCACCGTTACACGCCCGCCGCCGTGCACGACGTTTGGGAGAGATTCGACGAACGGGTCCGCAGGCGGTGGTCGGCGCTGCACGGTCCTCTGTCACCGAAGGCCGAACAAGACGTCGCCTGGCCGCAAATCGCCTGGGGCCGCGTGCGGGCGGTCAACCCTCTGCTGCTCGATCGTGAGGTCAGGCATGTGGGCTTGGAGACCCTGGTCGAGCGACCCGGGGCGACCCTTGCCTGTTGGATGGCCCGATGCGCATCGATCCTGACCTTTCCTCTGACGTTGGCCCTTTAGCCCCCCGATGAGCCCAATGCGTTTCCGTTTGCGGGTGTGTTGCCGAATGTTTCGGTGCCCGCCCGCCGCCTCCTTGCGGTGGGTTTAGCCGCGCCTTTTGCCCTGCTCACGATCGCAGCGGCGTGGGGGCTCGTTCGCCTTACGCAAGTCCGCGACTGGACCATGCTCCTGACCTGCCTGTTGCCGATGCTTGCCTTGTTGGTGGCCACCGCCCCGCAGGACGACCCTCGTTTTCGTCTGGCCGTGGTGCCGTTTTTGCTCCTGCTGGCCGTCGCGACGACCCCACGTTCGATACGGTCGAGTCCACCTGTGGCCAGAAGGGTAAGGGTGTGCCGTCCTTATGGGTGAAAGTTGAATCGAGCGCGGGTGGAGGGACGCCCAGAGTTCGATTCCGTCCCCCACACCCGCCCTGGCGTCGCAAGGTGAAGGCGGAGTAAGGTATGTTCGTGGGCCTATCCGGTATCATGAGGGGGCGAGTGGAGGACGAAGCCATGACACGATTCGGAGCGGTGCTGATGATGCTATCCTTCGCGGTCGCGGGCGTGCACCGGACAATGGGAGCGGACCTGATGGCGGGCGTTGCCCGGATCGACCTGACGCCACCCATGAGTATGAAGGCCACCCTGGGCGGATACGGGGAGCGGATGAACAAGCCGGCCACCGGCGTTCACGACCGCATCTACGCCAAGGCGCTGGTCCTGTCGGACGGTACGCACCGATTTGCGCTCGTCACGGCCGACATTCTGGCGTTTCCGTCCGCAATCAAAACCGCGGTGCTTGGCAAGCTCACCGACGCCGGATGGAAACCCGATCAGATCATGCTGCTGCCCAGCCACTCGCACACCAGTATCGAGATGAACGCCATCAACCCGATGAACCTGCTGAGGATCCCCCAGATCGGGTTGTTCCAGAAGGAGCTGTACGACTTGACGGTGGCCAACCTGACCAAGGTCATCACCGAGGCCGCGCACGATCTGGTCCCCGTGACCGTCGGAACCACGAGCATTCCGTTGACCGGATGGAACCGCAACCGTCGCCGGGGAAACCAGGCCACCGACCCGGATCTGACCGTCACTCGAATCGATAAGGTCGGTGGCGAGCCGTTTGCGGTGTTGGTCAATTGGACGGCGCACCCCACGCTGATGGACGCCGAGGACATGATGTTCTCCGGGGGCTGGCCGGGACACCTTCAGCGAACCCTTGCGGCCTTGATCGGCCGCGGCGTGGTCGCGATGTTCTACAACGGTGCGGAGGGCGATCAGTCGCCCGTGCCCCGACCGGATACGGAGGGGCGCCCAACCACCGCCCCGTCCGCCGTGAGCAATTGGGAACGGGCGGAACGCTATGGTCGAGAGCTGGCCATCGTCGTGTGGCGGGTGTGGGAGAAGATCCAACCGACCCGGTCGCCTCGGCTGGCGTATCACCTCGAGGAGGTCTCGCTTCCGCCGCCCGCCTGTCACCCGGATTTCATGAAGACGGGCGGGGCCGAATACGGGTTAAGCCCGGAGATCATGCAGCCCATCCTGGCCACGATGATGCCCCGCAAGACGGCGATCGGTTACCTGCGCCTCGGCGACTTGCTGATCGTCGGCATTCCGGGGG
>Ga0209101_1002111_pt1 | contig 13567 bp, 16 predicted proteins | sample ConPoolayeCmetaG_FD_185481 | JGI IMG/M metagenome (GOLD analysis project Ga0209101, IMG submission 185481) | Hot spring microbial mat communities from California, USA to study Microbial Dark Matter (Phase II) - Cone Pool mat layer C metaG... ... | reverse complement strand
GGAATGACAGAAAAAAATGGGAATGATAGAGAAAAAAGTTTTAGTTTTAAAGCTAGTTGAGTATAAAACAAAAAAAGTCTTTGTTTAGAAAGTAATACTCAATGCTATACTATTAAGTTTTAATTACAACGATATTACAACTATACTTTTATAATAATTGATGAGATAGAACCGAGGAAAATTAATTCATTTGATTTTAAGCCTAATAAAAACCTCTTCCATCGTAGAAAAAATATTATCAATAATCGCTTCTGACTGAATAAAGCTTAAAGCCTTTATATTATGGGGATAATAGTGAAATACTTGATTGCGGCCAAGCCTCCAAGCATTCCAGATTTTATCGGCTAAATCTTGCCCAGCTTTATCTTTTATTTTTTTATAAAGCGACCTTTCTCCTAATTTATTAACCAAATTTGGTGATAATAACTTCCCCAAACGCAAATGATCAGAAATATAATCTAAATGAGAAATAAACCTTACATCCTTAAAAATTTGTTTTAAAAATCCCTCATAAGCTTTGGCAAAGGGGAAAACTAGAAAAGAATAGTCCTTAAAATAATAAGCATGATTTTTAATCACGTCATTCATAAGATACAATCCTTCATTAATTAAATCTTTTTGATTTTGAGATAGATAAAACCAAAAATCAGAAGTTTTAAAAATCAATGTCTTAATCTTGTCCATAACAATAAAAATAACAAAAAGAAAGTTTTCAAGCAAGACTTTTTTACGCTCTAACCTCAATTTTCAAAGATGGAGACATTGTTGTTTTTAAATAAGCTTGTTTTATATGATTAATCCCAACACTTTTTAAAAAAACCTTGATATTTTCTTCCAGCTCTTCATCTTTCTGAGATATTTTTCCCAGCATTTGATGAATTAACGGAAATTTACTTTCTGTTTTCCAATGCAAAAGACCTTTTTCAAATTTTTTTGCCGCTTCTTGAGGATTAGACGATATGGTTCCATTCTTAGGATTAGGCATCAATCCTTTTGGTCCTAGAATTTTTGCAAACTTAACGAGTTTTGGCACAAATGAAGGATGAGCGATTAATATATCGAAATTAATCTGCCCTTTTTCAATTTCTGATAAAACTTGATCGTCAACAATCGCTACTCGTATTTTTTTACCCGTCGAATAAGGTAACTCTATTTCTCCTTTTAAACCAACCTTATCAACATTTAAATGAAGTTCAACTGACTCGTCAAATTTTGTGTATTTAATTTTTTTTAGAATAGAAATCGCTTCTTTTATCGAATAAAATTTATTCTTATCAATTTTATTTTTAGCTTGTTGATAATTCTTTCCCCGCGTTTTTAATTTAATTTCTATTTGTTTTTTCTCTTCTTTCTTTTTGGTTTTTTCTATTATTTTTTTTGCTTTTTCCATTTTTTCAAACTCTTTTTCCGGAACCTCAACCGCCACCATTCGCTCACCTCCTTTAAGACCAGGAGCACGAATTTTTTTCTTTTCGGCCGCCTTTTCTTTTTGTTCTTTTTTCTGTTTTTGCTCAATTTCCTCTAAACCTAAAATTCTCGTTCGTATTTTTCCCATAAAATAAAAGTTCTAAATTTTAATTTCTAAACCCTAAACGAAATAAAAAAATTTTAAATTTTTAATTGTAATTTTTAATTTTTATTTTTTAATTTTTAATTTTCTATCTCAACCCCCATACTTTTTGCCGTTCCAGCAACAATTTTTTTTGCCGCTTCTAAATAATCTGTATTTAAATCAGCCAACTTTTCTTTAGCAATTGATTCAACTTGAGCTTTAGTTAACTTACCAACTTTTTCTTTATTAGGTTTTCCCGAACCTTTTTGAATTTTTAAAGTTTTTTTAATCATCTCAGCAACCGGCGGAAGTTTTGTAATAAAAGTAAACGTTCGGTCTTCGTAAACAGTAATTACCGCCGGAATTACCTGTCCTTTAAGCTTAGTAGTTTTAGCATTATACTCTTTGATAAAATCCATAATTGGCACACCATGTTGGCCTAAAACTGGTCCAACCGGTGGTGCTGGAGTTGCTTCACCAGCGGGAAGATTAAGTTTGATAATAGTTTTTACTTTTTTAGCCATAAAAAATATAAAAATTATAATTCTTATAACTTCTGAACTTGCAAAAAGTCTAACTCAACCGGTGTTTCTCGATCAAAAATCGACACTAAAACTCTTACTTTTCCTCTTTCTTCATCAACCACCTCAACTGTACCCAAAAAGTCAGCAAAAGGACCTTCTTTGATTTTTACGGCTTCGCCAACTGAAAACTTAGCTTTAAACTTTGGTTGATCTTGTTGAACAAACCTCATAATGGCAGCCACTTCTTTTTCGGAAATTGGTACTGGTTTTAAACCGGCACCAACAAAACCAGTCACTCCTTGAGTCGTTTGAACAATAAGCCAGGAGTTATCGTCTAAAATCATTTTCACCAAAATATAGCCGGGAAAAACTTTTTCTTTTTGTTTGGTCTTTTTTCCTTTTTTAACAGCAACCACTTCTCTAACTGGAATAACAATATCAAAGATTTTATCTTCAACCCCTAAGCTTTTTATTCTCTGTTCCAATGCTTGTTTAACTTTAGCTTCATAACCAGTTTGGGTGTGAATAACATACCATTTAGCAATATCAGACTTTGCTGATTCTGGTAATAATTGAGCTTTTTGTTTTGGTGTTGATTGATTTTTTAAGTCTTCCATTAATTAAAAAGAATAAAACAACGTTAGTTGTTGAAAAAATTAACGCAAATTAGTTAATATTTCCAAAACCCTAACCAATAAAATATCTATTATACCGATATAAATTCCAATAATCAAGGAGATAATAATAACAACAGAAGTAAGACGAATAGTTTCTTTTTTAGTCGGCCAGGAGACTTTTTTTAACTCATCAATAATACCAATAACCCAATTGCCTTGAGTAAAAATTTTTTTATTCATATAAATTATTATACTATAAAAAATTATTTGTTTTTATTTAAAATAATTATTTTAATTTTTGTTTTTTGTTTTAATTTTTAAACAACTATTAATTTAACTTTTGACTTTTAACTTTTAACTTTATTATAATCCTTTTATGATTAAAGAAATTATTCATTCAATAATTCTTATTTTTACCATTAGTTTAGGTTTTTTATTTCCTAAAAGTTCTTTAGCTCAATATGATTTACAAATCGCTGCTTCAATATTTATCTTTTTTTTTATTATAAAAAAATTTACACTACCAAACTCTCAACCATCACGACTTTTAGAATCAGTAGTTTTTACCTTAATTGTACTTTTAATAGTTAACACTACGGGAGCAATTCAATCACCTTTTTTCTTTTTAATTTATTTTCTTCTTTTTTCTTTATCACTTCTTCTTGAGCCTATTATATCTATTATTACTACTTTAACATTAGTCATTTTTTTTCTTTTATCAATTCCTCCCAATCAAAATCTTTCTTCTCTTCTAACAATTCTTTCCTTAGCCTTTATTGCTCCTTTTGCTTTGTTTTTGGGAAAAGAATATGAGGAAAATCAAAAGCTAAAAGTTAAAAGTCAAAAATCAAAAGAAGAAGTTTTTTTATTTTTATCTTTAATCTTAAAAAATCATCTTAAAAATATCCGTCAGGCAGCTGAAAACTTTATCGGCGATCATCAACTTGCAATAATTAAAAAACAGGCAGAAAAAATGGAAAAATTGATTGAGAAGTTTGAAAAAAGTATTTAAATATAAATATGCCCTCAAAAAAAATCTCACTATTGATTATTTTTTTCTTATTATGTTTTATCATTCAGTCTGTTTCCGCAGTTAATATGGAATCACCGCTTTTTAAGATTCAATATGGAGAAATTGGAATTGCTGGTGGTAATAAATCATCAACAAATTATAATCTTTCCGATACGGTTGGACAAACCGCCGCTGGTCAGTTTAGCTCTAACGGATATATTGTCAAGGCTGGTTTTCAGTATATTCACTCAATCATCCCTTTTCGATTTTCTATCTCCAATACCAATATTAACTTTGGTAATCTTCTCCCCAATTCGCCTCAAACAGCCTCGACCACTTTAACTGTTTCTTTTGGGGCAGCCGGACAATATCAGGTAACAGCAATTGAGGAGGGAAAATTAAGAACCTTAGATGACGTTAATCAAATCCCCGATACCCAGTGCGATGGTGGTTCTAATACTTGCAATGAAAGCTTGGCCAAACCCTGGACATCTAATTCAGCTTACGGTTTTGGCTATAATATAGACGGCAACGATATTCCAAACGATTTCATCAACAACACCTATTTTCGACCTTTTCCCAACAGAACAGAAAATGAAAATCCAGCCATCGTAATGAGTTCAACTAATGTAGGGAAAAACCGTCAAGCAACAATGACTTTAAAAGTTAATATTTCACCTATTCAACCGGCTGGACGATATCAAACAATTATTAATTTTGTTGCTACTCCATCTTTTTAATTTAAAATTAAAAACTTAAAATGAAAAATGATAATTTAAAATTTAAAATTAAAAAAATTTTTATTTTTTTTTTAATATTCTTTTTGTTATTATTTTCTACGACAAAAAAAATTTTTGCTCAACAAGTTTCTTTATCTTTGTCTCCACCTTTAATTGAAACTATCATTAAACCAGGAAAATCGATTTTAATTGCCTATACAATAGTAAACTATGGCGATCCAACCGTTCTAACCACTAAAATTTTACCTTTTGAACCAAAAAATAATTTTGGACAGATTAAAATCAAAGACGAGTTTGAAGGTCCAATCCGTTTTAGTTTAGATAATGCTAATTTTAATTTAGGACAAGATTTTTTTTTAAAAACAAACGATAGTGAACAACTTCTTCTTCGAATTCGTGCTCCGGAAGGAACGCCCGAAGGAGACTATTACTATACTCTTTTAGTTGGGAGCCTACCACAGTTTGCTCAAGAAGAAAAAAGCGCCTCTTTTGCCAAAGCAACCATAGGAAGCAATATTTTAATCACTGTTACTCAAAGTGGACAAATTGATATTAAGCCTAAAATTACTATTTTTCAAGTTTTACCCCGCCTTCGTTTCTCTTTTTTTGGAAAAACAATCAATCTTTTTGATTCCACTGATTCAATTCCTATCGTTTTAATAGTTGAAAATAAAGGAAAAAATCTTATAAAACCAGAAGGACAAATTATTTTAAAAGGTAATTTTGGTGAAAGAGCTAAATTTGATATTCTACCTCAGAATATTCTTTCTCAATCACAACGATTAATGTTAGCCACCCCTTCAGCCGATTTAAAATGCACTCCTAATTCAAAACTTAAGGCTTGTCAAAGATCTATTTCTTTAATAATTCCAGGTTTCTTTCTTGGTTTTTATCAATTATCAACATCATTAATCTTTGGTGAAAACTCGCCGCAAATCTCTGCTTCAACTTCTTTTTTTGCTTTTCCAATGAAAATTTTTTTTGGTTTCACAATTTTCTTAGCGATTATTATTTTTATAATTAAAAAAATTAAAAATGAAGAATAAAAAATATTTTTTATCGAATTAAAATAATCTAAAAATATAATTTTGTTGATTGTTGACTATAGATTTTTTCTTTCTTCTTTCTTATATTAACTCTAATGAAAGAATTTATTAATTCATTTTTTCCTTTGTTTAAAAAAATAAAAAGAGTTAAACGTTATCGATTGGAGATTTTTTTACTTTTTTTAGCTTTTATTATCACTATAATCTCTATTATTCTTTTTCAAAATAGTCAGTCAACCGAAACAAATCCAGTTGAAGAAATAGAATCTTCTTATAAACAAGAAAATTTAAGTTCAAAAAAAATATTTATTGACATTGCCGGCGCTGTAAATAATCCAGGGGTTTATGAAAGCACGCCTGAAGCACGCTTAAAAGATATTTTAATTCTTGCTGGCGGTCTTTCAGATCAAGCTGATAAAATTTTTTTTCAAAGAAACTTTAATCTAGCCAGAATAGTCACTGATCAAGAAAAAATCTATGTCCCATCAACCTGGGAAGTTAATAGTGGTATTTTCATTCAAAATTCACGAACGTTAGATTATATCTCTCAACAAATTATTAATCAAACAGAAAATATAATTCAAGACCGATATCAAAACATAAATGAAAAAATTAACATTAATCAATCTAATATTGAAGACCTTGATACTTTACCAGGTGTTGGTAAGATTACAGCTCAAAAAATTATCAATAACCGTCCCTACCAAAAAATTGAGGATTTATTAACAAAAAAAATTGTTAATAAAAGTACTTTTGAAAAAATTAAAGATTTAATTAGTCTTTAATGACCCCAAAAATATTCACGACAGTGATTAACCATTATCTACCCGAGCCACATGCATCGTTACTAAATGGTATTCTTTTTGGAATTAACTTAAAAACAACCAAAGAGTTCTATGAACAGTTAAAAATCGTTGGCCTTCTTCATTTAGTCGTTCTTTCTGGAATAAACATCACTTTATTAGCTTCAATTATTAGCCAATTGACTCAATTTTTTAGCAAAAAAATATCAATATTGATAACAATTTTTACGATTATTTTTTTTGTTCTTTTTGTAGGTATTAAAGCCCCAATATTAAGAGCAGCTTTTATGGGTATATTAACGTTAGTTGCTTATTATAGTGGAAGAAAAAACTATACCCTATATGCTTTATTTTTATCTTTTATTTTTAGTCTTTTACTTTTTCCAAAATGGTTAAACACAATTTCTTTCCAACTTTCTTATGCAGCTACTTTAGGAATTATTCTTTTTGGCGAAAAAACAATTAAAAAAAGTGGGAGTGATTTTTTAAATTTTTACTACCAAATAAAAGCGGATTTTAAAACATCACTTGCGGCTCAGATTTTTACAGCGCCAATTATCTTTATTTACTTTAAACAAATTTCATTAATTGCTCCTTTTTCAAATATTTTCGTTTCTTTTTTTATTCCTTTTTTAATGATTTTAGGTTTTTTAACAGCCATTTTGGGAAAAATTAATTTTTATCTTGGTCTTCCTTTTGCTTGGGTTTGTTATCTAATTTTAAGTTACATTATCTTTGTCGTTGAAACCCTATCAAAAATTCCAGGAATTTTTATTAAGTTTTAGATAATTTGATTAAAAATGGGGGGGATAAAAATAACTAAAAAACAAATTATTTTTATTTTGATATTTTCTTTTGTAAGTTTTTTTGGTTATTTTTTATTAAAAAATTTAGATAAAAAAACAAAGATTGTTTTTTGCAACGTTGGCCAAGGAGACGCTACATATATCAGAATAAAAAATAAAGTTGATGTTTTGATTGATGCTGGTCCTGATAGAAAAATTTTAAATTGTTTAGGAAAATATATGCCTTTTTGGGATAAAAAAATTGAATTAGCTTTTTTAAGTCATCCAAATAAAGATCATTATCAAGGATTTTTCTTTATTAACGAACGTTATAAGATTAATAAATTTATTATTAATGATGGTCCTTTTGTTAGTCAAACTTATAAAAAACTAGTCAATAATCTTAAAAAAAATAAAGTTTCAATCTTAAACAAATTTCAAGGTGATCAGATTAATATATTAAACGACCGTTTTTTATTTATTTGGCCAACCAGAAATTATTTTTCAACTAACGACAATGATTACTCTCATCTTATTTTTTTTCAAGAAAATAGTTTTAAAGTTCTTTTTACCGGTGATGCCTCGCCAAAAATTCTTAATTTAATTGGAGAAAATTATTATTATAAAAATTTAATTGCTAATATTACTCTTTTAAAAATTCCCCATCACGGCTCAAAAAAAGGTCTAAATAAAAAATTCTTATCCATTATCAATCCTAAAATCGCAGTGATAAGTGTTGGAAAAAATAATTCTTATGGTCATCCTGATAAAGAAGTTTTAAAAATACTTAAAGCCAAAAAAGTAAAAATTAAAAGGACGGATATTGATGGAGATATTGTTTTTAAAATAAAAAATTTTAATTTTTAACTTAGTAAAATATTTCTTATATCCTTAAAAATTCCCCATCCCTCAAATCCAATCCAACTTTCGCCAAGTAATTCTTTAGGTAAACCTGGATCATTCTTTAAAAAGTCAACATAAAAATCAATGATTTTTTTAAATTTTAAAAGTTTTTCTTCCTGTCCTGATAAAACTTCATGCCATTTTTTGAAAAGTTGACGATAATATTGATCCAACTTTGTTTTTTCCCAAACCTTTTCAACCAAAACTTCACGACTACCAAAAACATGATCAGCTTCAAATGCTTGAAAATATTTTTCCTCTTCTTTTCCTCCAATCAACTGACGTAAATCTTCAATTATAGGATGAGGAGTAATCCAAAATGAACGATGCCAAGGACCTAATCCCCACCCTTGCATCTGTCGACGCAAGCGATCACGAATCTCTCTTTTTGTCTCTGGAATTTCATATGAGATAATTCGCCATTTTCTGTCCCAAGAATATTTTAAAAAGCGAAAAAATGGAAATTCTAAGCAAAAATTTAAAAAACCTTTTTCTGTCAAAGAATACTTTTTTACCTCATTTTCTTCATTTTGATTGATAATAAAACCGTCTTTAACCAAGGAATTAATTACTGACTTTGTTTTTTGATTAAAAGAAAGATCAAATAGTTTTTCAATTTTTTCATCAAAGATTAATGGAAAAAAATTAACATCACCAATTAAAGTTAACGAAAGTAAAATTTTTGTTCGTGTATCTTTTACCATAATTTTTTCCGTTTATTTTCTTTATAACAAACGAAAAAATTTTTGTCAAGTGTAAAATACTCCCTCTCATAACTTATGCTAAAAAATAGTATTTTAAATTATAAAAATAGTCAAAAATTCTTTTAAAATCTGTGTGTAAAAGATTTTCTTTCATCTATAAGGATAAAAAAAGAAAGGATGGTTAGACTAAATATTGGGAATATACCAAATTACTTAGATTTGTGATCATATCCTATTGTTATTGTTATACTAAACTCATCCTAGCTTTTATTTTAGGCAGGTTTCTTAATCTCCAACACTTCTTTGTTATACTAAACTTGGTTTAGCATTAAGATCTTAAAATAAATTTGGTATAACATCTTTTTTTGTTATTTCTTACTTAACCAGGAATCTATAAAATATCAATCATTCCTGATTTGATCATAAATCTATGTAATTGTTATGTAATTGTATTGTTTATTATTATTTTTTATTATATTATATAGATTCCCCATCATATAGATTCCCTCTTGCGCAGGAATGACAGAAAAAAATGGGAATGATAGAGAAAAAAGTTTTAGTTTTAAAGCTAGTTGAGTATAAAACAAAAAAAGTCTTTGTTTAGAAAGTAATACTCAATGCTATACTATTAAGTTTTAATTACCACGATATTACAACTATACTTTTATAATAATTGATGAGATAAAAGTTAAATATCCCTTGACAAAATAATTATTCATTTATCATAATAGATAAATAAAATGAAAAAACAAAAATCAATTACTAAATTTATTCTTTTCTTTTTTGTTTTTTTTCAGTCGGTTTATATTTTTTTAGTAAAACTTCCTACTCCAGTTGGTTCGGCTAACTTCACCAATATATCTAATACTCTTTCAAACTCCCGCCTTTCTTATCGAGCTGGTGTAGCAACAGGCGCTGCAAATGGATCAGTTATCACAATAGACAACTCAGGTAATGCCGACAATAATACTAATCATCTTTTTCCAAAAGATACTGTTTGTTTTGCTGGTGCAAACTTAGATGGATGTTACCAACAACAAACATACTCGGTTGTATCTGTTGTTAATTCAACTACTTTTAATATTTCTCCCCCTTTAGGAAGTAATGCTTTGGGAGCAAATGATTATGTTATCGCTACCCAATCAGCTATTCATACAATTCAATTTACCTTAGCCTCTGCTGTCCCATCTGATGGAGATATTTTTATTACTATTCCATCAATAAATCATGCTACTCAGGGAAATGATGGCTTTCCAGATACTAACACCTCAACTTCAAATAATGGCTTTGATTTAAATGGTCTTACAACATCTAATATAACTATCTCATCCTCTGGCTGTGCTAACAACTGGACAGTAGCAGCTGTAACTGCTGGAAATGCTTCTGATGATCATAGAATAAGAATAGATAGAACAACAAATTCATGCGCCGCAGGTTCAACAATAACTGTAACAATAGGTGATAACAATAAAAAACTAATTAATCCAGCGCCAGTAACATCAGGGCACACTCAAGGAGTTGCTGATATTTATACCATTAATGTTAAAACTCGTGATGGCTCAGATAATACTTTAGATGAATCAAATGTTAAAGTAGCAGTTATTGAAGGAGTTTTGGTCTCAGCAACAGTCGAAGAAACTCTTACTGTAACTGTTGCTGGAGTTAACTCAGGAACCAATGCTTGCGGTCAAACAACTGACATTACAACTACTGCCACCTCTGTCCCATGGGGACCAATTGCCAATTTTGGCGCTTTTTCAGAAGCAGCCCAGAGTGTAACTGTTTCAACTAATGCTGCTTCTGGTTATACTGTAAAAATAGCTCAAAATGACCAGATGGGAAAAAATGGAATTACTTGTCCTGGCGCCAATGCTGGTGAGGCAAATAACTGTATACAAGACACAACCTGCGGATCAACTTCCTGTTCAGAAACTACCTCTCAAGACTGGACATCAACATCTTATTATGGTATGGGTTATTCTTTAGCCAATGTTTCTGGTACTGATGCTGCTTTTACTTATAATGAGTTAAGCCGTACTTTTTCTACTAAACAGTTTGCTGATTTAGAAGCTTCAGAAACTCAACAAACAATAATGAGTAAGTCTACTCCTACTGCTTCTTCTCAGGTTTATGTTTGTTATCGCTTAAATATTTCGGCTACTCAACCAGCTGGTTATTATTTCAATCGAATTGCTTATACAGCAACAGCAACATTTTAATTATGAAAAGTCAGAAATATTTTTATAAATTATTTTTTTCATTTTTAATTGTCATTTTAAGTTTTTATTTTTTATTTTCTAATTTTGTCTTAGCTCAAACTAATTTACCTTTAATTGTTTACCCAGCCCGTCAGTTTTTAGAGCTTAATCCTGGTGAAAAAACATCTATCGTTGTTAATTTTATCAACCAAGCCAAAGAACCAATTTCTGGTTATGTAAAAGTGGTTGATTTTATTGTTCGCGACAGTCAAGGAACACCAGAGCTTATTGAAAATACTTTTGAAGCTCCGGAAAAATATGCTGCCTCATCTTGGTTTAAAACCGATTTAGACCGAGTCACCCTTCCAGCCAACAACGAAAAAGTGACTATTCAAACCCAAATTTCTGTCCCTAAAAATGCTAATCCTGGAGGAAAGTATGTCGCTATTTACTTTCAAGCCCAGCCATCTCAATTTAATAATGCTTCTACAAATAACCAATACGAAGCTGGCACAGGTATTGCCCCACGTTTAGCTTCTTTAATTTACATTAAAGTCAAGGGCCCAATCAAAGAAAGCGCTTTTGTGACAAAGTTTAAATCTAAACAATCATTTTTTGAATACGGACCAATTGAGGTTGAAACAGAAATATTAAATCAAGGTAATTATCATATTGCTCCAAAAGGTGAGATCACTTTAACTAATATGTTAGGAAAAGTTGTTGACAAAAGTCTTTTAAAAGAAACCAATATCTTTCCCGAAACAACAAGAACATCTTCTAATTATTTAGGTAAAAAATGGATGATAGGTAAATATCGTCTTTCACTTGCGGCCACTTATGGAGAAAAAAACAATGTTTTAAATGCTTTTTATGAAGTTTGGGTTTTTCCTTGGAAAATAGCCACTATTATCATCTTAACCTTAATTATTGTTATTTTAATAATCCGTCATTTCTATATCTCATACTTAATTAAAGAAAAAATGCTTGAACAAGAATTAAAAAAGGAAAGAGAAGAAATTGAAGAATTAAAAAAAGCCCTCAAGAAAAAAAATGAATAATAAATAAGATAAAAATAAATCTCAATTTTAAAAAAATTTTTTATTTACTTAATGAAAGATCTTTAAAAAAAATTTCTTATATAAGCTATAATCATCTTAATTTGAATCAAAATTATTTAAAACTCACAATTTTATGAAAAAATATTTTCCTTATGTATTATTTTTATTACTATTTATTATCACTATATCATTTATAAATTACTCCTCTAAAAATCAACCTAAAATTGCTGGTGCTAAAACCAATGTTTATGAAACGGGTGTATCAGCTTTTATTGGCGAATACAGATTTACTCTTTTTGGTTATACCTCACCAAAAGCCTTGGTTAACTTTCAAGGACTTGGTATTTTTGATCAAGCCTATGCCGATGATTTTGGTTATTTTAGATTTGAGAATAGATTTTCACCTTTTTCACCTCGTGAAGCTTGCTTAACAGCTCAAGATCAATTTGGAAGATTAACCTCACCTCTATGTCTACCACCTTTTCCGGTAAATTATAATGTCGAAATTGGGCCGGTAATTATGCCACCTACCCTATCCTTTGATAAAAATAATTACTGGGTTGGTGATGAGGTAATTGTTTCTGGTCAAACTATACCTAATACAGACGTAAATATTAAAATGTTTAATCAAGAGGGAGTCTTAAATTCTACACTTTATACTTTAAATTTAATTTTTAAACCAGTTGAGGCTTTTAGTTTTCCAAATCTTAATACAAAAGCTGATGAAAAAGGCAATTTCGTTATAGCTTTTCCCTCAACTTCTGCTAAAAAATTTCGACTTTTTGCTCAGACACAGTTTCAAAATGAAAACTCACCTAAAAGTATTAATCTCACTGTTAAAATTTTACCTTGGTGGATGATTATTGTTAAATTTTTCTTTTTTATTTGGTTATTGATAAAATCACGTCTATTAGAAATATTAATTTTAATTGAATTAACAATTCTTTTAATTTATTTATTATTTTCGTATTTTTTTCACCCAAAAAATTTGGCGATTGTTAAAAGACAGAATTTAGAAATAGTTTTGAAAAAGGATTGCCCTCAAACATGATAGAGTTACAAAATCAATAAAAACTTAGGCGAGCCTTTTGAGGAAGTTTTTGGCCATCAATGGAAACCTCAAGATAATACTCACCCGGCTTTGTCGAGGAAACATCAAAAACAGCTTTACCAAAGCTGTCGGTTCGACCTTGAATAATATTAATCGATAATGATGAATCAGGGCTTAAAAACACTTCTTTACCTAAAACCCCTAGTCCTTGATTGTTTAAAACAAAAATATTTAAACGAATTTTTTCTTGACCGTTGGCTTTGGCACGAAGTGGTGAAACAAAAAGATAAGAATTATCAACAGAAAACAAGGCTTGAGAAACTGATGCTCGACTTTTAAAAAACCTTACTTCATATAAACCAAAGAAAAAAGAAAAAGATACTAAAATTAAAATAAAAATTATTAAAAAAATAATTTTTTTTTTCATTTAAAAAAATGATAATTTATTTTTTAAAAAAAATCAAGAATAATAAATATCAATTAATAGAATTAAAAATAACTAATATCAAATAATATAATTAGTTAAATCAAAAAAATATTTGACTAAATTCAACATTATCTTGCTCATATATAT
>Ga0209101_1002109_pt1 | contig 13576 bp, 13 predicted proteins | sample ConPoolayeCmetaG_FD_185481 | JGI IMG/M metagenome (GOLD analysis project Ga0209101, IMG submission 185481) | Hot spring microbial mat communities from California, USA to study Microbial Dark Matter (Phase II) - Cone Pool mat layer C metaG... ... | reverse complement strand
AGGGGCAGGGCTTGCCCCTGCCCAGGGCAACCACAAGGGTTGCCCCCACCAGCCCCGGCCCAGGGCGCGCGTAGGGGACAGGGCTTGCCCCTGCCCAGGGCTTGCCCCTGCCCAGGGCAACCACAAGGGTTGCCCCCACCAGCCCCGGCCCAGGGCAACCGCCAGGGTCGCCCCTACCGGCCCCGGCCCGGGGCAACCGCCAGGGTCGCCCCTACCGGCCCCGGCCCGGGGCGACCGCCAGGGTCGCCCCTACCGGCCCCGGCCCAGGGCAACCGCCATGAGACTGTTATTTTTGGAGGACCGATGACCCCAACCTGGACGCGCCGCGCCTGGAAAGTGGTGACGGTATTCTGTATCGCCGGGATACTGCTGGGCCTGCTCTGGGATCAATATCAGGCTACCCTGGTCAATGCCCTGCTCCTATGAATGTCGTGCATCGGCATTCAGTAGAATGCGAGGGGCTGACATGACCAGGTTGGTTTCTCACCTGTTGCGTATCCCGCGCTGGCCGGTACAACTGGCGTCGTCACTGGTCCTCAATTCTTACATTACCCAAGAGGTCACCCGGGGCGTGCCCTGTCTGGCCCTGAACTGCTATTCCTGCCCGGCAGCGGCTTTCGCCTGCCCCATCGGCACGCTACAACACATGGCTGTGCGCATGGGCCTGGCCCTGAGCTGGGGCGATCCGCTGGGGATGTTGCAGGCCCTCCCGGTCTATGTGTTGGGTATCCTGGGCCTGGCCGGGGCACTCATCGGCCGGGGGGCCTGCGGCTGGCTCTGCCCCTTTGGGTTCCTCCAGGAACTGTTGTTCAAGCTGCGGGCGCGCCTGGTCCGCCGGCTCCGCCGGGCCTCTTTCGAAAATAGCCCACTGCTCGCGGCGGGTCTGCGACCCGCCGCCAACGCGGGACGGCACACCCCGCGCGAGCACGGTCGCGCAGCATATTTTAGTGCCACGGGTTGCGCCCCGCACGTGGGAAACTCTTCCGCAACGGAAGAGAAGGCGCGCATCCGGCTCCCCAGCCTGGGCTGGTTGCGCTATGCTATCCTGGTGATCCTGGTCTTGCTAATACCGTTCCTCACCGGCGAGCCGTGGTTCTCCAGGTTATGCCCTGCCGGGGCGTTGGAGGCGGGCGTCCCCCAGGCCCTGCTGAACGACTATGTCCGGGCACAGATTGGCTGGTTCTTTGGCCTCAAGCTGGTCATCCTGGCCGTCTTCCTGGTCTGGATGGCGTTCACCCGGCGGCCATTCTGTCGCTTCATCTGCCCGTTGGGGGCCATCTGGTCGCCGTTCAACCGGGTCAGTGCGGTGCGGCTGGTGGTAGATGCGGGATCATGCATCCGGTGCAATGCCTGTCAGCAGGTTTGCCCGGTGGACATCGCGATCCACCAGGCCCCGGATTCGGCCCAGTGCATCCGCTGCCTGGAGTGCGTGCGTCATTGCCCACAGGGGGCGATACGGGTGGCGTAGGGGCGACTCGTGGCGTGAAAGTCTGGGGCAAAGATGAAAACGTTTACAGTTGCCGACCGACAATCGGCATATCTTGGCGTGGACGTTGGCTCTGTCACCACCAAGTTTGCCGTATTGAACGAAAAGGATGAATTGCTGACCAGTCTGTATATCCGCACTCTGGGTCGGCCCATCGCCGCCATCCAGGACGGGATGCGCCAGATCGAGAAGACCCTGCCCGCTGGCACGGTCATCCGGGGTGTGGGGACCACCGGTAGCGCCCGGCAACTCTCTGGCGTCATCGTGGGCGCTGATGTGGTCAAGAACGAGATCACCGCCCATGCGGTCGGGGCCGCGCATTTTGTGCCTGGGGTCCAGACCATTCTTGAGATCGGAGGGCAGGATTCCAAGATCATTATCCTGCGTGACGGGATCGTCACCGATTTTGCCATGAACACGGTCTGCGCCGCAGGCACGGGTTCGTTCCTGGACCAGCAGGCTGCCCGCTTGAATCTGCGAATCGAGGACTTTGGGCCGTTGGCCCTTCAAAGCCGGACGCCGGTGCGCATCGCCGGCCGTTGCACCGTCTTTGCCGAAAGCGATATGATCCACAAACAGCAGATGGGCCATCGTGTGGAGGACATCCTGTATGGCCTTTGCCAGGCCCTGGCGCGCAACTATCTGAACAACGTGGGATTGGGCAAGGATATCCGGCCGCCGGTGGTGTTCCAGGGAGGTGTGGCGGCCAACGCCGGCATGGTGCGCGCCTTTGCGGAGGCCCTGGGAGGCGAGGTTATCGTCCCGCCGCATTACGAGGTCATGGGGGCTATCGGCGCGGCCATCCTGGCCCATGAGCACGTGGCCTACACCGGAGCGGAGACCCGGTTCCGGGGCTTTGGGCTGGCCGAGATCGAATATCACACCTCGTCCTTCGAGTGCGGTGGTTGTTCGAACCGGTGCGAGGTGGTGGTCATCAAGATGGCTGGCGAGACCATCGCCCGGTGGGGTGGGCGATGCGGCAAGTGGGAACTATGACCACGGCCACCGGGCGGCGGTCAGGGGTTAACTATCCAATGGGGAGGATCTATGATTGAGGGGGTGAAAACCCGGCAACTAAAACGCATTCCCGACGAGCGCGGCTGGCTCATGGAAATGCTCCGTTCCGACTGGGAAGAATACGATCGCTTTGGACAGGTCTATATCACGGCGGCCTACCCCGGGGTGGTCAAGGGCTGGCACTATCACCAGCTCCAGGACGATCATTTTATCTGCGTGGCCGGTATGGCCAAAGTCGTACTATATGATGCCCGGCCCGGCTCACCCACCCACGGCGAGGTGAACGAGTTCTTTATGGGTGTGCTGAACCCGCTCCTGCTCAAGATACCCCGGGGCGTGCTGCACGGCTTCAAGGGCATTGGCCCGGAGACAGCCCTGATCGTTAATGTGCCCACCCAGCTTTATAACTATACCCAGCCGGATGAATACCGTGTCCCGTGGGATTCGCCGGAGATCCCGTATGATTGGGGATTAAAGCCAGGCTGATCATCATCCGGTAGTCACTCCACTGAGTGGTGATTATGAGTTCCAGACCCAATCAGGGCTACTCCTTGCTCCCCGCCTCCAGGGTGTGGGGTTTGGCGACGGCTTCGCCGTCGCTAAACCCCTAAAAACCCTTCTCCCCTGCTGTGAAAGCAGCCGATTTAGAACGGAGTGACCACCGATCATTCACCGGGCTTTGGACAATTCTGGAGTCGAGCCTGCAGGTCTTGTGGGCACAACCGGCTAAAGCCCCGGCTAAAGCCCCGGCTAAAGCCCCGGCTAAAGCCCCGGCTAAAGCCCCGGCTAAAGCCTCTACCCCCTGTGGTGTGGTCCAAAGTCCAATCATTCACCCAGGGCGTCTTTGATCCGCCCGGCCAGGGAGCGGGGGATGCCGGTCGCGGTGACGATCTCGTCCACGGAAGCCTGGCGGATGGCCGGAAGGGAACCAAAGGCCCGCAGGAGTGCCGCCTTGCGTCTGCTTCCCACGCCGGGGATGTCATCCAAACGCGAATGCAGGCCCTCTTTCTGGCGTACCTGGCGATGATAGGTGAGGGCAAAGCGGTGCGCTTCATCGCGGATACGCTGGAGCAGGTAATGCCCCGGCGAATCAGGCGGCAGGCTGAGCGGCTCTGTCTGGCCACGCAAATAGACCTCTTCCTGCTGCTTGGCCAGGCCCAGGGTCGGGATGGACAGGCCGACCTCGTTCAACACCTCCAGAGCCGCGTTCAATTGCCCCTTACCCCCGTCAATAAGGATGAGGTCCGGGAGCCTGGTCCAGGCCTCCTCCTCCGTCATCCCCCTGGCCCGTTTGAAGCGGCGGCGCAATACCTCCCGCAACATGGCATAGTCGTCGGCCCCGGCGACGGTCCGAATGCGAAACCGCCGATAGTCCCGGCGGCGCGGTAGGCCGTTCTGGAACACCACCATAGCCCCCACCGCGCTCTGACCCTGGATGTCCGAGATATCATAGCCCTCGATGCGCAACGGGGGCCGGTCCAGAGCCAGGGTCTCCTGCAATTCAGCGATGGCGGCGGAGGTCTGGTGTGGATCGGTGAGCCAGCGAGCGCGCATCTCCGCTAGCGCCTGGGCCGCATTACGCGCGGCCAACTCGATCAACTCCCGCTTCTCGCCCCGGCGCGGCACCTGGAGCACCACCCTGGCGCCGCGCTTTTTCTCCAACCAGTCCACGATGATGGCCGCCTCGTCCACCTCGCTTTGGAGGAGGATCTCCCGGGGCACGTGGGTGGCCTGGGTGTAGTACTGCTCCACAAAGCTGGTCATGATCTCGCGGTCATCTTCGCCCCTGGTGCCGGTGAGGATAAAGTTTTCCCGGCCCAGTAACTTGCCGCCCCGGATAAAGAACACCTGCACGCAAGCCTCGCCATCATCGCGCACAAAGGCGATGACATCGTGGTCACTCAGGGCCTGGGAGATGACTCGTTGCCGCTGGATCACGTTCTCCACAGCCCGCAGTTGATCGCGCAGGTGGGCCGCCCGCTCGAACTCCAGGGCTTCAGCGGCGGCTTCCATCTGGGCCTGCAAGCCGGCGATGAGCCGCTCCTGCTTACCTTCCAGGAACAGACAGACATTCTCGATTGCCGCCTGGTACGCCTGGTGGTCAGCCGTGCCGATACATGGTCCCAGGCACCGCCCCAGGTGATAATAGAGACACGGTCGCCGGGCCTGACCGTCAATCGCCTGGTCACACGAACGATACGGGAAGAGCCGGTCCAGGAGCTCCACCGTCTGGCGAGCGGAGCGGGCGCTGCTGTAAGGGCCGTAGTAGCGTGCGCCATCATCTTGCAACTGGCGGGTGATGAGCACCCGGGGCCATTCTTCCTGGACGGTCACCTTGATATAGGGATAGGTCTTGTCGTCCTTGAGGCGCACATTGTAGCGGGGACGATGCTGCTTGATGAGGATGTTTTCCAGCAGTAGGGCCTCCAGCTCCGACGCGGTGACGATGGTCTCCAGGTCAGCGATATGTTGGACCAGGTCCCGGGTCTTGGGAGTGTGGCTGGCCGAAGGGGTAAAATATGAGCGGACGCGCTCGCGCAGACGCACAGCTTTGCCCACATAGATGACCTGCCCGGCGGCATCTCGCATGATATAGACGCCGGGGGAGTCGGGCAAAGCTTGCAAGCGTTCTGACAATAATTCCCCTGCGATCATGATCGCCTGGTGTGCAAGAAGGAAGGTGGTTCTAGCGCCGCATCGAGGGGGACCCCCTGAGGCGGTGGCGGAGCGGGCCGGGTCACGAGCGGGAACTGCACGATGACCGTCACGGTCTCACCTTCTGAGGCCACGTGCAGACGGCCTTGCAGGTATGTGTCCACCAGATTTTGGATTATGCGCCGGCTGGACTCGTCAGCCAGTGCGGCCAGGACCCCAGGGCGGGGTTGGGTTGGCCGCCCGCGCATCTGGACGACGATTTCCTCCTCAGCGATATAGGCGCGCCACTCAAAGGGGCCGGCCGCAGCCGCGTCTGGCCCGGTCGCGCGGATCAGTTCTCCCGCGATGAGCGCCAGGGGCAGGGCCTGGCGCGCAGTCAACCATACGCCGTCTGGCTCGCTCGCCAGGGTGATCGCCGGCCCACCTGCGGCCTGGAGCAGTTCACTGACGCCTTGCGCCAGCGTTTCGAAGGTCAGCGGTTCAAAGTCATGTTGGGCCAGCACATCATAGACCTGCGCTGCCATCTGCAGGCGGTGCAGACTTGCTTGCAATCCCTGACCAGTGGCCGGTTGCCCGGCCAGTTCAGTCGAGAGCAGATCGCGGACCAGGGCCAGGCTCTCCCTGACGCTTTGCTGGATCTGCCGGGCCTGTTCGGCTTTGGCCGCCAGGTCCTGGTGGGCCTGTTCATACAGCCGGGCGTTTTCAATAGCGATAGCGGCCTGGTTGGCGAACAGGGATAGCAAGCGCAGATCATGCTCATCGAAGGGTTGTCCCAGCTTCTTGTCGAACGCCGAGAGGCAGCCGATGACCCGGCCTTTGACTTTGAGGGGGGCGACAATGGCTGTCTTTTTGCCGTCACGGCGGATGGCGCCCCGGCCCTGCCGCCAGTTCGTATCGCGCAGATTGTCCACCAATAGCGGGTCCCCGCTCTTGATCACCCAGCCATGCAGGGCCGTATCGGCCGGGGAAGAAGTGCCCCGCAACGCATCAGCCGCCAGACCATAGACCGCCACATGCGTCCTCATGCGGTCGTCTGCCGTGAGCAGGGAGACCGAGGCGGTATCGGCTTGCGTGAGGGTGGCGACGGCCTCGGCTACCATGTCCAGCACGACCTCCAGGGATAGCTCGCTGAGCACGGCCATACTGACCCGCTGAAGGCTGTCCAATTCGTCCACCAGCAGTCGCTCACGTTGCACCGCGTTGTTCAGTTCCTGGGCATACATCAGGGTTTGTTCCTGCAAGCTCAAGAGCTTCTTCGTCTGCTCCTGAGTGCTTTGCAGGCGCGCCTGCTCCTGAGCCAGAGCCTCTGCTAACTGCTGCCGGCGTTGCCCCTCCCGCTGGGCGAGCAGAAAGCCCACGGCGCCACCGGCTAAGGCCAGGTAGCACAGGACGGCCATGAGAAGCAGCCCCGGCCGGACCAGCAGCGGGGAATCTGGCAGGAACCAGATCAGCAGGGCAGTCACAAGCACCGCCCCGGCACCGGCCAGACCCACCGTGAGCAACCCACCAGGCTTAGATAACACCTTTTTCCAGGTCTCTTTGCTCATAGGTTTATCTCCCAGGTTCGCTATCCAAGAAGGCCCGCCAGCCACTCAGCCCTCGGGTGCGACACGCTCTCGGGGACAGATCTCACGCCCGGAGTCGAAGCGTTAGCCGGTCTCCATCCCGCCCGAAAGCTCGACTCCAGGGGTCGCCGCAGGCTTCTCTCGCCCGGAGTCGAAGCTTTAGCTGGTCTCCATCCCGCCCGAAGGCTCGACTCCAGGGGTCGCCGCAGGCTTCTCACACCCGGAGTCAAAGCTTTAGCTGGTCTCCATCCCGCCCGAAGGCTCGACTCCAGGGGGCGCCGCAGGCTTCTCTCGCCCGGAGTCAAAGCTTTAGCTGGTTTCCATCCCGCCCGAAGGCTCGACTCCAGGGGTCGCCGCAGGCTTCTCACACCCGGAGTCGAAGCGTTAGCCGGTCTCCATCCCGCCCGAAGGCTCGACTCCAGGGGCCGCCGCAGGCTTCTCACGCCCGGAGTCAAAGCTTTAGCTGGTCTCCATCCCGCCCGAAGGCTCGACTCCAGGGGCCGCCGCAGGCTTCTCACACCCGGAGTCAAAGCTTTAGCTGGTCTCCATCCCGCCCGAAGGCTCGACTCCAGGGGTCGCCGCAGGCTTCTCACGCCCGGAGTCAAAGCTTTAGCCGGTCTCCATCCCGCCCGAAGGCTCGACTCCAGGGGCCGCCGCAGGCTTCTCTCGCCCGGAGTCGAAGCGTTAGCCGGTCTCCATCCCGCCCGAAGGCTCGACTCCAGGGGCCGCCGCAGGCTTCTCGCCTGTGTCCCCAATCGGTAACGTTCCCCTGGCCGGAGTAGATACAAAGGCCAGTTTGTGTTATAATCCGCACAGTCGATCTCACTATAGAATCTGTGCTGCTAACAGGTTAAATCCTCCGCTCAAGAGGAGACCTATGAACCAGGGACCGCCCCCCGAACGAGCCTTTCTGGTGGGGGTGCAATTAACCCAAAACCCAGACCACGCCTGGGATGTTGCCGATTCCCTGGCCGAATTGGCTGAATTGGCGCGCACCGCTGGCCTGGACGTGGTCGGGACGACGACCCAAAGGTTAGATGTCCCGCGCCCCACCTTCTTTATCGGCCGGGGTAAGGTGCAGGAGATCAAAGCCCGGCACACAACCGCGCCCTACGATGTGGTGATCTTTGATGACGAGCTATCGCCCAGCCAGCAACGCAACCTGGAACGGGAGCTGAACACCAAGGTCCTGGATCGGACCGCCCTCATCCTGGACATCTTTGCCCAGCGTGCCCGGACCAGGGAGGGCCAGTTACAGGTGGAGCTGGCGCAATACGAGTATCGCCTGCCTCGTCTCACCCGGGCCTGGGTGCATCTCTCCCGGCAGGCCGGCGGGGCCGGCCCACGTGGCGGCGTCGGGGTGGGGCTACGCGGTCCGGGCGAGACCCAGTTGGAGGTGGACCGTCGTCGCATTCAGGCCCGCATCGCCCATCTCAAACGGGAACTGGAGGAGGTGCGCACCCATCGTCGGCTGCACCGTCTGCACCGCCAGCACGAAGGTGTGCCGGTGGTGGCCATCGTAGGCTATACGAATGCCGGCAAGTCTACCCTGCTAAACGCCCTCACCAATGCCAACGTCCTGGCCGAGGATCGGCTATTCGCCACCCTGGACCCCACGACCCGGCGCGTGGTGTTGCCCGGCGGACAGGAGGTGCTCCTGAGCGATACCGTGGGCTTTATCCAGAAACTCCCCACCGAACTGGTGGCCGCCTTTCGTGCCACGCTGGAAGAAGTGACCGAGGCCGATGTCATCCTGCACGTGGTGGATGTGACGCACCCCCAGGCGGTAGCGCAAAGCCGGACGGTGGGTCAGGTATTGCGGGACCTGGGCGTGGTGAACCAACCCATGATCACGGCCCTGAACAAGATCGATCGCCTGGCTGACGAATCCACGGCGTTGGCTCAGGCTTCGCAGTTGCCCCCCGAACTGGCCGACCTGTCGCGCACCACGGTTCCCATCTCGGCGCTACGGCGCTGGGGTCTGGAGCGGTTGCTGGAAACCATCGCCGATGTGCTGCTCCACGACATGGTGCGGCTGGATGTGGTGGTGCCGTTCCACCGCGGCGACCTGGTGGCCCTATTCCATCAACGCGGCGTCATTGACCATGAAGAACATACCCCCAGCGGCACCCGACTCCTGGGCCACATCCCCCGTCAGTTCGCCTCCCGGTATCGTGATCTGGCCTGAATCCAGGTCACTGTCCACCTTCCCGCCGGTTCGTGCGTTTTCGCGCCGGCCGCTCCCGCCCGTCGCAGCCGGGGAACACGGTTCCCAGCAACCGGCGGGGGGTTCATGCTCTAGAACAAGGTTAACTGCTGTGGCGCCACGGGTGGTGGTTCTACTTTCCCGGCCTGGCGGGCCTGGTTCAACAACGCCGGGATCTGGCGGAAATCCTGCTCGATGGCGGCCCGGTACTTGTTCTGGTGCAGGGCCGCTGCCGGGTGAAAGATCGGCAGGATGAGCCGCCCGCCTTGCCAGTGGGCCTGTCCGTGAACCCGCGAGATGCTCTGGTGGCCCAGGAAATAGGCCATGGAGAAACGGCCCAGGGTGACGATGAGCCGGGGATCGATCAATTCGATCTGGCGGGTCAGGTAAGGCCGACACGCCTCCAACTCGTCGGCCTGGGGGTCGCGGTTGTTGGGCGGCCGGCACTTGATGACGTTGCCGATATAGACTTGCTCCCGTTTCATACCGATGGAGGCCAGCAACTCTTCCAGGAACTGGCCCGCCGCTCCCACGAACGGCCGACCCTGCTGGTTCTCGTGGTAACCGGGCGCTTCACCGATGAACATCACCTCTGCGTCTACAGGTCCCTCGCCCGGCACCGTCAGTTTGCGGGTCTGAGCCAGGGCGCACCGGCGACACCGGGCGATCTCGGCACACAAGTCTTTCAGGGCCGCCTGACGATCTGCTTCCATCAATTGCCAAAATCCTCCAGGTCCAGGGTGTCCACGAACTCGCGAAAGATAGCCGGTTCCTCGCCGCTCTCCTTTTCCTCCTCCTCCGGCACCACTGCCGCTTTAGCCAGCACGTGATCCGCCACAAAGATCGGGACATCCAGGCGCACGGCCAGGGCGATGGCATCGCTGGGCCGGGCGTCTATCTCCACCTGCCTTTTGTCCTGCCGCACCACGATGGAGGCGAAAAAAGTGTCATCTGCCAGGTCATTGACGACCACGCGCAAGACGCGGGCTTCCAGGGACCGGAACACGTTCGCTAACAGGTCATGGGTCATGGGCCGGGGTGTTTCGATCTCTTGCAGCTTCATGGCGATGGCGTTGGCCTCCTGCGGCCCGATCCAGATGGGCAGGAGTCGGTCACCTTCCCGCTCCTTGAGCACTACCACACGATGGTAGATCACGGGACTCATGCGAATGCTTTCGACGAGCATCTCTTTCATGGTTTTCCTCCTCAGTTAGCCGTTGACCGGGTCGCCAGGCTACCGTATGTTGGGGAAATAGACATAGTATCCTTCGGCCACATCATCGCGGGCATATAATGGTTGGGTATCCAGATAATTTTGCAGATATTCACGCGAGAGGGGTTTTTCGATATTGACTACGGGCATCAGGTCATCCAGCCCGGCCCAGTAAGCATCGCGCCCGCCCTTGTCCACCGGGATGCCCACCTGCTCGAAGGCAAAAGCGAGCACCGCATCGGTCTGGGAGCGCGCCGTCTCGCTGAGCCGACGCACCCCCTCCAGGACAGCGAACCGCGATTCCACCAGGGCCATGGCCTCGTCCACCTTGTAATTGACGACAACTTCCTGGAACATAAAGCGGCCATGTCGTTCGTCATAGCGCAGGACCCGCATAGGAGTCGGCTCAGTGCGTTCGACGGAAACGATGAAGACGTTACCCCGGTCAGTGCGTTGCAGGGTCAGGCGAGCACCGGGGATCAACAGCTCCCGCCATACTGTTTCCAGCCCATCTACCCAGCCCCCCCGGCCACCACTGGGGTAACGCAACTCGCACCAGGTTACCCGGCTCCATTGGGGCAGGCGGAACTCCAGCACGGCGGCGCGTTGGCCTTCCAGAAACGGCGGCGGCAAGACGGCCCGGGCTGCCATATCGTAGGGCAAGACCCCGTTTTCCCACTCAAAGTAGCTAAGCACATGGGTCCATGTGTCGGCGGGCAGCACTTCGCCCAGACCTCGTTCCAGGTAGCGATACTCGGTGCCGATATCTTGCGGCCGGAGCAACCGGTTCTCAGAGACATAGGCCGGCGTCTCCGGCACAGTCCACAGGTACTCTTCGGCCACCCCTTTGAACTCGAAGGTCTTGTCCTCCGCCAGGCGATAGTTCAACGAGAACAGGTAGCGTTCATAGTCGTCCTCGTAGGGGTGTTTGTCCAGGACCTCGGCCAGCAAGGTGGTATCAGTCTCCGGCTGGCCACTATCGGCGATATACTCGCGCAACCGGCGCATATCGCCCTTGCTGAAACGGACCAGCAGCTCTTCCAGGTACCACTCGTCGCCGAAATGCACGAACCGCGAGTCGCTCTTGAGCTTGGAGACCAGGAGGGTGCGCAGGATGTCCCCATAGCGCCGCCGAACCTCTTCCCTTTCCAGGGTCAGGTCCACCGAGGGGACCTGCCGGGGCACAGGTATGGTGGGGACAGCCGGCTCGACCTCTGGCTCCTCTGGGACCAGGGCGGGGCGATATTCCTCCTCGCGTGGGGCCGGAGGCACGGTGGGCGGTGGCTCGCCGGGGCGCGGTAACTCTGGGATCACGATGGTCTCTTCGAAATCCAGGAAGGTGATCGCGCCGCCATACTCGTGTTCCCGAGGCCGAACCTGGAACACCGGCCGCACATAATGTCCTCGTTTTGAGGTGCTGATGAAGACCTGGTCTCCTCTCTGCTCGCGATGGAAGACCTGAGTATTCTGGCTGAGGACGGCATCGAGCCGGGCCGCCATCCGCTGGATATCGCTATCCACGCCGCTCTGCACGAAATAGGCGGCCAGGTTCGTGAGCGTCTGGCGGATGGGCGCACCCAGGGGAAACATGGCCCCCTGGAGCATCAGCAGGTTAAAGACCCAACTGGCCAGTGTCTGGTCCTCTGGGGTGCCGACAAAGGCGATCTTGTCAGCCATACGTTCTATTCTCCTTCTCGCGCAATTGCTCAGCCTACCCTCCCGCAGGTTGCTGGGAACCATGTCTCCTCTTTTTGCGCGCCGTCCACGGGCCTGTCCGCGAAAAAGCACGAACCTGCGGGAGGGTAGACAGTTACTTCTCGCTCTCGATTACAGCTTCGCGTAGCAACTCTATATACCGCTCCGTCAGTTGTTCAGTGGTCAAAGGATGGCCGGCCAGGCGGATCAATTCGGCCAGATGGTCCAGGATACGTTGTTCTATGGCGATGCTCTCGGTCGTGGAGATCATTCACTTCCTCCCACTTGTCGAGGATGGTATAGCTGATGCGCGTAGATATAATCCGCCACGGCTGGCGGCACATAATAGCGGAGCGACCGTCCCTGGCGTACCCGCTGCCGCAGGTCCGACGAGGCGATGTCCAGGAGCGGAACGCGCAGGTGGATCACGCGCTCCGTAACGCCGGGTACAAGCCGTTCTAAAGCCGTCGGGTCATACCCGTCGGCCGGGCGACTCACGGCCACGATGCGGCAGAGCTGGATGAGCCGGGCCGGGTCATGCCAGCGGGCCAGTCCGGCCAGGCTGTCTGTGCCCATGATAAAGTAGAGTTCCGTCGCTGGCCCCAGCCCGGCCTGCAAGAGCGACAACGTGTCCACCGTGTACGACGGCCCCTCCCGGTCCAGGTCCACGGTCGAGACGGCAAAATGGGGGTTGGACGCCGCCGCCAGCCGGGTCATGGCCAGGCGATGATGGGCCGGCGTGAGCGGCTGGTCCAGCTTGAGCGGCGAGACGCGGGCCGGGACCAGGAGCACTTGCTCCAGTCCCAACGCCACCCGGGCTTCCTCAGCCGCCGCCAGGTGCCCGTAATGGATGGGATCGAACGTGCCCCCCAAGACCCCGATACGACTCATATCCTACGCCATCACCCCCAACACGAGCACCGGTATATCAATGTCCGCCACCCCGCGATGTTCCAGGTCCCACACAAACTGCTCGAAATAGTGCACTTTCTACTACCGCGATGATTTGCTCCACCTCGCGCAGTTCAGTTGCATAACGGGTTTCAACAACTTCTCTACCCCGGTTGAATTGAAAGAGTACATCCCCGCGATAATCATTCGTATTCCCCCCTGTTTTCCAATAGCCTCCTTTGCATCTCCCCTTTCCATTCATCGGGTATTTGAGCTACTTTTTCTCTGCCGGTTGGTTGATATACTGGTTTCCCAATGGGTCTATAGCGAAGCGTGCCGTTAAAATAGGCTGACAGACGTTCGCGGGCGATTTCAACATACTGTTTTTCCTTCTCGCTACCCATGGCGCGTCTACCGTGCATGAGCGCCGCAATCAGGGAGGTTCCCACCCCGGCATAGGGGTCAAATACCCAATCCCCTTCATTGGTAAGAGCCAGGACACAACGCTCAACGAGTTCGATGGGGAACTGGCACGGATGGATCGTTTTCTCGGGATGGTTGGATTTTACGTTTGGGATATCCCATAATAGCTCTTCCCAGTCTTGCGCTACTACCTCCCAAACATCTGATGGATTTTTGCCCAATGGATTCCCTGAAGGCTTCCCCCGGTTGGGGCCTTTGAAGTGCCGTTTACCCGGGTATTTAGCCGGCACGCGCACACGGTAGCACCGCAGAATAGCGTGGAGTTGCCCTTCTTGGGAGGCTATGGTAAGATGTAGGCCCGTTCGCCACAACCTTACTGGAGGGTTAGCCATGACCTTGAAGTTCATGGAGCAACTCCCGCTCAA
>Ga0209101_1002107_pt1 | contig 13591 bp, 12 predicted proteins | sample ConPoolayeCmetaG_FD_185481 | JGI IMG/M metagenome (GOLD analysis project Ga0209101, IMG submission 185481) | Hot spring microbial mat communities from California, USA to study Microbial Dark Matter (Phase II) - Cone Pool mat layer C metaG... ... | reverse complement strand
CCCTATCCCCCCTGTGCCCCCCTTCCCCTCTCCTAATTTTGGGAGAGGAGAAGGGGGGATGGGGGGGTAGAGGTGAGGGAGGGTTCCGCATCTGGCGGCAGACCCGCACCGGCCTGCTGAGCTACCCCCTGGACCTGGATGCGGCCCGCGCCCACCTGGCGGCCAGCGTCTACCTGCAGATGGCTCTGCGGCCCCACATCGTCCATGTGGTCGGCCACACCGAGGCTCACCACGCCGCCACGGCCGACGACGTGATCGAGGCGTGCCGGCTGGCCCGGCGCGCCATCGAGAACGCCCGGCACGGCCAGCCAGACATGACCGCTGACCCGGCCGTCCAACAGCGCAGGGCAGAGCTGGTCCGCGAGGCCGGCGTCACCCTGGAGGCCATCCGCGCCCTGGCCGGCCCGGCCGTGGCCGATCCGCTCACCGACCCGGCCACCCTGGCCCGGGCCGTGACCAGCGGGGTGTTGGACGCCCCGCATCTGCGCAACAACCCCTTCGCGCGCGGCCAGGTCGTCACCCGCATAGATGGGCGTGGGGCGTGCGTGGCCGTGGACCCGGCGACCGGCCGGGCGTTATCCGAAGAAGAGCGAGTTGGTGGATTGGTAACTTGGTAGATTGGTAATTTGGTGATCTGAACCAATGTACCACCTACCAATGTACCACAGCGAGGTGTGCGATGTTCATGCCCGGCGGCGGGTGAAACACCCGCCGCCGGGCGCGGGGTCGCAGACCCCGCGCGAGCACATATTATACGAGGATGTGACCTATGACCCAGGAATTACGGTACACCGTGATCGGCGCCGGACACGGCGGCAAGGCCATGGCCGCCCACCTGGCCCTGCTGGGATTGCCCATCGTGCTGTACAACCGCACGCCAGACAACGTGGCGGCGATCAAACGGCGGGGCGGCATCGAGCTGGAGAGCTACGAGGGCGGGCCGCGCGGCTTTGGCCGGCTGGCTCTCGTCACCTCGAACGTGGCGGAGGCGCTGGCCGAGGCCGACGTCGTCATGGTGGTGGTGCCCTCTTCGGCCCACGCCGAAATCGCCCGGGCGGCCGCGCCGCACCTGCGCGACGGGCAGATCGTGGTGCTGCACCCCGGCCGCACCGGGGGGGCGCTCGAGTTCGCCAGGGTCTTGCGGGACGCCGGCTGTCGGGCCGACGTGACCGTGGCCGAGGCGGAGACCCTCATCTACGCCAGCCGGTCCGATGGCCCGGCCCAGGCCCGCATCTTTGGCATCAAGGAGGCCGTGCCCCTGGCCGCGTTGCCGGCCACCCGCACGCCCCAGGTGCTGGAGGCCCTGGCCCCCGTTTACCCCCAGTTCATTGACGGCGGCAACGTCCTGCAAACCGGCCTGAACAACATGGGGGCCATCTTTCACCCGGCCCTGACCCTGCTCAACGCCGGGCGCATCGAGTCCACCGGCGGCGAGTTCCAGTTCTACATTGACGGCGTGACCCCGGCCGTGGCGCGCGTCCTGGAGGTGTTGGACCGGGAGCGGGTCACGGTGGCGGCGGCCCTGGGCATCCGCGCCCGGACGGCGCTGGAATGGCTCAGGATGGCTTACAATGCCATGGGAGACACGCTTTACGAGGCGATCCATAACCAGCCAGGCTACCGGGGTATCTCGGCCCCGCCCACCCTGAACCATCGCTACATCTTTGAGGATGTGCCCATGAGCCTGGTGCCCATCGCCGCCCTGGGGCAGCGGTACGGCGTCTCGGTGCGGGGCATGGACAGCATCATCCGCCTGGCGTGCATCGTGCATCAGACCGACTACTGGCGGCGCGGGCGCACGTTGGACAAGCTGGGCATCGAGAAATTGAGTGTGAGCGAGGTGACGCGCTACGTGAATGAGGGCTGGTACGACTGGGAAACGCCGTGAATTGAGAAAAAAGGATGATGACCCCTTTCCTGCAATTGGTCCTTGCCTTGATCATCATCATCGCCGGAGCTAAAGTGGGAGGCTGGCTGGCCGGGCGGCTGCGCCAGCCCGCCGTGCTGGGCGAGCTGCTGGTGGGCCTGCTCCTCGGCCCCAGCCTGCTCGATCTGCTGGGCTGGCCTGTCTTCGCCAACGCGCACGAGCCTGAATTGCTGCACGAGACCGTCTCTGAGCTGGCCGGGCTGGGCGTGATCTGCCTGATGTTCCTGGCCGGCCTGGAGATTGACCTGCCGACGATGCTCAGGGCCGGCCGGGCCTCCCTGCTCACCGGCCTCAGCGATGTGGCGGTATCGCTGATCTTGATCGCCTTAGCGACGCTGTTGTTCGGCTACCAGGTACCGGTGGCCCTCTTTGTCGGTATCATCCTGACCGCCACCAGCGTGGGCATCAGCGCGCAGACCCTGCTGGAACTCGGCAAGCTACGAACCCGGGAGGGGCTGACCCTGCTGAGCGCGGCGGTGCTGGATGATCTGCTGGTCATCCTGTTGCTGGCGATGTTCACCGCGCTGACCGACAGCGAGGTCAGCCCGGCGGCGATCTTGGTCGTGCTGTTCCACATGATCGTCTACCTGGGCCTGGCGGTCGCCTGTTGCTTCCTGCTGCCGCGTCTGGTGGATTGGGTGGACCGGCAGGCGATCAGCGAGGGGCTGGCCGCGCTGGTCCTGGTGACCACGCTGCTGTTCGCCTGGTCAGCCGAGGTTATCGGCGGGCTGGCGGCCATCACCGGCGCGTTCATCGCCGGCCTGGGCTTTGGCCGCTCCCATCTGCGCGACGAGATCATGCGGGCCATGCACCCCATCACCTATGCCCTCCTGGTCCCGGTCTTTTTCGTCCACATCGGCCTGGAGATCGATCTCCATCAGTTGACCACCACGGACCTGCCGCTGGCCCTGGCGCTGGTGACCGTGGCGATCCTGGCCAAGGTGCTCGGCTGTGGGTTAGGGGCGCGCCTGGGTGGACTCACCGGGTCGGAAGCCCTGCGGGTGGGTGTGGGGATGGTCAGCCGGGGTGAGGTCTCGTTGATCGTGGCGGCGGTGGGTGTGGCGGCCGGCCTGCTCCAGACCCGTTTGTTCTCCGTGGTCGCCCTCATTGTGCTGGTCACAGCGCTGATCACACCGCCCTTGCTGCGGCTGACTTTTAGAGAGAGGGAGATGTGCCATGCCTAACGCGGTCTTTGTCGTGCTGCCCACCCTCGAACGCTGCCAGGACGTGCTGGACGCCTGGGAGAGCCTGGGTGTATCCGGGGTAACGATCCTGGAGAGCGTGGGCCTGCACAAGATCAAACAGATGCGCGCCCAACGCGACGACCTGCCGCTGTTCCCGTCGTTGCGCCACTTGCTGGAGGGTGAAGAATATCACCATCGGACGATATTCGTCGTCGTGGATGATGATTTTGACCTGGACGGCCTGATCGCGGCGACGGAACGCGCTGTGGGCGGTGACTTTGACGCTCCGCACAGCGGTCTGCTATTCATCGTGCCGGTGACGCGCGCCCTGGGGATGCGCCCATATTGGAGTCGCTCGTCCCGCTGAGCATTTATCTTATCCGTAGCCCAGCCTTCAGGCCGTGGCCGGCTAAAGCCCATGAGTCGTGCGCACGACGGGAGGGAGGGTTCGGCCTGGAGTTCGCTCGCGCTCGGTGGGCGCGCCGGGGATGTCCCAGGCAGAGCATGGCAACGAGCAGGAGCGATATATTTCTGCGGGAGTCAAGGATAAACCATGAACGTGTTGCCATTCTTGCTGCTCCTGGCGCTCATCGTCATCGTCGCGAAGAGCGCCGGCTACCTGAGCACGCGTCTGGGACAACCGGCGGTCCTGGGCGAGCTGCTGGCCGGCCTGCTCCTGGGGCCAACGGTGCTGGACATGTTGCACTGGCCGGTCTTCGGCGACGCGCCCTTGGGGGAGACCGTCAGCTATCTGTCTCACCTGGGGGTGCTGTTCCTGATGTTCCTGGCCGGGCTGGAAGTGGATCTCGAATCGCTGCGGGAGATCGGGCGGCTGGCGGTGCTGGTGGGGGGGCTGGGCGTGGCCCTGCCCGTGATTCTGGGTATGGTCGTCGCGTTGCCCTTTGGCTTTGACCTGCCGGCGGCTATATTCGTGGGCCTGATATTGGCCGCCACCAGCGTCAGCATCTCGGCTCAGACGTGTATGGAGCTGGGCGTGTTGCGCAGCGCGGTGGGAGCGTGCCTGCTGAGCGCGGCCGTGGTGGATGATGTGTTGGTGATCCTGTTCTTATCCCTCTTCCTGGCCCTGGTTGGGGAAGGTACTGGCCCTTTCGACATTCTTTGGGTTGTGACACGGATGGTCATCTTCCTGGCCCTGGCCGTGGTTCTGGGGGCACGCCTCATCCCCCGCCTGGGGGCCATCGTGGACCGGCTCCCCATCAGCGAAGGGGTGATGGCTCTGGTGTTCGCCGTCGTGCTGCTCTACGCCTGGGCTGCCGAGGCTGTGGGCGGCATGGCCGCCATCACCGGGGCCTTCCTGGCCGGGCTGCTCCTGGCCCGCACGCCCCTGGGCCGACGTATTGAAACCGGGATGCACACCATGGCCTATGCCTGGTTGGTGCCGATATTCTTTGTGAGTATCGGCCTGGAAGCTGACACCCGGGCGTTGGGCCTGGAGGGTCTGCCCTTCGCCCTCCTCCTCGCAGTTGCGGCGGTGCTGTCCAAGATACTGGGCTGCGGGACCGGTGCGCGGCTGGGTGGCCTGACTAACCGCGACGCATTGCGCCTGGGCGTGGGCATGGTCTCCCGGGGTGAGGTGGGGCTGATCGTGGCGACGGTGGGGGTGGACGCCGGCCTGATCGGAGAAAACGTCTTTGCCAGCGTGGTGCTCGTGGTCCTGGTGACGACCCTGATCACCCCCCTACTCCTGCGCCTGCTCTACCCCCACCCAGCCTGCGAACCGGATTGATTGGGGACCACAGTTGGCAAAAGCCCAGGAGTGGAGGCTTCAGTCGGTTGGCCTGAAGGCTCGACTCCAGGATCATTTCGATAAGGACGGCGGTCTATGATCCATCTATTGGTCGTGATCCTGGATGATCTATCAACTATGCCCGAGCTGCTCCGGGCCTGGCAGGCGATCGGCGTGCCCGGCGTGACGATCCTGCCAAGCGTCGGGGCCTACCGGACCCACACCTGGCTCAGCCGGGTGGGACTGGGCGCCTTGGACCATCTCTTCGAGAACGATGAGGTGCGCCGGCGCACCCTCCTGGCCGCCATCGAGGACGACGACCTGCTGGACCGGGCGGTGGCCGAGGCCGAGCGCGTGGTGGGCGGCTTTGATCGGCCCGACAGCGGCTTGCTGCTGGTGCTGCCGGTGGCCCAAGTTCGGGGGCTGCACAAGGTCCGAACCCAGCCCCCCCAGGAAGCACCGCCGGTAATGCGGCCGGACTGGCTGGCCTGGCGCGATACACCGGTGGAGGACGTCGCAGCGATCCTGAACCTGCAGCCCACGGTGGTCAGCCCAGATGTGACCCTGGATCAGGTGGCCTGTGCCATGTTGGGCCAGCCCAACGTTCAAGTGGCTTGTGTGGTGGCCGCAGATGGCCGCCTGGTGGGCCTCCTGGACCTTTATAACCTGGCCGAAGACGTGTTCTTCCACATCACGCCAGAAGAGTTCCTGAGCGAGATCACCGACCTGGAGCGGGTGTTGGATTTCGCCGCCAAGAGCCGGCTGCGCACCGCCGCCGACGCCATGCAGCCGCCAGTCTGGGTGAAACCGACCGAGACGGTGAAGGATGCCTTCCACCGCATGCACGACCACCGGTTGTCGGGCCTGCCGGTGGTAGACGACCGTTACCACGTGGTGGGATACATCAACCTGCTGGAACTGTTAGCTATCTGCCTGAGACGGGGAAGCCCCCCCACCTGCCAGGAGGAGTCACCATGAGTACCATGTGGCTGGCCGGGGGCATCTTCCTGTTCACCTATGCCCTGATCGTTGCCGAACGGCCCCACCGTACCATCGCCGCCCTGTTGGGTGGCCTGGCGATGATCGCCCTGGGCGTGCTATCACAGGAGCAGGCTTTTCACGCCATTGACTGGAACGTCATCTTTTTGCTGATCGGCATGATGGCGATAGCCAACGTGCTGCGCGAGACCGGCTTGTTCCAGTGGATCGCTTTCCAGGCCGTCCGCCTGGGGCGGGGGCAACCCTTCCGTATCCTGGTCATACTCTGCCTGATCACGGCGATCAGTTCAGCTTTCCTGGACAACGTGACCATCGTGGTACTGGTGGTGCCCGTTACCCTGTTCGTGGTCGCCAGCCTGAAGGCGAACCCGCTGCCGTTTCTCATCGCCGAGATCCTGGCCTGCAACATCGGCGGCACGGCCACGCTCATCGGCGACCCGCCCAACGTGCTCATCGCCAGCGCAGCCAGCATAGACTTTGTCTCCTTCGCGGCAAATATGGCTCCCATCAGCCTGGTGATCCTGACCGCGTTCCTGGGGCTGGCCTGGTTCCTGTTCAAGAAGGAACTGGGTGAGGATCAGGGCTGCTCACAGGATGTAATGGTCCTGGATGCGGCGGCCCTCATCACCAACCGGCCGCTATTATTCAAGGGGCTGGTGGTGATGGGCGGCGTGATCCTGGGCTTTCTGGTGCACGGCGCGCTGCACCTGAAGCCGGCCACCATTGCCCTGGCCGGAGCCACGGTGCTGTTGCTGTGGGCCAGGCGTGACCCGGAGCACGTGCTGCGGGAGGTGGAGTGGACGACGTTGTTCTTCTTCATCGGCCTGTTCATCCTGGTGGAGGCCGTGGTGCAGGCCGGGATCATCGCGGCCGCGGCTCGGGCCACCCTGCAACTGACCGGCGGCAGCCTGCCCCTGACCGCGCTGTTGCTGTTGTGGCTATCGGCCCTCGCCTCCGGCGTCGTGGACAACATCCCCTACACGGCGACGATGATCCCGCTGGTGGAGAGCCTGGGCCAGACCATGCGTGCCGAGCCGCTGTGGTGGTCGCTGGCCCTGGGAGCCGACCTGGGTGGCAATGCCACCCTGGTGGGTGCGTCGGCCAACGTGGTGGTAGCCGCCCTGGCCGCACGAAGTGGCCACCCCATCCGCTTCAAGCAATTCCTGGGTTATGGAGTGCTGACTACAGTGCTGTCGCTGCTGCTGGCGACCGGCTATGTCTGGTTACGCTATCTGTGATCTGCGATCCTGACGACGGGGAGGAAAGCTCATGTATATGGTGATGTTTGTTTTGGACGACCCCTGCCAGCTTGATGCCGTGCTGGCAGCCTGGGAGACCATCGGTGTGAGTGGCGTGACCATTGTCGAGAGCACCGGCATCCTGCGGCGCAAGGTGCAGCGGCGCCTGATCCCGGCACGTTTCAGTCTGGGCCAGGCGCCGGTCTGTGAGGAGGAAAACCACTACACCCTGTTCGCCATCGTGCCCGACGAAGACCGGGTGCGAAAATGCCTGACTGCCGCCGAAGGGGTGGTGGGCAACCTGGATGAGCCACACACCGGGGTGCTGGCCGCCTGGCCGCTCGCCCTGGTGAAAGGCGTCCCCGGCCGCCCGGAGGCGGCACGATGATCTGGCTGCAATTCTTCATCAGTGCAGCTCTGGTCGTCGTGGCCGCCATCAAGCTGGTGGAGTACGGCGACGTCATCGCCGTGCGCACCCGGCTGGGGGGCATGTTCGTGGGTACGCTCCTGCTGGCCGGGGCCACCTCGCTGCCAGAGTTCCTCACCATCCTCAATGCCCTGGACCAGAATGTGCCCAACCTGGCAGCCGGCAACCTGTTCGGCAGCAGCATGTTCAACATGCTCCTCCTGGCCGTGCTCGACCTGTCCAATCACCAGGCCCGCATCCTGCGCCGGGTGGCGATGCGCCATGCTCTCACAGCCAGCCTGGCCACGCTCCTCACCGGCATGGTGATCTTTTTCATGCTGGCCGACGTGGACGTGCAGGCGGGCTGGGTGGGGCTGGATAGCCTGCTGGTCATGGGCGCCTACCTGGTGGGCGTGCGGATCATCCAGACCGGCCTGGCTGTGCCGGTGGTCGCGCCGTCTGTGACCGTGGAGGATACAGTGGATGATGCGACATTGCCCAGCCTGCGCCGGGCCGGCCTGGGCTTCCTGCTCGCGGCCGGGGCCCTGGTGATCGTGACGCCGTGGCTGGTGAGCAGCAGTGCCACCATCGCCGAGGTGACCGGCCTGGGGGCCAGCTTCATCGGTACCACGCTGGTGGCCGTGATCACGTCGCTGCCGGAGCTGGTGACCGTTCTGTCCGCCTCGCGCCTGGGGGCCTATGACCTGGCGGTGGGCAACCTGTTCGGCAGCAACGCCTTCAACATCTTTGCCCTGGCCCTGACGGACGTGTTCTACCTGCGCGGCCGCTTCCTGGGGGACATTGACCCGACTTTTGCTCTGGCCGGTCTGTTGGGTTTACTCCTGACCAATCTGGGGCTGATCGGCAACCTGGCGCGGGTAGAGCGGCGGCTGTGGTTCATCGAGGTGGATGCCCTGTTCATCATCGTGGGGTACATGGCGGGGCTGTGGCTGTTGTATAACCAGGGGATCGGCCTGTGAATGGCAAGACCCTTCGGGTTTCCGCAACCCGAAGGGTCTGCCGGGGATAAGTCCTGGTGGAGATGGGGCGAGTCGAACGCCCGTCCAGAATAGGTCATCCAGAGACTTCTACGTGCGTAGTCAGCCCGTCTGGTCTCGCGGCGGGCCTACCCGGCTGACCCGGTGGGCGCGCCGCCAGGCGATGCCTCGCGGCCTTGGGTTATCCGTATCGCCATCGGGATAACCGCACCTCGGCTGTCATGACGCCTCACGCCCCACCCACCGAGGCGAGGCGGGGGGAGACGTGGCCACTCTTAGGCGGCCAGAGCGTAGGCAGGTCGTCTGCCAGTTACTTGTTTGCCCCGGATTTACGAGGTAAGGGCACCTCGGCACGCCGTCCCTGTCTTTCCTACCCTGTCGAAACCCGGCATCCCCACGTTATCGTGCGCCCATATTTTACCACTCCTGGCCCACGGTGTCAAGTTTGGACTTTTTGACATCTGGGGTTCTTTTTGCGGGCAGGTACTCGCCGCAAGGATTGGTGTCTCCTGGAGAGCGTCTGCGACGTTGATCTTTTCCCGCTGGCATTCCCACGCGGAGCGTGGGAACGAGGGGAACTCCTCTGTGCTCGCGCCCATGCTCTGAGTGGGCGCGGCACTGTCCCCACGACGCGGAGCGTCCCGCTGGCATTCCCACGCGGAGCGTGGGAACGAGGGGAACTCCTCTGTGCTCGCGCCCATGCTCTGCGTGGGCGCGGCACTGTCCCCACGACGCGGCGCGTCCCGCTGGCATTCCCACGCGGAGCGTGGGAACGAGGGGAAAAACCCCGCGTCATACGCGGAACAGTAGCAGTAAGCCCGCTGCAGGCGACTCTCCCCTTCCAACCCGTGCACCGTTTTGCCGGGATACCCTTTGAACTCCATCGGTTGCCCGCACGTTGCGCAGACGGGCAGGACTGGACTGGCCCCCAGGTCTCCCTGACTCAGCACTAACCTCAGCTTGCCTGGTGGCGAGTGGAGGGCCTGATCACCGTCCCCACTACCGCCTCACCCTCCAGGGCCTGGCGGAGCCGGCCGGGGACATCGCCGTTGAGGATGAGGCCCGGCACGCCTCGCGTTGCCAGGGCCAGCAGGTATTCCACCTTTTGCAGCATACCACCAGTCACATCTACTCCGGCTGCACCCTTTATTTCCCCTTTTAACCCCTCGAAATCGGCGGCGGTCAGTTCTCCGACCAATTCCCCATTGCCCCGCAGCACGCCGTCCACCCGGCCCACCATGAGGACGCGCCGCACCGGGAAGGCAGTGCTCAGATACCAGAACAGCTCTTCTGTGGCAGCGATGGCACAGCCCTGGGCACCATCCGCCACCACATCGCCATAGGGGACCGGGACCAGCCCGGCGTCCAGCAGGCAGCGCAGGGGGGCCAGCTCCCAACGGGTGATATGCCGGTTCACGGCCACACACCCGGCCGACGGCGGTACGCTTACCGCCGGCACGCCAGCTTCCAGCAAGGCCCTCACCACCAAGCGATTGAGCCGGGCCGCCGCATCGTGGACCTCGGCCCAGCCGCGCACGCTGTCCGGCCCCACCAGCCCCTCGTGCGTGCGATACCGGGCTGCGGCCACATGCCCGAAACTGCCACTACCATGCCCGATCACCAGGGGTCTGGCGGCCTCGAGAGCCTCCCGGATCTCGACGGCGAGCCGGGCCAATACATCTGACCGGGGTGTATAGGGCTGCCTCTTGTCTGTGATAAGGCTGCCACCCAACTTGACCAGGGTCAGCCCATCTGGTTCACCAGACACACTACCCCCTCGTCGCCGCGCGAGGTGACGATCACCTCAGCACCGTCAGGCAAGACCTCATAGGGGTCCACTTCCAGGCGGTCCAACATGGGGATTTCGGCCAGGATAGCTCCCACCGCTACAATGATCTCGGCCTCGATGTTGATGATGGCCGCCGGGGCCAGGCCGCGCCGGGCCAGCCCGTACAGCACGTAGGACCCCACGGTGCTGCCCTTGCCGCGCGGAAAGACCAACACTCGCCCGGCGATGCACTGGCCTTCCAGGGCGTGCCCCGGTTCCACCACCACCCCGGTCTCGGCATCTACGCCGCCCAAGAAGCTCACGTCATCCCGGCTCAAGAGCACCCGACCACGCCCCACCCCCCGCGAGATGACCCGGCCGCGAATGACAATTGGCGGTGGGCGATTATCTGCTGGCTGCTGGTTGACGTTCGCGCAATGCATCGTGTGTGACATTTGACGCCCGACGTTTGACGTTTGACGGCTCGCCTTCATACCCCATCATAATGCTCATCGCCGCTTCTGCCGCTGGAAATGAATCGCCCCCTCCAACTGCTCCTTGCCGGCCTCCATCACGGCCTCCGATAGCGTGGGATGGGCATGGATCAACTCTGCGATGTCGCGGGCTGTGGCCCCCAGACGCATGGCGAGCGCCCCTTCCGCGATGAGGTCGGAAGCGTGAGGCCCCATGATATGCAGGCCCAACACCTTGCCAGAGCCGGCCTCGCAGACGAGTCGCACCTGACCTTCCGTCTCGCCCTGGGCCAGGGCCCTGGCGCAGGCGGTGAACGGGAACACGGACACGGTACAGGCGATGCCTTGCTCTTGCGCCTGCTCCTCCGTCAGCCCCACGTCGGCGATCTCGGGTGTGGTAAAGATGCAGGCCGGCACCACGGTATAGTCGGTCCGGCGCCGGCGCCCCAGGATGTTCTCCACCGCCACCTCGCCCTCATAGGAGGCCACATGGGCCAGCATCTGGCCGCCGATACAATCGCCGATGGCATAGATGCCGGGGACGCTCGTCTCCAGGTACTCGTTCACGGCGATCGCCCGGCGGTTCATGGCGACGCCCAACGCCTCTATGCCGGTGTCCCCGGTGGAAGGCCAACGACTTGTGGCCACCAGCACCCGGTCGCCCCAGATGGTCTCGCCACCGTGCCCGGCCTCAAAGGCTACCCCCAGCCAGCCGTCTTCTCGTTGGGTGATGGCGGTCACCCGTGCCCCGGTATGCAGGGCCATGCCGCGTTGCCGCACCAGGGCGGCGAAACGCCGGGCCAGGGCCGGGTCCACCGGCGGCAGGATGGTGGGCAGCAGCTCCACGATGGTGATCCGGCTGCCGAGGGCGTGGAAGATGCAGGCCATCTCCATGCCCACGACCCCGGCCCCAATGATCACCAGGTGACGGGTAAGTTCGCGGAGCTGCAAGAGGTCCCAGGAATCGAGGACGCCGGGCAGGTCAGCGCCCGGGACCGGCAGGGGCGCCGATACCGCGCCGGTGGCGATGACCAGCCGGCGGCCGGGCACCTCCTGCTCGCTCCCGTCCCGTCCACCGACTACGACGCGCCAGCCCTCAGCAGTACCCCCGGTGAGGCGGCCCTGGCCGACATAGAGCGACACCCCGCCGCTGGTCAGTAGCCGCTCCACACCGCTCACCAGTGTCTCCACCACCTGGTCCTTGCGGGCCATGAATCGGGCCAGGTCCAGCCGCACCGTGCCGGTCTCCACACCAAAGGCAACAGCTTCCTGGGCCAGCCTGAACACCTCGGCCCCCCGGACCATGGCCTTGGTGGGGATGCAACCCCGGTTCAGACAGGTCCCGCCCACCCGTTCCCGCTCCACCAGGGCGACCCTGACCCCCAATTGCCTGGCGCGCAGGGCTGCCACATAGCCACCTGGCCCCCCGCCGATGATGACGATGTCGTATGGTTCGGTCATGCTGCTCTCCCGTAAATACGTCCCCCTGCGCGCGGTGGGACAATCCACCGCCAGCCCGCTGGATTGTTACCCGTAGGGAGCGGGAGCAGGTCAGTTATTTCCTACTCGCTGCCACGCTCTGCGCGGCAGCGACGACGCACCCGGCCTCTGGCGCGCCCACGCGGAGCGTGGGCGCGAGCCAAAAATCAAACCTCGCGGTGGGACAGTCCACCGCCGCTGGACTGCGGCCCGTAGGGAGCGGGAGCAGGTCGGTTATTTCCTACTCGCTGCCACGCTCTGCGCGGCAGCGACGACGCACCCGGCCTCTGGCGCGCCCACGCGGAGCGTGGGCGCGAGCCAAAAATCAAACCTCGCGGCGGGACAGTCCACCGCCGTTGGACTGTGGCCCGTAGGGAGCGGGAGCAGGTCGGTTATTTCCTACTCGCTGCCACGCTCTGCGCGGCAGCGACGACACATCCGGCCTCTGGCGCGCCCACGCGGAGCGTGGGCGCGAGCCAAACATCTCCTGCTGTGGCTCTCACGACCCTTGCGACTTTAACGCCGCCAGTTGTTCCTCCGCCTGTTTGCGATATACCGGGTCCTGGCTCAGCTTCAAGAACGTCTCAAAGGCCTGGATGGCCTTTTCCTTCTCGCCCTTTTCCTTGTAAGCATAGCCCAGCCCCAGATAGGCGTTGGCATAGTTGGCGTCCAGTTCCAGAACTTTCTGGAACGTGGCGACGGCCTGGTCGTATTGCTTGTTGAACTGATAGGCCGCGCCCAGGTTATAGTGGGCATCTGGGTCGTTGGGCGACAGCTCTACCGCCCGGCGCAACACGGCGATGGCCTGGTCGAGCTGGCCCGTCTGGATGTAGACGTTGCCCAGATTGATGTAGGCGTCGGTCTTGTTCGGTTGCAGGGTGATGACCTTCTGGTAGGCGGCGACGGCCTTGCCATAGGCAGCGCCGGCCTCGGTCAGTTGATTGCCCTGCACATAGGCCTCGCCCTGTTTGGTATAGGCCACCCCCAGGGCATAATGGGCCTCAGCATAGTCCGGCCGCAACTTGACCGCCGCCTCGAACTCGGCGATGGCGGTGGTCAGGTCACCGCGGGCGCTGGCGGCCTTGCCGGCCTGATAATGGGCTTCGGCGTTGCCCGGCCCTTCCAGGGTCGGCAACCCCCCGCCCAGGAACTGCCAGGCCATTATCAGGGCGATCACCAGCAACGCGGCCCCACCCAACAGTATCCATTGTTCCCTTCGCATGGTTCTATCCTCCTGAAGTTTTTGGCTCATGTCTAGAACAAGTGCTAAGGATATGGTATAATTCTCTGTATGGACTTCCCAATTGTCGACTTATTTGATGACGAACTGAGCGCGGTGTGGCTGCTGAAGTACTTCCACTCGAACGATCTA
>Ga0209101_1002106_pt1 | contig 13602 bp, 8 predicted proteins | sample ConPoolayeCmetaG_FD_185481 | JGI IMG/M metagenome (GOLD analysis project Ga0209101, IMG submission 185481) | Hot spring microbial mat communities from California, USA to study Microbial Dark Matter (Phase II) - Cone Pool mat layer C metaG... ... | reverse complement strand
CCCCTGTGCCGCCCGAGCCGCCCACGGCAGGGCCCCCGCCTTCGCCCGCGCGAACCCCCGCGCCGTAGGTTTGGGAGGGCGCAGCCCTCACGCAGGGGTCTGGGGAAACCGGGTTTCCCCACATCTCCTGCGGAAGCGGGCCGGAGGCCCGCGCACCCGGGCCCCGGCCCCTGGGAGGGTCTGGAAGGGCGCAGCCCTCACGCAGGGGTCTGGGGAAACCGGGTTTCCCCACATCCCCTGCGGAAGCGGGCCGGAGGCCCGCGCACCCGGGCCCCGGCCCCTGGGAGGGTCTGGAAGGGCGCAGCCCTCACGCAGGGGTCTGGGGAAACCGGGTTTCCCCACATCCCCTGCGGAAGCGGGCCGGAAGCCTGCGCACCCAGGCCCCGGCCCCTGGGAGGGTCTGGGAGGGCGCAGCCCTCACGCAGGGGTCCGGGGAAACCGGGTTTCCCCACATCTCCTGCGGAAGCGGGCCGGAAGCCTGCGCACCCAGGCCCCGGCCCCTGGGAGGGTCTGGGAGGGCGCAGCCCTCACGCAGGGGTCCGGGGAAACCGGGTTTCCCCACATCTCCTGCGGAAGCGGGCCGGAGGCCCGCGCACCCAGGCCCCAGTCTCTGGGAGGGCGCAGCCCTCACGCAGGGGTCTGGGGAAACCGGGTTTCCCCGGCCTCTCATCCAGGGGGAGGGTCTGGGAGGGCCAGGCCCTCCCAGGCACAACCGTAGGTGCCTCCCATGGGGGGTGCGGCGCAGCCGTATGCACAACGTCAGCGATGCTGGAGAGCGACTCTCCGGCGCGCCTGAGGCGCGCCCTCAGAGTCGTTCCAACCAGGGCAGCAGCGCCTCGCAGAAGGCTTCGGGGGTCTCGTCGAAGGGGCAGTGACCGCTGTCGGACAGCACGCTGATCTCGGCCTGGGGCAGGAAGCGGCGCTTGATCGCCTCGGCATCCGACGGGGGGATGGAGCGGTCTTCGGCGCCCCAGATCAGCAGTGCCGGGCCGGTGTACTCGCCGGGGCGCATCTCGATGATCAGGTTGGTCACGTTGCGGGTCGCGGCCAGGTACGACCCCGCGCCGAAGCGGCGCAGCGGGCCGGCAAAGGTCTGCACCAGTTCGGGGGTGACCCGCTCCTTGCGGTGGTACGAGGCCAGCAACCCCTGGCGCACGCCCCACTCATTGGCGAAAATGCCGGCCATGGTCTCGCCGACCAGTGGCGCGCCGATGACATTGAGCAGGAGCCGGTCGGTCGGGGTCAGCGGGCGCTCGTAGGGCTGCATACCCGAACTGTTGACCAGCACCAGGGCGCGGGTGAGCGCGCCGTGGCGTCGGGCCACCTCGCTGGCGACGACCCCGCCCATCGAGTGGCCGACGACCACCGCCGGGCCGCCTACCACCTTATCGAGGAAGGTAGCCACCTGGTCAGCCCAGCGTTCCCGGCTCGGCGGGCCGGCGGGCCGGGCCGAGTAGCCAAAACCGTACAGATCGAGCGCGAACAGGCTGTGCCTGCGCGCCACCGGGCGCATGATCGGCCGCCAGTGCTCGATCAGCGCTCCGTAGCCGTGAATGAACACCACGGGCAGCCCGTGGCGCGGCTCGGAGGCCCAGTAGCGCATCGGCCCCTGCGGCCCGTCAACGTAGTGTTCGCTGATGGCATAGCGCCGCTCGGTCGCGGGCGCGGTGGTTGTGGTGGTTGTGGGATTCATTGTGTTTTGGTTACCCTGTGTGCGATCTGAGGATTACGACGCGACTTCGTCTCGGCCGTCCATGCGGCTCCGCCGCACACCGACGGGATGAACATCCTTCCTGGGAGGGCACAGCCCTCCCAAACCCTCCCATCGGGTGGGAGGATGGGGAAACCAGGTTTCCCCACATCCCTCTCCGAGAGGTTATTTTCACGTCAACGGTCGCGCGGCGAGACGATGTTTGACGCATCACTGGTAGCATACCACAATTGCACGCCCTTTGCGCGGGATTTGCAAAGATTCGTTGGCCGCGATACGTCTTATGGCCTTTGAAGGAATATTCCGCCTCCCGCGGGCGAGGTGTGGGGAAACCCGGTTTCCCCACACCCCGCTCTGAGGGATTTATACCATTTTGGATTGCCGATGTTGGATTGTGGATTGCCTTGCAGGGCGTCACCGTGCGATCCAGCACTTCGACGAATGCGGAATGTTCAACAGGAAATGGTATTATGCGCGCCTCTTCACCTTCCCCCGCTGCGGGCCAGTTCCCGGCGCTCCAGGGCGAAGAGCACAATCGCCACATCGGCGGGGTTGATCCCGGCGAGACGGGCTGCCTGCCCGAGCGTCGCCGGGCGGAAGCGCTTGAAGACCTGGCGCGCCTCGTTCCGCAGGCCGGGCAGTTCGTCGTAGTCGAGCTCCGGCGGAATGCGCCGGCCCTCCATCTTCCGCAGCCGTTCCACTTCGCGCTGCTGGCGCTCGATGTAGCCGCCGTACTTGCACTCCACCTCCACCAGTTCGACCACGTGTTCAGGCGCCTCGGGCAGATCCAGCGCCTCGCGCACCTGGGCGTAGCGCACCGCCGGGCGGGCGAGCAGGTCGGCGGCGCTCACCGGCTGGCTGAGGCGCTCTACCCCAACCGTGGCCAGCGCCTGGTTGAGCGTCGCCGAGGGGTAGAGTTTGCGCCCCTCCAGGGCCGCGCGCAGCGCCAGGGCTTCCTCGCGGCGGCGCTCCACCGCCGCGGCGCGGGCGGCGTCCACCAGCCCCAGTTCGCGCGCCAGCGGGGTGAGACGCAGGTCGGCGTTGTCGCCGCGGAGCAGCAGGCGGTGCTCGGCGCGGGAGGTGAACATGCGGTACGGCTCGCGGATCTCTTTGGTTACCAGGTCGTCAATCAGCACGCCGATGTAGGCCTGGTCACGCCGGAGGATCACCGCGGGCGCGCCGGCGACGTGGCGCGCGGCGTTGATGCCCGCCATCAAGCCCTGGGCCGCGGCCTCTTCATAGCCGGTTGTGCCGTTGATCTGCCCGGCCAGGAACAGCCCCGGCATGCGCCGCGCCTGCAGATCGGCGCCTATCTCGCCGGTCGCCACCGCGTCGTACTCGATGGCGTAGCCGATACGCATCAGTTCGGCTCGCCGCAGCGCCGGAATGGAGCGGAGCATGGCCCACTGCACATCTTCGGGCAGCGAGGTGTTGCAGCCCTGCACGTACACCTCATAGGTGTGCCAGCCCTCCGGCTCCAGAAACAGCCCGTGGCGCTCCTTGTCGGCGAAGCGCACGATCTTGTCCTCGATGCTGGGGCAGTAGCGCGGCCCTACCCCCTCGATGACGCCCGAAAAGAGCGGCGCCCGGTCGAGGTTGGCGCGGATCAGTTCGTGAAAGGCGGGCGTGGTGTGCACCAGATAGCATGGCAGTTGCGCGCGCCAGCCGGTGAGCGTGGCGTGGGGATAGATCGCCGCGGGGGGGCCGCTGTAGGCGGGCGCCGGCGGATCCTCGATCCCGGGGTAGTAGTGGCCGAAGGAGATCGGCACAGGGCTGCCGTGTTGCACTTCGGCAAGGCCAAAATCAATGCTGCCGGCATGCACCCGCGGCGGCGTGCCCGTCTTCAGGCGCACCAGGGGAAACCCCAGCGCGGCCAGGTCTTCGCCGAGGGCGACCGCCGGAGCCTCGCCGGCGCGCCCGGCGCCCCAGGCCGCCTGCCCGGTGATCGCCCGGCCCCGCAGAAACGTTCCCGTGGTCAACACCAGCGCCCTGGCGCCGTAGATCCAGCCGGTGTGGGTGACCACCGCAAAGGCCGCCTCCGGCGGCAACGCCGCTGCCTCGTGCCGGGGCCGGCCACGGAGCGGAACGATCCGCTCCACCATCGCCTGCCGAAGATCCAGGTTCGGCACCCGCTCCAGAGTCTCCTTCATCACCTGGGCATACAGGCGCTTGTCGCACTGCGCCCGCAGCGATTGCACGGCCGGACCCTTGCTCTCGTTCAGCACCCGCAATTGAATGGCGGTGCGGTCGGTCACGCGCGCAATCAGCCCCCCGAGGGCGTCAATCTCGCGCACCAGGTGGCCCTTGGCCGGCCCGCCAATGCTGGGGTTGCAGGACATGTGGGCCAGTTTGTCGAGGTCAATCGTCAACAGCAGGGTGCGCCGGCCCATGCGCGCCGCGGCGTGGGCCGCCTCGCAACCGGCGTGCCCCGCGCCAACCACAATCACATCGTACAGGGTCTGCATATGCCGTGCTATAATAGCGCCCCAAAGCGACCGTTGTCGCCCTGGCGCGCCGCTTCATCAGCGCCCGGGCGGATGTGACGCTTATGTCGCACCCGCGTAGGAGCACCCGTGTGGCTTCTCTTTTGATTATAGACGATGATGTGAGCCTGCTGGCGCGCCTGTCGGCGCAACTCGAGGCCGCGGGCTTCCAGGTGGCCCGTAGTAGCGATGTGGTTCACGGTGAGCGACTGTTTGCCGAACAGCGTCCCGATCTGGTGATCCTGGACGTGCGCGCCGGCGACGGGCGCGGCTGGGAGTTGCTCGAGCGCCTGGCCTCCGAACGCCCGGTCGTGGTGCTCAGCGGGGCCGCGCTCGAAGAAGACGTGGTTCGCGCCTTCGAGGCCGGCGCCGCCGATTTCATCGCCAGGCCCTACCGCTCAGCCGAACTGCTGGCCCGCATTCGCGCCCGTCTCAGCGAAACGACCGCCGCTGCGCTGGAAACTACCCCTGTGGCGTCCGCGGTCGGCGCCAGCCCGCCTGCCGCGCCGTCGTCGCCGCCGGTGCCCACCCCTGGTCCCATCGCTGCACCAGAAGCCAGATCGCCCCTGCCAGCGCCCTCCGCCCGCCCCGTCGCTACGCCGGAACCCCGGTCGAACAGCAAGCGTCGCCATGCGCGCAACGATCACGACGAGACAGTGTTTATGTCCGAGGCCGAAGAGATGGCCCTGCTGCGCGCGCCGTCCCCTGCCAGGGATCAGCCGCCGGCTTCGGCGATCCTCACCCAGGAAGAGGCGGAGCGCTTCGGCCCGCGGCTGCGCGCCGAGCGCACACGCCGCCACCTGACCCTGGTGCAGCTCGAGAACGAACTGCACATCCGCATGTCCTATTTGCAGGCGATCGAAGACGAGAAGTTCACCCTTCTGCCGCGCGGCCCGGCCGCCCTGGACATGATCCGGCGCTATGCCCAGCACCTGGGGGTCGATCCCACTCCCGTGATCGATGCGTTCGGCAGCAAGTTCGCCCTTGAGGCGACTGAACCCCTCCCCTCTCTGGGAGGCCCGCCCGCGCCACGCAGCCTGCCGCGCTGGATCATCGCGCTGATTGCCGCGCTGCTGGCCCTCGCCGTGGGTATGGGCGCCATCGCCGTGTTCGATCCCGAGTTCTTTAGCCGCGCCCTGATGTTCTTCCAGGAACTCTGGAGCTATCTGCTGCGACTGGTAGGCATCGCGCCGTAGGGGTGGCATCCCTGGTTTCAGTACCAGGACTTCCGCGGTGGAGGGGTGCGGGGAGGCGAGAATCCTCCCCGCATGCCCCTGTTCCCGCCCGCGGTGGCCAGGCGGCCCGGCGCAACCCCCACGGCCCTCCGCCGCGGGCGGGCCACAACCGGTTGGTGGAGGGTCTGCGGCTCTCCACTCCTCCCCGCCGGAGGGCGACTGCGTAACTCCTGTCGGCCGCTAACGTGAACATCGGCTGCTGGAGCAGGGGGGTGGGGAAACCCGATTTCCCCATGCCCCCGCCCCTTAATGCGTCAACGGCACCAGCGACATCTTGATCCCCAGCACGGCTCCCCGGTACCACAGGAACACCCCTAGCCAGGCGATCAATGCCAGCACCGCCAGCGCCACCCGGCGCCCGGCGGGGCGTTCCCACAGCCGACCCAGCACCGCCGCGCTGGCCAGGCAACACAACGGGGCGATAAAGTAGACATAACGCACCTGCATGGTGTTGAGGTAATCCACCGCCACGTAGATGAAAGGCGTGATCAGCCAGCCCAGCACCAGCGCGCGCCCCAGCGGGCGCCTGGCCCGTTGCAGCAGCAGCGGGATGCCCGGTGCCAGCAACAGGAACGGCAGCATGCCCATGCCTCGCCAGACCGCCACCGGCAGCACGTAGTTCAAATAGGCCCGGTGCTCGGCCATGCGCTCGGGCGAGAGCAGGTTCTGGTCACTCGCCACGGTCTGCGCCGAAGCCAGCATCGGCGGCGCCACGGCGCTCAGGTACACCAGCGCGCACAGGCCCAATGCGCCCAGGCCCGCCAGGGTCACGCCGCGCCAGGCGCGCGCCGAGGGGCGCGGGGGCAGCCAGGCCAGGCTCAGGGTGAGCAACCCGGCGGTGGCGGTAAGGATCAACACCCCCACATGGGAGAGCAGCACCAGGCAGAAGCTCACGCACAGCAAGGCCGCGCCGGCCCGGCTCGGGGCGCGTGTGTAGCGCAGCAGCAGCCAGAGCAGCAGCAGCAGGAGCATCTGGCCGCTGATGTTGCCCAGAAAGCCCCACCAGATCGCCGTCAGGAACACCGGGAGGGGCGCTAGCAATCCCGCCGCGATGAGCGCCGCGCGGCGCCCCAGGCGCAACTCGCGGACCACCAGCGCCAGCAATGGCGGCCCGCAGGCGTCGGCGAGCGCCGCGCCGATGTGCAGCGCGAATGGCAGCGTCGGGCGGAGCAGCAGGAGCGGCAACACCAGCGTGTACGGCCCGCTGGGATAGAAGGTTTGCCCGCCGGCGAACTCGTGCGACCCCACGAACAGAAACACTTCGCCCCGCAGCACATTGCCGAGAAAGATCGATTGGATGTCGAGGTCGTTGAACACGAACCCCGGCGCGCTGACTCCGATCAGCCGCAGCGCCAGGCCGCCCAGGGTGATCCACCAGAGACGCCGCGCGAAGCGTGCCTCGGCGGGCGCGACGCGGGGCAGCAGCCAGCGCGCCGCCAGGCTGGCTGCCACCAGGGTTGCGCCTACCATCAGCAGCGGCCAGACTCCCAGGCCCATCCAGGCGCGCGCCGCCACGTTCAGGCCGGCCAGCAGCGCCGTCGCGCCCGATCCAGCCGCCGCCATCCCGGCCCTGCGCGCGCCGTTGGCCCAGAACAACACCACTGCCAGACCCACCAGGGCCGCCTCGGCCAGCATCGGCGCCAGCGCAGGGCGGGCCAGCCCCGGCAGCGGGCGCACCCCCACCCGCCCCAGCGCCACCGCCAGCCGCCGATCGTCACCCGGCGGGCTGACCGTCGGGCTGGCGAAGCGCAGCCGGATCACGCCCCGCTCGACGCTCGATGGCGGAACCAATATGTGGTATTCCCGCACCACCGCGGGCACATCGAAGCGCAGCCGTTCGTTGCCCACGTACATCGCGAAGGCCAGTGGCCGCCCCGAGGGGCGCGGCGCGGCGTTCATATCGGCGGTAACGATCGCCGGAGCGTTCCGGCCTACCGGCAGCAACACCTCGGCATCGCCGCGCGCCCAGCGGTAGGTGCGCGCTGCCGGATCGTTCGGGACGGCGATCTCAGGGTGGTACATCCCGCGCAAGAAGATCCGATCGCCGGAGCCGCCCGCGCCGACATCGAGGCTCAGCGAGCGTGGCGAGGCCAGGGAGAGCCAGAGGGTGGCGCATACAACCAGAACCAGCGCCACCGCGAGCAGCGCCGCGCGCGGGCCTGGAAGCGCCAGCGCGCCGCTGATGACCGGCGCCTCCCGCGCCGGCGCGGGCGAGCGGGTGGAGGCGCTCATGGCCGCAGCAACTCCCGCGCCCGCGCGGCGTCCCGGGCGATCTGCGCCACCAGGGCCGCCGGCCCGTCAAAGCGCTGCTCGCCGCGCAGCCGGTGCAGGAACGTCACCCGAATCGACCGCCCGTAGAGATCGCCGCTCCAGTCCAGCACATGCGCCTCGACCGTCCGGTGCAAGCCGTTGAACGTGGGCCGCAGACCCACGTTGGTCACCGCCGGCAGCGCTTCGCCGTTGACATAGACATGACCGGCGTAGACCCCATCCGCGGGCAGCACGTGCGTCGGGTCAATCCGCAGATTGGCGGTGGGAAAGCCGATCGTCCGGCCCCGCCGGTCGCCCTCCACCACGGTTCCCCGCAGGCCGAAGGGCCGCCCGAGCAGGGCCACCGCTTCGTCCACCGCTCCGCGGCGCAACACCTCGCGCACCCGCGAGGCGCTCACCGGCTCGCCGCCAACCATGACCTTCCGCACCGCGCCCACCGCGAAACCGAGTTGCATCCCGATCGCCATCAATGCAGCAACATCGCCGCTCCGGCCACGCCCCATGGCGAAGTCCTCGCCGACCCACAGTTCACGCACCGGCGTCGCGGCGACGATCTGCCGCATGTACGCCTCGGCGCTGGTGTCTCTGGTTTCAGCGGTGAATGGAGCGACAATCAGCAGATCTGGCCCCAGCCCGGCAATCAACTCGATGCGCTCCTCCAGACTGGTCAGCAGTTGCAGCGGCCGATCGGGCCGGATCACCGCATTCGGGTGCGGCTCCCATGTCAGCACGACGCTCTGCATTCCCAGGCTGCGCGCGCGCTCGACCGCGGTGTTGATCAGTTGCTGGTGCCCCAGGTGCACGCCGTCGTACTTCCCCATCGTCAGGACGGAAGGACAGGCGCTCAGACCCGGCGTGAGGGAGCGAACTACGTCCACAGGTCTTCTCCAGAGTATTGACAGAACCTACGCGGTGGAGGAGTAGATGTTATGGTCTTTGAGAAATTCATCTGGTATATCGGGCTGGCCGTGGGGCTGATGGTCTTTGAAAAATTCATCCGCTATGCCGGGCTGGCCGTCGGGCTAAAGCCCTCGGCTACGGAATGCGAAGCCCGCCTGCGCGGGCTATACCGGATTATTTTTTCAAAGACCATCAGCCCTCGGCCAGGGGATGCGAAGGCCGCCTGCGCGGCCTAGAGCGGATGATGTATGCAAAGACCATCAGCCCTCGGCCAGGGGATGCGAAGGCCGCCTGCGCGGCCTAGAGCGGATGATGTATGCAAAGACCATCAGCCCTCGGCTACGGAATGCGAAGCCCGCCGGCGCGGGCGAGAGCGGATTAGTTATTCAAAGACCATCACATTACTCCTGGGAGCGCGGGCAGCTTGCCCTTGTGTACGCGACGAGGGCGGGAGGCCCTCGCTCCCGAACCCGTGGATGACCCCGGGTGTGAACAGGTGCGTGGAGGGGACATGCCCCGCTTCCCGGCAGACCGCAGGCTCTTCCACCCCCTCCCCGCCGGGAGGCGACCGCGTACCTCCTGGCATTGAAGCGCGATGTAGTGTAACACGAGTGCGAAGCGACGGTCAGGCTGGAACACCCGGCTCTGGAACGCACCCTATTCCGCCTCGCCCGCCAGTTTCTGCAGTTCGTACAGCAGGTTCAGCGCCTGGAGCGGCGTTACCTCGTTGATGTTCAGCCGGCGCAGATACTCCAGCACCGGGCTGGGCGCCACGTCGAAGAGGCTGAGCTGCCCGTCGGCCCGCCGGCGTCCCCCGCGCAGGGGCGCCGCGACCGGTGGGGAGCCTGGCGCGCCGTCGGGCGCCGCCAGCGCCTCCGTGGCCGTCAGGCTCTGCGCCTGGTCAGGCTCGCTCCGCGCCGTCGCCTGGCTCCGGCGTCCCTCCAGTTCGGCCAGCAGGGCGCTGGCGCGGGCCGTCACGGCGCGGGGGATGCCGGCCAGTTCAGCCACGTGGATGCCGTAGGAGCGATCGGCCCCGCCGGGACGCAGTTCGTGCAGGAACACTACCTGCCCGTCATGCTCAACCGCGGCCATGTGGTAGTTGCGCACCCGCGGCAGCGTCCCTTCCAGCGCCGTCAACTCGTGGTAGTGAGTCGCGAACAGGGTGCGGCAGCCTAAATGCGGCTCGTTGTGCAGATACTCGACCACGGCGCGGGCAATCGCCATGCCGTCGTAGGTTGACGTGCCGCGACCGACCTCGTCGAGGATGATCAGGCTGCGCCGGGTGCTCTGCAGCAGCAGCGCGGCGGTCTCGGTCATCTCGACCATAAAGGTCGACTGGCCGGTGGCGATATCGTCCTGCGCGCCGATCCGGGTAAAGATGCGGTCCACCAGGCCCACTTCGGCGTGCTCGGCGGGCACGAAGGAGCCAATCTGCGCCATGAGGGCGATCAGCGCCACCTGGCGCAGCACGGTGCTCTTGCCGGCCATGTTCGGGCCGGTGATGATCAGCAACTGGGCCTCGTCGGTGTCAAGGGCGATGTCATTGGGCACGAACGGCTCGGCCAGCATCTGCTCGACCACGGGGTGGCGTCCGCGCCTGATCCGCAGGCGCGTGCTTTCGTCCAGGTGCGGGCGGGTGTAGCCGCAGCGCGCGGCGCTCTCGGCGAGCGATTGGGCCGCGTCGAGGCGCGCCAGCGCCCGGGCGACGCGGCGCAGCCGCTCCACATGCGCGCTGATCTGGGCGCAGAGCCGCGCGAAGGCTTCCCGTTCCAGTTCGATGAGTTGCAGCCTGGCCCGGTCAATGATCTGTTCGTATTCCTTCAACTCGGCGGTGATGTAACGCTCGGCCCCGACCAGGGTCTGCTTGCGCTCGTAGTCTTTGGGGATGAGCCGTTCGTCGGTGGTGCGCGAGACTTCGATGTAGTACCCGAAGACGCTGTTGTACCCTACCTTGAGCGACTTGATGCCGGTGCGCTCGCGTTCCCTGGCCTCCAGTCGATCGATGAACTCCTGGGCATGGCGGCTGGCCTGCACCAGGGCATCGATCCGCGGCTCGAAGCCCGGGCGGATCACCCGGCGCGGCCGTTCGCCGCCGTCCTCGCCGCTCCGCAGGTAATTGGAGGCCCCGAGCAGGGCCGGCGGTTCGTCGTCCAGGGCCTGTTCGAGCAGATCGAGCACATCGGCGCAAGGGTCGAGAATGGGCGGCGGAGGCGCGCCGGCCCCCGGCGTCATCTCATCATCGGGGATGAGGTCGGCCAGGTCGGCGCCGGCGGCGGCCAGCACCGCCGGCAGGGCGCGCAGCGAGGCCCGCAGTTGCGCGAGGTCGCGCGGCGTGGCCACGGCGAGGCCCTGGGCGATCCGGTTGAGGGCCCGTTCCATGTCGCCGACCGCCCCCAGGGCCTCGCGCACCTCGGCGCGAAGCATGGACCGCTCCACCAGCCGGGCCACCGCGGCCTGCCGCGCCTGCAGAGGGGCCAGGCTGACGAGGGGCTGGGCGATCCAGCGACGCAACAGCCGCGCGCCCATCGGCGTGCGGGTGCGGTCGAGCACATTCACCAGCGCCGTGCGGGCCCCCGGCCGCCCCGGCTCCAGCAACTCCAGATTGCGGCGCGTCTGCGGGTCCAGAAACATGAAGCTGGCCATCGAATAGACCCGCAGCGTGTTCAACTGCGCAGCCTGGTGCCGCTGGGTCTCGTGCACGTACTGCACCAGTGCCCCGGCGGCGCGCGCGGCCAGGGGCCGCTCATCAAGCCCGAAGGCCGCCAGCGTGCCAACGCCGAGTTGTCGCCGCAGCACCTCCCGCGCCTCGGACGCATCCCAGCGCCAGGCCGGCCACGCCGTCACATGCCCGCGGGACCAGCGCGCCGCGTTCTCGGCGTCGAGCCGGCGCGCCACGCGCTCGTGGGGCAGCAACGCCTCACGCTCATCGCGCGTCATGGGCGCCAGGTCGCGCGTCAGCCGCGCCTCGGCCGGGGCCAGCCCTGGCGGGCGCAGCCCTTCCGCGTCGGGCACCAGCACCTCGGCCGCCTGCAAACGCGCCAGTTCCCCCAACAATTGCTGGAGGGCGCGCTCGCCACTGAACTCGGTGGCGGCGAACTCGCCCGTGCTGAGGTCGGCATAGGCCAGGCCGGCGCGCTCCCCCTCGACCAGCGCCGCGGCCAGGTAGTTGTTGGCCGTGGCCGTGAGCATCCCCAGATCCACCACCGTGCCGGGGGTAATGATGCGCACGATCTCGCGGTGCACCATCTTGCGCTCGATCTCGCCGGGCGCCGTGTGCTGAATGCCCGCCGCGAAGACCGAGCGGGGGCGCGTATCGGTGCGCGTCGCCTCGGTCTCGGTGAGTTGCTCGGCGATCGCCACGCGATAGCCCCGGCCCACCAGTTCGCTGACATAGCGCTCGACCGCGTGGTAGGGCATGCCCGCCATCGGGGCGTAGAGCTTCTGGCTGTCGCGGGGTTTGCTCTTGTCTACGGCGTAGTCTTTGCGGGTGAGGGTGACATCGAGCAGTTCGGCCACCAGCTTCGCGTCGTCGTCGAAGGTTTCGTAGAAATCGCCGAAGCGAAAGAGCAAGATGGCGTCGGCGGCCTGCGCCTTGAGCTGGCGATACTGGCGATACCAGGCGTGGATCTCGATCTTGGCCATAATGGCGCGCTCCACGTTCTTTCTCGTCCCAACCGGGGATTATAGCATGACGTTGCAAGCCTGGCCCTTCCAACCCCGCGCCCCAACCGCAGGGTCGTAGAGCCTCTACGCTGTGCGCCGCTGCGGCTTTGCGTCAACGTGCCGTTCACGCTTGTCCCACCGCCACCACACTCCCACGCTTCGCGCCGTTGCGGCTTTGCGTCAACGTGCCGTTCACGCTTGTCCCACTGCCACCACGCTCCCACGCTTCGCGCCGTTGCGGCTTCGCGTCAACCCTGCCCACAGACCCCGCGCAAGGCCACCCTCACGCTCGCGTGTGCGATACCATGGTCATCCGAGCAGGCGCTACACCTCTGTCGGGGGAGGGGTGCGGCGGTTCCATTCCCGGTAGGCGCGCATGATCCGCCGCGTCGCCTCCTCGGGAGGCATCCCTGCCGTCTCCAGGCGCAGGTGCGCCACCTCGGCGTAGAGCGGCTCACGCGCGGCTCGCAGGGCGGCCAGGCGCGCCATGGCATCGCCCGCCAGCAGGGGGCGTTCCTCGTCGTGGGCGCGCAGCCGCTCCACCAGCTCCGCGTCGGGAGCGTCCAGCCAGACCACAAACGCCCGCGCCTGCAACAACGCCCGATTGGCTGCTCGTAGCACCACGCCACCACCCGTCGCCACCACTACCGGTCCCCGCTCCAGGGCCCGGACCAGTGCCTCGGCCTCCAGATCGCGAAAAGCTCCTTCGCCCTGCCCGGCGAAGATCGCCGCCACCGGAAGCCCCGTCCGCGCCACGACCAGCGCGTCGGTATCGGCAACCGGCCATCCCAGATGCGTGGCCAGCATCCGCGCCAGCGTTGACTTCCCCGCGCCGCTCAGGCCCACCAGGGCAAGTGATCGCTCCATGTTTCTCGTTTATCCCCCCTCATGATAACAGGACGCACGCAGTGTACCAAAGCGTCATAGAGACGCCGCAAGCTCGTGAGCGCTAACGTGAAAATAAGCTGCTGGGGCAGGGGCATGGGGAAACCGGGTGTCCCCATGCCCCCACCCGGTGGGAGGGTGTGGGAGGGCGAAGCCATCCCAGGAACAACCGTATGTTCATGGCGGCGTGGTGCGGCGCAGCCACATGGATGGCTAACGTGAACATAGGCTCTCGGCGAGGGGTGTGGGGATACCGGGTGTCCCCACGCCCCCGCCCCGCAGGGGCATGGGGACACCGGGTTTCCCCATCCCCCACCCGCGGGAGGGTCTGGGAGGGCGCAGCCCTCCCAAGAAGTATGTTCATCCCGTCGGTGTGCGGCGCAGCCACATGGATGGCTAACGTGAACAGAGGCTCTCGGCGAGGGGTGTGGGGACACCGGGTGTCCCCACGCCC
>Ga0209101_1002105_pt1 | contig 13603 bp, 9 predicted proteins | sample ConPoolayeCmetaG_FD_185481 | JGI IMG/M metagenome (GOLD analysis project Ga0209101, IMG submission 185481) | Hot spring microbial mat communities from California, USA to study Microbial Dark Matter (Phase II) - Cone Pool mat layer C metaG... ... | reverse complement strand
TTCTACGGCTACGGCCCCAAGCTCGCTGTTTTCGCGTCGGCGCAGGCCGACGCCCGGCGTCGCCGACGCCCAGAAAGGCCGATTTCCAATCGGCGCACGGCACCGGGATAAAAGCGGCATCGGGATAAAAGCGGCATCGGGATGAAAGCGGCATTGGGATGCCGCTTTCTACGGCTACGGCCCCAAGCTCGCTGTTTTCGCGTCGGCGCAGGCCGACGCCCGGCGTCGCCGACGCCCAGAAAGGCCGATTTCCAATCGGCGCACGGCACCGGGATAAAAGCGGCATCGGGATGAAAGCGGCATTGGGATGCCGCTTTCTACGGCTACGGCCCCAAGCTCGCTGTTTTCGCGTCGGCGCAGGCCGACGCCCGGCGTCGCCGACGCCCAGAAAGGCCGATTTCCAATCGGCGCACGGCGGCAACCTACGCAGAATAAACGGACAATCCTGATTGCCAAATCGGGTCAAGGTGTGGTACACTATAACACAAGGCCCGGCATCTCAAACCGGAAAGAAAAGGGGCTAGAATGAACTCGAATTGCCCACCAGTTCGACAAAATTCGCTGCTCGTCAGAACTACTTTTCGTCTCGCAAACTGGTTGCGAACGATCTCCCCCTGGACCTTGATCGGCGGTATGGCCTTGTTCATCCCCTTGTTTGGCTTGTTGATCGTGCAGCTCGGCCTGACCGAAAGTTTGCTCTACCTGGGAGCCATACCGATCATTTTGGCCGCGCTGTATCAAGAACGGCGCATCGCATACCTGGGCAGTGGAGCAATCGTCATCCTGACCGCCCTGTGGACGGCCCGACAGATCTCGCCCGATTTCGGCGAATCGCTCAAAACCATCACCCTGTCAGGGCTGACCCTGTTGGTTTTATCCGAGATGCTCTACACCCTTTCGGTCGCCCGTCGTCAGGCCGAGGCCGCACAGCGCGAAAGCGAAACGCGCTACCGGGCCATTTTCGATGCCAGCCCCAACGCCATGAGCTTCAACGAGCCGGACAGCTTGGGAGGACGATACGTCGAAGTCAATGAAACCTACATCCAGGTCACCGGCTACCGGCGCGACCAACTGATCGGCAAATCGCCGCTGGAAGTGGGCCTTTGGCACAACCGGCCCCAGCACGACGAGTTTGTGACCACACTTGAGCGCGATGGTGTGGTGAACAATTTCGAGGCCGAATTTCGGCTTGGCGACGGTCGCGTGATCACCACCGTGGTTTCGGCACGGATGATCTCACTCGGCGGGCGGCCGTATGTCCTCTCGATTGTGCGCGACATCACGGCACAAAAAAGGGCCGAACATGCTTTGCAGACCAACCAACAGTTTTTACGAGATGTTTTCGATGCCATTCGCGATGGAATCAGCGTACTGGATGCCGACCTGAACATTTTACAGGTCAACCATTGGATGGAAACCCTGTATCAAGAGCACATGCCGTTGATCGGCAAAAAGTGTTACGTCGCTTACCAGCGCCGTGATGCGCGTTGCCCGTGGTGCCCCTCGGTCAAAACACTCGAAACCGGTGACGCGCACACCGAGATCGTACCCTATCCCTCTGCCGACGCGCCTGCCGGCTGGCTTGAACTCTCCACATTTCCGATCAAAGATGCCGACGGGCGGGTAGTCAAGATCATCGAGTATGTCAAAGACATCACCGCGCGTGTCCGGGCCGAACAGGAAAAGGAACGCCTCCAAGAACGGTTGATGCAGGCTCAAAAGATGGAGGCCATCGGGCGTCTGGCCGGCGGCATCGCCCACGATTTCAACAATATGCTCACCGCCATCCAGGGCTACACCGAGTTTTTGCTGCAGGCTTTTGCCGACGACACCTCCGAAAAACGCCTGTCTGAGGCCCAGGTGCGTGCCGATCTGCGCGAAGTGATGGCCGCCGCCAACCGTGCCCAGGGGCTGACTCAGCAATTGCTGGCTTTTAGCCGTAAACAAATCCTCCAACCGCGTGTGATCAGCCTGTCGGAAACAATAACCGACCTGGAGCGCATGTTGCGTCCGCTGCTCGGTGAAGACATCCAGATTTTTAAGCACCTGGCCCCCGATCAAGACTATGTGCGCGCCGATCCGACACAAATCGAACAAATCGTGCTCAATCTGGCCGTCAACGCACGCGATGCGATGCCCAACGGAGGACGATTAACCTTCGAAGTGACCCACCTCACCGTCGACCGGGAATTCGCTTACGCCCATCCCGGTCTGCATAGCGGAGAATATGTCCAATTGTCGATCAGCGACACCGGCATCGGCATAAGCGACGAGGTCAAAGCACACCTTTTTGAGCCATTTTTCACCACCAAAGAACAAGGCAAAGGCACCGGGCTGGGTCTGGCAACCGTATATGCCATCGTCGAGCAATTGAACGGCTACATCAGCGTGTACAGCGAGGAAGGCATCGGGAGCACGTTCAAAATCTACCTGCCACACGCTGCCGGCTCAAGCAAACCGGCGGCGCCGACAATGTCCAATGCCTCTATGCCTGCCGGCAACGAGACCATCCTGGTAGCCGAAGACGAAGAAATGGTCCGCTTGCTGATCAACCGCGTGTTGAGCCGTTGCGGCTATACGGTGTTGGTCGCCGAACGTCCTGCCGACGCATTGGCACTGGCCCGCGCGCATCAAACCCCAATCGACCTTCTGATCACCGACGTCATCATGCCCGAAATGGGCGGCAAAGAACTGGCCACCCAACTGGCCACAATCCACCCGGAAACGTCCGTTTTGTTCATTTCCGGTTACACCGACAACGCAATCGTCCACCAGGGCGTGCTGGATCCCGGCATCCATTTTGTTCAAAAGCCCTTTACCCCCACCGACCTGGCGGCAAAGGTGCGGAAAATATTGGATGATAAAAATCGTTAAAGGAGCATAAAATGTCATACCTGGCGTCAGAAAACCGTTATCAATCTATGCAATACCGTCGTTGCGGACGAAGCGGCCTGCTCTTGCCGGCCATCTCATTGGGATTGTGGCATAACTTTGGCGGCGTAGACACCTTTGAGAACGCCCGGGCGATGGTCTTGCGCGCCTTTGATTTGGGCATTACCCACTTTGACCTGGCCAACAATTACGGCCCGCCGCCCGGCTCGGCCGAAGAAACCTTTGGCCGCATCCTCGCCCAAGACCTCAAGCCCTACCGCGACGAACTGATCATCTCCAGCAAGGCCGGCTATCGGATGTGGCCCGGCCCTTACGGCGAATGGGGTTCGCGCAAGTACCTGATCGCCAGCCTCGATCAAAGCCTCAAACGCATGGGCCTCGAATACGTAGACATCTTTTACAGCCACCGCCCCGACCCCAACACACCGCTCGAAGAGACCATGGGCGCACTGGATCACCTGGTTCGACAAGGAAAAGCCCTGTATGTGGGCATCTCTTCCTATACGCCGGAACAGACACGCCAGGCCGCCCAAATTTTGCGCGCCCTGGGCACCCCATGCCTGATCCATCAGCCGTCCTACAACATGTTCAACCGCTGGATTGAGGAAGAACTGCTTGACGTGCTCGCCGAGGAAGGGATCGGCTGCATCGTCTTTTCGCCGCTGGCACAAGGATTGCTGAGCGATCGCTACCTGGAGGGCATCCCAGAAGACTCGCGCGCGGCTAAAGCGCACGGCTTTCTCAAGCCCCGTCAGATCACCGAAGAACGATTGGCCCAGGTGCGCAAATTGAACGAACTGGCCCAAAAACGAGGTCAAACGCTGGCCCAAATGGCCTTGGCATGGAATCTGCGCCATCCGGGAATGACCTCGGTGCTGGTTGGCGCAAGCAAGGTCAGCCAGATCGAAGACAATGTGGCCGCGCTAAACAACTTCACCTTTTCTGCCGAAGAACTGGCCGCTATCGAAACGATCCTGAGCCATTAGAATCCATCTGAACAATCGTACAGGCGACATCCCTTACGATTTTCGGATCGGCTCGCGCTGATCCAAGGGGAGATTTTCACGGATACGACGGATGGGCACGGATTTTTTACCCGTGCTCATCCGTCCAATTCGCAAGAAGCCAGGCTGAACAGCACGTTCCCGGCCCCTTGTCAATCTGCGTAAACGGCCTGACGCAGCCCCTTGAGGTAACCGATGGCAAAAAGCCGCCCAATGCTCGAATAGCCCGGCTGATCATTGCGGTCACCCTCCATCGTCGGCACATGGTCGGGGCGACACACCCCCTCAAAACCGATCTCGCGGTAAGCCTTCAGGCAGGCCAGCATATCGGTTTGCCCATCGTCGTGAAAGGTCTCGACAAATTTTTCGGCGGTGCCGCGCACATCACGAAAATGAACAAAAAAGATTTTGCCCTGCCGACCAAAATGACGGATGACAGCCGGCAGGTCATCGGTCATCAACGCAAAGTTGCCCTGACAAAGCGCAATGCCGTTCACCGGACTGGGATAAAGGTCGAGCAGTCTTTGATAATTTTCAATGCTGCGCATAATCCGCCCCAACCCGCGGATCGGCGACAACGGCGGGTCGTCGGGGTGCATGGCCAGTTTGACCCCGGCCTTTTCGGCGACCGGCACCACCGCTTTTAAGAAGTAGGCCAGATTTTCCCACAACTGCTCCTCGCTCACCACTCCATACTCGGTCAGCGGCGCATCTTTCATCAGCGCGTGATCATAGCCGGTGGCCAGCGCGCCGCCGCGCGTGGGCACGGTGGTCGAGGTGCGCAGCCAGTTGAACACCGGCATCCACTCGTAACACCACACCGGAATCCCCAGTTTGCCCATATTTTCGAGCAACGTGATCACCGTCTCGATTTCTTCATCGCGGCCGGGCAAACCGAGCTTGGCTTTGTTCAGCGGCGGACGGCTTTCCAACACATCGAGCGTAAAGCCATAGTCGTTGTACATCGTCTTGAGTCGCACCAGCGACATATAGCTCCAGGGCAGGCTTTCCTTGTCCACATCGAGGCCACGGCTGAAATCCATCCCGCCGACGGCATGGGTAATTCCACATTGTTTGACCATCGTCCACAAAGGAGACGGCCGCGGAGGTAACATTTCAGCAATTTCGATCATCACTCAACTCCTTTCCCAAAATGACAGACCGGCAACTCCCCCAACAAGCAACAGAATCAACAACAACGCCCCCGGCAGCTTGAGCAAACACCCCCGGCGCGAGTTGAACGACCACCACTTGCCGCCGGTACTAAAGCTGACTCCTCGCCGGCCGATGTTGATGCCGGTCTTGCCACCAACGCGCACCGACGGTGGCGAAACTTGAATTCCGTCTTGACCCAGATAAACGCGCGGCTTGCGCACCCGAAGCCATTTCTTGCTACGAGCCATCGTTGACCTCCTGAAAAGGCAAAACAGCCCCACACCATCCAGGTCGTCCCTGCCGGAACGGCGAGTCCGGATGTGCATTGGGGGCAGTTGAGGCTTCAGCCGATCCGGATTAAGGGCATCCGAAAAACGCAGCCGACGCATCCCTATGCATCGGCATAAGCGGCATAGGGATGCCGCTTGGTTTTTCGGATAGACCCTAAAACCAGGCCAAAGCCTCAACTCCTCGCGGTCATTTTAGCATATGTGTTGGTCAGAGGCAAAATTGACCGTTTTGTTCACTCCACAGTATAATCAGGGCCATGATGAAAAGCACGAGCTGGCTGTGGAACGGTTTTCGCGCTGCGGTTGTTTTGCTCCTGGCCTGGTGGGGACTCAGCCCCCCACCAGGACTGGTCTTGTTGGGCCCCCCGCAGCATGTGCAAAGCATCAACCCCAAGATCGGCGTGCACACCCGCCTCACCGAAGAAGTCGAGGAATGGAAGATCAAACGCACCCTTGAACTGGTGCGCGAAATGGGCGCCGGCTGGATCGTCGAATACTTTCCATGGGCCTATTACGAGCCGCAAAAAGGGGTCTACACCTGGACGCATGCCGACCTGGTGGTGCGACACGCCCGTCAACAAGGGTTGACCGTGATCGCACGGCTCGGCTACGTGCCAGACTGGGCCAGGCCGGCCGAGACAACGCCTACCTATCTTTTACCGCAGCAATACGATGATTTTGGTGATTTTGTGTATGCCTTTGTTGAACACTATCGCGGACAGATCGAACACCTGATCATTTGGAATGAACCCAACCTGGGCCTGGAATGGGGCTACCGCCCGCCCAACGCAGCCGAGTATGTCGACATGCTGCAGGTGGCTTATACACGGGCCAAAGCGGCCAATCCAGACACAGTCATCTTGGGTGGCGCGCTGGCTCCCACGCTGGGCGGCGCACCGGATGCGGTAAACGACTTGGTCTATCTGCAAGCGATGTACGACGCCGGAGCCGCACCCTACCTGGATGCGCTGGCCGTCCACGCCTACGGCTGGCGCTTTGCGCCCGACGACCCTCCCGCGCCGGAGGTGATCAATTTCAGGCGGGTTGAACTGTTGCGCGAAATCATGGTGCGCAACGGAGATGCTGCCAAGCCGATTCTGATCACCGAAGGGGGCTGGAACGATCATCCCCGCTGGACCAAGGCCGTGCGACCGGCCCAACGGGCCACGTACACGGTACAGGCCTACGATATGGCTATGCGCGAGTGGCCATGGTGCGAAGCAGTCTGCATGTGGGTCTTTCGCTTTCCCCGTCCACAACTCGGCTATCTAGACTATTTCACCTTTGTCACCGTCGGTTTTGACCTCAAACCGCTTTACCTGGCCGTACAGCAATACGCACACGGCGAATGAGCACACTTCGCAACGGCGTTTCCACGCCGGAACGCAAAAACGAGACCTTTTTTGAGAAAAAGCAGTGGAGAACATTATGAAAAAATTTCTCTTTACAACGCTTGTTTCAAACGACCTGGGGTTGCTCATACGGTCTTTGCCTATTGCGCAGGAGCTACGAGATCGAGGGCATCAGGTAGCCTTTTGCAATCCGGCAAAGGCTCCGCGTAAATTGATCTCTGAAGCCGGTTTTGACAATCTCCTCCCCAAATGGCCTTTGCACTCAATTATGTCAGGAGACATAAGCGGACAAACTCTTTACCGTCTCGTTCGATCAAAACATTTCAAGCGAGACCTGGAAATCTTGATTTCCATTACCCGGCAGATGGAACAGCACAGTACAGCGGAAATTTGGAATGCCGATCAATTCATGTACCTGTTGGGGATGTGGAATGAAAACTATGTGCGGGCCGATGTCCATACCTGGATGGAGGTGATAAATGAATATAAGCCTGACGTTGTGGTGGACTTGTGGAATCCAGGAGCATGCATTGCAGCAAGAGCCTGTCACAAGCCACTGATTACCGTCATTCAGGCCGATATGCATCCTGAAAGCCGCGGTTTTATCTGGTGGAAAGAACCGCCTCCCGACCTTCCTACGCCGGTCCCGACCATAAACAAGATCCTGGCCGAGCTTCAATTGAAGCCGATCCGCAAAACAGCCGACCTTCTGGTTGGAGAAATCACCCTGGTTGTTGGAATGCCTGAAACAGATCCCCTACCAGACACGGCCCATGTCACCTACATCGGATCGGTTCTATGGCAAAAACCAGGCCAAAGACCGCCGGATTGGTTTGCCGATCTGAGCACAACCCAACCTGTGATCTGGCTCTATTCGGGGAATCCCCAATATGTTCGAGGCCTCAAAACGGCTTTCGATTCCAAGATCGTCATCTGTGCCTGCATCAAAGCATTAAAAGACGAACCCGTTCAAGTTGTCTTGTCCACCGGATACCATCCGTTGCCCAAGGAAGCCCTTCCTTTACCATCCAATTTCCGGCACGTCCCCTTTGTCCCCGCCTTGATGATGGCGGAAAGAAGCGATTTGATGATTCATCATGGTGGATATGGGTCATATCAGACCGGATTATTTGCCGGAACACCGGGCCTGATCATTCCAACCTATTCAGAACGTGAGAGCAATGCTCGTCGGATCGCTGCCGCAGGCGCAGGAGACTTGGTGTTGCCAACAACAGATATTTCGGGAAAAAAGAAACACTTGAAAGTGGCCGAGATACGCGACAAAGTTAATCGTATTTTATCGGACCCGTCCTTCAAAGAAAATGCCCGGCGAATTAGTGAGAGACTTCGGAGCTATGGTGGTGCATCTTGGGCCGCAAGCCTGATTGAGAGTTATGCATAACACTCCAAGTTTGTCGAGAGCACCCCACATCTGAGCAAACCGAGAGTGGCATGTTTTCACCGCACTCACAATCTGGCAATGGACGAATCCAGATAGTTCATGATATAATGTAGCGAGCCAAGAACGACTCTGTTCACCATCGATTCAGAGCTGATCCGAAATCCGTTTTACCGACGCATTCCCGTGCATCGGTAAGCAGCACAGGAATGCCGCGCGCACGGCTTTTCGGCAAGTTCTAAAGGAACGAACTAATGAATGCACATGAACCCTTATCACTTGCCCAATGCCAACGTCAACTGGCGCTGCTCATCGAACTCGACCGCATCCGCGATGAAATCGCTCAAACCCCGCAAGCGATGCTTGCCGCCATCACCCGCGCCGTCACCACAGCACTACAAGCCGACATCGGTCTGCTTTTTCTTGACCATGAATTACATCCCCATTGCATCACCGACAACACCCACCTTCTTGCAACGCTTGCTCCCCAGGCCCTGGCCCGCCTGGCCCAAACCGCCGCCATGCTCACCACCCCCTCACGACTGGACCCAGACGAAACCTGGCGCGCGGCCGGCATCCGTCATCTCCTGGCCGGCCCGCTGATCATCGGTCAGCAGCGGCTCGGCTCGCTGGTCTGCCTCTCTACCCAACGCCAGTTCGACGACCAGGACCTGGCCCTGCTCAATGTGGCACTCAGCCAGGCCGATTCGGCCGTTGTCCAGGCCCAAAAATGGCAAGAACTGGAACGCCGCAACCGCCAACTTGGCGCCATCTATCGCATCGACCGCATCCGCGACAAGACGACCGAAACCAAATCACTGCTCATTCAGGTCGCCGAAGTGTTAACCGAAACCCTGAACATCGACCTGTGCATGATCGGCCTCGCCGACAAAGAAAGCGGCCAGATCACCGTCAAAGCCGTCAACGACCGCATCGGCGTGTTCACCCGACTCTCCACCCAAGAAGTACAAGACCTGTTCAACGATGCCGCAAAATTATCCGAAGCCAGACCGGTTGAACCGCCGCCTTCTATGCAGGCCAATGGCCTGAATCACCTTCTGGCCCTTCCCCTCACCATTGAACAAGAACCATTGGGAGCATTTCTGCTGGCCAACCGTCAGGCTCCTCTCACCCAAGAACAAACCGAACTGGCCCAAGCCATTGCCGGACAAACCGATTCGGCCATCGTTTACCTGCGCACCTTGGAGGCCATGCAAGAACGCGCCAAACAACTGGAAGCCATCTATCGCATCGACCGCCTGCGTGACCGAACCAACGACGTTCACGAGATTTTATCCGGCATCTCGGACACCATCGTCACTTCATTGGGTGTCGACCTGTGCCTGATGAGCCTGGTCAACGAAGAAACCGGCCGCAGCGAGTTGAAAACGGTGCAAGACCGCTTTCACATCATCGGCGCGATCGAGCGTAACGCCATCGAGCAAGCCATCACCTGGGCCTCCCAATGCAAAGGCATTGAACGGCTAACCCAAAACTCACCCTTTGCCCCCTGGCGACTCAACTTTATGATGGGCGCACCGTTGATCATCGGCAAACAACTGTTGGGTTCACTGGTCCTCGCCCGCACACGTCAGCCTTTCTGCAGCCAGGAGCAAGAACTGCTCAAGGCGATCATCAGCCAGGCCGATTCGGCCATCGTCCAGGCCCGCACAGCCCGTCAACTCCAGATGCGCAATAAAGAGCTGGAAACGCTTTACCGGGTAGACAAAATTCGCGATCAAAGCCGCGACTTGGGCGAAATGCTCAACGCCGTTTTGGGTGAACTTTGCTCAGCCGTCGAAGCCGAAATGGGCTTTATCATGCTGTTCGACCAGGAAGGCCGTCAACTCGAACTTAAAGCCTCCACCGCCGAGGACATCCTGGCCACTTCGGGACACTATCGCCTGATCGAACAGGCCGCCAACCGCGCCCTATACACCGGTCAGCTTTACGTTGCCGAACACCTCGACCACTGGCTGGAATCGATCATGTGTGTGCCGCTGATCTTGCGCGAGCGGATCATCGGCGTTTTCGGCGCCGTCAACCGACTCGGAAGCGGCACCTTTACCGCCGAAGACAAACGGCTCTTGCTGGCCATCACCAGCCAGGTTGACACAGCGATCTTTGAAAGCCTGGAACGCCGCCACCTGCGCGAAACCTTTCAACGTTACGTCGGCCCCAACGTGGTTGAACAAATCCTGTCTATGCCGGAAAAAGACTTTCTCAAAGGCCAACGGGCCCGTCTGAGCCTGCTCTTTTCCGACATGCGCGGCTTTACCAATTGGAGTCAACATCTCGACCCGGCCCTGCTGGTCAAAATCCTCAACGAACATCTTGGCGAAATGACCGAAATCGTGATCGCCAACAGCGGCACATTGGACAAATTTGTCGGTGACGAAGTGGTGGCCATCTTTGGCGCGCCGCTCCCGATGCCCGACCACGCCTACCAGGCAATCAAAACCGCACTCGAAATGCAAGCCGCACAGGCCGGGTTGATCGCCAAATGGGAAAAACAGGGCTACCGCCTGCCGATGATCGGCATCGGCGTCAACAGTGGCGAAGTGATCGTCGGCAACATCGGCTGTGAAAAGCAAATGGACTATACCGCCATCGGCGACACGGTCAACCTGGCTTCAAGGCTGTGCAGTGCAGCGGCCGGCGGCCAGATTTTGATCAGCGAAAACACCTACCAGCTCGTCGCCGAACGCATCCAGGCCGAAAAACTGCCGCCCATCCAGGTCAAAGGCAAAGAAGAACCGATCCAGATCTATCAGGTCACAGGCCTCAAATGACCAAACCGATTTCAACTGCCCCACAAAGCGAATCAGCCGAAATGCGCGAACAAATGTATCGCGAGCGCATCCAGGAAATGGAAAGACGCATTTCTCATCTGGAGCGCATGCTCAAGGTCTCCCAGATGATCAACTCGACACTCGACCAATGGGCCTTGCTCGACATCATCGCCCAACTGGCCAGCGAGCTGACCAACACCGAGAGCGCCTCCATCATGTTGCTCGATGAAGCAAGCGGCGAGATGCGCTTTGCAGCCGCAACAGGACAAAAAAGTGCAAACATCAAACCGCTGATCGTACCGATGGAGGGAAGCATCGCCGGGACAATTGCCCGTGAAAAAAAACCGCTGTTGATCCGCGACGTACAAAACGATCCACGCTGGTTCCAACAAGCCGACAAACAAAGCGGCTTTGTCACCCGCTCGATCATCGGCGTGCCGATGCAGGTGCGCGGCAAGGTGATCGGCGTGGTCGAAGCCCTGAACAAACGTAACAACAGCGAGCTGAGCTGGGAAGACGTAGAAGTGCTGAGTGCGCTGGCCAACCAGGCAGCCATTGCCATCGAAAACGCGCGCATGCTCGACCAGCTCAAAAAAGCCTACGAAGAGCTGAGTCAACTTGACCGGATGAAGAGCGACTTCATCTCGATCGCCGCACACGAACTGCGCACCCCCCTCTCGCTGATCCTGGGATACGCCATGTTCCTCAAAACAGAAATCTCGGAAGAATCGCAAGAACAACTCGACCAGGTCTTGCAAGGCGCGATGCGCCTCCGGGCCCTGATCGACGACATGGTCAACCTGCGTCAGGTCGACACCGGCGAAGCGGTTTTACAAGCCGAACCGCAATGCCTGCAAGAATTGATCGCCGAGGCCGTAACCGAAATGGGTCCGATGGCCGACGCCAAAGGGCAAAAAATTTCGCTTTCTTTGCCACAAGAGGCAATTATTGTCGAGATCGATCGCGCCAAGATGATGCTGGTACTGAACAACCTGCTCTCCAACGCCATCAAATTCACCAACCCGCAAGGGCGCATCGGCATCAAGGCCGGGCACAAGGACAACGACGCATGGTTTACCGTCTGGGATACCGGCATCGGCATCCCGCGCTCAGAACTGAGCCGCATTTTCGACCGTTTTTACCAGGTTGAGCCGAGCATCGCCCGCCACTATGAGGGAATGGGCCTGGGACTCTCAATTGCTCAGGCCATGGTTGAACTCCATCGCGGACACATTCAAGTTCAAAGTCAGCCAGGCAAGGGAAGCGCATTTACCGTCCATATTCCTCTCAAGCAACCTCGATAGCCAAGATCACCTGGAGTGAAACCTTCAAAGCGGAACGTTCCGGCTAAAGCCTCAACTCCAGAACTCAATTGAGGTCTACCAAAGACAACAAATCCTGGGGTGCGGAACCTCCCTGTGCAAACTCCCGGCGACCGCTTCCAAAGTGCCGGTTACGTTCAGAAGTAACTGCCTACCCAAGTCGCCCTTTTTGGGCCTTCGGCCTGCGTCGGCGCAGGCCGACGCCTGGCGCCGCATGCGCCCACAAAGGCCGATTTCTAATCGGCGCAAGGCAGCGAGCAGCCGGGTAGGTAATTACGTTCAGAATAAAAAAACCTGGTCGAGCGTACGCTCGACCAGGTTTTTGTCCGTTCAATCTACATCTGCGCAGAACGCCACCACCGATAATGTTGCGTCCGCAACACTTCTTCAGAAGGCATCGGGAAAAAGATCAAATCATCCTGATGACCCAAATAAAACCCACTCTTGATCGTCCGGTAGGCAAAAGACACCGGGCCAAGTCGGTCAACCATCTTGATCTTGATCGGCTTGGTCTTGAGTTCGATCAAACATTCCCGGTAATGGTCGATATTTGAATAGGGCAGCCCTTGCGCCGAACCGGCCTCAGGATCCTCAGCCAACCCGCCTAAATCCAACTCGACAAAAAAGAGCACCGGAATGGTCACCATCGAGGTCTTGGGATCGCTCAAGAACTTGAAAAAGGCCACCGGATCAAGTGAGCTGACCGCGCGCGGATAAACCGGCGCAATCTCCTGATACAAATGAAGCGATCCGCCCACATCGGGCATTGTCCGCGTGGGCGCAATGCTCAGCGTTCGCCCATCTTGGGTCGTCACATGCAACTTGCGCACCGCGCTCAAGGGCACATGCTCTAACACCCGATAGATTGAAATGTACACCGACCGCTTGGGACTGCCATCCTCATGCGGCACCGTTCTCCGATACCCGGCCTCAATGTCAAAATAGGGATGGCGAAAACCTGGATCCAGTTCAAGAAAAAGGGCTTCACTACGCGATTTCTTCAGATCGCCACAGGCATAGTACACACCAAAGGCCTCGGGATCCAACTGCGAGGCGATCAATGCCTCCGGCATCAACGATAGATACAGAAAAGTCTCCATTGACCCACTCCTTTCTATCCGCTACAAGATGAAAATGGCCCAGGTAGCCTCATTGTAACATAGGAATCAGGCTTCGTCAAGCACGCCACAAGGGCATCTTTCAGCCCTGAAGCAAATTGGCCAATAAAACCAGAGTGGGCGATGGCAATACCGTCACCCACCCTGGCGTTTTTACATCAACTCAGGCACAGGCATTTTACTAAGAGCCTATCCGAATAACCATACGAGCGGCATCCCTATGCCGCTTATACCGACGCATAGGGATGCGTCGGCTGCGTTTTTCGGATAGGCCCTAAC
>Ga0209101_1002104_pt1 | contig 13605 bp, 13 predicted proteins | sample ConPoolayeCmetaG_FD_185481 | JGI IMG/M metagenome (GOLD analysis project Ga0209101, IMG submission 185481) | Hot spring microbial mat communities from California, USA to study Microbial Dark Matter (Phase II) - Cone Pool mat layer C metaG... ... | reverse complement strand
GGGGTGAGGCCAGCCCCCACCCCTCCATCTGACCGCGCACTCCGCCCCCTGTCAGGCCTCAGCCATGAAACAACCAGCCGTCTGATCCCCCCAGTTGAAGTGCACCCTTGATCGAGGGGGCTGATTTGGTGTTGCTCAAGAATGGGACTATACTGGTCGCCCAAGTCCGGTTAAGTGTTTGGCCAAGAACTCTTTCGGCCAAACCGCCGGTTTCACGAAGAGTCTTTCCGCAAAGACCTTCTGTGAACCGCACCGCTTGGCTTTGAGAGGAGGTGACCGCCAAGCTAAGCGTCATTGCCCCATCAACCTCGTCCGCGTTTGCCCATCGCTCGCCAAAGGAGAATAACCGGATGGACCCTCAAGAAGTCGTTCAGATGACATTCGATGACTTTAACAACCGCACCTACCGCCAGAACTCGGCCAGATACATCGCGTCGGATGCCGTCCTCGTGGATGGGCCAACCGGGCAGGAGTCGTATGGCCCGGAGGGCAACATCATGTACGCGGATATGTGGATCACGGCCTTCCCCGACGCCATGATCGAGGTCAAGAGCCACCAGGTCAACGGCAACCGGGTTGTCAGCCGGTTCATCGGCAAGGGAACCTTCACCGGCCAGATGCCCGCGCCGGATGGTTCGATGATTCAGGGCAGCGGCCAGCGGCTTGAGATGGAGTTTACCCAGGATGCGGAGGTGGCGGATGGGATGATCACCCGCGCCACCACCACCTATGACATGGGTGAGTTCATGCGGCAGCTTGGGCTAGCCTAATGGCCTGTCGGCTGGCGGTGGACAACCCCGCCCATCCCGGCTAGGATCAAGATCACCATCACCCAGGGCATGCCTGTAGGGGCGGGCCTCGGCGGGTGCTTCGCATCCCCAGCCGCCCCTACCGCTGCCCTCTAGCGGAGACCGCCCGTGATCGCTGTCCTTGCCGTTGCCCTGCTGGGGTTCCTGTTCAGCGCCGCCGCTCACATTGCGACGTTCTTCCCCCCTTCCCCCATCCTGGAATCGGCCTGGCTGCTGAACATCGCGCTGTGTGGGGTGTGGCTGCCGCTGGCGATCATCGGCACGCGCCGCATCTTCGATATCGTCAACGTCGGCGAGAAATGGACGCTCATCCCCCGCCACGCCCCGGATTGGATGAAGCTGATCGCCGTAACTTTTCTCGCCTATGCGGTCTTCAACTTCTTGTTCACCATGCTGGCGCTAAACCAGGGCGGCTTCCCAGCCCAGGTCGATGGGCGCTACGTGCTGCATACCTACAACTTCGGCGTGATTCTCCGCGAGCTGACCCCCGCCGAGTACACTCAGCACCGGGCCTATCTGGTACGGGCGTCATCGGGGCACTGGATGTTCCTATTTTTGCTGGCGGCGATGGCGTCCTACTCGTGGCTACGCGGGAAGTGGCTGGAGCGCCGGCCCGTCGGTGTGCCCATCCGCCGCACGGCAGAGCAGGCAGAGTGACCCGCCTGCGGGGCGGATGAGTATGAACCTGCCCCCCCGACCGTCGGCGCTTGTTCGGCCCTACGCTTTATGCTAGACTGCAATCGTCATCGCAGAACAGCTCGGCTGCCCATATCGTTCATTCGAGCAGCAAAGGAGTTGTGGATCATGAGCGAACAGGCGCGCTATATGCGGCGGGAGATCGCCCGCCTTCAGGAAGAGAACAAGGCTCTCAAAGAGGAGGTTCTCTCCCTGCGGCGCTACATCACCGCGCTCGATACGCTGATGGCCGCCGTGGATGAGATGGACGCCGACCACGACGCCGAGATCATGGCTCTGCTCAACCGCATCCTCTCCAACGCCATCACGTTGATGGAGGCCGAGGCAGGGTCACTGCTGGTGCTGGATGAGGAGACGGGGGAACTGGTGTTTGTCCTATCGCATGGGGAAGTCCCTCAGCAGCGGCTGGCCGGGGTGCGTATCCCGCCTGGCAAGGGCATCGCGGGTTGGGTTGCTGAGCACCGCCGGCCCACCATCGTCAACAACGCCCGCACCGACGACCGCTTCTTCGCCGGGATTGACCTCCGCTTCCAGTTCCAGACCAACTCGATCCTGGCTGTGCCCATCCTCGGCGACCAGCGCGTGCTGGGCGTTCTCGAGCTGGTTAATAAGGAGGGAGGCGGCCTGTTCCATGAGACCGACCAGATCATCCTGGCGTTGCTGGGGCGCTTCGCCGGGGAGCTGCTGAACAACATCATCCAGCGCGACCAGACCGCCCAGGCGACTCAGGCGGATCAGCTCTCTGAACCGCCTCCGACTGACGTGGATCGGATGTGATCCGCTTTTCCCCCCGGCGAACAGACCGCTGGGGAGAAGAGTCACCAACTGCGCTCAGCGCCACCTGCCCTGGGAGACTGCCATGCAACTTAACGTCGCCTTGCTTGGATTCGGCAATGTAGGCCGCGCCCTGGCTGAACTGTTGCTGGCCAAAACGGACACCCTGCGCCGCGATTTTGACCTGAGCCTCCGGGTGGTCGGAATCAGCACGGGCCGTCACGGCCACGTCATTGACCGCATGGGCATTGACCTCCGCACCGCCCTCGACGCGGCCAGGCACGGCTTCAGCCTGGATGGCCTTCAACCCAACAACCGCGCCATCCCCAGCACCGAGCGCTTCCTCGCCGATTGCCCCGCCGATTTGGTCTTCGAGAGCATCCCCACCAACCCTCACGATGGCTTGCCTGCCCTAGCCTACATCTTCGGCCTGCTGGAGCGCGGGGTGCATGTTGTGACGGCCAACAAGGGACCTGTCGCCTTTGGCTACCGCGAACTGAGCGACCTGGCTGCGCGTAAGGGGGTTGGCTTCTTCTTCGAATCGACCGTCATGGATGGCGCGCCTGTGCTGGGTGTGGGCCGCGAGGGCCTGCCCGCCGCCTCCCTGGAACGCATCACCGGCATCCTCAACAGCACCACCAACTACATCCTGACCCGCATGGAAGCAGAGAACCTCCGCTTCGAGGACGCGCTGGCTGCCGCCCAGCAGATCGGCATCGCCGAAACGGACCCCACCCTCGACGTGGATGGCTGGGACGCCGCGATCAAGACGGCCATCCTCGCCAACGTGTTAATGGGCGCAGACCTACGCCCCGCCGACGTGGATCGGGAGGGCATTCGCGGCATATCGCTTCAGGATGTGCAGGCGGCGTCCGTGGCAGGGCAGCGCATCCGGCTGGTGTGCGAGGCTTCCCGCGCCCCCGGTGGCGGGATCGTCGCCCGCGTCGCGCCGCGCTGGTTGCCCAGGGAGGACCTGCTGGCGACCATCACCGGCACGACCAGCATTGTGAACTTCGAGAGCGATGTGCTGCCGCGCTTGACCATCATCGAACACAACCCCGGCCCGGCCACCACTGCCTACGGGATGCTGGCTGATATGATCAACATCGCGCGGGGCCGCCACGCTAATCTACACCAACCGGTTGCCCCGCCTGCTTCCCCGGACTCCTGATCCCTCATTTTCCTTGCTAACCTTCTTGCCCTTCTGCCGCCTTCCCCTCCAACGGGAGGCTTTGGCGGCTTGGGGGCGGGCTGCTATAATACACGGGTGCAGCCCCTGTAGCTCAACGGACAGAGCAACCGCCTCCTAAGCGGTAGGTTGAAGGTTCAATTCCTTCCTGGGGCATCGTTGCTGGTAGCCGAACGGCAACTAGGGGGCTTCAAGCCCCTTGCCCCCTAACTCCCATGCTGCTCAAAACCACCCGGTGATGGCGGCAGGCCCGCTCCTGGCGGTGGATTTCTCGCGTCAGCGCCGGGCCTATGCCCTGACCAGGATATCGGGGACGGAGATGGTTCTTCCCTCCACGGCGATGTCCAGCGTGGGCCAGCCTGCACCGACAGTGACGAACTCGGCGCCCTGCTCGTCCACCAGCATCAGCTCTTCGGTGTGCACCCCCGCGACGGTCAGGTAGTAGAGGAAGGCCATGTTGGGTTTGACAACCTCCTCCGGATCCTGCATCCGCTGCGCGTAGCCCGCCCAGTACCCCACCGGCCCGCCGTGGAAGTGATTGGTGCGTTCTTCGGGATACCCCACCCGCCCGAACATCTCCATGATCAGGTCGAACAGGGAGGTCAGCGGTGTGCCGAACTCGGTTCGGGCTAGCAGGGTGGCCTGGATCGTAGACATCGCGTCGAAGCGGCGGCGCAGCTCCTCGGAGGGCCTGCCAAAGCAGATGGTGCGCGAGGTGGAGATCAGCAGCCCCCATTTGGCGACGGCGGGGGCCAGCATCACGACCTTCTCGATGGCTTTGTCGCTCGGAACGGGGTGTCGGAAGCGCTTGAGCCGGTCGTCAGAGCCAACGAACATGTAGTGCCCCTCGATGCCGCGCTCGAGGTACAGTTGCCACATCCGCGCCAGCACATGGCGCTCGGTCATGCCTGGCTCCACCCACTGGGCCAGTTGCATCTGAATCTCGCTGCACTGTGCGGCAAGCTGGCGGTAGCGCCCCATTTCCTCCGGGGTGTACGGCTCGTGCAGCCGGATGATCCGCGCGTGGATGTCGGCCACGCCCAGAAAGCTATCGTCGGCAGCGGCCCTGCCTCCGGCCAGCTCCAACGCCATCTGCTCCGGCGTCTTCCCAAATGTGGGCAGCGCGATCCCTTCGTAGTCCAGCCCGCTGAGTGCGCTTTCCATCGTCCAGGGCAGGTCCATGACATAGCCCACTGCGTACTTCTTGGCCGGGGTGATCACCAGGTAGACTGGGCTGGTGTGCGATACCCGGCTGGAGACGGCGTCGCCACCACACGTCAGCCAGGCGAAGTTGCTGCGCCGGGTGATAATGGCCGAGTCGTAACCCCACTCCGCGAGGGCAGTGCGAAGGCGGCTTTCCTTCTCTTGCGCTTCAGCAGGCACCGTCATTGCTTGTTCCCTGTATTCAGCAGGCGATCTCTCATTCCAGAGGTCTGTTTCGGGCTGTATCCGTGCCCTAGGCGGAATGGTCCTGCGGCGCGGGCCGCAGGCGCAGCCCCTCAGACGGCAGCATCGACCACAGGACAAACTCACGCCGCAGGCGCAGCGCATCGACGAACGTGGTGACGCTCAACCCGGCACGGAAAAGGGCCATAGCGCGCAGGGGGTCGCCGTCGATCAGGAGGCTCTCCTCCGGCGAGAGCCGCAGAGCCGCCAGCATCTCGAGCGCGGCAGCGGGCTGGTCGGCGCTGGTGATGTGCGCCGTTATCACGATCCGATCTTCGGGAAAATGCCGGGCTAACCCGCCTGCCGACAGGGCCGCAAGCAGCCAGCGTGGGGGGTAATCAGCTAGGAGATAGCAGCGCCAGGTAGGGCTGATCTCGTCCAGCAGGTTGACCATTCCAGGCGCAGGCTCGATCCGGCTCTCGATGGCCGCGGCAAGCTGCTCGGAGGAGAGCGGCAGGGCGGCTCGCGCGATGACGCGGCGGCAGTATTCTTCGCCGCTGATGGCGCCAGCCCCCAGCTCCCGGCCCAGGTCGATCAAGGCGAAGCACAGCCCCGGATCAGCCCTGACGCCATGTGCCTCCAGCACCGCGCGGGTGCACCGCCACAGAGGCGGCACAACCACGCCATCTAGCCACAAAACCGGTGATTTAGGGGGTGGCAAGGCTTACTCTCCCATGACCTGAACGATCACGGTGCGCTCCCGGCGCGCGGGGTCCATATCCAGCACCAGCAGTTCCTGGAAGGTTCCCAAGCCCAGGTCGCCCTCGATCACCGGGACGTGGACGGAGACGCCCAGCAGAGCGGTGCGGACGTGAGCCGCGCCATTGGCGTCAAAGCCCCGTCGGTGATGCGCGTAATCGCCTGCGGCGGGCAGAATCTTCTCCAGCAGGTCTTCCAGATCGACGAGAATGCCGGTTTCGTGCTCCACGATCATCACGCTGCCGGTCGTGTGTTGATAGAAGACAAAGGCCACGCCCTCCCGGATTCCCGACTCCTTGACGATGTCTCGCACCTGCTCAGTGATGATCGTTGTATAGAAGCTGCCCTCAGACAGCAGGGGAAGGGTGCGCGTCAGTACCATGATCTATCCCTGCAACGCAGTTCGCATGATCCAGGCCATCTCCCGCACGGCGGGGAACGGGTCGAGCGTGTACGTCCAGCCAAGCTCCGCTGTCAGAAAGCCGTCATAGCCGCTGGCGCGGAGCGCGCTGAGGAAGCCAGGAAAATCGAATGTGCCCTCGCCGAGGATCAGATTTTGCTGGCGTTTCCCGTCGTTGTCGTTGACATGCACCTGTAGCAGCCGTTTCCCCGCCTTCTCAACTGCTTCTTGTGGTGTCTCGTCGCTGAGGTGAATGTGGCCCGTATCGAGTGCCACGCCAAGTCCGTCGATCCCCACCGCCTCGATGACGCGCAGCGCATCGGCGGCGGTGTTCACCAGATCGGTGACCTCGCGGTTGGCTGGCTCGACGGCAAGCCGGATGTCGTACTGGGATGCATAGTCACCGATTGCAAACACACTGTCTACCAGCCGCTTCCAGGCGTCCTCATGGGACTGCCCGAAGAGGCTGCGGGTGGGCACGATAAGGACCAGCCCTGCTCCCAGGGCAACCGCGTTGTCGATGCACTCGTACATGTAATGGAGGCTGTCCTGCCGCACCGCCTCACACGGGCTGACGAGGCTGTGCGGATACCGGTAGAAGGCAGGCATCAGAGAGGGCACAGCCAACCCCGCTTCAGAGAGCCGGTCCCGGAGCCGCCTCAGCTCCTCCGGGCTGAAATCCCGCCGGTAGATATGTGGCCGTCCACCCCAGATATCGATCCCGTCGTAGCCCGCCTCGGCGGCGTATCGAATGGTATCCTCCAGGGTGTGATTCACAAACACCGACGTAGCGGTCGATATCTTCATTCGCCGCTTCCCCAGAGCCGGAGTGCTTCCCCCAGCTCGCGATGTTCTTCCGCAGCCGCCTGCACGTCGCGCCCATCCACCACAGCCTGAATAGCCTGCCGGAATGCGCGCGCGCCTGCCGCGGGCCCCTGGGGATGCCCGAAGATCGCGCTGCCTGCCCCAAGCGCCACGTCTCGGCCATATGCCCGCACGACTGCGTGCGCCAGCCCAGGGGTGATCCCGTTGGCGATCACCGGCAGGGTAGGGCGGATCGCGTGCAAGGGAGTCAGCAGTTCCCGAACCAGCAGCAAGACTCGCTCCGGCAGCGCCGGAAACCCCCCCCGCCCGGAGAGCACAATCCCCATATCCATCCCGCACAGCCGGGGGATTTTCCCATTCGCCAGAGGGGCGCTCATGCCCGTGTGCGTGCTGGCAAAAACCGAGGTGGCGCCCGAATTGTGCCCCAGAACAGGCACGCTGACCCGCGAGTCCTCGCACAGCGTTCGCGCCATGTCCAGACCGACCTGCATATAGTTCACCATCAGCGCGTTAGCGCCCAGCTCGATGGCCTCCAGCGCGTTCGGGATCAGGCGATCGGCCGGGTCGGTGATGTTGACGGCGTACAGCGTGTGCTCACCTGTTTCCTCAAAGGCGCGCTTCTCGGCAGCCATGTACAGCCGGACACGCTCCGCGCGGCGGCAATAGGCCGGGTCGAACAGCAGTTCTTCATCCTTGATAATGTCCACCCCACCCCGCGCGGCTTCAAAGAAGATCGAGGCCCCCTCTTGTGGGCTGTATCCCTGGCTGGGCTTGAGGATCGCCAGCACGAGCGGGCGCTCCGGCGCGTTGAGGAGCTGGCGCAAGCCCTCGACGCCGAACTGGGGGCCGTGAAAGCGCCGGGTGTAGCTCTCAGGCAAGTAGAGATCGAGCAGCTTCAGATTGCCGTACGCCAGGATTTCGCCCCCCACGAAGGTGAGGAGCGAGGCCAGACTCTCACCGAGGTCGACCAGCGGGACGGCGATCTGGAAGATGAACCGCCGGTTCGGTACGCCGGATTGAAGCTGTATCTCGTAGGGTGGCGTCTCGTAGATTCCCAGGATGCGCGCGGCGTGCTTCTCCCAGCCGTGTTGCGCCTCGCCTGAGGTCTCCGTCCACGCCCCCGGATAGATCAGGCTGGATACCTGCCTGATCCGGGCGATGATATCTGCCCCGCCATCCAGCTCCAAGAAGTAAGTGGCGACTATCATGCTCTGGAGGTCGATCCCATCCAGCGTGTAGCGCAATTCGGTGCTGAGCAAGTACCCCTCCCCAAGCAAGTGCGACCAGCTCCTGCCCCACTAGGTTCGATTTCCGCTGGCTGGAATCTCCCACACCGCCTCCACGATGCCGTCGCGGATCGCATAGAACTTGTCGTAGAGATTGATAGTATCGTTGGCGTTGCGTACCCACAGCTCCATCTTATCGCCCACCCGGAGGTCCCATGCCGCGCCCTCGAGCCGCACCCGGCCATGCTCCTGCGACATGGAGAAGACGGTCGCACCCGGCGGGGACTTCACCTCAGGCAATCCAAGCGACGTATCCATGCCCTTCCTGCCGAGATCGATCACAGCCAGGTCATGTTTCTCGGCCCAGGAAGGGCGGCTGATCACCGTCGCCAGGACGGTCAGAGCACAGTCGAAATCCCGCACCCCGTGTTCTCTGAAGGCGGTATCGTTGAACAGGTAGGTCCCTGCCTGCACCTCGGTGATGCCCTGGGTCTCGGCGGCGAAGCGGTAGGTGAAGGTTCCCCCGCCGCTCACGATGTCCACGGTGAGGCCCGCCGCCTCGATGTAGTCACGGGTCTGGACAAGAAGCTGGTTGGCGGCCCGCGAGCAGCCCTCTCGATCCGCTTCGGCGATCTTCAGGGTGCAGTGCCCGTCGTATCCCATCAGACCCTTGTAGATCAGGCCCGGCGCCTCGGCGACGGCGCGCGACAACGCCAGGGCCGGCTCAAACGGGGCAACCCCACACCGGTTGTGGCCGATGTTGACCTCCACCAGCACCCTGATCTGGACGCCCTTGGCCTGCGCGGCGCGGGATAGCTCGGCCACATTCTCGTAGCTATCCACCGCCACTATCACCTCGGCGTGCTTTGCCAGGTTGACCAGCCGCTGGATCTTCCTGGGGCCGACGATCTGGTTGGCGATCAGAATATCCCGGATCCCGGCTGCGGCCAGGGTTTCCGCCTCGGATAGTTTGGCGCACGTCACGCCGACGCCACCAGCCTGAAGCTGCATATGAGCTAACACAGGCGTGGCGCGGTGCAGCTTCACGTGAGGGCGCAGATTGGCCGTGACAGTGCGGAAGTAGGCCGCCATTCGGTCGAGGTTGCGCTCCATGACTTCGAGGTCAATGAGCAGGGCAGGGGTGTCGATCTCACTCTTGGGTAGCCCTATCTCGTACTCGTGTCCGCTCATGGATGCTTTCCCTTTTGAAGGTTACTTTGAAGGTTACTTATGGAAGATCGGGGATGCCCAACCAGAACGGGTGGAGCAAGCCCTCAATATTCCGGCACCATTTCCCCGCTCATCACCCGGCGCTGAATCTCCAGGATTGTGTCGCTATCCAGAATCGCTCTGGCAACCGACCGCAAGCTATCGTCTTCAGCGCGGGCAACCAGCGCGGCGGCGGTATCCCCCTCCCCGACGAGGCTCCTGACTCTCTCCGAAAGGGGCCGGTGCAGAATCCGGTCGTCCAGGTGAGCCTGCATGTCGTCGATGGACCAGATGCCCGCATCCACATAGTGGCTCTGCAGCAGGCGGGGAAGTTGCATGTAAGTGACCGGTTGGAGTTCGACATCCCGATCCTTGAACTCCAGCTCAGTGATGCCTTCTACGTCGAAGGAATCTCGGTCGATGGCGACACGTAGCGGGCCTGTTTCTGGCGTATCAGGCCGGTAGAAGACCTCGTGCCTCGCCACGAAGGTCTGGGCCGGGAGCCGCAGGATGATCTGCTCGGTGTCTCTGCATAGCTCCTCCGCGGCGTAGACGGACATGACCGCAATGTGGCAGCGATTTTCCCGCAGCGCTTTGAGCCGGATCCGCGACCCACGAATGAAGATCAGGTAGACATCGATCTCTGCTGCGCTGATCTGCTTTTTGAGAGCCGTTGCCAGGCCTTCCAGCCGGGGATGCGCGATCAGCGGGAACGAGATGACGATAGGCTCCCGCCGCGCGATGGCCCATAGCCCGCCGATAGAGCGGCTGACCACGTAGGAACCCAGGTGGCCCCGCCGGTCGATCTGAACCGTGCCCGTTTCTTCAAGGATGGACAGGGCATTGGAGATCGCGCCGACGCTCCGGTGGTTCAGCCTTGCCATCTGCCGGACAGTCGGCAGGCGCTCCCCCACCTCCACCCGCAGCAGGTACTTGGCAAGGCGGGAGACCAGTTCCTCACTATCCCTATCGGTCATTGGAGACTCCGCCCGGTGTGGTTCACTTCCTCCCTGGTCTCAGACTCCTCAGGGAGACGAGCATATTCTACTCTATGGTCGCATCGGCCATGCAGGCAGCCGTGCAGAACCTCTCCTGCAAAACCCCGGCGGTAGTTCACGCCGCATGAATGTTCATAGCGGGTGAACATAGTCATCATAGCATGAATGGATCGAGCTTGTCAATCTTGACGGGGCTGAGAAACCATGATATGCTGTTCACGAGTTGTGAACGTTCTTGCTTTGTGAACTTTCCCCCTCGCCGCACCGACAGGATGCCGCCTGGGGCGTCCCGGCCCCATTTAGGAACTAGTGGAGGCGATGTAAGTTGCAGGAGTTCCACCCAGATTTTGAGGGTCTGGCCGAATCCTATCCGGCGGCCCCCCGCCTGTCCGCGCACAATATCGTCAAGACCTTTCCTGGCGTCACCGCGGTCGACGATGTGACCTTTGAGGTGCTGCCTGGGGAAATCCATGCGATGGTCGGTGAGAACGGCGCTGGCAAGTCTACGCTGATGCATATTATCGCCGGTGTCTATCGCCCCGATAGCGGTCACATGATGTTGGATGGCAGGCCCTATGCGCCTGAGGATGAGAAAGCGGCTCACCGGGCGGGAATCGCCATGGTCTTCCAGGAAGGGAGCCTGTTCCCCCCACTCAGCATCGCTGAGAACATTTTCGCGGGCCGCCAGCCGGTCACCCGCTTAGGTCTGGTGGATTTTGAGCAGATGAGACGCCACACCCGGGAATTGCTCCGCGATCTCGAGGTCGATCTGGAGCCATCCACCCCGGTGATTGATCTCTCCCCCGGCCAGCGCCAGTTGGTTGATATTGCCAAGGCCCTCTCCCAGCAGGTCCGGCTGTTGATCCTCGACGAGCCGACCTCCTCCCTCACTATCAGCGAAGCTCGCCACCTGTTCAAAATCCTTCGCCAGCTTGCCCAGCGTGACGTGGCAGTGGTCTACGTCACCCATCGACTGGCGGAGGTTTTTGAGGTGGCGGATCGAGTGACCGTGCTCAAGGACGGCAAGGTCACCGGTGTTCGCCGGATCGCAGAGACAACAGCCGACGAACTGATCCATCTGGAAGTGGGCCGCGAGCTGTCGTTTGCGCCCGATCCGACGCGCGTGTCAACAGAGGCCCCGGTGGTGCTCGAAGTGGAAGACCTGGTCGTCCCGCCCGTGACTCATGCTTCGCTAAAGGTGCGGGCCGGCGAGATCGTCTGTCTGGCCGGCCTGGTAGGGGCGGGCCGCACCGAACTATGCCAGGCCATCTTCGGCCTCCGCCAGCGAGTATCGGGTCACATCCGCATCGATGGCGTTGAGCTCACGCCCCGCCACCCCCTTGACGCCATGCGGGCCGGGATCGGGATGGTGCCGGAGGATCGGCGTGAGGGAGGATTATTCCTAGGGATGAGCGTGGCGGCCAACATCGCTGCCGCTAACATGGATCTCGTTTCCAGACGGGGGTTGATCGCGGAGCGCCAAATTGAGCAACTCGCGGCGCAGTCTGTGGAATCCCTGCGCATTGTGACCCCCGATCTGGGACGCGAAGTGCTGTATCTCAGCGGTGGCAACCAGCAGAAGGTGCTGCTGGCCCGCTGGCTCGCCCGGCAACCCAAGCTCCTGATCGTGGATGAACCCACCCGCGGCGTAGACGTGGGAGCCAAAGCAGACGTGTACGACATCCTCCGCAACCTGGCAAAGAAGGGAGTGGCCCTCCTAGTGGTGTCCTCTGATCTGCCTGAAGTCCTGGCCCTGGCGCACCGCATCGTAGTGATGTCCGAGGGCCGCACCGTCGGGGAACTGGATCCGCTCGAAGCAGACGAGGTATCCATCCTGCAGCTCGCCACGCCAGGCGGCGTTGCGTAGTCGCGTCAAGAAATGAGGAATGGCCTGACCATGACTTCAACACTCGAAGATACCCTGGCAAAACCAGAGAAAAAGCGCGCGCGTGAGTGGAGTCCCCAAAAGCTGGCCGCACGCATTGCGCGCGACCGCCCGTTGATGCTCATTGTCCTGATCGCCATCCTTTCGGGGTGGATGACGATCAGCTACCCCGAGTCTTTCCCTCATCCGGCCAACTTTGCAGCCGTCCTCCTCGATGCTGCCCAGAGCGGGATTCTCACCGTGGGGATGATGATCCTCCTCGTGGGCGGGGTCTTTGATCTGTCAATTGGCTCCACTCTGGCGTTTGCCGGGATCGTGGCGGGAACGCTGGTGAAGGAGATTGGCCTTCCCCCCCTAGTCGCGTTCGTGGCAGGAATCCTGTCTGGCACGGCCATCGGGGCGATCAATGGTTTCATCATCACCCGGCTGCGTATCAATGCCCTGATCACCACTCTAGCGATGCAGGGCATCCTGCGCGGGGTGACCCAGTTGATCGCCTCCGCCGGTGTCGCCAACCTCCCTGAGGGCTTCAAGCCCTTCGGACAGACGGTTTTCCTGGGGTTGCAATCACCCTTCTGGGTCATGCTGGTCGTGGTGCTCCTCGCCTGGTTCGGCATGACCCGCACGCGCTTCTTCCGCCAGTTCTACTATATCGGCAGCAACCGCCGGGCAGCCGACCTGTCGGGCATCAAAGGTGACCAGGTGACGTTCGTGGGCTTCGCCATCATGGGCACCCTGGCTGGCCTGGCGGGCACACTGCTCGCTTCCCGATTGAGCAATGCTGTTGTGCTGGCCGGGGTCGGAACGGAGCTGCGAACCATCACCGCAGCCATCCTCGGCGGAGCCAGCCTGTTTGGGGGCGCAGGCACGATCCCGGGCGCCTTCCTGGGGGTTCTTTTCATGGCCCTTGTCCAGAACGGCCTGATCATCGCCCGCGTGCCCGTATTCTGGCAGAGCATTGTGATCGGTGTTGTGCTGCTCGTCGCCATCGGCGTCGACCAGTTGGGCCAGAGGAGCAAGTAAAGGCGGGGCAGTCTCTTCCCGATACTGCCCCGGTGGGAGAACGAAAGAGCGCAGCCATAACCAGGAGGTGATCACATGGGAATCGCTCTTCACAGAATAGGCAAGTTTGCCTTGCTGATTCCACTTGTCGTTGTTCTAGTCACCGCGGGTTGCCAGCCCGCACCGGTGGGGGAGACACCTGGCGCAGAACAGGCCCCCGGTGAGGAGCAAGCCCCCGGTGAGGGGGGCCGTCCGGGTCTGATCGGAGGTCCGGATCGAGCGGATCAGGAATACGTGTGGATCTCCCAGTTCTCGACGCTGCCGCTGTTCGTCGAGCGGGTCTATCCGGGGCTGGAAGCCTTCGCCCGCGACTTCGGCGTCACGGTTCGGGTGGCAGGCCCGACCACGGTCGATCTGGCGGCGTACATTGCCACAGTGGAACAGGAG
>Ga0209101_1002103_pt1 | contig 13605 bp, 14 predicted proteins | sample ConPoolayeCmetaG_FD_185481 | JGI IMG/M metagenome (GOLD analysis project Ga0209101, IMG submission 185481) | Hot spring microbial mat communities from California, USA to study Microbial Dark Matter (Phase II) - Cone Pool mat layer C metaG... ... | reverse complement strand
ACAATCTATTGGAGCCATGGTTGGTTCCAAAACTAGGCATTTATCCAGCTTTCTGCACATTGCGGGTTAGTCAGCAAATCCGGAGGTGGTGTGTGTGCAGTGTGTGGTAAAGGAGGATCTCCGAATCCTGACTTAGTCGCAATGAGCTTAATAGTGCTTGCGATCTGGTTTGAATAAGAGCAAAGTCTGTGCCGTCGTGGCATAGGACTCGTAACCGCCTAGATAGATTCAAAAGTTTCATCCGGCCGGCTGAGTCCGAGTGGAAAAACCTGCCGTACAAAACGACGGTTGTGTTTTAATGCTGAACAGATCTGGAAGAACTTGCCGCTCGGCCTTTAAATGTTTTGACCACTTCAGGCTGGGTGTGACCTTTGAGTTATGATTAAGTTGTTTTTCCTTTCAGCTGGGGTAAAATAGTTCGAAATTTGGCGGACTGCTTCCTATTTGGCTCGTTCCTCAGACGTTGGTAGCTTATTATGGAAAGCGAAACGTTGCGTTCTCGACTTCTTAAGCTGTTGCAAAAAAGCCGACAGGCATATCGTCTTTACACTTCCATGGGACGCATGCCGCGGGGAGTGGAAGGCGCAGAGCATACTGAGATGCAAGCTGCCGAGTGGCGTAGCATCAACGCTGAGTTGATTAAGGGTCTTTCGGAGGTATTGGCAAAAGCTACCCCCAGAGAACTAGTGGCCGGAATTTTGTCCTTGAGGGAAAGCTTCCAAATTAGTTTTCGCAATGCTGAAGCCGAGCTTAATACTAAACAGCGTGAGTTAATAGCAGCGGCGGAAAAAGGAGACTTTGTTAAAGCGGCAGTCGTCGGCCGGGTGCTGATCTCCAGCAAGGCGCGTGTGCAAGCATTGCAGGCCGCCCATCATGAGTTGGAGAATTTATGTGCGCAGTGCCACGCGCCGCGGCCCCCTATTTTGCTGGCAAGTCAGCAACTAGTTGAAGATCGTCCCGCACAACAGTTGGCGCGGGTGATTCCGTTGAGAAAGCGCTGAGCTTTTTAAAAGAAAACTTAAATTAATATTGCTTTTTTGTTTTAAATTGCTTAAAGCAAAGACGTTGTTGCCTGTGCTTGAATGAGTGGGCGGCCAGGGAAGGAATATAGGCCCGCTTTAAGTTTCATTCATGAATGATGGCTGATACCGTACTTGATTTCCAAGCATATTGCGGCCGGCTGCGCGGGAAAAAAGATTATCGTTCTGAAACAAATGAAAGGCCGACGCTTTCAACGGTCAATCTTTCCAAGCGAAACCGCTCTTTGGCGTGTTTTTATGTCCGTCAAGCCGCTTTATTATTGGGGCGGCTTGGAGCGGAAGAAAAGCACATCTCTTGGCTGCTGGAGGAATGTTTAGACCTTTTGGAGACCCAAGAATGTAACGTTGGGTCGGAGCAGCTCAGCCAATCTGAGTCAGTACACGTACCGGCGCTCCGGTAAAAGCCGAAATAACCGGCACCGGCCCAGGGCCGAAAGTTCGATCAATTAAAGTGGCCCAACACAGTATACGGATGCCCCGTAAAGTGGCCTTGGTGTGCGCCTCGAGGCTGGAGCGCGCCGTAGTTATGACGTCGGTTACCAGGATTGCATTTTTGCCTCGGTATTTTTCGGCATGACCATTGGAAAGTTTGCTCTCTACGTACTGTTCAAGTGGGATCTCCCCCAATCCAGGGTTAGTCTCAGAATACATAGTGCACAGCCGTTCGGCAAAAAAAGTGTAGCCGCCTGGAAGCTTTAGGAATACATGCGGTACTTGAGGAGCCAAAACGTCTCTTAAGCGGTAAGCCACATATTCAGCACAAGCGTTTAGATCATCTTCCCCCAGGTCTTCAACTCGATAATATACGTTGCTTTCGCAACGGCCCCCAATTGGAACCGGTGTCTCGTACGTCTCAGTAATCCGCTCAAAAATTTCGCTGATATCGTCGATGGAAACCATGGCTATCGCTTAGTAAGGCCGTGCTTCTTTTCGAGAATTGATTCTTAACACAATTTGGCTTTCATAGGAAATCGGAAGCTTGGTTCATAAGCAATATCCATGGCCGCCTCCGCCGCAATGTTGTTTTTTCATGCAACATTGCCGCTACCGCACGGCGCTTATAGCCCTCGACAAGGCAGCGCCATGGTTAGCTGGGTCAGCGTAGAAGCGGTCGATGGCTTCTACCAAAGGGCCGGGCTTGAGTTCAGGGCGGCTGTAGAGCGCCTTGATTCTCTCAAGCCCCTCGACAGCTTCTCGCGGGTTATCCTTAATATATGATATTGCTATTTCAATAACCTTTGCGGCGTCTTTCCAGCCCCAGATATAGCCTGCGATAAACTGCTGCTTTTCAGTGCGGCTCATGAGTTTCCAGACTGGAAGGAAGCTGGTGGGTCGGGAATCCTGCCCTGTGTCCTCTCGTACATCCGGCTGGGACTCTATGAGGACAAAAGTAGACTGGCCCGGCTTCACGTTTTGAGCGCCATCAAGAGTTTTAGGCCGGGATTGAGCGGCGAAAAAACCAGCTTGGCCGCAGCCTGTTAGCGATAAACAAAGCGCCACACAAAGTATTAGTCTCTGAGCCTGGTAGTGTCTTGAATTCATTGGCATGTGTGTCAAAAGCCTGTATGATACGAGTTTCTTTAGCGCTAACTGAATTGAATCTCCGGGGACCTTAACATATTTTGACCGCAGTCAAAAAGCGTCGTTTTGTTATTTATATGCAGCCAATCATTAGAAGAAAAACGCGGGTTGTACAGGCTGGGCAGGTTTTGATAGGTGGCTCAAACCCAATAGTGATCCAATCGATGTGTGCCACCCGTACCGGGGATGTTGCAGCGACCCTTAAGCAAATAGCCTCGTTGGCGGAACATGGAGCCGGTCTGGTGCGTATCGCCGTCGACAGCCGCAGAGATCTGGAAGCTCTTAAGGCTATTCGGCAAAAGACGAACGTTCCCTTGGCAGTGGATTTACAAGAGAATTATCAACTGGCGGCTCAAGTGGCGCCCTATGTGCAAAAAATTCGTTATAATCCCGGTCATCTTTTTCATCACGATCGAGAAAAGACGGCTTTTCAAAAAGTGCACTTGATTGTCGAAGCGGCCCGGCGGCATGCTTGTGCCGTCCGGATAGGAATTAACTGCGGCTCGCTGGCGGGGCAAAGCAGTGATGAACGCGGAAATACTGTGGAAAATGCTTTGGCCCTCGCGCGGCAGCACGTCCAGATCATGGAAGATTCAGCTTTTAAGAACTATGTAGTTTCCTTAAAGAGCGCACGCCCCGAAGAGGTCGTCGAAGCTAACCGCCGTTTTGCCTCGGAATTTGAGCAAATACCGCTTCATTTAGGAGTTACTGAGGCTGGAATGCTGCCGGAGGGGGAGGCCAAGAGCCGTGCGGCTTTGGAAAATTTATTGGCCGAGGGGATCGGCGATACCATTCGTGTGTCTTTGACTTTACCGGCTGAGAGAAAATTTGAGGAAGTATTGATAGCGCGGCGTATCGTTGAGGATGTGTATGCCGGGCGTCTTGGGCAGGGACCTGCATGGCATGGTTCGGGGCTTAATATCATTTCTTGTCCGAGTTGCGCGCGGGTGGAAAATGAAAAATTTGTCGAATTAGCCGGGCGTGTGAGAGAAGTGTGCCGTTTTGCTGAGCATGAAAATGTTACTATTGCTGTCATGGGTTGCCGGGTGAATGGTCCTGGTGAAAGCGATCAAGCCGACCTAGGACTTTGGTGCGCCGTTAATCATGTTAACCTTAAGCGCGGCACAAAATTAATCGGGGCTTTTTCCTATGAGGATGTTTTAGAAAGACTTAAAGCCGAACTTGTTGATTTGATTGCTTCCCGTAAGCGGGGTTAAATGACCATGCCTGGCTATAAGAGCGACAAAATGTTTCCCTGGGCGGCTTCTGCTTCATCGGCCGCACAGGAACGTATTGTCAGCGCGGAAATATTGTCAGAACAAGAACGTAGCGCTGTTGAGCGTGGTTTAAGGAGTATTGCCGCTACCGGTCAGCCGATTGGAGTTTTGGTGGGAGTAATGCGCGGTCGGCAAGGCTGGGACCTGCGGCCGTTGTTATTAGAAAACGTTTCCGGAAGCGGTACTGTGATGCTGATCCGCTGGAGTGATCCAGCGCTGGCGCTAGAGCGTTACAAATATGAAAGTTTGAGACAGGTGATTAGCTTGATTTTCGGGCTAAAAAACCGGGCGGCGATTTCGGCTTTTGGTGAAACGGAAGGGCAGCTTTGGATAAAGCGCAAGTTTTATCAGCAAACAGCAGCGGACATGTACCGTATGGAGAGCCAATCCGGCACTTTGGTTGCTCCGGTGCAAATGGCACAACGGGTGCTGAATGCTCTAAAGGTTTGGCACGGTCACAAGATCTTTCATGGGCATCTATGTTTGGAAAACATTGCACTGGAAGGTCAGCAGCCTGTTTTTTTGGACCCGGGGTTTTATGCCCATGTCATGCCGACGAATGAAAATACTGAAAAATCAGCGCCGGAGATAACCGGCGGAGAGATGATTACGGCCGCCAGTGATATTTTCGGCTTAGGCCTGGTTCTCCGCGAGTTGTTGGCCCAAAAGCTCTCAGCTGACCACTCAGTTATGATTGAAAGGATGCTCTCGCCTGACAGCCGCAAACGGCCTGGCTTAGAGGAAGTTGAAAAGTGCTTTTTTCCGCCTCCCTCTACTAGTAAACCCAGCGTCGAACAAGGGTTGAATGTTAGTAGCCGGGTAATTAAAACCGGCAGAGTCCTAGGGCCGAACCAGTCTGTTACAGCCTTTGATCCGGCACGGGCGTCGCCGGTTAAAGGTTCAGGTGAGATTATTCGGCCTTCGACAAATAACAAGCCGCTGGAATTTCCGGCCATATCGCCTCCTGTTACAAAACAGCTTTCAAGGGGTTATAGACCCTGGTTGTTTTTTCTTTTGCTGGTGGTTGCTACTTTGGGGGTTTTGCAGCGTTATGGTGCTTTGAATATTTATCCTTCGCTGGCGGAACGTGAACGGCGTTACCGTGAGTTATGGCAGAGTGATGAGATTGTTAACATGGTGGATGTGGCCAAAGCAGCCCTTAGGGATGCCGACGAGGCAGCGCGGTCGGTAATAGTTAATGATGCCCTGCAAGGCCGCAACCGGCGCGAGGTCCGCAGCGCTTTGTTGCGTGCGGCTTTCGACCCGAAATGGGTTAATCAACTTTCGCCTGCCGATCGCAAGGTGGCTTTGACATTGGCCTTGGCAAGGCTGGTGCCGCCTGAGACCGGGCGCTTAATACCGCTCGCCGAGGCTGGTCCGGTTTTAATCTTGGCAGTGGTAGGAGATTTGAGCCTCAAGATGAGTGAGGGGCAGTTTAGCGATATTCCGGTTAGTAAGCTGACTAAACTACCGATGCCCTTCGGCTGGGCTTTCAGTGAGCTGGGGAAACACGGTATTACCAACTTAGGGGCTCCGCCGGCTCAGGCCTTGTGCCATATCTTGATTGGTAACCTGTCCGAAGAGGTGCTGGAGACTTATATTGGGCGTGAGAGTCCTGAGACGGTGGTCTTAGGACGCTTGTTGATAGTTTTGCCTTTTATCGAGTTGTATCCCGATATCCAAGAATTCGTTGTGCCGGTCTTATCGCGGCGGGGAGACGTTTTTTCACGCCGTTGGGAATGGTTTGAGACCGAAAAGGTGGCGGAATGGGACAAAGTGTCGAAACGCGATAAATTAACTTTAATTGCGGGTTACCTTCCGTCAAGTGCTTTGAGCTTTGAGCAACTGGCGGATTTATTGAAATTTCCTGGGGCGGCGGTGCGAAGAGAGGCGGCAAAAGGGCTTGCTGACAGGTTGTCGGCCAAGAAAACAGGGGGCATGCTGTCTTTTTTGGCCGGTGAAAAGAATGGCTTAAATAGATATCAGGTAGTTGCGCTGCTCTCAGCCTTCAGACTGGAAGGTGAAGCCGCTTATTCGTTTATCGCCCGCTGGTTTGATACCAAACCGGACCCGCAATCAGTGATGGCCATACTGCTGGAACGGCGCGAAGTAGGAAAGCTTGACGCCTTTAACGTGGAGGCCTCGCGTTACCTGGCGGTTCAGTCTTGGAGTCTTGCCTTGCCGGAAATGGAGCTTCTGACCGGGCATCAGGAAGCTTTGGCGCGGGCTTTAGCTTATGCCAAGCTCAATCCAAGGCAACCGGCGGAACTGAAGATCCTACAAGCTGCGCTGCTTAAGGAACCAAGTGAAAAAATGCGCAGGCAGATTCAAAAAAAGATTGAGGAAGCTCAAGCCGAAAATCGTGATTAGTTCTTACCCTGACGTCTTAAAATGCCTTGAGGGCTTCGACTTTTGCCACCCACTCGCTCGGCTTGGCGTTTTTGCACAACCAGCCATCGGCCTGGCACTTGGCGGCCAGTTTCACTAATTCCTGCTCTCCTATGCTTGAGAACAGGATGATCTTGAGTTTGGGCATAGCTTGTTTGAGCAAGCGGCAAACCTTGTCACCTTGTAAGCCGGGTAGACGTACATCGCACAACATGACTGGAACCTGCTCTAGGAATATTATGTCATGAATGACGGCAAAGGTGGTGGCAGTGAATACTCGGTAACCTTGGTGTTCGAAAACATTGCGTAGAATGCGAAGAATCATTTGGTTGTCATCCAGGCAGAGTATCTTTTTCGCGGGGATCTGTTTAACTTTAGAGTGTGTATTTGTGTCTTTTGCGGTCGAGCAGGGGAAGTCTACGGAAGTTTGTTTTTGTTTGTCAGGGGTGGCCGGGCGGGACTGCAGCTGCTCAAGGGCCCTCCGGCAGGCGGCGCCGAAATCGGAAGCTTGTTGAAAACGGCGGCCGCGATCTTTTTCCAAAGATTTGCAGATGATTTGCCTGATGTAATCTGGGATCCGCAAGTCAGCCGCCAATGGTGGAGGCGGCTGGGTGAGGTGCTTAAGCAAGGTTTGTACCGCGTTATCACTGCTGAAGGGGACGTCGCCGCTTATGAGTTCGTACATTATTATTCCCGCGCTGTATAAGTCGCTACGCTGATCTATGTTGTTTTCTCCCAGGCACTGCTCGGGCGACATGTAAGCCGGGCTGCCTAAAAACGGAGCTCTGTTTTTTGTCCCGGGTGTTGAGCCACGCGACAGCAGGTCTTGCAGTTGAGCGCTCGCCAAATCCAGAATCTTTATTGACAAGGTGCCGCTTGGACTGGCAAGTGCTAGAATATTGGCAGGCTTCAGATGCCGGTGAACAATCCCGCCTTGATGCACGGCGCTTAAGACGTCCAGGATCTGAATCATTATGTCCAGAGCTTGGCCCACTTGAAATCTTCCGTATTTTGCAATTAGCTCCTCCAGAGTCACGCCTTCCCAAAAATCAGAGGCCAGATAATAAAGGCCGTCCGCTGTCCGACCGAAGTCTCTGAGTTGCACCAAACCAGGGTGCTGAAAGCGCTGGATTGTTTGCGCTGCCTGCCTGAAATCTTCGGCGCAAGTGTCAACAGCACGTGTTATTTCTTTAAGAAGCTTCAAGGCATAACGTGTCCCTGATTCGGCGTGCTCAGCTAGGAATACTTTACTATAGTCGCTTTCCCCAAGTGAACGGATGACCCGGTATTTCCCCGCGATGCGCTCGTCAGCCACGTTTTTGAATTTACCCTTTGATTACCGCCACCGGAGTTAACTTTGCCACAATTTCAGCAACGCCGCTCTGAGCGACCACTTCCACCACAGCGTCGACATCTTTATATGCCTCGGGGGCCTCTTCTAGCAACCCTTTAGCTGAGCCGGCGTGCACCACAATTCCCCGGTCGGCAAGCCTTTTTAACAGAGTTTGGTAGTCTAGAGTTTTCTTGGCTCGCATGCGAGACATGGCCCGGCCTGCTCCATGACAACAGGAACCAAATGTGCTCTCCATCGCTTGGGACGTACCGGCCAGGACATATGAATTAGTGCCCATTGAGCCGGGGATAATAACTGGTTGCCCTGTCTCCTGGAAACGCCCCTTCAGTTCCGGGCAGCCGGGCGCGAACGCACGTGTAGCACCCTTACGGTGCACCAGGCATTCGACACCGCCGTACTTTTCGAGCTTGGCGATGTTATGCGAAACGTCATACAGCAGCCTTAGTTCTTGCGCCTGCGATGTCTTTAACACTCGTTGCCATGATTCCCTTATTTGGCTGGTAACCAGCTGACGGTTGGTCCAAGCAAAGTTGGCTGCTGCGGCCATAGCCCGCAAATAACGCTCTCCTTCCTCGGAATGAAAAGGCACGCAGGCTAATTCGCGGTCGGGAAGGGTGATGCCGTAAGAGCCCATGACTTTGTTCATGAGGCGTACATAATCGGTACAAACCTGGTGCCCTAAGCCACGTGAGCCGGTGTGGATCATGATGCACACCTGACCAAGCGAGAGTCCAAATTTTGCTGCGCGGTCTGGGCTTAAGATGGCGCTGATCTTTTGAATTTCAACAAAGTGATTGCCAGCGCCGATAGTGCCTAGTTGATCCGAACCGCGCTGCTTGGCTTCGCTTGATACGCATTCGGCGTCGGCTTGACGGTAACAGCCGTCCTCTTCGGTGGCCTCAAGATCGGCGTCGGAGGCCAAGCCATGCCTTAAAGCCCAACGCATTCCCTCGTTCAGCACCTGGTCCAATTCTTTGGTTGAAAGCTCATGCTGCCCGCCTTTACCGACTCCGGAGGGCACATCGCGGCCCATTTGTTGAGTGAGATCTTTGAGATGGTTTTTTAACTCGTCGTAGTAAAAAGGACTGCAAAGCAGCCGTACGCCGCAATTAATGTCGTAGCCAATGCCGCCAGGTGAAATTACTCCGTCCTTGGTGCGCACCGCCGCCACGCCGCCGACCGGGAAGCCATAGCCCTGATGAATGTCCGGCATGGCCAAAGCATACTCATGCACGCCCGGCAGGGTTGCTACGTTGATAAGCTGTTCAACCGATCTATCATTGAGAATCGACTCCAGCATGGCGGCATTGATGTGGATTCGTGCTGGAACGCGCATGTCGCTCCGCTTAGTCTTAGGGATTTCCCAAACATATGGGGTAATTTGGATGAAATCACTCAGTACAGCCATCTTTACCTGCTCTTAAATATCAAAGGTTATAGTTGCCTCCCAAAAGCCGTTTTTATTTTGCACCTTAAGGCCGTGGTAAGTGACGGCCTTAATTTCTCTAATTGCCTCGGCCGGCGAAGACGCTGTCACGGCCCAGGCATGGCGCTCATCAATCTCCCTGAAATCGTATTTGAGATAGGCGCGGTAGTTGGTGGCGCTTAGAAAGAGAATCTTAGATAGCCACTCTACAAGGAGCGATTCCAAATCATCCGCTGTTAAGGCGATTTCTTCTTCCTGGTCTGGCCTAAGTTTGGCACTTTGCTCAGCGAATAGATATTCCGTCATTCCAAAGGCGGCGGCTGAGAACAAGTCAGAAAGTGCCTTGCCTCTGGCATAGAGGCGGATATCAGCGGTATGTTCCAGGAACTGATAATCGTATGCTGCCATGCCGGCCTATGTACGCATTCCTTTCTGGGAGCACGCTCATTTTTTGCAGCTTATATGCTATCATGCTGTGCAAGCAGGCTGCAAATCAAAGGGGCCTATTATTCTTTAGTTTTGCCGGCGGGCAGCTTTAAAGGAATTAACTTCACGGCCCAGGTCCAGACCGGGTCAGGAAAAGTTTGGTTGGAGGTAGTCTTTAAAACCATTATTTTTTCCCGTTCGACCACCACGCGGCATTTAACCCCGCATTTGCGTATTGCTTCTTCACATGCTTCAGCTACCCCGCGCACGGCGTGGAGCACCGATCTTAGAGGGGGTGCGGAGCCGAACTGTTGTATAATGTCCGGAGTGACAAACTGCAAAGGTTTCCGCTCTTGAGCGCGCGGTTCGACTATCCTCATCACGGTCACAAAGGCCGCGCCTGGGTGTTCCCGTGCTCTTTCTTGCAGGCGATTAATTTGGGCCGCTAATACGGCGGCGTTTCTTAAGTAGGTCGAGCGGGCACAGTCAAGTATTGAATCCCTTAAGGCATCTCCCCTGCCTGTCTTAGGAAGCCGCTCGAGTGCAATTTCACCCTTAAGCTCCTTGAGGGGAATGCGGGCCGAACCCGGCCTGTCTTGTTTTACTTCAGGGCAGGTTAATGCATTTAGCTCCCCGTGTGAATTAACAGTCGGTGCGAACGGCGGCGGGCCGCGAAAAGCAATTATAGACGGGCCGCGTGAGAACTGAGACATAATAATCATCCTTCAGGTCAACTCTGACAGATGAGAGGGTTATGGATGCTTTGACGGCAAAACTGCTTCAATGCGCATCAAGACCTTTTAAGGCCCTGATATAATGTAAGAACTTGATTGACGGTTTTGGCAATACAAAAATCGCTTCTTATGCGCTCCTGCGCCTGGCGGCCGAGGCGCCTGCGCAGTTCTTCGTCGCCAAGGAGCGTCTGAAGCGCGTTTGCCAGCGCCAGGCGGTCTTCCTTTGGCACGCTTAAGCCGTCTATCCCATTACGTACGAGCTCTGGGAGACCCCCTACCTCGGTGACCACCACTGGAACGGCTTGGGCCATGGCTTCAATAACGGCCTTAGGCAGCCCTTCGCGGTCCCGGGAGGGCATTACAAATATATGGCAGGCGCCCATCAAGGTTGCAGCGTCGGAGCGGAATCCAGGAAGGTGAACTTGTATGTGCGGAGGCATTTGGGCGGCCAGTCTCAAAATCTTTGCATCGCGCACCTCTCCTACAAGCAGTAAATGCACTGGCCGGTTCGGTGGGAGAAGAGAAGCCGCTTCCAGCAGCAAATCCACGCCTTTTACTGGGCGCATGTTGGCCGCGCAACCGATAACCAAGGCCTCTCGCTCTATGCCGAATTCTTGCAGCGCAGGGCGTCTTTTAGTTTGATACCAGATTGGATCATGTCCTTTGGGGATGGTCGTTAAGCGCGCTTGAGCCACGCCGCGGGAGAGTAAATATTGCCGGACTGCTTCAGAAACGCAGATAATTTTGTCTAGACCTGGATGGAGGTAAGTAAGCCAAGAAGAAGGATCCCAGCGGCTGATATGCCCGCATGTGCCGCGATAGGCAACCCGTTTAATGTTAAGTCCGTAAGATGCCAGCAGGGCGTTGGACAGAGTTCTTCCGGTAAAAGCGTGAATAATGTCGAATGGCTTGAAACGCAATCTGCCGCGAACGGCTTGTATGGCTCTCAAATCAAGTTTGCTTGAGCATACTAGGGGGCTGAGAGCCAAGCCAGCTTGCTCCATGAGCGGCCGGTATGGCGAGGAAGGTTCTGCCATTATTTCAAGTTCGAGGCCCTCTCTCTTTAAGCCCTCAAATAAACCGATTTCCGAACGATCGCTTTGGCCGGTGAGAATGAGTACCCGCATTGGACTGGCTAGCTTAACCTGCTTGCAAAAGGGAGTAAAGTTGAGGTTTTGTTTAAGTTCCGGGTGGCGGAGAGCCGAAGATGGCCTCTAATAGCCTAAGCCTGGACTTTTTGCATCTAATGGAGGCAATCCGGCTCTGGAACAAGGACCAAAACAGGGGCTGGGGAAGTCTCGCGCGCTTTTCCACTGCGCCTAGCGCAGCCTTTTTTAAACGCTTGACTGCTGCTGCCACTGCGGAGCACTGTGCTTGGCGAGCCGTTTTAAGCTGGTTGTTGTAGTTTATCAATGCTTGGTTCATGGGCTGCGTATCTGGCGAATCACTCTTTAGTGGTGATAATATTTAATAAAGCAGGAGCTGATTTTTAATATAGCATAGTGAGGCATTGATGAACAAAGCTTTTTTGCCGGGGGGAGAGAAGGAGGAGAAGGGGGAGATTGCTCCAGCGGCTGGCCCTGAAGGCAAGAATTACATTACGCCGGCCGGCGCTAAGCGCCTGCAAGAAGAGTTCCGCCATCTTAAATTTAAGGAGCGGCCGGAGGTGGTGCGGATTGTAGAATGGGCGGCGGGTAATGGGGACCGCTCGGAAAACGGCGACTACATATATGGCAAGAAAAAACTACGGGAAATTGATCGCCGTCTTTATTTCCTTTCAGAACGTTTGCAAAGTCTGGAAGTAGTGGATCCCCTTTCTATCCGCTCTGAGCAGGTTTTATTTGGGGCCACTGTAACTATCCGGGACGAGAGCGGCCGGGAAAAAAGTTGGGCTATTGTCGGTGTCGACGAGGCCGATGCCGCTAAAGGGCGAATCAGCTGGATTTCACCCTTAGCCCAGGCCTTGTTTAAAAGAAAAGTCGGCGATGTGGTGACATTTAAATCACCGCGTGGTGCTCAGGAAATAGAAGTGCTGGATATTCAGTATTTGCCTATTGAGTGAAGAAGGCCTTACTGACGGTGTTACAGCTGTTTTAAGCAACCTTATGGCGTGGCTTTTGTATTTAATTTGGATTGTTATCCCCACCGGGCTGCTTCTGCTTGGAGTGCTTTACCGCTTGCGGCAGTTTGTCTTACCCCGTCCTGATGACGACCTGACGGGGCCTTTTAAGATCTTATGGTTGGGGAGGCTCTGGTTGGGATGTGGGATTTTAAGCTTGCTGATAGATTGGTTGCTCGTGTGGCAGGGAGGTGTTTTTTTATTTTCTTCGCCGCTGACTTTGGCTTTGCGTTTGCTGCTCCTGCCGCTTTTAGTGGTGCTGGCGCTGCTTATAGGGTGGTTACGCCGCTTGGCCTCGGTTGATCGCGAGAGTAACCGTTTTAAGCTCGAATTGCGCGGTTCCAGCACGGTTATGCTGGGGATTGGGATCTTGTTCATTGCACTTTTGCTGTCTGAGCGTCAGTGGAAGGAGCGTTACCTGCCCTGGTTGGCCGGCGCCCGCTTGGAAGATGAACGTCGGATATTCCAGGTCGGGACCGTACAGCAGGCTGGTACTTATAGTGATGAAAAGGATAGAGACGCGCAAGGGTTAATCGGCGAGGTTATCCAGCGTTTGCGTGGCTGGCTGGATAATTTGGCGGAGTCATCTTCTGCTAAGAAGGGCTTTAAGGAGGGAGTAAGTGGCAGTGGTCATGCGAGTAAGGCTTTTTTCAAGGCGGCGGATTTTAATAAGGAGGCTTACCGTTATTTCAGGCCCATAATCCGCGAGGCGGCGCGTCAAAATTCAGTTGACCCCGATTTAGCTGAAGCATTAGCGGAGATTGGTTCAGGTTATAACGCAAACTATGTGCTGGACAATCAGTTTTTTGGTTTGATGCAGTTAAGCTTAAGTAATGTGCAGGCCTACAAGTTAAGCGATCCATTGGATCCTATGCAAAACATACGTGTGGCGATGAAGGTTTTGGCAGCCCTTGAAAAGAAGTATGCTGGAAATCATCGCTTGGTGCTGGCGGCCTACCGGGTTGGCGAGGCTCTGGTGGATCAGTATCAAGGCCCGCCGCCGCAGCCGGAAGTAAAAATGTTTGTAAAGCGGGTTATGTCGCTTTATGAGCTTTTGCAAGCGCACCCACGATAGCGCGGCAAAACGAAGAGTGTTGAGGCGGCTGTGAGCCGGACCAAGCATGTTGCCTGGCGGGGTGAAGATATATTGCCGCTGCCGGTTGGAGCTGCCTCTAAGTTTGTGCAATATGGGGGCAAGGAGTTGAGCTGCCTTTTTTCACTGATGGATGTCGAGTTGCTTATGCCCTTGTTTCACAATTA
>Ga0209101_1002100_pt1 | contig 13633 bp, 7 predicted proteins | sample ConPoolayeCmetaG_FD_185481 | JGI IMG/M metagenome (GOLD analysis project Ga0209101, IMG submission 185481) | Hot spring microbial mat communities from California, USA to study Microbial Dark Matter (Phase II) - Cone Pool mat layer C metaG... ... | reverse complement strand
CGTGTGGGAACACGCTTATTACCTGAAGTACCAGAACCGCCGCGCCGAGTATGTCAAAAACTTTTTCCACATCATCAACTGGGATGATGTGGCAGAGCGCTACAATAAAGCTCGCGTCTGAAAACCGATCCGGTGGTTGACCCCTGATTTGTAGGACAACTGCTCGCAGTTGTCCTACAATTTTGTTCGGGGCGGAGCGCCACTCCGCCCGTAGAGACCCCTGGCCAGGCCCCTTGCCGGACGGGCTCTGGCAGACCGGTGGGACCGATCCGGAAGGACCGCCAGGTCCCTGACTTTCACAGAGCTCAGGCGATGCCATGCCCCCCTGTACAAATTGCGCCTGATGTGGTATAATACAAACGAAAGACCTGGCACGAGGCATCCCATGTCCACTCTGCGCATTTACCTGCTGGGTGAGTTCCGCCTGCAACGCGACGATGCGGCCTTGCAGCTCCCCACGCAAAAGGCCCGCGCGTTGCTGGCGTATCTGGTCATGCACCGTGACCGCGCCCACCCGCGTGCGGTCCTGGCCGGCCTCCTGTGGGGCGACATGCCGGAGGAACACGCCCTCCACAACCTGGCCGACTCCTTGTGGCGCATCCGGCAGGTCATCGGCCCCGACTACCTCCTGGCCGACCGGCATACCCTGCGCTTCAACCCTGATGCGGACTACTGGCTGGATGTCAGCGACTTTGTCGCCCAGGCAAGCGCAAAACCCAAAACCCCAAATGGCCGGCCAGAACCTGGGATTTTGCGCAATGCTGTCGCGCTCTATCGCGGCGATTTCCTGGAAGGCTTTTACGACGACTGGTGCCTGGCGGAGCGAGAGTGGCTGAGGTCCCTCTATCTGGACGCGTTGCGCGCGCTTGCGGCCCATCACAAGGCGCGGGGCGAGTACGAGGAAGCTCTGCGCTACAGCCAACGCCTGGTGATCGGCGACCCGCTGCGCGAGGAGGCGCACCGCGAGGTCATGCGCCTGCTGGCCCTCCTGGGCCGGCGCAACGCGGCCCTGCGCCAATACCTGGTCTGCCGGCGCACCCTGGCCGAGGAGCTGGGGGTGGAGCCGCTTCCGGAGACCACCGCCCTCTACCGCCAGATTCGCCAGGCCGTGGTGGCCCGGTCGCCGGCGCCGACCGCGCCGGCCGACTTGAGCCGGATAACCCTGGTGGGCCGCGAGACCGAACGCGCCCTGGCCCTGTCACGCCTGGAGGCGGCCATTCGCGGACGTGGAGGCGCGCTCCTCATCGAGGGGGAGGCCGGCGTGGGCAAGACCCGCCTGGTGGAGGAGGTGGCGACCGGCGCGCATTGGCGCGATGTGACCGTGGGCCTGGGCCGGTGCGAGGAGTCGGCCGCACAACCGGCCTATGGGCCGCTGATCGCCGCCCTGCGCGCGGTGCTCCCCCCCCTGCGCGCCGCCCAACTGCGCAAAGTGGTGACCGACACCTGGCTCTGCCAGATCAGCGCCCTGCTGCCCGAGATCGCCGACTGGCTGCCAGACCTGCCGCCGCGCCAGGAATTGCCACCCGCCCTGGCCCGGATGCGCCTGTTGGACGCACTGATCCAGGTGCTGGTGGGCCTGGGCCGCGTGGCCCCGCACCTGTTGATCCTGGAAGACCTCCACTGGGCCGACGTCGCCACCCTGGAGGCCCTGGCAGCACTGGTTCCCCCGCTCCGGCCGGCCCGGGTGCTGGTGTTGCTCACCGCCCGGCCGGAGGAGCTCGCAGCCCGGCCTGAGGCGCTGACCGCGCTGCAAGAGCTGGACCGGGCCGGGGCATTGGAACGCATCCTGCTGCCGCGCCTGACCGCCCCCCAGGTGGCCGAGTTCGCCGCGCGAGCGCTGGGCGAGACTCCGGCCGACCTGGCGGATCGCCTCTATCAGGAGACGGCCGGTAACCCCCTGTTCCTGGTGGAGACCCTGGCCGCTTGGCGCGAAGAGGGCGCGCTCGTGGCCGAGCGGCCCGGCGCATGGGCCTGGCACGCCCAGGACGCGACCACCGACCCCGCCGACGTCCCAGCGGGCGTGTCCGATGTCCCGGCGGGCATCCGTGCCGTCATCCAGCGACGACTCGACCGGCTGGCCCGGCCCGCGCGCCAGGTCCTGGACGCGGCCGCGGTCATTGGCCTGGACGTGGATTTCGAGGTGCTGGACGACGTGTGCGCGCTGCCCGGCGAGACCTGCCTGACGGCCCTGGAAGAGCTGGTGCGCCGGCGCGCGCTGGTGGAGGCCCCTGCCGGCTATCGCTTCAGCCACGACAAGGTGCGGCAGGTGGCCTACGAATCGTTGGCCCCGGCGCAGCGGCGTGACCTGCACCGGCGGGCCGGGCAGGCCCTGGAGGCCCGGTCGCCCGAACAGGTGGAAGCCCTGGCGCAGCACTTCTGGCAGGGCCAGGTGTGGGACAAGGCCGCCGCCTATTCCCTGGCCGCCGGCGACCGCGCCCGGCAGGTCTATGCCGCCGATACCGCCCTGGCCCATTACAGCCGGGTGGTGGAGCTGGGGCCCGCCGCCGACGAGTGCTTCTACGAGGCCCTGCTCCGCCGGTGCGAGGTGTGGGAGTGGCTGGGCCAGTACGACCGCGCCCTGGCCGACTCCGCCGACCTGCACCGCTGGGGCCAGGAGCACGACGACCCCGGCGTGATGATCAAGGCCCTGGGGCAGAGCGCGTGGTTCCACATGCTGCGCGGCGAGCCGGACGCCGGCCTGGACTGCGCCCAACAGACCCTGGCCCTGGCCGAACAGACCGGCGATCCCCGGTTGTTGGCCGATGCCCTGAGCACCGCCGGCGTCCTGCGCGGGTCCCGAGGCGATTTTGACCAGGCGCTCGAGCTGTTCCACCAGGCCCTTGACCTGGCCCAGGCGTGGAATGATCCGGCCGAGATCGCCCGCCTCTGGCACAATATCGGCTCTGTGCACCTGCTGCGCGGCGACAACGATGCTGCTCTGGCCGCCTTCGACCAGGCCCTGGCCGGGCGGCGCGCCCTGCACAACCGGCGCGACGTGGCCCGCACCCTCACCAACATCGGCCACATCCGTTACAACCAGGGCGACCTGGGCGCGGCCCGGGTCGCCTTTGAGGAAGCGCTGGCGATCTGGCAGGAACTGGCGCTCCGGGCCGATTCCACCCTCGCCCGGATCGGCCTGGGGGCGGTCCAGATGCGCCTGGGGTTGCTGGCCGCAGCCATCCAGACCTTTGCGGAGGCCCTGACCATCGCGCGCGAGTGCGGCGACCGACCGCACGAGGTCATGATCCGGCAAGACCTGGGCGACATCTTTATGGCCCAGGGGCGCTGGGCCGAGGCCCGGCAGGCATTGGAGGCCGCACGAGCTTCAGCCCAGGAGTCTGGGCTGACCGACCTGGCGGCCTATGCCCTGCACCGGCTGGGCCACCTGTACCTGGCTCTCTTCGCCGGGCCAATGGCCCAGGCCTGCTACAAAGAGGCCGAGGCGATCCTGCGCGGCACAGGCCACCAGCAGGATGAGGCCCTGATTCAGCTTGGTTTGGGGTTGGCCTGGCTGATGGCCGGCGACACGGAGCAGGCCCGGTGCGGCCTGGAACGAGCCGCAGCGCTGGCCGGGGATTCCCGGGTCGTCCGCATCCTGGTCGCCCAGGGTCTGGCGGCCCTGGAGTTGGCCGGCGGCGCGCCGGAGATGGCCTTGCAGCACGCCACCGTCGCCGTGGATGAGGCAGCCGCGGCCGGCTACCGGGAGCCGGAAGCCGAGGCCCGCCGGTGGCAGGGGGAGGCGTTGCTGGCCCTGGGGCGTGCGGAGGAGGCCGTTGCCGCGCTCCAGCAGGCCCTGACCATCGCCGATGAAGTGGGCCTGCCGGCCGTCCAATGGCAAGCCCTGGCCGCCCTGGGGCGCGCCCACCGCGACCGGGGCGATCTCCCGGTCGCCCGCGAGGCCCTGAAGCGCGCGGTGTGCACCGTCGAAACCCTGGCCGGGCAGATCGGCGACGAGGGACTGCGGGCCGGGTTCCTGGCCGCCGGGCCGGTGCGCCGCCTGCGCGAAGACCAGGCCGACCTGGGCCGCCAGGTTCAGGTTCACCTGGCCCGGCCCGACGCGCCCACCGGCCGGCCCCTGACCGACGACGAGCGCGCGGCGGTGGTCTGGACCGTGGACGCTGGCGCGCCGGACGCCGCGTTACTGACCGCTGAGGGCAAGGTGGCCCTGCGCCGGGCGCGCCTCCGGCGCCTGCTGGACGAAGCCGCCGCCCAGGGCGGCGTCCCCACCGAACGAGACCTGGCCGGGGCGTTGGGCGTCACCCCACGCACCGTCCGCAGCGACCTGGCGGCCCTGCGCCAGGCCGGCCAGCCCGTGCGCACCCGAGGCGGATGAGTCTGGAAAAAGGCGTAACGGCCTTGTGCTCCTCGGCGGTCTGCGACTGCCGAGAGACGCGGGTCGCAGACCCGCTTTGAGCAACTTTCTACCGAAGTCTGGAAAAAGGCGTAACGGCCTGCCATGTAGGGGTGCGGCGGCGCTGCGCCCCTGGATGCGATGAGTTCCATGTCCTTTCCCCCCTAACAAAATTTCCCCCTGGTTTCCACCGCCTGTCGCCGGCCATTCGATAGTTTGCCGATACCGATGTGCTACACTGCTATCAAATGATAGCAGTGTTTTTGTTTGCTGCCAGGGGGAGGAAGGCGATGACACAACCGATGCGCCGCGACGCCTCGTTCATCGTGCGCATCTGGTGGGAGGGGCGGGAGCAGGCCACTGCTGAACCGATCTGGCGAGGCCAGGTCCAGCACGCGGCCACCGGTGAAGCGATCAGCTTCCATAACCTGGAGCAACTGGGGACCTTTTTCCACCGTTGGACCGGCGCGTTAACTACAGAGCATGACTCCCCGCCGGGTGGGAGCACCGAAGCCACCAGATAAACCAACAACCGAACTGTCGGCTTCCCGTTGGCTGGCTCTTGGGCATAGGCTGTGCGCGCATAGTACAATAAAGTGGAAGGACGGAGGCCGAGCAAATGAGACCAAAACACGGAGGAGGCATTCTGATGGGCAAGAAGCGAACAGCGAGAACACGAAACGTCGTTCTAATTCTCGCGGCGGTGGCCCTGGCCGGCAGCATCCTGGCCTGCGGCTGCGGCAACCTGGGAGGCGGCCGCAGCGGCGGACCTGAGCAGCCCCCCACCGCGCCGTCCCCGGCCCAGCAGCCGCCAGCCGCGCCGACGAACCTGGGCGCGGCTACCATCTCCGCCACGCAGATCAACCTGGACTGGCAGGATAACGCCAACAACGAGGGCGGCTTCCGCGTCTACCGCGCTGAGGGCCAGAAGGCATTTGCATTAGCGGCCCAGGTGCCGGCCAACTCCACCAGCTACCAGGACAAGAACCTCAAGTGCAATACCCAGTATCGCTACCGGGTCACGGCGGTGAACGCGGCCGGCGAGTCCGCCCCCAGCAACACCGTGGAAGCCTACACCGGCATGTGCCCGTAAGCGCCTGTAGGGGCCACCCCTTGTGGGTGCCCAGCAGAGGGAGGTCAAGCGATGAGAAAATATCCATGGATCGGGTTCCTGGCTATCGTAGCCTTGATGGCGAGCACGCTGGCCTGCGACCTGGGCGGGCGCGGGCAGCCGGCCGCCGGCGGTCAGCCCACGGTTCAACTGCTATCGCCGCCAGCCGGGACCCATGTACTCGTGGGCCGGCAGGTCTATCTGCAAGCCCGGGCCTATGCCCGGGGCGGCGTCGCCCGCATTGACTTCGCCGTGAACGGCGCAGGTATCGGCTCGCAGAGCGCGGCCGGCCGCCAGCGGCTCTTCACAGCCGCACAGTCCTGGACTCCCTCGCGGGCAGGTTCTTACACCCTCTCGGCCACGGCCCACGATGCGTCCGGCCAGGCCAGCGCGCCGGCCCAGGTGACGATCACCGTGCAGCAGAGCTTCGCCGCGCCGGCTACGCCCCGGCCCGGCGGCCCTACGCCGGCGCCCGGCCCCACCGCCCCGGCCGGCGGCTGGCCGGAGCCAACGGTCAACTTCCGCGCCGACCGCACCAGCCTCCAGGCCGGCGAATCCACCACCCTGCGCTGGGATGTGGAGTACGTTCAGTCGGTCTACCTGGACGGCGAAGGCGTCAGCGGCCACGGCGCCCGTGAGGTTCGCCCGACCCAGACCCAGACCTACGTGCTCCACGTGGTCTTCCCCACCGGCGAATCCCAGGACCACACCGTGACCATCCAGGTGACCGGACAAACCAACCCCACCACCGGCCCAGACCTGGTGGTGGTCGCCGTGGCGTGCCCGGCCACCCGGGAAGCAGACGAGACCATCCCCTTCCAGGCCGAGGTGCTGAATGCCGGCGACCAGGTAGCCCAGAACGCCTCGTGGCGCTGGAGTATCAATCGGGCCGGGCAGGGACCGGGAGCCTGGCAGGCCGGGGGCACGTTCAACCTGGCTCCCGACGAGCGCACCATCCTGCGCGGCACGATCCAGCCCCAGCCAGCGGGCGAGTGGATGGTCTGGGTGGAGGTGAGCCTGGCCGGTGAGGCAGACACGACCCAGAACCGCCGCAACACGCACTTCACCGTGACGGGCGGCCCCGCCGGCGGGCCAGACCTGGCCGTGGCAACGGTGTGGTGCTCGCGCACCCAATCGGCCGGGCAGCCGGTCCCCTTCCGGGTGGAGGTCCGCAACGTCGGCGGGGCCAATGCCCAGGGCGCCACCTGGTCGTGGACGGTGGTGCGGCGCGGCCAGGACCCCGGCGCGAACTGGCTGGTGGGCGGGACGTTCAACGTGCCGGCCGGCGGCAGCACGGTCCTGGAAGGCTCCGCCTCGGGCCTGACCACGGGGAACTGGACCTTCCTCGTCAACGTGAGCCTGGATGGGGAGGCCAACACCGGCAACAATCAAGGCTCGTATGACTTCTCGGTTCAGTAGTCAACCAGCGGCAGAGCGGTCAAACACAACTCACAATTTCAAGGAGGTGTCCCCATGAACGCGAGAACCAAGACCATCGTGATCGGCGCGACCCTGTTGGCGGCGCTGCTGGCCCTGCTGTGGGCCGCGGGCAGCGTCACGGCGCAACCCCCCACGCAAGGGCCGGGCGGCGACGCGCCCGGCGCCACCGTGCCCACCTGGATCCACGTCCAGGGCCGGCTCTACTTCCACGGCAGCCCCATCTCTGACGGCAGCCACAATGTACGCTTCCGGCTCTACCCGGCCGCCGATACGCCGGAAGATAACTATCTCTGGACGGCCACCCAGACCGTGACCACCACCAACGGCGGCCTGTTCAGTACCTACCTGGACGTGAACCAGGGCACCTTCAACGGCCAGGCGCTGTGGCTGGGCATCAAGGTGGCGCTGGACAGCGAGATGACGCCGCGCCGGCCCATCCTGCCCGTGCCCTACGCCCTGGGCCTGGCCCCCGGCGCGCTGATCAGCGCCACGTCGAACGCGGTGCCGGTTCTGCGGACGTATAACAGCGGCATATACCCTGCGCTCTCTGGCTACAGCGTCGGCGGGAACGGCATCTACGGTCGGACGGACGTGCAGGACACGACGAAGGCCGCTATCTACGGCTACGCCTCCGAGCACGCCGCCGGTGTCTATGGCGAGAGCGTCTTTGGCGACGGGGTGCGCGGGAAAGCCAATGGCCCGGAGGCCGGCGTATACGGCGACGGCGGCAATACGGGCGAAGGCGTCCACGGCGAGGGCTACTATGGCGTGGGTGTCTACGCCCGGTCCACCTCCAACGCCGCTCTCTATGCCGACGGCCCCATCCAGAGCAGCGCCCAGAGTTACATCTGGATCAGCGGCAACGACCTGGTGATGGGCGCGTACACCACCGGCACCAGCGCTCCGACCCTGGCCCCGGAAAACGGCGCGGCCAAGGTCAGCACCCTGGGCTACAACGTCGTCGTGTCCACGTATCTGCCGATCAACGTCCCCGGCGTGCTGTACGGCCAAAACGTCAGGCTGACGAGAGTCCGCGTGTTCTACCAGTGGAACGTGGGCGGGGCCAACGTCATCAACCGCACCCAGTTGACCCGCCTGTCGGGGGCCGGGGTCTGGGAAAGCCTGGTGGACGATACGACGACGCACGGCGGCACGACCGCGGCGTACTACGACCTGGCCATCCCGGCCGGTTCGCAACAACTGTCGAGTACGTCTGGGCCCCTGGGTCTGCTCATCCGCATCCGCTTCGATACCGGCCCCTCGGCGGTGTGGATCAACGGCGTGCGCCTGGAACTGGAGCACTACTAGGCCGCCCGACCGAAAGGAGGCACCCATGCATACCAAGACCCTGGCAACCCTGGCGGTCATCCTGGGCGTGCTGCTTTTGTCCGGCAGCGCGCTGGCTCAGACCTCCGCCAACTATGACCTCTCGTGGAACGTGCTGGGCAACGGCGGCGGGAACATGGACTCGGCCAACTACGGCCTGCGCTTCACCGTGGGTCAGGCGGTCACCGGCTCAGCCGGCGGCACGGACTACGGCCTGGGCGCCGGCTTCTGGCAGGCCGACTTCTTCCAACTCTACTTGCCCTTGATCTTGCGTCAGTACCCATGACCGTGGAGCGCTGAATCGCCGACAACCGTCGCCCTCGTTACCCGGAGCATCCGGCCTCGGCTGGCATTGGAACTCATGGGCATCAGTTGAGCAACTCATGGGCATCAGCTGAGCAACTCATGGGCATCAGTTGAGTAACTCATGGGCATCAGTTGAGTAACTCGTCGGTACCATCCGGTAGAGATCCCAGTCTGGGGCCACGTCTTCAGGGGCGCGGCCCCAGCGTCAATACCCAGGAGGCAATCGTGAAAAACAACCGGATCGTATGGCTGATCATCGTCTTGCTGTTGGCCGGGTTCCTGCCAGCCGCCGGCCCCCTCCGGGCCGACGGCCCCGACCTCCCCGCCGGCCTGGGCGCCGGCAGCGACTTCCGCATCTCCTCCCACGCCGGGTCCACCTGCACCTCCGCCGCCATCGCCTACAACGATGACCTGAACGAGTACCTGGTGGTGTGGAGCGACACCCGGGACGGCTCGACGTTGGACATCTACGGCCAACTCGTCACCAGCGCCGGCGCGCCCAAAGGCGACAACTTTGTGATCCGCGACCACGCCACAAACTCCATGACCGCGCCCGACGTGGCCTACGACACGATCAACCAGCGCTACCTGGTGGTCTGGTACGCCCTCACGGCCTACAGCATCGAGGGCCGGCTGTTCAACAGCGACGGCACCGCCTACGCCTCTGCCTTCACCATCGCCGCCGGCACCCTGGCCAATCCCCGGTGCTTCCCGGCTGTGGCCTGCTATGCCCACGCTGCCAACGGCACCTACGTCGTGACCTACCACGGCGGGGCCAGCGGCAACTACAATATCTACAGCCGGCTCGTCGGCGTCACCGGCACCGTTGGCAGCGAAAAGCCCGTCTGCACCGCTGCCGATGACCAGAAGGACCCGGACGTGGCCGTGGACCCCGCCACCGGCATCTTTCTGATCGTCTGGGAAGATGGGCGATCTGGGACCGACGAAATCTACGGCTGCCGGCAATCCGCCACCGGCTTCCTGTACGCCGAGTTCAATATCTCCCCCTCCACCACCAGCTCGCACCCGCGCCACACCCCGGCCGTGGCCTTCAACCCCAACGCCGGCACCGCTGGCGAATGGCTGGTGGCCTTTGAGCGCGACGTTAGCGGTGACAGCCAAATCTCCGGCCGGCGGGTCACAGCCGCCGGGGCCGCCACCGGCGACGAGCTGATCTACATTTGCAACGACAGCGCAGACCAACGTTACCCGGCCGTGGCCTACAACGCCAACGCCAACCAATACCTGGTGGTCTGGCACGACGACCGCAACGGCGCCTCAAACCTGGACATCTACGGCCGGCGCGTGGACGCCGCTGGCGTCCCCCAGGGCAGCGGGGCCACCGCCATCTGCACGGCCACGGGCAACCAGTCCTACCCGGCTGTGGCCGCCTCCGACGATTCCACCGGCTACCTGGTGGTCTTCCAGGACGCCGTCTCCCCGCCGGGCATCCAGGGGCAGCGCGTGAGCACGGCCGGCGCGCTGGTGGGCAGCCGGATCACCGTCGCCGCGCCCGCCCAGAAGCGGCCGGCCGTGGCCTACAACAGCACCAACACCGAGTACCTGGTGGTCTGGCACGATTACCGCAAGGGGGCCAACAACGCCGACGTCTACGGCCAGCGGGTGGACCTGGACGGCACGCTCCTGGGCAGCAACTTTGTCATCAGCGACGCGGACGGCAACCAGCTCTACCCCACGGTGGTCTATAACTCCGCCAACCAGAAGTACCTGGTGGTTTGGGAGGACCACCGCACGGACTCTGACATCTATGGCCAGCGCGTCAACGCGGCCGGCACCCTGGACGGCGCCAACTTTGCCATCGCCGACAGCGGCGCCGAGCACCGCTGCGATCCCCGCGTCGTCTTCAACTCCATCCGCACCCCCGACGAGTACCTGGTGGTCTACACGTATGAGGGCGCGGTCAGCGACGACATCCGGGGCCGCCGCGTGCCGGTCAGCGGCTTGCCCACCGTCGCCGAACTCAACATCGCCACCGGCGCAAACGACCAGAACAACCCCGACGTGGCCTGCCGGGACACCGCCAGCGGCGGCGGCTACCTGGTGGTCTGGCGCGAGACCGTGGGCGCGCAGCAGGACATCAAGGGGCAGCGGCTAGACCAGGACGGCGGGCTGCTGCTGCCCGGCGTCCTCAACATCTGCAACGAGAGCCACGACCAGTGGATACCGCGCGTGGCCTATAGCCCTGCTAGCGACCGCTATCTGGTGGTCTGGCCCGACGATCGCTCCGGCGCAGCCAACTCCAACATCTACGCCAAGCAGGTGGGTGGTGATGGCACCCTCTACACCGAGTTCGCCATCTGCACCACCACGGGGGAGCAGGCCCATGTGGCCGCAGGATACAGCGCCGCGCTGGACAACTACATCGTCGCCTGGAACGACGCCCGCAGCAGCGCCAGTCCCGACATCTACGCCCAGGGGGTCAGCGCCGCCGGCGCGCTGGTGGATGCCAACGACCCGATCAGCGCGTCGGCCGGCCGGCAGGAATACCCGGCCGTGGCCTGGGCCGGCGCCCAGAAGCATGGCCTCATCGTCTGGCAGGACGACCGGGCCGGCGAGAGCAACGTCCGCATCTATGGCCGGCGCCTGGTGCCCAGCTATACCGTCTTCCTGCCATTGATCCTGAAGAATTGAGAGAGGAGGAAAAAGATGAACAGGAAAAGGGTGGCCTATTGGGGATTGGCCTTGCTTATGGCTGCCTCCCTGGCTGCTGGCGCGGCGCCAGCGGCTGCTCAGACGGGAGGGGGCGGCGGCGACCTGCTGCTCTCTACCTTCGAGGGCTTTGATTACGACGTGGCCGTGGCCTACAACAGCAATGCCCAGGAGTTCCTGGTTGTGTGGAGCCACGAGGGGTATCTTTACGGTCAGGGGTACGATATGCAGGGGATACCCCTGGGGGAGAACTTTGTCATCAACTCCGATGGTTATGCGTATCATCCCTCGGTGGCCTATTCGCTCCACGCCGACCGGTATCTGGTGGTGTGGCAAGACACGCGCCATCAGAACATGTACGATATCTATGGCCAGATGGTGGACGCCGATCGGACCATTTGGGGCGGAAACCTGGCAATCTACCTCGGCGATGGACGCCAGGAATGCCCCGATGTGGTCTCTGACGGGGTCAACTTCCTGGTTGTCTGGCAAGATTTTACCGGCAAATCCGTCAACGGACGCTATGTGTACACCACCGGTGGCATGGGAGCTCCATTTCTGATCGCGGGACAGGGTGGGACGTCACGCGAGCAGCCGGCGGTCGCCTACAATCCGGATGCCGGCGAGTATCTGGTGGTCTTCCGCTATGGCCTGGCTGGTGAGACCGAGATCCACGCCCGGCGGCTAGACATCCACGCCTCTCCAGTTGGGGAGGAATATCTCATCGCCGACCAGCCTTACGCCTACGACCCCGATCTGGCCGCCACGCCCTGGGGGGCGACGGGCGGCTACGTTGTCGTCTGGGACGATTACCGCGCCGGCGTCGGCGATTCCAACATCTATGGCCGGGTCGTGCTGGCCGGCGCTGACAGCTCGTTCGACGGCGCCGATTTTGCCATCTGCAACGCGGCCGGCAGCCAGCAATGGAGGCCGGTCATCGCCCGCTCCCCGGCCAGCGGCCGCTTCCTGGTGGCCTGGGCGGACGACCGGCAGGAACTCACCAGTGAGTGGGACCTCTACGGCCAGCGCCTGACTGACGACGCCAACCTGGAAGGCGTCAATTTTGTCATCAGCGCGGCGTATGGCGACCAGGACTACCCGGCCATCGCCGCCGGCCAATCCCCCGATCTCTACCTGGTGGCCTGGGAGGACTGGCGAGCCACCCCTTCCGACATCTATGGCCAGCGGGTGGCCGGCAACGGCTCGCTGCTGTGGTACGAGTTTGCCATCTCCGCCCAGCCGGAGCCGCAGACCGCCCCGGCCGTGGCCTACGATCACGACCAGGACCAGTACCTGGCTGTTTGGCAGGACCAGCGCGCCGGCCACTGGGCCATCTACGGCCAGCGCCTGGCCGCCGATGGCCGGCCGCTGGACGTGCCGTGGGCCATCGAGGCCGACGGCCACGACAATATCCAGCCGGTTGTGGCCTATTCCAGCGTCGAGCATCTGTTCATCGTCGTCTGGGCCGACGAGGAGCTGGACCAGCTCGAAGGCCGCCAGGTGCCTCCCGCCGGCTTTGCCACCGTCCTCTTTTCGGTGCCCGACAGCGACGGCGGCCGCCACCCTGCCCTGGCCTACGACAACGTCAGCAACAACTTCCTGGTGGCCTGGGATGATGGCAGCGACATCTACGCCCGCGCCCTGGACGGCGATGGCTTTCCCTTCGCCGGCGACAGTACCCTGGTGGCCGGCGGCGCAGGCGTGCAGTCGTATCCATCCGTCGTTCTGAACACCGCAGACCGTCTCTTCCTGGTGGCCTGGCAGACGGACTGGGGGTTCAATGACGTGCGCCTCTACGGCTATCACCTCCAGCCGGACGGCGACCTGTCCGGCCCGTCCTTCCCCATCGCCGGCGGAGACGGCGTCCCGCGCTTTCACCCGGCCGTCGCCTACGACCTGGACAGCCAGCATTACCTGGTCGTCTACGAATACCAGGTGGCCTCCAAAGAGTTCGACATTCGCGGCCAGCGGCTGACCAGCAGCGGTGGGCTGGCAGGCACCGAACTGATCATCCGCGACCAGCCGGCCGGCGCCGAGCAGTTTGGGCCGCAGGTCTTTTACGTGCCGGAGGCCGGCCAGTATTACGTCATCTGGGCCGAGGACCAGGGCACCGATACCGACTGCGACCTGTACGGCCGCTGGCTGGATGCCGCCGGCAGCCCGGCCAGTTCATTCCTGCCCTTCTTCCGCTACGCTGGCGATCAGAAATATCCCCGGCTGGCCTACGATATGGACCACGAGCAGGGCCTGGTGGTCTGGTTCGACACCCGGCGCAGCGGGTACGGTGACGTCTACGCCCGGCTGGGCGCCCTGGACCGGGAGCCGCCCGTCGCCCTCTTTACCCGCGACCCGACCGTCGGCCCGGCGGGCACGACCTTTGTCTTCGACGCCCGGCCCAGCCACGACAACCTGACCCCGCCGGGGGCGTT
>Ga0209101_1002099_pt1 | contig 13634 bp, 11 predicted proteins | sample ConPoolayeCmetaG_FD_185481 | JGI IMG/M metagenome (GOLD analysis project Ga0209101, IMG submission 185481) | Hot spring microbial mat communities from California, USA to study Microbial Dark Matter (Phase II) - Cone Pool mat layer C metaG... ... | reverse complement strand
CCGGAGTACCCCCTCCGGCGCCGCGCCCGCCGGGAAGAGGAGCAGCGCCCGCCAGGCGGCGCGGCCCGCCTCGTCCAGCCGCGCCGCGCTCCAGGCATAGACCGCATCCAACTGGGCGGCAAAATCCCCTTCTCGCCGGCGCACCTCCTCCAGCAGCGCGTCCCGGTCCCGCGCCCGGGCCCGGGCCAGGACCAGTTCGATCAGCCGGGGGTGGCCGCCGGTGGCCCGGACGATAGGGATGGCCCGCTCCGGCGCAAGGGGAATGGAGCGCCGCCGCGCCAGTTCCAGGGTGTAGCGCAGGGCAGCTTCATTCCCAATGCCGTGATGCAGGGGGCGGGGGTGGGCGGTCGGCAGGCGCTCCAGGGGAGCGCAGGGAGCGCGGCGGATGGCGAGCGCGGCGCTCTCCGGGCCGATGCGCCGCAGGAAATCGGCCAGGGCTTCGGCCTCCCCGGCCTCCAGCCCATCCAGGTTGTCCAGCACCAGCAGGGTGGGTTGCAGGGCGGTGTACTGCCACAGGTCTGCGCCCACGGTTTCCGGCATGGTGTTCAGTCCCAGGCCCTGGGCCAGGCTCAGGAAGAGGCTCTGGCAGGTGGCGGGTTGGCCGGCTTCGGGGCGCGGTCCTTCGGCGTAGGCCACCCCGCCGGAAAAGCGCCAGGCCTGGCGGTGGGCGGCCTCCAAGGCCAGGCTGGATTTGCCGATGCCCGACGGGCCGCCGGGCAGGACCACCGCCGGGGGATGGGCCAGGGCGCGGGCGATGGCCACCAGGTCGGCGCCGCGGCCGAAAAAGAGGTCATCGCGGGAGGGCAGGTTGCCGGAAGGCCGGCGGTTGTCTATGACCGGCTCGCCCCGTTCCAGGTGTTCAAAGCACAGGCCCCCGTCGCCCACCAGTAGGGGCGTTTGGTGAAACGCCCGTACGGGCCGTTGCGCCTGTTCCAGCGCCTGCGCCAGTGGGAAGCCGTTGGCCAGTTCGGCGTAGAGGCGCCCGGCGAAGGCCACCGCCTCCGGGTCCCAGACGGGGAGGGGATGCCCCACCACGGCGCGGGCCAGGGGCGCAGCACCGCTGCGCCCCAACAGCGCCTGGGCCACGGAGCGCGCCTCGTCGGCGGCGGTCTCGCAGCCGTTGAGGACGACCAGGTCCAGGGGGCGGGGCAGGCCCTTCAGCGCCTCCAGCAGTTCTTCGGTCGTCACAGCGTGGACCTGACCCCATTCGTCCTCCAGGAACAGGCCCCCGGCCCAGGCGTGGCCGCTGAAGTGGAGGACGTGGGGGAAGAGGTCCTGGGTTTCGGCGCGCGGGGAGAGGGCGGCGCGTAGCCCGTCCAGCGTGGGCGGGGTCAGGCGGGCCAGGAGGATGGGGGCGCCGCTCCGGCGCACGGGCTCGGCCAGTTTGTGCCACTCCTGCTTCAGGTCCAGGGGAGTGGGCATGCGGTCGGGATGGGCGGGGTCGTAGACCGGCGCGGCCAGAAGGGCCAGGATGCGCAGCATGCGGGCCGGGTCGCGCTCTTGCCGACGGGCCTGTTCGACGGCGTGGATCAGCACCTGCCCGGCCTGCACGATGACGTTCTGCGAGCCGGTGACCAGGATGCTGTCGGTGACGTCGCCGCCGGCCTGGATCTGGGCATTGGGGGTCATTGGCAAAAACCTCCACAGGGAAACCTGGCTGACAAACCACAGCGCACCGACATTGTACCACACATGGGGCGTTGTCAACAAATTTCACCACCAGGGACGCCGGGTTTTTGGCTTTTCTCGACGGTCTGTGGGCTTTCTGCGGTAGACGGGCATACCGGGCGTTCACCGGGGCAGGACAGGGAGACACCCGGGCCGGGGCAGTGCGAGGTTTGACAGGTGAGGCGAGGTGTGTTACAATATGCTTCGTCTAAGAGAAGTTATGCGAAGTAAAATGGCAGGAGAAAGAAAAGATGCGGCCTACCCCGCCGGGGCCGGCTGGGCACGGCGGACCGAAAACGTTTGGCCGAAAAAAATCTGCAATCGTGCTCTGCGGCAAGCAGAGCAGAAGGGGGGAGCAAGATGACCGTTGCCGAAGCGATAGAGCAGTTTCTGGATTATGTCAAATCATCTCAATCCCTGGGCACCGCCCGCTCCTACGCCACCGGGCTACGCCACTTTCGGCGTTACCTGGCCTCCCGGTCGCTGCCGCCCGACAGCACCGACCTCCAGGCGCTCAGCCTGCCGCTGGCCACCGGCTTTATCCCCTGGCTCTACGACTACCTGCTGGAACAGGTCGCCGGCGGGCAGCCGGAAAAGGTCTCCGAGGCGACCAAGGCCAACTATTTTGCCGCCCTCTCCCGCTTTTTCGAGTACCTGATCGTCGAGGCCCAACTTTTGCCCATGTCGCTCAACGACTACGACACCTTGCGGAAAGCCCTGGCCCGGGCCACCAAAGCCCGCCGCCGGGAGGAGCTGCCCCGCGACAAACTCCCCTCGCGGGAGATTGTGGAGGCGCTGCTGGCCGAGGCGCGCCGGCCGCTGGACCTGCCGGACGACACTCCGCCGGGCGAGGTGCGCCGCCAGGAGCTGGCCCGGCTGCGCAACATCGCCATGCTGGAAGCCCTGGTCAGTTCCGGGATGCGGGTGGGGGAGCTGGTGCGGCTGGAGCGCGGCCACCTGCTGTATGAACTGCGCGGGGCGGAGGTCAAATATGCCAAGGGCAAGAAGGAGCGGGAGGTGCTGTTCTCCGAACGGGCGTGGGACGCCATCCAGGCCTATCTCCAGGCGCGGATGGATGGCGCTACCGGCCGGCCGCTGGCCCGCCTGCCGGTCTTTGCCCGACACGACCGCCGGGCCGGTTCGCGGGTGCTGCCCCTCTCCACCCGCAGCGTGCAGAACATCCTGTTCGAGCTGGCCTCGCGCGCCGGCATCCTGGAGCGGTTCCACCTGACCCCCCACACGCTGCGCCATTTCTTTGCCACCGAGTTTCTGAGCGAGACGGGCGACCTGGCCCTGACCCAATATGCCCTGGGCCATACCTCACCGGCCACCACCCGCATCTACGCCCAGACCAAACGGGAGGACTATCGCCGGGCACACCGCCGCGTGTTCGACCAACAGAAATAGCCCGGTGTATTTGTTTACCGGGTTGTTGGTTCCAGCAGCGGATAAAAACGGATAAGCGGATAGAAACGGATGGATTCCAGGTGCGCGCTCATTGTCGGATTCCCATCTGACAAGTTGCCAAGGGCGAAAGCCATTCGGTGATCAGCGCGAATCTATCCGTTTATCCGCTTCTCATCCGTTGCTGTGACACGGTAAACAAATACAGCCCGGTCGTAGGGCAGGCTTTCAGCCTGCCCCCACCAGCCGCCGGGCCACCTCCACCGCGCTGGCCGCGTCGGGCGCATAAGCATCGGCGCCGATCTGACGGGCAAAGGCTTCTGTCACCGGCGCGCCGCCGACCATAACCTTGACCCTGTCGCGCACCCCCGCCTCCTGCAACGCCTCGATGGTCGTCTTCATCTGCACCATGGTGGTCGTCAGCAGGGCGCTCATGCCCACGATCTGGGGCTGATGCTGGCGCACCGCCTCCACAAAGCGCTGCGGGTCCACATCAATGCCCAGGTCCACCGTTTCGAACCCGGCCCCCTCCAGCATCATCTTGACCAGATTCTTGCCGATGTCGTGCAGGTCCCCTTTGACCGTGCCGATGAGATATTTGCCCACGGTCGGCACCTCACTTTCGGCCAGCAGCGGGCGCAGGACCTCCAGGCCGGCGTGCATGGCACGGGCGGCGATGAGCACTTCGGGGACGAACAGCTCACCGGCCTTGAAATCGCGGCCCACCACATCCATGCCGGCGATCAGGCCGCCCTGCAGGACCTGGTGTGGGCTCAGGCCCTGGGCCAGCGCCTGCCGGACCAGCCCGGCCACGGCCTCCTCTTCACCGTCGTACAGCCTGGAAGCGATGTCGTGCAAAATGTCTGTCATCGGGTCTCCTCTGAGCATGATTCAAATTATGTCTGGTCCGCCGGCCGGGCCTGGGCTTTAGCGATGTTCCAGCCGGCTTTTGTGATTCTATTTCTGGAAGTCTTTGAGTGAGGTGTTATCAATTATGTACTCAACCGTCTGGAGAGTGAACAGCCTGCCTTTGGTGGCAATAAGAAGCTTTTTGACATCCTCTCGGCGGATACCAAAGCCACGTCCATCCACGCAAGCCACCACCTCAAAAGACAGGGCACCACTTTGCAGTCGCTGATCTCTGAGTTCCGCCAGATGTTGCACGCGAGTTACTTTATCACGAGCAGTGCCGTCGTCTTCGGCCAACTTGGCTTCAAGAAGCACGACCGGTTGGAACTGGTCAGGCACCAGGAAGTCGGGAGCCTGATCCATGTCCTCAAATCGTTCAGCAATACCTGCCTTATGGTAAGGAATATGCCTGGAGTCTAACTTTTCCCTTACACTGTTCTCTATGACGTCCCCCACTTTTTCAGACACGGCATCCCGATGGGTGGCGGATGGAATTTCCCACGATAGGGGAACAGGCCGTGAGTAGCATAGCCTACGGCGAAGACATTGGCCGCAAAGAAATTCTTACGGTCCTGGCGAGCGCTGGCATTCACTTGCTCTGGTGTGTTCATGCAAATACGGAAGTGATACGTGGAAATTCCATTGACGCTCCTGAAGTATGCTCCTCTCTGAATTAATTCGTCGTCAGAGAGATGCCGGTACTCCCCATAGGCCAGGTCCAGTTCGTATATTTGGTTAATCTGTGGCAGCAGAACATGTGAGGGAGGGAAGAGTTCTTGAACCACGCCGCGAAAGAGCGGCCCGGAATAGCTCAGCTTCCCCCGCAGAGCACGTTCTGCAAATGTTTCCATGATTTCAGCCATTATCATGACTTTCCTCTCAAGCCGCGATATGGACCTGGCCGGCCTATTATATCACCCTCCGGGGCGAAGGGCAAAATTCGGGCGGGTAGCCGACGGCACTGCCATCGGCTACCCGCTCGGCGGCGCCGGGTGCGGTCTGGAGAGCGGCCCGAGCCGGAGGGGACACAAAGATTGTGGGACAACCGGCCCCAAACCCCCTTGACAGGAAATGGCGGCCTATGCTACAATCGTGGCAACTGTCCAGGCATAGTCTGAAGTGCTTGACAGCAAAGGGGTCACCATCGTGTCCACTGGCAACTCTGCTGCTCCCGGTGGGACGCCGTTTCGCTCCACGCCGGGCCCGGCCGGTGGGGAGGCGGTCTGCCTGTGGCCGCACCTCTCACCACCTGTTCCTGGCCCTTCACCTTTTGGTCCAGGCGTTTCAGCCTGATGGGCCGTACAACACCTTCCGCCTGTTCTGTACGGGCGTTCGGCCGAACGCCCCATACGCATCAAGTTAAGCGACTCAAGTCGCACCTCAGGGGCCTGCGGCCAGGCGTCCACCTGCGTGGACGCCTCCGTCCGCGCAGGCGGACGGCCGGGTAGCCGAAGGCATTGCCTTCGGCTACCCGGTGCGATTTCCAATCGCCCGCGCCTTAACTTGATGCCAATGGGGCGCAGCGCCGCTGCGCCCCTACTGGTGCTGGCTGTAACAGTTTCTGCTCACGCTTCCACTGCCGTCCTTCCGGACATGGCGGCTTTGTCCCCAGGGCTTCGCACCCCGCCGTTGCCGGCGACGCACGCCTGGTCGGATCGGAGATGTCCACGATCCCCAGACCGTACTTGCCCGCGGCGATGTAGGCGTAATCGCCATCCACCCAGACTCCATCGGCGTAACTCAACGGATCATACAGGCCCACCTGGGTTGGATGAGCCGGGTCGGCAACGCTCATCACCAGCAACCCCCCATTGCGGTCGGCCACGTAGGCTGTGTTCCCGGCCACAGCCACGCTGCCGGCGTGGCCCCCCGCCGTCTCATAGCCGCCCAGTTCCACGGGATGCGCCGGGTCGGATACGTCCAGCACCCGCAGGCCCATAAAGGCATCAGCCACATAGGCGCGCGTGCCGGAGATGGCGATGTCAAAGGCCCAGCCCGGCGTCTTGTACGTGCTTACCCCGGTGGGGGAGGCGGGGTTGGACACGTCCACCACCCGCAGCCCCTCCCAGGCGTCGGCCACGTACACGTAGGGGCGACCCTCGCAGTCGCCCGCCACCCCATACGCATGCCCCGGCTTATCCGGCGCTCCCACTTCCACCGGGTGCGCCGGGTCAGACACATCCGCCACCAGCAGCCCTGCCCCGGCTGCAGCGACGTAACCGTAATTGCCGGAGACGGCCACCTCGAAGGCATAGTTCATGTCGCAGGCTGCGCCCAGGGGGACAGGGTGCGCCGGGTCGGAGACGTCCACCGCGCGCAGGCCATACGGCCCGTCGGCCAGGTACACGGTGTTGCCGGCCACCGCCACTCCCTCGGCATAGCCGGGCGAATCCCAGGCGCCGATCTCGACCGGGTTGGCCGGGGAGGAAATGTCCACCACGCGCAGGCCCGCCCCACCGGTGGCGACGTAGGCCAGCGTCCCGCTGACGACGGCGTCCTCGATGAAGTAGGGGAAGGGGGTTGTACTGCCCACCTCGGTGGGCGTGATGGGGTTGGAGATGTCCAGCACAATCAACCGCAGGCCAACGCCGACGTAGGCGTAATCGCCCTGCGCGGCCACGGTGCTGGTCGGCCCGCCGATCTGACCGACCACCTGCCAGTCGGTCGATCCGGCTGACCTGGCCACCGACACGGCCGTCACCGCCGCCAGAAGCGAGACCAGGCACAGCCACACCAAACCCGCACATGCTACACGATGCCAAAGCATGCTCACCTCCTCACAGCTAATTCCCCATCCTTGAGGATCAGAGGCACAAAGACCCGGCGCGGCGGCGCCAGACGCACCAACAGCGGGTAATCCCGCAACTGGATACCGGGAATGACCATGCTTTCGCCCTCGACGTAGGTGTCCAGGAGCTGCTGCACACCGCTCAGCACGTCGATGCCATAGGCGGTGTAGCCGGACAAGCCCGGCAGCTCGATGGTCGCCCCGACTCCGATCTCTTCGTCTGTAATGTCAACACCCCTCCAGATCGCCACCAGGCGATCGCCGTTGGGCAAAGCGAAAGAGTAGCTGATGGCGTTCGTGATGGTCGTGCTGATGTCGGTGGCCAGGCTTTCCGCCTGTGCTCCGGCCAGCAGGGTCCCCAGCCGTTCGAGCACCTGGACTTGTGAGTCTCCGTTCATAACAGTCCCAGCAGACACATCCTCCCCCAGGTGATGCACGATCTCTCGAACCAAATACTTGCTGGCAGTGCGGTCCAGGACAGCGCACGGGTTGGTCGAGCCAGGCGTGCGCACGGCAAAACCCAGCTCGTCGGCGCGGAATTCACCCTGGAAGCCATGAGCGGCGGCGATAGACCTGATCTCCGGCAGTACGGTGTTCCAGTAGTGGTCAAAGAACGCCCCGCCACACTCCTCAGGATCGAGGTTCACCAGGAACGGGTGCCAGGCAATCGCGTCAACCAGGGGCATCAGCTCCGATTCCAGGATGCGATAGAAATAGTTCTGGTAGAGCTCAGGCGGATCCCAGGCGTGGTAGCTGGGCACCACGGTCCTGGCCCCTGGGTCCAGTTGGCGGATCAGGGTGATCGCTCTTTGGCCTACCTCGACGTAGGTTTCGACCGGGATGCACTGAATGGCGGCGGGGAGCGGCTCGTTGCACTCGGGATCGTAGCCCGGCTCGTTCCACAGCTCCCAGGAATCGACCCGATCGCCGAAGGCCTGCACCATCACCTGCACAAAGTCCAGGTAGCGCTGGATCTCCTCTTCGGTCTGGAAGCGAGGCAGGTTGATCTGCCCGGTCTGCCGGTAGTGCTCCTTATCCCAGAAGATCAAGATGTAGGTCATCTCGACGCCGTTGTGCGCCAGCCCGCCGATCATCTGGTCAAAATTCTCGTGGATCAGGAGCTCGTCGGTGTCCCAGTTGATCGAGTAAGCGTCGGGATCGTTCATCTGGCCACGGGCGCGCTTGACACCCATCCGGTTGAGAACATTCGCATCGGCGATGCCGCCATCCACCCAGCTCTGGTCCTGCACATAAAACCCGATCCGGTTGTCTACCAGTTGCTCAGCGCGCCGGACCGGAATGGCGCGGAAGGGATGGGTGTTGCCCACCTGCAGGCCGATCGACCGGGCGCCGGCCGTCGGCACAGAGAACATGCTGGTTGTGCCACTGGCGTCGGTCGCGGTGGCGGTCAAATGCGGGCCTGTAAGCGGCGCACCCTTTGCGAAAGAAAACACCCCGGCGCCATCCGCAGCCACCTGGCCCTCGAATACCCGCCCTTCGTTGTCCTCGTCCGAGTAGATCTGCACCAGGCAGTTTGGGCAAGCCACGCCACTCACGAGACCTGTGGCCAGATCAAAGGCTGCGATGGCCGGCACGTGAACCAGCTCCATGTTCTCATTCCACAAGGTGATGCCGCTTTCCTGGTTATCGTAGATGCTGTTGCCCAGGATGGTGTTGCCCGGTGCGAGTCGCCCGACGACGCCGATTCCACCGCCACTGCTGGTATTGGCAATCACATTGCCGGGCCCGATGGTGTTGTGGTTGGCGCCGTCCGAGATCACGATCCCTCTCCAGGCGTTGGGGACCGGTGTTTGCCCGTCGCTGCCCACGCCGATCAGGTTGTCTCGGACCGTGTTGCAGGCGCTGTCCGGCGTGCAGCAGATCTGGACGCCAGCCCCCTGGTTGCCGCTGATGACATTGCCGGCGATCAGATTATGGTGAGCGCCGTTGATGTGTACACCGTCGCGCTGGTTGCCCCAGGCGACCAGGCCGGCAGGGTCGGTGCCGATCAGGTTGCCGGTGACCGTATTCGAAAAGGTTTCGGTTCCAAACAGGCCGATGCCCGATTGGCCGTTGCCGCTGAGCAGGTTGCCCTGCCCCAGCGGGCCACCGCCCAGGCCCGGATTGCCGCCGATGATGTTGTGCTGACCATGCAGTTCGATGCCATAGCCGCTGAAACGGACGATCTGCAGGCCGCGCACAGCGACGCCGCTGGCGTTGATGCCCAGGCCGGGGGTCATGCTCCCGCCGGCAGCGCTGCCGTCCAGGATCACCCCCGCATCACTGGCGTCGAGGCTCAGGCCATCCTGGGTGATGCCGGGCAACGGACTGGCGAGCGAGATCGTCGCCGGTGTGGTGGGGGAAAAAACACCCGGGTCGAAAACAATGGTATCGCCTGCCTGGGCGTTCAACAAGGCCTGGCGCAGCGTGCCCGGGCCGCTGTCCGCCGCGCTGCTCACAACCAGGACCGCCGGGGTAGCCGGCGTTGCCCGGCTGCGGAGGGCGCTGAGGGTGGACAAACTGACCAGCGTCACGAACACAGCCAGGGTGATGCTCGGCATCCTTTTCATCGATCTACCTCATGGATCACGTAGGGACGCCCGACGCCTTCGAGCAGAGGCAAGGCGGTCGGATCAAAGGTCAGGGAGACAGTATCGTTCGGCTCCTTCCGCTTCTACAGTTTGATTGTGAGCCACCATCTCCAACAACCGGAAGGTACCCTCCTGGACACCATACTGCATCACCAGGGCTGTCCACACTGCACGCTCGCGGCGAAGGTCCGGCGACTCCGGCAGCCCTCGAAGCTGCTCTCGCATCATGCCGGCCTGGCGCTCCTGGGAAGTGGAGGTATGGCTGTAGCCGAACCTCGACTCCGGTTTGCTGTAGCGCTGCCAGAGGCTCGCCAGCTCGTCCTGGGCGTCGTGGCCGTTGCTCCGGCAGCAGCTGAGACGACGATCATGAGGTTTGCTGTATCGCCTTGGGCATGGATCGCAGTCGCCCACGCATCAATGGCATCACGGCTGCGGCGGGGGACCAGCATTCGCCGGGATCGGTGTCCCATCAGGAATGCTGCGCAGCTCCTCGCAGGTGACGAAATGGACATCGCGCCAGAGGTACCCGCGGTCGTTGAACGTCTCGATGGTCTCAATCCAGCGTTTTTCGCCCCCATCGAGAAGGTAGATATGGGGACTGCTTGCGCACTTGAGGAGGATCGGATTGGGGTGCTCGTAGACGATGTCTTGCACCGCCGGGGGCAAAGCCTCGACCACACCCCGGTCGAAGCCGAACAACCAGGGGTTGCTCTGCGTCTTGGGCAAGAGCGCTGACTATCTCGTGGTATGACATGGTGATCGCCTCCGACTCTCAATCTGTGGTGTGTTGTGCCCCATTCAGGTTGGGGTTGTCATCAACTCCGGTGGTCATTATAGAGAGTCTTGAAAAAATAGGTAAGGGTTTCCATAGGATACTCCTCCCTGTCGTGACCGGATGGTGCAGGTGCATTTTACTCCAATTCGGCGCGCGAGGCAACCCGCCCGGCGCATCGTCACGACCGGGCCGCTGAGGACGATTTTTTCAAGACTCTCTACACCACCTCCTCATTCCAGCCCAGCAGGGGGTTGACCAGGTGGTCGGTGGTGAACACCAGGTGAAAGTATTCGATGGGCAGCCACTCCACCTTGCGCGCTGCCAGCCACTCGGCCCGCTTCAGCCCGCCACACTTGGGACAGTGCCGGTTGCGGCAGGAGTTGTACGAGATGCGCAGCGTCCCGCAGGCATCACACTCGTCTACGTGCCCGCTTTCATGCGATTTCCGTGCAACGGCAGGCGCTTCAGCCGCGCCGAGCGCAGCGAGGCGTCGGCTGAAGCGCCTGTTGGGCGGCCACTACTCCTGTTCCAAACCCCCTTGCGGCAGAAAAGCCTCCAACTTGTGCAACAAGTCAGGTACATCTCTGGTCGCCGTTCTCCACACCTCTTCCCAATCCACTACGTTATACCCGTGTATCAAGTGATCGCGCATCCCAGCCATCGCCGCCCATGGTATCTCTGGGTGTTGCCTGCGCAACTCAAAGGACAGTCGCTTGACAGCTTCACCGATCACAATCAACTGATAGAGCACGGCAGACTGGGTCTTGAAATCTTCGAGAAAATCCTCTCTGCGCAGACCCTGTACGCATGTCAGAATAGCGCGTGCGGCCTTGGCAATATCCAATAAAGTGCCTTCATCTCGTCCCATAAGCAGCCACTTTGTTCCCAGGAAAGATGATGGAAGCCGTGCTCAGAATCTCTTTGCGTCGTATCCAGTTCTGGCTCCGTTCAACGGCGCGCCTCGTCACCAGGTCAACATCCCGCTGAAGAATAGCCTGGAGTTCCTGCTGCATTCTGATATGATCCAGCAAACTCCACTCCGCGTCGTCATCGAAAGTCACGATCACATCAATATCGCTCTCGGAATCAAAATCCGCGCGTAACACAGAGCCAAATACCGCCATTTCTTGAATCTTCCAGTGCCGACAGAATTCGGCAATCTCGTCCATCGGAAGCATCTCTACCAAATTTTTCATCTCACACCCTTCGGCTTCACTCACCTTTGTAGGCCGCCCAACATATAGTTGAGCCGCCGCCCAAGCTGACAGAAGAACCAACGCCGCCGAGCGCCCCCCTTCGATAGAGGGACCACCTGCAACCCGCAACCCGGCTTGGGCGGTCGGCTCTAACGGCTGGTTGCACGGAAATCGCCGGCGACCCCCTGACGCCTTGCTATGGAGTTCTTACCCTGGCACCCTCCTGGCCCAGAAGCGACCCCGGACCCCTGGCGAACCCGCTTCCCAGGCGCGGTGTGGGACGCCCGGGCAGTCTGACGGCAGCCATGGAACCTGTTGGGAGACATTCTCTCGCCCTCTGGTCCCCCCCGCCGCCGCCGGGGATGCCGCCAGGCATACTCTCCCCTTCCCGCCACCGGGCTCTGCCTGCTCAGGCTGCTCTTTGCCGCGGAGCAAAGCGGAGCGAAGCGTTCCGTATAACGACACCGAGCTCAGCCGCTGCGCGGAGCGAGGGAGCGAAGCGACCGAGCGGAGCGCTGTCGGCTCCACGCGCTTGTTGGGCGCTCACGATATGCTATTCGCAGCTTTTTTCTCTTCACAACTCCATTCTTCGCTACTATCCCACAAATTATGCAATTCGCTTCTAAACAAATCATACCAGCGTCCATCGCGTGCTCGAAGTACAATCTTGGGTCTGGGACCTCCAGCAGTTTTAAACGAGTAGTATTTCAGGTAAAGCGTTCCAGTGGGCATATCAGGATTCATCCCAAACATTCCAAATCCTAATGGGTGCTCAATAGTGTGTATTTGGAGCCTATCTGGTGCTATTCTTTTTAAGTCGCACAGGTCTTGAAGGCTATTGCGTATTTCGTTTCGTGCTCTCTCTACATTGGTTCGTCCATAGGCCCTTGCTTCAGCCATTTCCACTGCCGCACTATCTGGGGCGACGAGCAAAACCCTTATGATGTGGCCTTTGCGAAGTTTGCTCTCAAGCACAGAATAGTATGTTCGAATCGGTGTAGTAAGACTTACTCCGACTATCCACACTTCTGTGGCAATTTCCAAATCTGTTCTGAAAGTTGATGGGTACTCATCTAAAAATATAGTATCAGCAGTTTGGGTCAATCTGCTTGATAGTTCTTTTACGGCGTGCCTTGTACCAAGCAGTGCCGTTGCTAACAAACCCAAAATCACCAGCATCAGCGGATTCATCAGACTTGTGAAGGTCAATCCAAGCAAGTTTAGAACAGCTAGAATAATGGCCAGAGGAGCCGCTATGTATAAATCAATGTTCTCTCCTTGCCGAATGTCGTCCCAAACTCGCCTGAAGACCCGCATCCTTCGCCCTCTTCTCCGGTTAATTTGATTGCGATTGTACACGGAGCGCCCAACGGAATGCGCTTAAGCCGCTGTGCGGAGCGAGCGCAGCGAGCGGAGCGCAGTCGGCTTGAAGCGCAGGTTAGGCCGCCCCCGGTTATGAGGAAACAGCAACATACTCAGCAAAAGATCGTGGCTTCGGAATAGGCAGGTTGTCCTCAAGCAAACCGCGAATGTGCATCTCTATCGCTTGGTGCATATTGCGCGTAACCTGTTCGCGTGTCCTGCCTGTCGCCACGCAACCCGGTAGGTCTGGTGAGTAGGCTGAGTAGTTCCCCTCCGCTCTCTCAACAACGATCAGAAAACGATACATCTCTATCTCTCACCCTTCCTCGGCTTTGGCAATTGGGCCTGTTTGAGAACACTGTTCAGTGTGCCTGGCGCTAAATCATCGTTGAGATGTCCGGCTATTGTGACCCGACCAGGTTTGGTCGGATGCTTGTATTGCCGGTGACTGCCTCTCGTGGCTACCAGATACCACCCGTCCTCTTCGATCATCTTGATGACATCACAAACCTTCATCGCCGCCTATTCTCACCCCCAACAGCCAACCCTCACGGATAACACAATACAATTCTAGCACAAATCGTCAAGAAGTGCCCCAGAACTTGCATGTACCCTGACCGCTGGCCCAGGCGGCCTAACGGCACGCGCTTAAGCCGCTGCGCGGAGCGAGCGAAGCGAGCGGAGCGCAGTCGGCTCCGGTTTTCGATCCGCGATAGACAATCGCGCTCGCCTAAAACCCAAACTCCTTCTGTACCCGTGCCCTCTCTTGTGGCAGCCCCACGTCAGCCTATCCCAGGCATTACCCTGGGCCTTTGCTTCTTGGGGTATCCTACTCCGTCAGGGCTTGCGGCCCGGTCGCCTGCTCCATACCCTTACGGGCTGAGAGAGCACCTGACGGGTTTCCCTGTTCCGTATGCCCATTTTCCGTGACTTTAGGGTGG
>Ga0209101_1002096_pt1 | contig 13644 bp, 11 predicted proteins | sample ConPoolayeCmetaG_FD_185481 | JGI IMG/M metagenome (GOLD analysis project Ga0209101, IMG submission 185481) | Hot spring microbial mat communities from California, USA to study Microbial Dark Matter (Phase II) - Cone Pool mat layer C metaG... ... | reverse complement strand
CCCTCGTGCCGCGGGCAAAGCCCGACGGCACTCGCTTCCCGCCTCCACCCTTCCCCCCCCTCTCCGCAGCAAACGCCACGGGTCGCCCCCGCATCAAAAAGATTAGGATCCTTGGAGGGAATTCTGGGAATTACCGGTTGGCGGAGAGGGGGGGATTCGAACCCCCGGTACCGGTCAACCCGGTACAACTGCTTAGCAGGCAGCCCTGTTCGACCACTCCAGCACCTCTCCGCGCCAGGGGTGGCGAGTGTAATGAACTCTGCTCCCGCTGGCAAGCGCAACGTTTGCTACGCCACCCACAGGATCCCGCCGGCCGCCCGGGGCGCCGCCACGAGGCCCTCACGTACCAGCAGTTCAGCGTTCAGCAGTGCTGCCCCGGCGGCGCCGCGGACGCTGTTGTGGACCAGGGCCACCAGCCGCAGGTCGAACACCGAGCAGGGGCGCAGACGGCCCACCGTGACGCTCATCCCGTTGCCGGCGGCGAGGTGGCGGCGCGGCTGGGGAGCGTCCTGGGCGTCGCTCACCAGCAGCGGGCGCTGCGGTGCAGAGGGCAACCCCCACACCTGCGGCGCCCCTCGCCAATGGGTCAACACCTCGCGCACCTTTGGGAGCGCTGCCCGCCTCTCGAGCTGCACCGCCACCGACAGGGTGTGGCCGTCCAGCACCGGCACCCGCGTCATTTGGGCGGAAATGCGCACCATGGCCGGCACCACCGCTCCTCTCCCCATCATGCCCAGGATCTTCGCCGGTTCGGTTTGCAGCTTTTCCTCTTCGCCCGGGATGAAGGGAATGACGTTGCCCAGGGCGTCCAAGGCCGGCACTCCGGGGTAGCCGGCACCGGAGATGGCCCGCAACGTCGTGACCATGACCGCGGTCAACCCGAAGGCGTCGTGGAGCGGCTTGAGGACCAAAACCAGCCCGGCGACACAGCAGTTGGGGTTGGTGACGAGCAGGCCGGGAGCGAAGCGCTGGCCGGAGAGCAGGCCCAAATGCTCCGGGTTGACCTCTGGCACGACCAGCGGCACCTCAGGATCCAGCCGCCACGCCGAGGCGTTGGAAACCACCGTGTACCCGGCCCGGGCAAACTCCTCCTCGGCCTGCCGCGCCGTAGTTCCATCCAGCGCCGAGAACACCAACCGGCACGGCAGCCTGGGCGCCACCGGCTGGACCTCCAGCTCCGCCGCCCTCGCCGGCAGCTCGCCGGGGTTGATCCAGTGCACCACCTCGCTAAAGTGGCGCCCGACGGAGCGCTCAGAGGCCGCTACGGCAGTCAACTCAAAGAAACGATGTGCGGCGAGACGCCTGACCAGTTCTTGTCCCACCACACCGGTCGCCCCCAACACCCCCACCGGTATTCTCTTCTCACCCATGGCACACCTCCCCCAGCAACGTCACCCCGTTTTGTTCCGGCTCGCCCAAGTCCCCGCTCAAACCCCGACCATCGACCGGGAGCACGGCCGGGTGGTCAACTACTAAGGCCCGGTGCAGGGCGCGCAGAGCATCGGCGAGGCGATGCGGGTCCACCAAAAGCCGCCACGCCGCCGGCGCGCTCCACGGCCCGGCGGGCTGGAATGCGATACCCCGCCCGGCCAGGATCGTGAACACCCGCGCCGGCAGCCCCGGCATGGAGGCCACGCCGTCACCCACCACCGCCACCACCGCGGCGCCGCCCTCCCCCCGTGTGCCGACGGGGCACCCAGTCACGCCGACCAGGCGGCCGGCGCTGACGCGGGTGGCGTCCCCTACGGTCCCCGGAGCCTGGGGCCGAAAGGTGTTGCGTATCGCGATGGCAATCCCGGCGTCGGCGCAGGGCGCAATTGTATTGAAATGTAATACGGTGCCGCCGTGACGGGCGAACGCTTCGGCCTCCGCGTAGCTCAGGCGAGGGAGGACGTGGGCCTCGGGTACCAGGCTGGGCGGGGCCGAAAGCACCCCGTCCACGTCGGTCCAGATCTCCACCCGGGCGGCGCCCAGGGCAACGCCCAGCACCGCCGCGCTGGTGTCCGAGCCGCCCCGGCCCAGGGTGGTCACGCGATGCCGGGTATCGGCCCCCGAGTACCCGGGGATCACCGCCACCAGGTCCTCAGGCCATCCGCCCAAGACCTCTGCCACGCGCCGGCGGGTTTCCTCCAGGTGCACCGCGGCCGCCCCAAAGCGGGAGTCGGTGGCGATGAGGTGCCGGGAATCCACCACCCCCGCCGGCACCCCTGCGGCCCGTTGCGTGTCTCGCTGAAAACTCCTACTTCGCTGGCTGGATTGAGGGACTGCGCTGCCCATTCGCATGGGGTTACTCCCTTCGTGGCATTTACTTAGCGGCTTCTTCGCGCAAACGAAAAGACCCGCCACGGCGGCCGTCGCGGGTCCAGGAGGTCGTGCGTCGTATGCTGGTGTGACTAGATCATGGGCACGCGCTCCCCCGCCACCCGCCGCAGCGGGCTACGCATGACCATGGCGAGGGCGCGAGGCTGCAACATCGGGATGGCCAATACCTCACCGGCGAAAGGTTGTCCAGCCCGCCGATGGTTTCGCGCCTTCGGCCGGCTTCCCGCCGGCGAGAATTCCGTGTCAGCGAACCTCTGCCGATGACCCTTCGGCAGCTCCCCGCTGGCGTCCGGCCACCTTGGCCCAGCTGTCCTTCAAGGTGACCGACCGGTTGAACACCAGCCGCTGGGGCGAGGAGTCGGGGTCGACCACGAAGTACCCCAAGCGCTCGAACTGGAAGAACTCCCCCGCGCGCGACCCGGCCAAGGCCGGCTCCACCCAGCAGGCGCTCAGCACCTCCTCGGAGTTGGGGTTGAGCACCGAGCGCCAGTCCTGCCCGTCGGAGACATCGTCGGGATCGGCCTGGGAGAAGAGGTGCTCGTACAGCCGCACCTCCGCCGGCAAGGCATGCGCCACCGACAGCCAGTGGATAGTGGACTTCACCCGCCGGCCGTCCGGTGCGCTGCCGCCGCGGCTTGCCGGGTCGTAGGTGGCATGCACCTCCACGATGGCGCCGCTGGAGTCCTTGACCACCCCGGTACAGGTGATCAAATAGGCCGAGCGGAGGCGTACTTCGTTGCCCGGGAACAGGCGCCAATACTTGGGCGGGGGCACCTCGCGCACGTCGTCCGCGTCGATCCACAACTCCCGACCAAAGGTCACCTGTCGCACTCCGGCGCCGGGGTCCTCGGGGTTGTTGGGGACTTCAAAGGTCTCCTCCTGCCCCTCGGGGTAGTTGTCGAGCACCAGTTTGACGGGCCGCAGCACGGCGAAGCGGCGCGGCGCGCGGGCGTTGAGGTCCTCCCGCAAACAGTGCTCGAGGAGCTGAATATCTACCGTCGAGTCGCGCTTGGCCACACCGATCTTCTCCGCGAAGGCACGAATGGACTCAGGGGTAAACCCCCGCCGCCGCAACCCCGAGATGGTGGGCATCCGGGGGTCGTCCCAACCGCGCACCACTCTCTCCCGCACCAGCTCCAGCAGGCGCCGCTTGGACATCACCGTGTACGTCAGGTTGAGGCGCGCAAACTCGATCTGCTGAGGGTGATAGATCCGCAGGACGTCGAGGAACCAGTCGTAAAGCGGGCGGTGGGCTTCGAACTCCAGGGTACAAATAGAATGCGTGATCCCCTCGATGGAGTCGGACTGGCCGTGGGCCCAGTCGTAGGTGGGGTAGATGCACCAGGCATCGCCCGCGTGGGGGTGGGGCGCATGCAGGATGCGGTACATCACCGGGTCGCGCATGTTGAGGTTGCCGTGGCCCATGTCGATCTTGGCCCGCAGCACCCGGGCGCCGTCGGGGAATTCTCCCGCCCGCATGCGGCGAAAGAGATCTAGGTTTTCCTCCACGTTGCGCTCCCGGTGGGCGCAGGGCACCCCCGGCTCGGTGAGGGTGCCACGCATCGCCCGCAGCTGGTCAGGGGTGCAATCGCAGACGTAGGCCTGCCCCTGGCGCACCAGCTGCTCGGCCCACTGGTAGAGCTGCTCGAAGTAATCCGAGGCGTAGTACTCGTGCTCCCCCCAATCAAACCCCAGCCAGCGCACGTCGCGCTTGATGGCGTCGATGTACTCCTGGTCTTCCTTCAACGGGTTGGTGTCGTCAAAGCGCAGGTGGCAACGCCCGCCGAACTCCTGGGCGAGGCCGAAGTTCAGGCAAATCGACTTGGCGTGGCCGATATGCAGGTAGCCGTTGGGCTCAGGGGGGAAGCGGGTGACCACCTGGCGGTGCTTCCCCGAAGCCAAGTCGGCCGCGACCAGGTCGCGGATGAAGTTGGTACGCTCGCCGGCCTCCCCGGCCGGTGGGACTCGGTCCTGCTCACTCATGCCTTGTGTTCCCCTCAAAGGCCGCCAATTTCCGGCCCGTTGGCGGCCCATGCTAGCACCGGCGGAACGTCGCCCAGGGGCGCTAGGAGCTGCGCAACGCTTCAATGGCGCGGCGCACGCGGCGGCGGCACAGCTCCTTGCCCAACACCTCCATAGTTTCGAACAAAGGCGGCGTCGCCGCCCGGCCGGTGAGGGCCACGCGCACCGCCATGAACAAATCCCCCGTCTTCCACCCCAACCGCTCAGCGGCACCCCGCAGCCGCTGCTCCAGCTGCGCCGCCTCCCACTCCAGGAGCGGGTCGAGATCCTCCTCCAAAAGCACCGCCAGCGCCTGCGCAGTATCATCGCGGGAGTGCTTTTTCGGCACCATGCGGGCCAGCGCCTCCCCGTCGTAACTCACCTCGCCCACGAAGAAGAACTGGGCGTAGGCCATGAACTCCTCGAGGCGGTCGATGCGCTCGTGCACCAGCGGGATGACCTGAGCGAGGTAGGCATCCGAGAGCACCCCCTCCCGCAGGCGCGCCAGCAGCTCGGCTGGCGACAGCCTGCGCAGGTAGCGGCCGTTCAGCCAGGTGAGCTTCTCCAGGTCGAACACCGGTCCACCCAAGCTGATGCGCTCCAAGGTAAAGTTCTCGATGAACTCTTCCAGGGTGAACTCCTCAGTTTGCCCGTCGGGCATAATCCAGCCCATCAGCGCCAGGTAGTTGCGCATCGCCTCAGGGAGGAAGCCAGCGCGCCGGTAATACTCCAGCGACACCGGGTTCTTGCGCTTGGAGATCTTGGACTTATCGGCGTTGCGCAGCAGCGGCAGGTGGCAGAACACCGGCTCCTCCCAGCCAAATCCGCGGTACAGCAGCACGTGCTTGGGCAGCGACGAGATCCACTCTTCGGCGCGGATCACGTGGGAGATCTCCATGAGGTGGTCGTCCACCACGTTGGCCAGATGGTAGGTGGGAAAGCCATCGGACTTGAGCAGGATCTGGTCGTCGATGAGGCGGTTGTCAAAGCGCAACTCCCCCCGCAGCAAATCCCGCGCCACCGTTTCCCCCTCCCGAGGCACCGCCAGCCGAATCACGTGGGGCTCCCCGGCCGCCCGGCGCGCCGCCGCCGCCTCGGGTGGGATGGCACGGCAGGCGCCGTCGTACCCCATGATGGGGTCCTTGCGCGCCCGCTGCTCCTCCCGCAGCGCCTCCAGCCGCTCCTTGGTACAAAAGCAGGGGTACGCTGCGCCCCGCTCCACCAGTTGCTCCACCTGCTCGCGGTAAATGGGAAAGCGCTCGCTCTGGCGGTAGGGCCCGAACGGTCCACCCACATCCGGCCCCTCGTCCCAGTCCAGTCCCAGCCACCGCAGCGACTGGAAGATCATGCGCTCGGACGCCGCGTTGGAGCGCTCCCGGTCGGTGTCCTCGATGCGCAGCACGAACTGACCTTCATGCTTGCGCGCCAGGGCGTAGTTGAACAGCGCCACGTACGCCGTGCCCACGTGGGGATCTCCCGTGGGGGAAGGTGCCACTCGGGTTCGAATCGGGCGTTGATGCATACTGTCCCCTCTGCCCCGCCCCGGGGGCAAGGCGAAAGTCTAGTCGCGTTGACAGTAATCCGGGAGGGGGTACAATACGCTCCCGCCGTTGCTGGGGAGTCGTCCAACGGCTAGGACACGTGGCTCTGGACCACGGTATCGGGGTTCGAATCCCTGCTCCCCAGCCAGGTTGGCGGCCTCGCGGCGCCGGTGCCGCCGCACCTGCAGCATCTCCCGCTCGCCTCATCGCACCCCCACCGCGCGCTGCAGTGGGCTTGTACCCCGCTGGCTTTCCCACCAGCGTACTCTCGCTTCCCTTGACACCCTCAGGGGCAATTCTCACACTTCCGCCATGGCCAGCCATGGCACGGTGGAGACGGGGGTTTTCGGGGCCTTGCAAATCGCCAGGGCGCTTGCCCCCGTCTGTCGGCCGGGCACGCGGGGACGAGTCACCGTCCGGCAGAGCGGTGCCGTGCGGAACCTCTGGTGGGCCGACAGGCACATCCGCGCGGTCACCTCCGAGAGCGACAACGAGTGGCTGGGAACCTGGCTGCTCACCAAGGGGCTGGTGCGCGGTCCCGAGCTGGCCCGCGCCCTCAAGACTTGCGCCGCAGGCGAGCGGCTGGGCGCGGCTTTGGTCCGCACAGGTGAGCTCAATCCGCTGCGCCTGCAGGTGGAATCAGAAGAGCTCTCCCTCGCCCTGGCCAGACGCATCGTCGTTGCTGAAGGATCGTTTGAAGCAGAAATCGGGGCGACCCTGCCCGCTGGGACGGAAACGGTGCACCGCTCGGTACGGGCGTTCTTCGCTGCCGGCGTTCGCCGGGTCGGCGACGTGGAGGTGCTCCAGCGAATCTTGGGCGAGGGGAGGCGCTGGGAGGCGGCGGCAGCCACGGTGGCCACGGACACCGGTTTTGAACTCAGCACGTTCGAGCGTTTCGTGTTCTCTCATTTGACCCCCGCGAAGACCCTGGATAGCCTCCGCACCCTGGCGCCGGATCAATTCGCCGAGACCGTGCGCGCCCTGGCGGTCCTCGTCGCCACTGGCCTGGCCACGCCCCAGCGAAAGCCCTCATCGGTGGTGGAGACGGTGGGTCAACTGGACCACGAGTCCTCCGCTCGGCCGGCGCGGGCCAAGGAGCGTCCCCTGCCGCCGGCAAGTCCGCGGGTCAAGGAGCTACTGGCGCGGTTGGAAGAGATCGAACTGCAGGCCATGGCGGCCTACTCAGCCGACAGCGTGCAGCCGCAAAAGACGCCGACCCGTCGCAAGGGGGAAGCGCTCCGGCGCACCGCCCTGCGCATGCTCGCCGACGGCGACGACGAGAAGGCGGCCTATCGCCTGCTCACCCGCGCGGCCAATCTGGCGCCTTCGGCCGCGGTCCTGGTGGATCTGGCCCGTTTCGAGATCCAGCACGAGCGCTGGCACCCGCGGGTGGTGGAGCACCTCAAGCGCGCCTTGCAGATGGACCCCGCCTGCGAAGACGCCTGGTCGCTTTTGGCCGAGTACTGGGAGTTGCGCCGCCAGGAGGAGAAGTTGCGCCGCACCGTGGAGCGCTGGCTCGCGGCCAACCCCGACAGCACAGCGGCGCAGGAGAGGCTGGAGAAACTGGCGGGAACGCGCTTTCGAGCGTGAAGTTACACCGCTGCCGCCGGACCCCAGAACGGGTAAAAACAGTACCACTGGTGCGGCCACTGCGCGATGCGGCGCTGCAGCAGCTCCACCCACCGTGCCATGGCCTGCCGCACATTCGCCTCTTCGTCCCCCTCGTGTCTCACCTCGATGGGAGGCTCGTAGATCACGCGGAAGCGGCGATCTGGCTCGAGCAGGAAGAATACCGGCACGATGACCGCGTTGGTCTTCAAGGCCAGCAGAAACGGGCCAGGAGGGAAGCGGGCGGGGGCGCCGAAAAAGGCCACCGGCACACCGGTGTTGTTGAAGTCTCGGTCGCCGTGGGCCGCCAGGATTCCGCCTTCGCGCAGGACGCGCAACGCCGGCAGCACCGAAAGTGGCGACGCATCCACCGGGATGCCGTGCACTCGGCCCAGGGTTCGCATGCGGGTGCGAAACTCCTCGGCAGTGGCGAAGCGGTCGCGCCAGTACAGCAGAGTCACTGGCTCCTTGGTCTTGCCGAGGGCCACCGCCCCCACTTCCGGATTGCCCATGTGCGCGGTCAGCAGCAGCGTGCCGCGGCCGCTGGCTCGCGCCGCCCGAAAGTGCTCAACCCCCTCCACACAGGCCACCGCTGCATCGAGTCGCCACTCCGGCTGCTGCGACCACCGGAAAAAGTCGATCCAGTGGTAGGCGTGCTCGAACATCATCTGCCACGCCGCCCGGCGCACCTGGCGGTGCGAGGGCGGCAACCCCAGGATGCGCGCGTAGTTGCCTCGCACCGCCCGCATGTACTTGGGCCGCGCGAAGGCGAACGGGACAATGACCAGCCAACGCGCCATCCAGTACATGAGCCGCAAGGGCCAGCGCGTCGAGGCCCACACCAGTGCCGGGATCCAGAAGCCAAAATAGAGACGGTAGAAGACCTGTAAGGGGCGGGGGGAACCCGCCATTCGCCACTGCACGGTGAGGATTCTAGCGCGGCGCCGTCACCAGCGCCGGCGGCTCGCCCTGGTGCAGGAACACCAGCAACGTGCCCGCCCGCAGGCTCACCTCCACCTGCTCCCCGGCGGCGCGATTGGAAACTCCGGTGCGTTCCATCAAATCCAGAGGCTCTCCCGCCAGCGCCCAGTGCAAGCCGCTGGTGCGCACCCCCTCGCAGCGGCCCCACGGCATCAGCGACACCGTTTGCCCGGGGGTTGTAGCAAAACGCCGCCGCCGCCGCACCGCTACGATGCGGTAGTTGCTGGCGCGCATCTCAAAAAAACCCTTCCCCGCCCAACGCGCCAGCACACTCAGCGCCTCCAGCGCGTGGTCTTGCCGCCCACCCACCGCGGCAAGCACGACAGCGTGGCGCACCTTGAGCTCCTCCACCAGATACGCAAAGGTTTTGTGCAGGTCGGTGTACTCCTGATCGCCGCGGAGCACGCAGCGATCCTCACCGATCCAGCCTCGCACGCCCGCTGCGAGGGAATCCAAATCCCCGACCACGGCATGGGGGCGAACGCCGATGCGGGCCAGGTGATTGGCGCCCCCGTCGGCGGCGAGGACTCCGGCGGCGCAGCGCACCAAAGCTACGGACCACGGCTCCCAGGTCCAGGGGGCGTTGGCGACGATCACCCACGGCCTCACCGTGTCAGAATACCCTGGCCAGCGGCTCGGGCACGGGCAGGAGTGTCCGCCTCCCCCACCCCCGTGCCCGCCGGCAGGGGAGCAGCATATGGGCCAAGATCCTAGGTACAGGGTCGTCAACCTGGTGGTGGTGGGCGAGGAAGTCGCGGTGGTATGGGGCGATGGGCACGAATCGTACTTTCGCGGCGAGGAGTTGCGCCGCGCCTGCACCTGTGCCTCCTGCCAGGGAGAGCAGCACCTCTTTGGGCGCGCCACCCTGCCCACCCTGAAACCCTACGCCGACGGGGCGTTCCAACCGGTGGCCGCCACCCTCGTGGGCAACTATGGGCTGCAAGTCCGGTGGGGGGATGGTCACGACTATGGCATCTACCACCTGGACTGGCTGCGTCGCGCCTGTCCATGTCCCGACTGTCGAACGGGCAACCCCGGGGCGTCAGCCGACGCCGGAACTCAGTAGGCGTGGCGGTGTCGCCAGAAGCGCAGAAGGGTGAGCCAGAGAATCTTTACGTCCAGGGCCAGTGACCAGTTGTCGATATAGTAGAGGTCGTGCGCAATGCGCCGGCGCAGGGAGCTCTGCCCGCGCAGATCGTGCACCTGCGCCCACCCGGTGAGACCGGCGCGTACCCGGTGGCGCGCCATGTACTCCGGGTAACGCTCGCGGAAGCGAGCGACAAACTCGGGGCGCTCGGGGCGGGGACCCACCAGCGACATCTCCCCTTTGAGCACATTGATGAGCTGGGGTAACTCGTCCAAGGAGAAGCGGCGCAGCACGGCACCCACGCGGGTGACCCGGGGGTCACGCCGAGCCGCCAGACGCGGGCCGGTGTCCGCCTCGGCGTTCGGGATCATGGTGCGGAACTTGAGGATCCGAAAAGGCCTCCCATCCAGTCCCATACGCAGCTGGCGGTAGAACACCGGACCCCGGTCCTCCAGGACGATCGCCACGGCAATGACGGCGAACAGCGGCCACAGCAGGAGCAGCGCCAGGCTCGAAAGCGACACATCCATGAGGCGCTTGATGAGGGTGCTCCACCCCTCCAGAGGGATACTGTTGAGGTTGATGACGGGGAGACCGTCCAAGTCCTCAACACCGGCGCGCAACACGTAGTACTGCAACAGATCCGGTACTACCCGAACATCCAGAATGAGCGGTTCGGCGCGCTTGAGCAGCTTGACCACCTTGTGCTGCGTGCCCAACGGCAGCGCGATGTAGAGCACTCCCACCCGCTGTTCCCGCACCACGACATCCAAGTCGTCCAACGTCCCCAGCACCGGACAACCCCCGAAGGTTGCGTTAGCCTTGCCGGGATCGTCATCCAAAAAGCCCACCACGTCGAAGCCAAGCGCGCGCTGACCGGCCAGTTTCTCGGCTACCAGCCGACCCAGCTCGCCCGCTCCGGCGATGAGTACCCGCTGGCGATGCCGCGGGGACGCCCAGATGCGCGTCATCACCGACCAGAACACGAGCCGCGCCAAACTGATGAGCAGCACGTCGAGGATCGCGAAGATGCCCAGGGTCAGGCGCGAATAGGTGAAATCCCGGTAGAAACCCAGGCCCGCGGCGAGCACCAGCATGGCCACAAACACCGCGGTGGCGACGGCAAAGAACTCCTCGAACCGGGAGCGCAGCGGCCGACCATGGAGAAGCCCGCGAAAATAGAACACCACCGGCCAGATGAGTGCGATGATGGGAAACAGCGCCAGGTACGGCCCGAACGGCGGCACGCCCTTGGTCACCGGCAGCACCTCGACGTCAAAACGCAAGTAGTACGCGAGAATGAGCGCCCCGTAGGTGGCGAGCAGATCGATCACCACCAACAACGCGCGGTTGAACCGGAGCTTGGCGCCGATCATCCCGAAGTCCAGCGGGCCGGGACCACGCGCTCGAGAAGATAGCGAAACCGGCGCCGGAAGCGCTCGCGGGAGAAGCCCTCTGCCCGCGCCCGCAGTGCCGCAGCGTCCCAGCCGCGCGCCAGCACCCTTCGGCACGCGGCCACCAGTTCGTCCACAGAACCGTCAGGTGTCAGCTCCCCATGCTGACCAGGCACAACCACATCGGCGATGCCGCTGGAGCGCAGGCCGACCACGGGGGTGCCACAGGCCAACGCCTCCACGGCCACCATGCCGAAATCCTCGACGTTGGGGAGCAGCAACAGACCCGCGCTGCGGTATTCATCCCGCAGCCGCTCGCGGCTGATGCGATCCAGGAACGTCACCTGTTTCGGCGCGCGCCAGGAGAGCTTGCGCTTGAGCGGCCCCTCACCCACGATTCGCAACGGCACCCCGAGTCTCGCGGCGACCTCCATGCCCACGTCCACTCTCTTGTACGGAACCAGCGCCGCAACCATCAAGAGGTGCCCGGCGCGGCTCCCGCCGGGGGTGAAGAAGTCGACGTCCACCGGGGGCGGGACAACGTCCGCCTGCCGGCGCCAATAGCGTTCGATGCGCCGCGCCACCAGCTGCGAGTTAGCCACCAGGTGATCGACGCGGGCCGAGGAGACGACGTCCCAGGTGCGCAGGCGCTCCAGCTGCAGGCGCACCAGCGAGCGCGCGAAGAACGGCACCCGCCGCAGGTATTCGTCGCGCTGGTCCCAGGCGTACCGCATGGGGGTGTGGCAGTAGCACAGATGCACCCCTCCGGGCGGTGGGATCACCCCCTTGGCCACACAGTGACTGGATGAAATAATGAGATCGTACTCATCGAGCCGGAACTCGGCGACGGCGGTCGGCATGAGCCGCAACAGGCCGCGATAGAACCGTCCACCGCAGGTGAGCGACTGCAGGTACGAGGTGTGGATTGGGTGCGACGCCAGTTCTCCCTCGATCGCTCCCTTGCGGGCGAAGAGAGTATAGATCGGGGCTCGGGGAAAGAACGCGGCGATTTCGGCCAGTACCGCCTCGCCGCCACGCATCCCCGTCAGCCAGTCGTGCACCAGGGCAACCCGCATCACCTCTCCTTCCTCACCGCCTCGTACACCGCTGCGGTGGCTGCCGCCGCCTCGCTCCAGCGGTACGCCACGGCCCGGCGCCGGCCCTTCTCCGCCAGCTGGGCGCGCAACTCACCGTCCTCGAGGAGCCGGCGCATCGCCGCCGCGAGCGCCACCGTGTCGCGGGGATTGACGCGCAGAATCGCGTCCCCGGCCACCTCCCGCACCGCCGCCACGTCCCCAGCGAGCACCGGCGTACCGCTCGCCATCGCCTCCAGCACTGGCAGGCCAAACCCTTCGTAGAGTGTGGGATACACAAAGAAGCGGGCGCCGCGATAGAGCGCCGCCAGCTCGGCGTGGGACACGTGACCCAGACAGCGAACCAACGCACCCAGGCCCATGGCGCGGGCGCGATTGGCGAGCCTCCCGTCGGGGTCAAACCCCCCGACGAAGAGCATCGGCGGAACGCCCTCGCGCTTCTCGTGGACCAGCATCTGATACGCCTTCAAAACCCCTTCCGCGTTCTTGTGCGGCTTGTGGTTGCCAACGTGTAACAGGTATTCGCCGCGGATGCCCAGTCGTGCCCGCAGCGCCTGGTCGGTCGCCACATCGCCCGGGGTCGTGAACACTTCCAGGGCGCCGTTGGGGATCACCTTGAGTTTGTCAAAGCTGGCCCCGAAAAAGCGCTTGAGGTCGTTGGCCGTGGTCTGCGACGCGGCGATCACCCAGCGCGCGCGCCGCACCGCCCATCTGATCATGGTGCGGGCGTAAGCGAGCCCGAAACGGGACGGAAGAAACTCCGGAAACAGCACGTGGATGATGTCGTGCACCGTGACCACCAACCGCCCGGGGTACAGCAGCGGAATCACGTAGTGGGGCACGTGCAGCACCCCAACCCCGGCGCGCGCCGCCGCCAGCGGTATGACCAGCTGTTCCTGAAGCGAGTAGCCGGGCGCCTCGACCTCCACCACCTGCCACGAAGGCGGCAGTGCGGGCAGCAACCCCCGCCCCTCCGGGGTGACCATGACCACCATTCCGCCCTCGATCTCACGCTCCGCTAGCCCGCCGAGGAGCCCCTGCAGGTAGGTGCCGATGCCGTAGTCGGCGAGTTTGCGAGCGTCGATCCCCAGGTACTTCATGACGCAGCCGTATTCTACTGGCGCGGCGGCCCGCCGGACAGCACAGTCGTGCGGTCCTCCCTCCCTTCGTGAAAGGCAGGCGCGCCGCCGCTACAACCGGGCCAAGTGGTCACAACCTCCGCCAACAGTGACCTCCACGCCGGCACCACTGCGTCCCAGCGCCATCGCCGTGCCCGTTCCCGCGCCCGGACTTGCAGCTCGGCTCGTCGCGCCGGGATGGCCACCTCCTCCATGGCCGCCGCCAGCGCCTGGACGTTGGCACGGGGGAAATGGCGCGCCGCGCCGCCCGCCACCTCCACCAGTGCGGGGGCGTCGCTCGCCACGCACGCCGCCCCGCAGGCCAGCGCCTCCGCCAGAGGTAGACCGAACCCCTCCTCCTCCGAGGCCACCACCACCATTTCGGCGTGGGCCAAGAGGGAGCGCGCCTCGTCTCGCGTCACATACCCCGGTAGGTGTACGCGCCCCGGAGCGGGGTGGCGGGCCAACGCCTCCTCCAGCCACCGCCCCCCCCAGCCC
>Ga0209101_1002094_pt1 | contig 13656 bp, 10 predicted proteins | sample ConPoolayeCmetaG_FD_185481 | JGI IMG/M metagenome (GOLD analysis project Ga0209101, IMG submission 185481) | Hot spring microbial mat communities from California, USA to study Microbial Dark Matter (Phase II) - Cone Pool mat layer C metaG... ... | reverse complement strand
TATCCCATTGGGGTTGCGGTTGATGCGGCAGGTGGGATTGGGTTGAGTGTGGAAGGGTTGAGCGGGGAGGATGCGGAGACATTGAAGGGATGGCTGGAGCCGATAGCGGAAGCGGTGGGGGCAGAGCCGTGGTCACAGATGATGCTGATGCTTTCAAAGAGGTGGCGGATGAGCTGGGGCTGGAGCATCAGGTGTGCAAGAGCCATGTTAAGCGGAACACAGAGCGCCTGGTAGAGGAGTTGCGGTCTCTGGCGGAGCGTGATCAGGATGGCTCGTTGGGGGCGCTGGGTGTTAGTGCGGAGCAGGCGGTGGCCGACCTGGACCGGTTGAAAGAGCTGGTTGAGCGGCGGCGACCGGAGGACAAGGAAGAGGTGCGGGAGATGTTAGAGCGGTATCTTGGGGCTTCGCCTCCCCGGGAGTGGGAGAGAGCGAGTGTGGCCTATCGGATGCGGTTGTTATTCCTGGACCGCTGGAACTTGTGGCCCTGGTTGACCAGGTATCGGGAGTGGCGGGGGGCGCGCGGCGAGAGGATAGATGGGACCAACAATGCAGCGGAGCGAGTAATGGGATGGTGGATCAAGGAACGATATCGTACGATGCGTGGGTATAAACGGGAGGAGTCGGCTGTAAATGTCAGTCGGCTTCTGACGTGGGTAGGGAATCATTTGAGGAGAGGGGGAGCCAACCTGGCACTCCTGCTGGCGTGAGGGTTCAAAAGGCAAACGGAAACCTGAGGGAGATATACCCCCTCTTGCCTGCCCTCCAAATTTTGAACAATCACCAACACGGGGACTTTACAAATTCGCTACTTTGAATTATAATCTCTACGCGACGTCGTAGTATAAATTCGACCGCCAGCCTGCAAAGAGCTGTGCCCCTGGTGGGGGGGGGGCAGCTTCTCAGTCTGGTTCTGTGTGGAGCAGGATACGCCGGTCGCACAAGAAGACACGGATTTCCAACTGTTAGCTGTGGAGTCCGTGTTGTTATGTGTACAGGCATGAAACGATTGTGCTTGTGACCCGGACGTTCGGCCTTCCCCAGGCCGGCACATAGGCCGGTCATGCAGAGTGGAGTCTCTCAAGCAGGGGCAGGCTGAACGTTTATTATATATCAAGGTTGAACGATATGGATCAACAGACCTTCCTGACCCCTGAAGGATATCAACGCTTGGAACAGGAGCTGAATTACCTGCGTACTGTCCGGCGGCAAGAGGTGGCCCGACGTCTTCACGAAGCACTGGAGGAAGGGGACATCCTGGAGAATGCGGAACTGGAGGACGCACGCAATGAGCAGGCCTTTGTGGAAGGACGTATCATCACCCTGGAAAACCTCTTGCGTAGCGCCATAATCATCGAAGAGAAAGGCCCACATGAAGTGGTCGGCATAGGAAGCCATGTCACGGTCGTAGAAGGTGGCGGTCCTCCGGAGACTTACTGCATTGTAGGGCCAGCCGAGGCGGACCCGGCCAAAGGTATGATCTCGTATGAATCGCCTCTAGGGCGGGCTCTGATGGGGCGACGGGTGGGCGATACCGCCAGCGTCCAGGCCCCGGATGGTATCCTCGAATTTAAGATCATCGAAATCAAGTAGGGACATACAGACATCGCTCCTCAAAGCGTGCCCATGCGAGCCCTCAAGGGCGATGAGCATGGGCGTTTTTTGTCCCAAACAGGGCAATCTTAACCAGGCTGCACAGGATACTGACAACAGAAGTGGGAGGAGATGTGGAGTTAACGGAACTGGAGCGACAACGGGTAGAGAAATTGGAGCGTCTCCGTGCTCTTGGCATCGAACCATATCCCCATCGCGTAAGGCGCACCCATACTATCGCCGAAGCCATCGCCGCCCTTGAGGAAGCTGAAGCCTCAGGCAAGGAAGGCCCCTACGCAGCCATCACCGGGCGACTCAAGAGTATGCGCGTGATGGGGAAGGTCACTTTTGCCCACATCGAGGATGGCTCTGGAGCCATTCAGCTTTTCCTGCGCATCCAAAACCTGGGTGAAGATACTTACGAGCTTTTCAGACAAAACTTCGACCTGGGTGACTTCGTCGCTGCTGAGGGGAAGTTGATGCGCACCCGCACCGGGGAACGCAGTCTGCTGGTGGAACGGATGTGTATGCTGGCTAAGGCCATCAGCCCGCTGCCGGTGATCAAGGAGAAAGAAGTTGACGGCAGAGTGGTGCGCTACACGCATTTCTCCGACGTCGAGGAACGCTATCGTCAGCGCTATGCTGATCTGGCTTGCAACCCAGAAGTACGAGAGGTTTTCCGCATCCGCGCGCGTATCATCGCTGCCCTGCGCCGCTTCCTGGATGAGCATGGCTTTATAGAAGTCGAGACCCCTATTCTCCAGCCAGTCTACGGTGGCGCAGCCGCCCGCCCCTTTATCACTCACCACAATCAACTGCACCAGGACCTCTACCTGCGCATCGCTTTTGAGCTGTACCTCAAAAGGCTGCTGGTTGGCATGTATGACCGGGTCTATGAGATCGGGCGCGACTTCCGCAATGAGGGTGTGTCGCACAAACATAACCCGGAGTTTACCCAACTGGAGTTCTACGCCGCTTACTGGGACTATAACGAGGTGATGAGCTTTTGTGAGCGCATGCTGGCTTATGTCGCAGAGGAAGTGACCGGCAGCCCTGTCATCCACTATCAGGGTCATGAGATTGATCTGCGTCCTCCCTGGCGCCGGGTTACCTTGCGCGAAGTCATCAATGAAGTCACAGGTATTGATTACCTCCAGTTTCCCTCTGCCGCGGCATTGGCCTCCGTGATGAAATCAAAAGGGCTTTTGGCCAGGGATGGGGCAAGCTGGGGCTATCTGATTGACAAAGGACTCCTCAGTGAGGTAGAGCCAAAGCTGATCCAGCCGACGTTTGTGATGGACTACCCACGGGATATATCCCCGCTGGCCAAGGCCAAACCGGAAGACCCCACCCACGTGGAGCGGTTTGAGTACTTCATAGGGGGCATGGAAATGGGCAACGCCTTTACCGAACTGAACGACCCGTTCGATCAGGAACAACGTTTCCTGGAGATGGGCAGACTCTATACTCCAGACGACGAAGAGGCTCACCCTATGGATGAGGACTATCTAAAGGCGATGAAATATGGCATGCCCCCCAATGGAGGTCTGGGGCTAGGGGTGGATCGCCTAGTAATGCTCCTGACGGACAAACCTAACATTCGAGAAGTGATCCTCTTTCCTCATCTTCGGGCCAAAAGTTGAAAATAACTTCGCGGACATAACGCAATGCTGTCCAGGGCCAGCCAGACATTCTGGTGGTGTAGCTATTCAGGCCTATTGAAATCGCCCTTTTCGGGCGCTTCGTGCCACGTGTCAGCCTGCGCCGACACCCCAGGCGGTGCGGCAAGCAAGGAAGGGGCGATTGATTAATCGCCCGTACCCGGCGAAGGCTGGCCGAAGCCCTGCGGCACAACAGGGCGTACGGGTGGGATACCTCGTACCTGCAGTCACCGCCTGAATAGTCCAGTATACAAGTTACCCTGGCTGAGCCATCATTCTGCTTCTTGTGTCCTGCATACGTGGTAATCCCGCACTTTGATCGAGGATGAGGAATAACCCCAGACGCTGACTGAACGGTGGTTTTTCGCATGCACTCCATCCGCATCGCCCTTCTCCAAATCATTCGGGTGCAATCGCTCTTATTTACAACGGAATTCGCGGTAAAAACCCCTTTTACAGTGCTAATTTCGCAATCTGCTGGTCGAATTCAACGAAATTCGTAATTACCTGCCCGGCTGCCTGCCGCCGTGTGCCGATTGGAAATCGACCTTTGCGGACGCCTGCGCCGACGCGGAAACAGCGGTCGGCACAGGCCGACCGAAGGCCTGCGGCCCAAAGTGGACGCCTTCAGTCAGCAGGGGCAGGCAATTACCGAAATTCGAACACAGACTGGGCAATTCGGCCCTCTGTTAAATAAAGGCAACTGCACCCCAATCAATCCCACAGTCGGTGATCTCGACAGCAACGTCACCGCCATTCTGATGAACGTGGAGGCTGCCCGGACTCAGGGCGCCGACACTATCGTCTTTACCAAACTCGCCATCACCGGTTATCCGCCCGAAGACCTGCTGCTCAAACCCCAGTTCGTCGAGGCGAACCTTGCCACACTCGAGCGTGTGGCCGCCGCCCAGGACATCCTTATCGTCAGTTTTGCGGATCGGTTGTGCCAGGGTATATGGGCGGAGATGCCCCTTTTGGGTACTTGACGCTACCTTTCTTTTCACCTATTATAATGGGCATATCACAAATGCGAGGAGGTTTCTGATGTCCCGGACCGTAGCCGATGTACTCAAGATGGGCAAAGATGTGCAGATGGTGGATCTGCGTTTCACCGATATGCCCGGCACATGGCAGCACTTTAGCATCCCGGCGCGGGAACTCTCCGAAGAACTATTCACCGAGGGGATCGGGTTCGATGGCTCTTCCATCCGCGGCTTTCAGGAAATCCACGAGTCCGATATGATCCTGATGCCGGACGCCTCGACCGCTTTCGTGGATTCGGTGCTTGAAGTGCCCACGCTGGTCATCATCTGCGACGTGTACGACCCTGTGACCCGCCAGCCGTACAGCCGTGACCCCCGCTACGTGGCACGTAAGGCAGAGGCGTATCTGAAGCAGACCGGCATCGCTGATGTGAGTTACTGGGGGCCGGAGGCCGAGTTCTTTATGTTCAATAGCGTGCGCTATGGCTGCGATACTCACCAGGCGTTCTACCATATTGATAGCATTGAGGGCTGGTGGAACAGCGGCGCGGAGGGCAGCAAGGGCAGCCAGATTCCACCCAAGCGTGGCTACTTCCCCGTCCCACCAGCGGACACCCAGCAGGACGTGCGCAGCAAGATTGTGATGGCGCTGGAAGCGGCCGGCGTCGCTATCGAAGTGCACCATCACGAAGTCGCCACCGCCGGGCAGGCCGAGATTGATATGCGGTATGACACGCTGACAGTGATGGGCGACAAGGTGATGAAGTACAAATACTTTGTCAAGAACGTGGCGCGCAAGAACGGCCTGACGGCGACCTTTATGCCCAAGCCGCTCTTTGGCGATAACGGCTCCGGCATGCACGTTCACCAAAGCCTTTGGAAAGGCGAGAATAACATATTTTACGACGCGGCCGGTTACGCTCAAATCTCAGATGCGGCCAGGTATTATATCGGCGGCCTGCTGAAACACGCGCCAGCGTTGCTGGCGCTGGCAGCACCGACTACCAACTCATACCGTCGCCTGGTACCCGGCTTCGAGGCGCCGGTGAACCTCGCCTATTCGCAGCGTAACCGCTCGGCCATCTGCCGCATTCCGGTCTACTCCAAGAGCCCAAAGGCAAAGCGCATCGAGTTCCGCGCGCCGGACCCCTCGTGTAACCCTTACCTGTGCTTTGCGGCGCTCCTGATGGCTGGGCTGGACGGCATCCAGAGTCAGATTGACCCCGGCGAGCCAATGGATAAGGACCTCTACGCGTTGCCGCCGGAGGAGGCCAGGAAGATCAGGCAAGTGCCGGGTTCGCTTGGCCAGGTGCTGGACGCATTGGAGGAGGATCACGAATTCCTGCTCAAGGGTGATGTCTTCACTACTGACCTGCTGGAAGCCTACATCGCCTACAAGCGTCAGGTCGAGTTGGACCCGGTGCAGCTGCGTCCCCATCCCTACGAGTTCGTACTGTACTACGATGTGTGAGTCAACCTGTCCGGCTTGAGGCGTGGCAGAGGTAGGGGCAGGGTAAAAACTCGCTTCTATACTGCGCACGGGTGAATTTTGGACTTTTCCTGAGCGTGGTAGCACGTGGTTAAATGGTACTTATTCAGCCTGCGCCTGCCGTACCACAGTCCTGCGGAGCAGATGGTACCTGAGCCACCTGGGGTCATCTCAGGGTAGCCAGTGTCTGCAAAGTCTGGTCCGGGCGGACTGTGGTCCGCCCGGCACAGCACGGGCAGGCTGAATAGTTACGTTAAATGTCCAATTCTTACCCGCTCCCAGTATATCTATAGAAACATACGAGTGCTTTTTATGAGCCTGAGCCTTTTGACCACCGAATTCCGGATCGAACGCGACGAGACGCGCTGCATCGCCTGCCAGGTGTGCGTGCGGCAGTGCGCCAACGACGCGCACACCTACGACCCTGAAGACGATCGAGTCACCAGCGACGAGGCGCGCTGCGTCGGCTGTCATCGCTGCGCCACGCTCTGCCCCACCCGTGCGCTGACCATCCGCCGCACGTTGAACGAGTTCCGCCCCAATGCCAACTGGACGTCGGCCATCATCAACAATGTCTACAAACAGGCCGAGACCGGCGGCGTGCTCCTCGCCGGCATGGGCTGCGATCAGCCCTACCGCATTTATTTCGACCATCTGCTGTTGAACGCTTCACAGGTGACCAACCCTTCGATTGATCCGCTGCGCGAGCCGATGGAACTGCGCACGGTCATCGGACGCAAACCCGACCGGGTGGAGGTGGCGCATGGTCCCGATGGCGTGCGGCTGGAGACGCGGCTCTCCCCGTATCTGGTGCTGGAGACGCCGATCCTCTTTTCGGCCATGTCCTACGGCTCGATCAGTTACAACGCCTGTCTCTCGCTGGCGCGGGCGGCGAAGCAATGTGGCATCCTCTACAACACCGGCGAGGGCGGCCTGCACCCCACCCTGTATGAGTATGGCCCGTGGACCATCGCGCAGGTGGCATCAGGCCGTTTCGGCGTGCACCCCGAGTACCTGGAGACGGCAGCGGCGTTGGAGATCAAGATCGGCCAGGGGGCCAAGCCCGGCATCGGCGGTCACCTCCCAGGCGAAAAGGTCACGGCCGACGTTTCACGTACGCGGATGATCCCAGAGGGAACGGATGCACTCTCGCCCGCGCCGCACCACGATATCTATTCCATCGAAGACCTGCGCCAGTTGATCTATGCGCTCAAGGAGGCCACCCGTTATGAGAAACCGGTCGGAGTTAAGGTGGCCGCTGTACACCATATCGCGCCTATCGCCAGCGGCATCGCCCGCGCCGGCGCCGATTACATTGCCATAGACGGCCTGCGCGGGGGCACCGGCGCTGCCCCCACCGTCATCCGCAACAACGTCGGCATCCCCATCGAACTCGCCATCGCTGCGGTGGACGAGCGGCTGCGCCAGGAGGGCATCCGCAACCAGGTCTCGCTCATCGCCGCCGGTTCCATCCGCTCCAGCGCCGACGTGGTCAAGGCCATCGCCCTGGGCGCCGACGCGGTCTATATCGCCACGGCGGCGCTGGTGGCGATGGGTTGCCATCTGTGCCAAAAGTGCTATACGGGCAAGTGTAACTGGGGCATCGCCACGCAGGACCCTTATCTGACCAAACGGCTGAATCCCAATATCGGCGCCCGCCGCCTGGCGAACCTGGTGCGTGCCTGGTCGCTCGAAATCAAGGAGATGCTGGGCGGCATGGGCATCAACGCCATCGAGAGCCTGCGCGGCAACCGCGATCATCTGCGCGGCGTGGGCTTGAACGAGGTGGAACTCAAGGTGCTGGGCGTCAAGGCGGCGGGAGAGGGTTAGTTAGTTGGTTGGTAACTATTCAGCCTGCCTGGCGCAGTGCCGTGCGGACCACAGTCTGCACGAACCAGAGAGTGCAAACGCTGGCTACTGAGACTCCCGCAAATGGCTCAGATGGCCTTCGACCACCTGCGTGGCGTGGGGTTGAACGAGGTGGAGTTGAGAACGCTGGGGATAAAGGCAGCGGGAGAAACGTGATCGCATATCGCCAATCGAGCCTGCCCTTGCGATGTGTGATAGGGGATGAGCGATACGCGATAAGCACGGTGAAAGGCAAGATACTTATGCAACGGATTTATGTCAACGAAGAATACTGCATCGGCTGCCGTCTCTGCGAGGTCTATTGCCTGACGCAGCACTCGCGGTCGAAAAAGATCATCAAGGCGTTCAAAGAAGAGACGCCCCGGGCGCTGGCGCGCGTCGTGGTCGAGGAGGAGGGGCCACTCTCTTTCGCCATGCAATGCCGCCACTGCGAAGATGCCCCGTGCGTTGCTGCCTGCCTCACCGGCGCGATGCAGCGCGACGAGCGCACGGGCGCGGTGCTATGCGACGAGGAGCGCTGCGTCGGCTGCTGGACGTGCATCATGGTCTGTCCGTTCGGGGCCGTGTTACGCAACGTCTCCGGGCGCAAGGCCGCCTCCAAATGCGATCTGTGCTACGGGGAACAAACACCAGTCTGCGTGGCGCACTGTCCCAATGAGGCACTGGTGTATGAGGAGAGGGATTAGGGATGGTGATTGGGCGTAGCCTAATCACCAATCGCCCATTACCGAGGAGCATCCTATGCGATACGTCATCATCGGCAACTCAGCGGCGGCAGTCGGAGCGATCGAGGCGATCCGTCGCTGCGACGCGGAGAATCCCATCACCGTCATCGCCGACGAGCCGCACCATGTCTACTCCCGCCCGCTCATCTCCTACCTGCTGGGCGGCATGGTGGACGAGACGCAGATGGACTATCGCCCGCGCGATTTCTACACGCGCTATCGGGTCGAGGCAATGCTGGGAGTAGCGGTGACACAGGTGAGCCCGCAGGAGTGGAGCCTGGCGCTGACCGGCGGCGGGACGCTCACCTACGACCGGCTGCTGATCGCAACCGGAGGAAGGCCCTTCGTCCCGCCTGTTCCCGGCGTTGACCTGGAGGGAGCGTTTACCTTCACCCGCCTGGACGACGCCAGGAGCATTGCCCGTTACATCGAACGATACGGGGCGCGTACTGCGCTGGTCGTGGGCGGCGGCCTGATCGGCCTCAAAACGGCGGAGGCGTTGATGGCGCGCGGTCTCCGCGTAACCATCGTCGAACTGGCCGACCGCATCCTGAGCATGACGTTCGACCACACGGCCTCGAAACTGGCCGAATCCCTCCTGCGCCGCGCCGGCGCCGATGTCCGCACCGGCCTGACGGTGAAGGAGATCGTCGAAAAGAAGGGGCGCGTGGATCACGCCGTCCTGCAAGATGGCGAGCGGGTCGAGTGCGACCTGGTGGTGTTTGCTATCGGCGTGCGGCCCAACGTGGGGTTCATCCCGCCTGAGGCCGGCATCCGGGTCAACCGGGGCATCGTTGTCAATCGCCGCATGCAAACGAGCGTGCCCAACGTCTATGCTGCCGGCGACTGCGCCGAGGGATATGACCTGCTCCTGGGTGAGAACCGCCCCATCGCCATCTGGCCGAACGCTTACCGGCAGGGTTACGTGGCCGGTTGCAATATGGCCGGGGTCGAGCGCGAGGACGAAGGTGGTATACCGATGAACTCGGTCGAGGTGTGTAGCATCCCGACCATTTCGGTGGGCCTCACCGATCCGCCGGAAGGCGACGGCTACGAGATTCTGGAGCGTTACGACCGCGCGACGCCGGCCTACAAGCGGCTGGTGTTGCGCGACAATCGCCTGGTGGGCGCAATCTGCATTGGCGTCGTGGATCGAGCCGGCATCTATACTGGGCTGATCCGCGACCGCGTTGACGTCACGCCGTTTAAGGACTATCTGCTGGCGGGCAACTTTGGCCTGATCTCGCTCCCACGCGAGTATCGGAAGCACCTGGTGGTGGGAGAGGGAATTGAGGTATAGAGTTGATGATTAGTGATTGGGGATCAGGCCTGATCACTATTGAGTCTCGTGCTGAAAATGGAACACCCGGCGCTATTGTCACAAATCATTGGCGTACGCAGGATCACAATCCTGCGGACGAGCAGGCTGTTGCCCGCTCTGCACCTGTAAACGGCGCACCAACCGTTCCTTTTGCGGGACAAAATTCACTAATCACCAATCCCCAATCGTTTTGGAGGCAAGGTATGTGTGGTCTGATTGGGATAATGGATATCGGCGGCAGGCACTTTTCCGGACGCGACATTGTGACCGGCATTACAGCGATGGAGGAACGCGGCAATGGATTGGGCGCGGGGTTTGCCGTCTACGGCTGTTATCCGCAATACGCCGACTGTTACGCCTTCCACGTGATGTACACCAATCCCGACGGTCGCCCTCAGGTCGAAGCGTTCCTGCGCGAGCATTTCGTGATCGTCCATGCCGAGGAGGTGCCGCACCAGAACGTCCCCGATCTGCCCAACCCGCCGCTCATCTGGCGCTACTTTTTGCAACCTCCTTTCCCCACTCCTAACCTCTCCGCTTTCCCCCGCGGGCGGGGAAAAGGAGAAGGGCAGGAGGAGTTAGGGGGCGCTCTCCCCGACGAGGCCCAGTACATCGTAGACAAGGTGATGCAGGTCAACACGGCCGGCCTGGGCGCCTATATCTACAGTAGCGGAAAAGACCTGGGCGTGTTCAAGGGGGTTGGGCATCCAGGCCAGATCGCGGAATACTTTGGCGTGGAGGAATACACGGGCTATCTGTGGACGGCACACACGCGCTTTCCCACCAACACGCCCGGCTGGTGGGGTGGTGCCCACCCGTTCGGCCTGCTGGATTGGACTGTGGTACACAACGGGGAAATCTCCTCTTACGGCACAAACCGCCGTTACCTGGAGATGATGGGTTATCGCTGCACGATGCAGACCGATACAGAGGTCATCACCTACGCCGCTGATCTCCTGATGCGGAAACACGGGCTGCCGGTCACCGCTGCGGCCCGCGTTCTGGCTGCTCCCCTGTGGTCTGAAATCGAGCGGATGGCTCCGGCAGAACAGGCGCTCGTCCGCACGCTGCGGCAGGTCTATGGGCCGCTCCTGATCAACGGCCCCTTCACCGTCATCATCGCCCGGCACGGCGAGATGATCGGGCTGGGTGACCGCATCCGTCTCCGCCCGCTGACGGCGGCCGTCTGCGACGACCGGCTGTACCTGGCGTCGGAAGAAGCGCCGATCCGCCTCATCTGTCCATATCCCGAGCGAGTCTGGACGCCGGTGGGTGGAGAACCGGTTGTCGGGCGGCTGGAAGTTGGAAACTGGATGACGGAGATTGGATGTTTGAGGGTATCTATTCAACCTGCGCCCGCCGGACCATAAGTCTGGTGCGGGCGGACTGTGGTCCGCCCGGCACTGGAAGGGCAGGCTGAATAGATTGGATGTTTGAGGGTATCTATTCAACCTGCGCCCGCCGGACCATAGTCCGGCGGGGCAGATGGCACCTGAGCCACCTGGGGGCGTCTCTGTGTAGCCAGTGCCTGCAAGTCTGGTGCGGGCGGACTGTGGTCCGCCCGGCACTGCAAGAGCAGGCTGAATAGATTGGATGTTTGAGGGTATCTATTCAACCTGCGCCCGCCGGACCATAGTCCGGCGGGGCAGATGGCACCTGAGCCACCTGGGGGCGTCTCTGTGTAGCCAGTGCCTGCAAGTCTGGTGCGGGCGGACTGTGGTCCGCCCGGCACTGCAAGAGCAGGCTGAATAGGTCCAGTATACAAGTTACGTTTGAGGTTGGAGATTGGAAGCAATGTCCAAAGGCAGGCTATCCCTGCAAATTGATGCGACCGGGATGCACTACCGTGACCTGAACGCGCGGTTGTGCGAGGCAGCGGAAAACGGGGCCGAGCGCATCGAACTGTACAACGTGTGCGGGCAGCGTTATATTGGCAACGGCCTCCACAGGCCGGTCGAGATTCACATCTACGGAACGCCTGGCAACGATCTGGCCGCGTTCATGGACGGCCCGCGCATCATCGTCCATGGCAACGCGCAGGATGGCTGCGGCAATACGATGAACGGTGGCGAGGTGGTTATCCACGGGCGAGCCGGCGACGTCACCGGTTACGCGATGCGCGGGGGCAAGATATTCGTGCGCGACGACGTCGGCTACCGCGTCGGCATCCATATCAAGGAATACCACGAGCAGCGCCCGGTCATCGTCATCGGCGGGACGGCACAGCACTTTTTGGGCGAGTATATGGCCGGCGGCATTCTGGTAGTGCTGGGGCTGACGCTTGCGCCGGGGGAACGACACATCGCCACCTACATCGGGACGGGGATGCACGGCGGCGTGATGTACATTCGCGGCGAACTGGAGGCTCACCAGTTGGGCAAGGAGGTTGGACGTGCGCCGCTGGATGAGCAAGACGAGGTGCTTCTTCAGCAACTGGTGAGGGAATATGCCGCGCACTTTGACTGCGATGCAGAGGCTATCCTCGACCAGCCATTCACCAAACTTGTGCCGCTCTCCTCGCGCCCGTATGGGCAGTTGTACGCGTATTAGCCCAATGCAAGAACGGCATCCCCGCAGCACTCGCCGGTTGCTGCTCTCTTTTGGTTAGGGTACAATACAGGCGGGCGGTCGCCAGAAGGTGGCTGCCCGCCGTTTGATCGGAAGGGGAATGACCGGAAACGGAGGTTTCGCATGCACCCCATCCGCATCGCCCTTGCCCAAATCAATCCCACCGTCGGCGACCTCGACGGCAACGTCGCCGCCATTCTGACGAACGTGGAGGCCGCCCGGGCTCAGGGCGCCGACATCGTCGTCTTTCCCGAACTCGCCATCCCCGGTTATCCGCCCGAAGACCTGCTGCTCAAACCCCAATTCGTCGAGGCGAACCTGGCCGCGCTTGAGCGCGTGGCTGCTGCCGCCCAGGACATCCTTATCGTCGCAGGTTTCGTGGACCGGCGGGACGACATCTACAACGCCGCTGCCATCTGCTGTGAGGGGCAGGTGGCGGGCGTCTACCACAAACAATACCTGCCCAACTATGGCGTCTTTGACGAAGCGCGCTATTTCCGGGCCGGGCGCGAAGCGGCGGTCTTTTGCTGGGGCGGCGTCACGTTCGGCGTCAACATCTGCGAGGACATCTGGTATCCCGATGGCCCCACGGAGGCGCAGGCGTTCGCGGGCGGCGCGTCGCTGATCCTCAACCTCTCCGCCTCGCCCTACCACGCCGGGAAGGGCGGCTTTCGGGAACGTATGCTCGCCACCCGCGCTGCCGACAACACCGCTATCGTCGCCTTCTGCAATATGGTCGGCGGGCAGGATGAACTCGTGTTCGACGGCCAGAGCCTGGTCTTTGACGCGCAGGGTACCCTCCTGGCGCGCGGGTGTCCGTTCGAGGAGGACCTGTTGGTGGTGGACCTTGATCTGGGGGACGTGTTCAGCCGACGGCTGCACGACCCGCGCCGTCGCCAGGCCCGCGACGACGCGCCGCAGGCGCCCACCGTCACCTTGTCGGACGGGCCGGCCCTGCGAGAAAAGCCGCCGCTTCCCCCGCGTGACGTCCGGCCCCTGGATCGCCTGGAGGAAATCTACCGTGCGCTCGTCCTGGGCACGCGCGATTACGTCCGCAAGAACGGCTTCCAGACCGCCGTCATCGGCATCAGCGGCGGGATTGACTCGGCGCTCGTGGCTACGATTGCCGCCGACGCGCTGAGGCCGCAGAACGTCGTCGCCGTGCGCTTGCCCTCGCGCTACACGTCGGAGATGAGCAACGACGTGGCTGCGCGGCTGGCCGCCAACCTGGGCATCCGCCTGCTCACCATCCCCATCGAACCGGCCTTCGAGGCGTTTCTGACCATGTTGGCCGGGCCGTTTGCCGGCACCGAGCCAGGCGTGGCCGAGGAGAACATCCAGGCGCGCATCCGCGGCGCCGTCTGGATGGCGCTCTCGAACAAGTTCGGCTGGCTGGCGCTGACGGCGGGGAACAAGAGCGAGATGGCGGTGGGCTATGCGACGCTCTACG
>Ga0209101_1002091_pt1 | contig 13668 bp, 17 predicted proteins | sample ConPoolayeCmetaG_FD_185481 | JGI IMG/M metagenome (GOLD analysis project Ga0209101, IMG submission 185481) | Hot spring microbial mat communities from California, USA to study Microbial Dark Matter (Phase II) - Cone Pool mat layer C metaG... ... | reverse complement strand
GCGGTTAAACTGCGCGTCGCTGCGAAGCATTTTAAAAATCGCCCACCCGTCGATCTTGGGCATCGACAAATCGAGCAGGATGCCGTCGGGACGGAACGCCTTGGCCGCGGCGAAAGCGCGCTCCGGATCCAGCACCGACTCCACCTCGAAGTCATCGGTTTCCAGGACCAGTTTCACCAGGTCGGCGATGTCCTTGTCGTCTTCGATGACCAGAATTCTGCGTTTCATGGCCCCGTCCCTTTTATTTCTTTAAAAACTCCGAAAAAAGCCAATGCCAGTAACGAAGGCTGGCCGCGACCGCTGTAATTCCCGCCGCACACCGCAGCGCGGCGGCTGCCATATAGGGCATGTTTTGATGTCCCGCCGAAGACAGCTCGAGAAGGACAGCGTTTGCAAGTGATGCGGCTAAGGAAATGCCGGCCGCAAGGTACAGCAGGCGGTAATACGGCCGTATTTTCAGCGCATTGCCCAGTCCTTTGCTCAGCGATGCGAGTACGAGCATGATGACCGCCGCGGAGGCGTCAAGGAACAGCACTGAAGGCGACTGGCACATGCTATTTCCGCACCTTTTTCATGGCGTAATACAGCGACGCCGCAGTGGCGGCCGATGCAAGTGAGCTGCCGAACACAAGCAGCACTTTCAACACAGCCACCGCCGCATAGCGGCCGCCGTAACCGGTCAGGATACTCGCATTATAGATAAGGGCGAGCACCAGCGCGATCATGAAACCGGCGCGGGGCGCCGACGGGTCGAATTTTTTCCGGTAAAACGACGATATCAGATAGGCGATCAGATTCAGCATCGCAAACGACAGGATACATCCCGTCATAAGAATCAATGTCGGATCGTGGCGCATGTACGGTACGTTATTTTTTCCCGAAAGCGTCCATGAACGCGTCCTGCGGCAGGTGGCGGGTAATCCCGCTCATGATTCCTTCCCTGCCGCTGAATTTCGACTCCACCTCTATGCCGTGACCGGTGATCCTGAACCGCCGGATATCTTTCTGGTGATCGCTGCCGCGCATCTTCAGCACCAAAAGCGCCTTCTCGATGCTGCTGTCGACTTCGACGTAGCGCAAGAGCATGTAGGTATCGACGATAAAGGGAATTTTACTGGTGACCGTATTGACCTGGCCGAGCAATGAATCATTTTCGCGCACAAGGATGCTGGTGATTTCCTCGCGCTTGAGGGAGTTAATGAAACGGCGCTCGATATCGCGCAGTTCTACGGGATCGACGGCAAGCGTATCAAAATGCGTCATGGAATCGACCGCCACGCGCTTGATGCCCATCTCCTCAACGATGGAGACGAGCTGCCCGTCCGTCTTGTCGAATTCATTCATCGCGGTCTGGGGATCGGAAAAGATGACTTTCAGCGTCCCCCTAGCCTCCAGGTCCTTCAGGTCCCATCCGAACTGAAGCGCATCGTGGTAATATTGCTGCGGGAATTCCTCAAAGGTGATAAGAAGGCCGGGCTCGCCATATTTTGTTATGCCGTTGTAGATGTATTGCATGGCAAGCGTTGTCTTTCCGGTGCCGGGCGCGCCTTCCACCAGTACCGCCGATCCCTTGATGAAACCTCCGGATATCATTTCATCCAGACCCGCAATCCCGGTCGCAACCCGAATGTCCGCCATAATCACATCCTGTCCGGTTTCACTGCTGTGTACAAATTGCACACGTTTTTCCGTGTATTTGTCTCCTCAGATCAGCCAAGCGACAGCCGGCCGCCTCATCGTATTTATTCCGGCTTTGCCGGTTAAGAGAAAAGGTGCACGATAACCGCCTTTTGAACGTGAAGCCTGTTTTCCGCTTCGTCAAATGCGATGCATGCCGGCGAATCGAGCACGTCGCTTGAAATCTCTTCGCCGCGGTGGGCCGGCAGGCAGTGCGAAACCCGCACGTCCGGCGGCGCCAGCGATACAAGCTTCGCATTGACTTGAAAGCCCTTGAAATCGTTTTTCCGCTTGTCCTTCTGGCTTTCCTGTCCCATGCTTGTCCAGACGTCGGTGTAAATAAAGGATGCGTCGGCAACGGCGGTTGCGGGATCGTGCGTCACGGCGATGACGGCGTTATGACGGCGGCCGATGTCGGCGCATGTCTGGACAAGTTTGGCCGGAAGCTCGTAGCCGTCGGGACAGGCAAGGGTGAAATCGTATCCCAGTTTCGCGCACAGAATCATCAGCGAGGCGCACACGTTATTGCCGTCGCCCACAAACACGACTTTCACCTTTGTGCGGCCGTGCAGGTTTTCTTCGACGGTCTGTGCAAATGCGAGCGCCTGGCAGGGGTGATAGCTGTCGGTCAGGGCATTGATGACCGGAATCGCGCAATTGCGGGAAAAACGAATAAGTGTATCGTGAGAGAATGTGCGTATGATGATCAGATGCACCCATCGTCCGAGGTTGCGCGCCACGTCCTCCACGCTTTCCCGTTTGCCCATCTGGACCATGCCCGAGTCGAGATTGATGGCGTGGCCGCCGAGTTCGTATATCGCGGTTTCGAACGTAATGCGGGTACGCAGGGAAGGTTTTTCGAAAATGAGCACGCCCGTCTTATCCCGCATCGCCTGCGGTTCATTTTTATGACGGTTGCGCTTGAGCGCGTTCGCCCGTTCGAGTATCGAACGAATCTCCTCCGGCGAATAATCGAGCAGACAGATGAGATTTTTCACCCGTGAATCCATATGTTCCGAAATACCATGTGCGGTTCTATAGGACAGTATCGAAAAATATAATATGGACATTATCGACCATGACTGGCTGGCCGATAAAAGCGCGTTCCAGGTGATGCGGACTGCGTTGCGGATACGCGCGCACGGCATATTTCACTTGCACTAAAAGCGGGCAATACAGCATTTTATTATACATAGCGACATAAGTGGAGAGCCTGCGTTAGTCAAGCTATATCCCCCTCCCCTCCCGCACCGGGCGGGAAGAGAATGAAAATATGGAATAGAGCGCGGGGTACAGTGCGGTGCGGACTTATGACGCTGTGTATAGCGTCACGCCGCAGCCGCGCCTGCCGGCGGGGCTGCGAATTTTCGCTACACTTTCAAGGAGGCGCCACGTGAAGATCACAGAAGTCAGGATAACGCTGCGTGATGAGGAGAAGCTGAAAGCCTTTGCCAGCATAACATTTGATGATTGTTTCGTGGTGAGGGGATTAAAAGTGATCAATGGTTCGGAGGGATATTTCGTATCGATGCCCAGCAGAAAGCGGAGAGACGGAAGTTTTCAGGATATCGCCCATCCGATAAATAACGATATGCGCAAGGAGATAGAGGACAAGGTGCTTGATGCCTTTGAAAGCGAACTTAACCGCGCCGGCGCGGCCGGCGCCGGGCCGGTGAAGCGGGGCAGCGCCGAAACCATCGATATGCATGATGACGAAGCGTAAGGGACGTGCGGAATTAAATATAATTGGCATCATCTATAAAACCGGGACAGAGTATACGCCGGCCGCACAAGCGCGCAGCAGCGGGGGCAGAGCGTACCTGCATACAAGTCATAGAATAATAAATGGTGACAGCCGAAACATGAGTTTGGTAACTGATGAATCGGTACATCGTGGTATGACATCTCCCCCTTACTGGCAGCTCAACGATTATGGATCAGAAGAACACATAGGTTATCATGAATCATATGAACAGTATATTAACAATTGCGGATAGAAACAGAAATTACCGTTTGAAGGATAAATTCATTAAGCGTGAAGAGGAAGCGAATGCATAGAATTCACAAGTATTCTATGGATTTCGGAAAGAAAGAAAAAATTTTGACCTCTGCGTGTCAACCATATCGGCTTTCTCGTCCTAACAAGGTTGGCGCGGTAATGAAGCTCATACTGAATGTCAGCCTTCAACAATAGATGATTGCCGTCCCATTTATTGCGTCAAATTAGCAAGACACTCCTGATATTAATTATTTTATACGTTTGCCCTATCTGCTGGGGCGTCGGCAAGTGGTAAGCCCGCAGGTTTTGGTCCTGCTATTCGGAGGTTCGAATCCTTCCGCCCCAGCTTACCGGGGATGGGGAGGATGAGAGGGTATCACCAAGGGAGGTTACGACGTGGAAATTGTTAAATTAAAGGCACGCCCACGAAACGGTACGGGTAAATCGTATACGCGCAAGATCCGCCAACAGGGATGGATTCCCGGGATATATTACGGACATAACATGGAACCGCGCAATATCGAAATCAACGCGAAAGAATTCGGCGCTCTCCTGCGGGCGGGAAAAACAACGCATCTAATCGATTTGGAATTATCAGACATGGAAGGTGAGTCGATTGCGATTATCAAGGAAATCCAGCGCGAGGTACTCCTCACCGATCATATCCAACATATTGATTTCCAGCATACATCGCTCAACGAGGAAGTGGCGGTACGGGTGCCGCTCGAGATAGTCGGAATACCGGTGGGTGTGCTGCAGGAAGAGGGCGTGTTGAACCATCCCAACCAGTTCCTGACGGTGCGCTGTCTTGCGCGTGATATCCCGGAAAAGATTACCGTCAATGTTGCAAACCTTCATGTCGGCGATGCAATCCAGGTTAAGGACATCAGCGTACCCAACGGCACGATTGAGAATGCGGCAGACGAAGTGGTGGCGAGCGTGACACGGGCAAGCAAAATCGAAGAGGCGGCGCCGGCGACCGGAGCAGCGGCGACAGAGGGCGCGGCGGCTGGAGGCGAAGCTGTGGCTGCAGGGTCTGGAGAAGCGGCTACAGGAACAGGCGACAAGAAAGCCGGCGAACAAGGCGCGAAACCCGGCGACCAGGCTGCCAAGGCCGGCGAGAAACCAGCAAAGGGCGGCGAGAAAAAGTAGAAGCGTGGCCGGAGGGCACGTGGAAACGTGGGCAGGTCGGTGCAGGAATTTCTGCAGTGGTTACGCAGCGTGGGGGCGCCCTCGCGGAGCGATATTCCGGCTGTCGATTATATCGTCATCGGGATAGGAAATCCAGGTTCTCGCTACGCCAATACCCGCCACAATATTGGCTTCCTTGTTGCCGACGGGGTAAGCGGTCTGCTGCATGAGCGGCAGGTGCGGTCGTGCCGCAACGCTGCTATGGTGATAGGCAACCTGGGGGATGGAACGCGGATCGTGTGCGCAAAACCATCCACCTATGTGAATCGGACAGGACGCGCGGTACGCGAGCTGATACGCATATGCTCAGGCTCTCCATCTCGCTGCCTTGTCGTGGTGGATGATTTCAACCTTGAGCTTGGAAAGATTCGGCTCAGACGCAGCGGGTCGGATGGGGGACATAACGGATTAAAGTCGATAGCGGCTGAAATCGGCGCCGAGTTTCCCCGCCTGCGCGTGGGAATCGGTCCCGTGCCTTTAGACTGTTCACATGTTGATTTTGTACTCGGCGAATTTTTACCGGAGGAAAAGGATCGGAAGGACAATGCCGTTGCGCGAGCGGTCGAGGCGGTGCAATGTTTCTGTGAACGAGGCGTCGATGCGGCCATGAACGTGTACAACCGTTAACGGCGAATTTTCATATCATTCAATCACCTGCATTTCTTCCTGCCCTGGCCGGGAGCCAGGGCCGTAGACCGAAGGAGGTTTTCATGAAAAGACCCTACGAGACGTGTGTGCTGTTTGACGGCACACTGAGCGATGAAGCGGTCGCCAAAGAGCAACAGGCAATCGAGCAATTACTCACGCAGGACAGCGAGCTTGAAAAAGTCGAGCCATGGGGCCGGCGTACGCTTGCCTATGAAATCCGGAAGAAAAAAACGGGCGTGTATTTCCTGTTCAAGTACCGGTCGGAAGGCGATGTGCCGGCACGGCTCGACAAACGGTTGAAACTCAATCAAAACGTATTACGTTTTTTGACGCTGCGCCGCGATCCCCGTTTTGAGGATAAAATCATACCGGTTGAACCGGCGCTGCAGGAAAGCGGGAAAGAAGAGGAGGCGGGTGATGAGCGAACCAATGGGTAGGAAAAGGGAGCGGGACAGAGACGGCGGGCAGGGGAAGCCGAGGGGCAGATTTCGCAGGAAAGTGTGCATCTACTGCGAGAAAAAAATAGAACCCGATTACAAAGCATGGGATATTCTGGGGAGGATGGTGACGGAGCGGGGGAAAATCCTTCCGCGCCGGATCAGCGGCACGTGCGCGAAACATCAACGCCGGATTGCGGTGCAGGTGAAGCGGGCGCGGCATCTGGCGCTTTTGCCCTTTGCGGCCGAAAACATCCGGTAAAGCACTATTCCGGGGTGGAATAAAGGCATGGAACCGAGACATCGTACGAAACAGGAGTTGATATACATATGGAAGTCGTTTTGAAGAAAGACCATGAAGGTTTGGGAAAGGCCATGGATGTCATAACCGTGAAGGATGGATACGCGAGGAATTTTCTTATCCCTCAAGGAATAGCCGTCCTGGCCACCGAGGGCAATCGGAAGATGGTCGCGGAAACGAAAAAGTTTGCCGAGAAGCGCGAAGAGAAGCGCGTAAAGGAGGCAAAGAGCCTGGCGATACAAATTGAGAAAGTGCCGTGCACGATACCGGTGAAAGTAGGCGAAGAGGATCGGATTTTCGGATCGGTCACCGCCCAGGAAATCGCCGATTTTTTGAAGAAAGAAGGATTCGAGGTCGACCGGCGTGCTGTCGAGCTCGAGGAGCCAATCAGGCAGCTGGGCGTCTATACGGTGAATATTCATCTTCATAAGGACGTGACCGCTCAGTTGAAGGTCTGGGTGGTGAAGGACGAGACGTAAGAGAAGGTAATGAAAAAATTCAAAGCACAAAATGAAAATTTCGCAAGCCCATGGTTCGTGTTTCGGATGGTGGATTTTGAATTTTCCGCACAATTCGAATAGAGGTTTATGCGGTTACAGGGCGTATACACAGCAATAGTCACGCCGTTTACCCGTGAGGGAGAAATTGATGAGGCGGGATTGCGCCGCAACATCGATTTTCTGGTTTCTAACGGCGTGGCCGGCGTTGTTGCCTGCGGTACGACCGGCGAGTCTGCGACGCTATCGTGGGAAGAACACAACAGGGTCGTTGATATCGTGGTTGACGCCGCCGGGGGGCGGATTCAGGTTATTGCGGGAGCGGGATCGAACAGCACGCGCGAATCGGTGGCTGCGGCGAAGCATGCCGCAGCGGTCGGCGCCGACGCCATCCTCTGCATTACGCCGTACTACAATAAGCCAACACAAGAGGGACTGTACAGGCATTACCGCGAGATTGCGCAATCCGCCGCTATCCCCATGATAGTGTACAATGTGCCCGGCCGCACCGGCGTCAACCTGACCGCCGAAACGGCGGAGCGATTGTGCGAGTTTGAAAGCATTATCGGAATCAAGGAAGCGAGCGGCAATATCGAACAGATATCCGAGATCCATCGGCGCTGCGCAGATCGTCTGGCGATTTTATCGGGCGATGATGCGCTGACGCTGCCGATTCTTGCCTGCGGCGGCAAAGGGGTAGTATCGGTCGCCGCCAATATCATGCCGCGCGAATTATGTGCAATGGTCGCGGCGTTTTTCAGCGGCAATGTCGCCGAGGCGCTGCGGCTGCATGAGCGTCTGCTGCCGATCGCGCGGGCGATGTTTATCGAAACAAACCCGATTCCCGTTAAAACCGCGATGAACCATCTCGGATTTGCGGCAGGACCGCTGCGGCTGCCGCTGGTGGAGATGGCGGAGAACAATAAACGAAAACTGATTTCCGTACTCGAAGCGGAAGCGGTGAAACCTATCCCCTAGCCGTAGTATGGCGGTACATATTATTATTGTCGGCGTTCTGGGCCGGATGGGCAGGGAGATTGCGCGTGCTGCGCTTGCCGACCGGGAGGTGCGGCTTGTGGGATGCATCGAGGCGCCGGATAATCCCTGCGTCGGCCAGCCGCTGGGGCTCCATCTGGGCATTGACGGATGCGACGCCGTTATTGGCGCTTCGATTGACGCGTATCCGGTGGAAACATCGGTCATCATCGACTTCACGACGCCGTCGTCGACGTGCGGGCTGCTTGATGCGCTTGGGGGACGTGCAGCGCGCATTGTCATCGGCACCACCGGCATGACCGCAGCGCAGAACGAGCGCATCCGCGACAGCGCGAAGCAGAGCGCGGTGCTTCTAAGCCCCAATATGAGCCTGGGAGTAAACCTGTTGTTCCATCTCACGAAGGCGGCGGTTGAGCGGCTGGGGGCGGGCTTCGATATCGAAATTATCGAAGCGCACCATCGGACAAAAAAGGATTCTCCGAGCGGCACGGCAAAGCGCCTGGGCGAAATCGCCGCTGCCGCGCGCGGCCTTTCCTACGATGAAGCGGTGAGGAACGGCCGGGAAGGGATACTCGGCGAACGTCCCGCCGATGAGATCGGCATGCATGCGGTCCGCGGCGGCGATATCGCGGGGGAGCATACGGTCTTGCTCGCGGGACAGGGGGAGCGCCTCGAATTGCGCCATGTGGCGCAGGGCAGGGAAGCGCTGGCGCGCGGAACGATCGCCGCGGCAAAGTGGCTGTCGGTGAGGCCTGCCGGCATGTATTCGATGAGCGATGTGCTCGGGCTTTAATGGGGCTGACACTATATTTTCGGGCGGATCCATGCGACATTTCCTCTTGTATTTCCCCGTCCTAATGTATATCTTCGCCTTTTTTTCGTCCACAGGCGCACGGCCCGCCGCGCCGGACGCGGGGAAAATGATCCGGTTGACCGCGGACAGCGGCGATTCGGCGAAGAATGAGGAACCCGAAGAAAATATCGAGCTGCTTGACGAAGGCGAACGCGCCGGGGCGGCGGCGCATCCGATTGAGAAGGGCGCCGGCGGCGTGATTGAGGAAGAGGACGTGTTGATTATCGAAGACGAGGAGGAGGAGAACATCATAGAGCAGGAGGTGGGGCCTGTCGAACAGCCGAAACATGCCGATACGGCCGCCGCACCCGTCACCGGACAACAGCCGTTGCCGCGCCATGCCGCCGAACAGCCTGCGGTTTCGCCGTCGCGCGACACCACCGCTGCCGTAACGGTCAAACCCGCGGGGGAAAGCGGTACGGCGGCGGTCATAGAAAAAGAACGTTCGATTAATTTTGCCAGAAATCTCAGGGAATATCGTTCGCCCAGAACGGCGATGTTCCTTTCGCTCCTGCTGCCGGGATTGGGGCAGGCATATGCGAAGAAATATGTGAAAAGCTTGATTTTCAGCCTTGCCGAAGCGGCAATTATCGGCACGGGAATCCGCTATGCCATGAAAGGCAAGGCGGAAAAGGAAGATGCCTACACATTCGCCGACCGGTATTTCAGCCTTGATTCATTCTGGACATATTATAAAAATCTGGACAGCCTGCTCAACAGGCGGCTGTCGATCGACACCATGAAGCTCGCCGATATCAAGAGCATGGTCATCTGGGATTCGACGGAATTCGTCAATGACGCAAAGGCGAGAAACACGTCTTTTTACGAAACAATCGACAGGGATGCTCTGGTACAGGGGTGGATTGATTGCGAGCCGAAAATTGATCTTGCCCAGAATGGGTTTATCGAAGATTATGCGAAATATAGATACGCACCCATGCAGGAACCCGGCGCCGGCGATACGATCTGGCTCCTGTACCAGATTGAGAAAACGACGGGAGATACGGTGGGTGAGTATCTCTGGGGCTATTCCAATCGCCAATTAGAGTACCGCGGCATGATGCGAAAGTCAAACGACTACTACCGCATTTCCACCAATGTGCTGTTTCTGCTGATTGCCAACCATGTGATTTCAGCCGTCGACGCCATGATATCGGCAAAAGCGTATAATGACGAGCTCTTGGGCAAGCAGAGTTTCTGGCGGCGTATTCGTCTCGACCAACAGATGGCATTCACCGAAACAGGGGTGGCGTCCACATTCGGCGTGCAGGTGCGGTTTTAAACAGAATTGGCAGGATTGACAGGATGTGCAGGATAAAACTGCCCGTGCAGATAGTGGGTGCTATGCAAGCCGCTGCCGCGGATTCAAAGGGGTCATCTTCGTTTCTTGCTCTCTGTATATCAGTGATGATTCTTTGTAGTGCAGCGTCCCATCGAGCAGTGTCACAGGTGATTGTTGAACCCGACGTCGTGACAGACAGTGTCGACGTCTTTGTCGGCAGCGAAAAACCGTTGCAATCGCGCATGCTTGCATCGGCGGCCGCGCTGGTCCTTCCCGGCCTCGGCCATCAATTCCTCGGCAACAGCAGCAGGGCGTTGGTGTATTACAGCGCCGAAGCGCTCTTCGTGTGCGGGATGATTTTTTCGGAACGGTATTCGCGGAGGATGTTTAACGACAGCAAGACATATGCATGGCTCTATGCCGGAGCGCACATGTCGAGCGGCGCACACGATTATTATTGGCAGAATGTCGGCGGGTATATGGACTCCGACGAGTACAACAGAATAATGGAGCTGAACCGCACGCCTGAAAATAAATACAGCGATGCGTCATGGCGATGGATTGACGAGTTTTTCAGGGAAGAATACAACAACATGCGGGAAACGGCGACCCGCTTTCATGTCGTGTCCTCCTTCTGCGTGGCTGCGATGGTACTCAACCGGGTCGTTTCTTTTATTGATATCCGCCGCAGCACGAAATACAAAGGCGTGCAAGGACGCGTGTCTCTTCGTTTTTATCCCACCTATGCATTTTCCGGCGCAGAACCGGGACTGACTGCCGCTGCGGAATTTTAAGCCGATATTCAGCGGTTCTCCGTCTGATCTTTAAGTCGGCCGAGCCGGAAATCCAAAAATCAAAACCTGTCGTTGGCTTGTCACGACATCGACATGCAGAGTCGGTGCGACGATCGTCCTCCGCATGCACATGTTCGATTCGTTTTCTCTCACAAAGCCACAAAGTCACGAAGCAAGACCTGCATGCGCCCATTGATTGTTGTATCGTACCGGTCTCGTTTTCATTCATCTTGGTGTCTTTGTGACTTTGTGAGAGAATTCCATAATCAATAGATACACACTCTACCTTCTCCTGCTCAGCCGGCATGGAGACTTATGGCTGTCGTGAAAAAAAAGTTGCGGGAGTAATATGTTGTATTTTAATTTACAAGAACATACAATATATTGTAGAAACATAGCGGGCATCATTTAATCCATTGCAATTGTTTGCGATACACCACTTTTTTATAAGGAGCGCCAGATGAAATGTCCGTTTTGCGGATTTGAACAGGACAAAGTCGTCGATTCGCGTTCAAGCAAGGAAGGGCGCGCGGTGCGCAGAAGAAGGGAATGCCTGGAATGCGGCAAAAGGTTCACCACGTATGAGTATATCGAGAATTTTCCGCTGACAATCGTAAAGAATGATCAGCGCCGTGAACCGTTCGATAGACAGAAGCTGCTCAGCGGGATCATCTCGGCGTGCAAAAAGCGTCCGATCAGCATGAAAAAAATCGAAAGTATTGTCGATAAGATACAGAATCATCTGGAAAAGCAGGGTAAAACCGAGGTCCCCAGCAGCGATGTGGGGCAGCTGGTAATGGAGGAATTATATAGACTGGATGAAGTTGCCTACGTGCGGTTCGCCTCGGTGTACCGCAAATTCCAGGACAAAGACGAATTTATTTCACAAGTGAAGGAACTGGATGCCCGTGCAACCGGAGGGAAACACTCTTCACGTTAAGGCTATTCGAGCGCGATGAGGCTCCCTATACTATTTGAGGAATCGAAAAAATCCTCTTTAAAGTAATGGTAGCCTTGGTCGTCGTTTGAATAGAATGCGGCGGTTTCTTCCTCAAAAAACTTCCTGAGCGCCGCTTCCTGGTCGCTACCATCGACAAGACGGTGCCGCAACGGTTTGTCCGAATCAGGAGTAATAAACGCGATAGAGAATTTTGGCATTACAGGCAACTCCTCTTGGTGTAATACTATCACAGTACAATAAAATAAATTCGGAATAGCGTGATGAGAAAAGATTCTTTCATATTTTTTCAAGCCATGCGAAACGGATTCTCAGGTTGTGCCGCCATTCCGCTGTGCCTCTGCATCGCCGCGGCGGCCGCTCCGTGCGCATCGATTGCCGACAGCGTGTCCGCATATCTGTCCCAGCGCGGATACAAGCCGTCCAATGTCGGGATTATAATTAAAAAGCTTGGCACGGACAGCATCCTGGTTGCGCTCAATGAACAACAGCGGTTCAATCCGGCCTCGGTCTCCAAACTGGTCACCGCCTCAGCCGCCATCGACCTGCTTGGTGTGGACTACCGCTTCGCCACAACGGTGTTTATCGACGGAGCGCTGGACAGGGATTCCGGGCGTGTACGCGGAAACCTCTATATCCGCGGCGGCGGCGATCCGGGATTTTTGGCTGAGCGGCTGTGGTTGTTTGTCCAGCACCTCGCGCATCTGGGCATTCGCAGAATTGAGCGCGATCTGGTACTCGACGACAGCTTTTTCGACGCATCCACGCAAGGACCGGGGTTCGACGAGGACAAGTCGAGCAGGGCGTATGAGGCGCCCACCGCGGCGTTGTCGGCAAGTTTTAATACGGTGGCGGTCCATGTGGCGCCGGGAACCGTGGTCGGATCGCCGGTGCAGATACATACCCTGCCCAGGATCAGCGGTGTAAAGATTGTCGCAACCGCATTGACCATGCCGGCCGGCGCGCCGTCCGATATCCAGGTGACGACGGAGAAGATGGACGGCAAGACCGCGATACTTGTGTACGGCGGGATGAATATCGATGCGAAGCCGCGATACATTTACCGCAAAGTGTGGGAGACGTGGGAGAATTTCGGGTGGGTGATGCAGGGATTGTTCGAGGAGTGCGGGATACGGCTTGACGGCAAAGTGCGGCATGGTGTTGTTCCGGATTCGCTGAAAGCTGCGGGCCCGCTCTATACCTTTGAGTCGCAGCCGCTGTTTGAATTTATCGGGCATATGTTTAAGGTGTCAAGCAATTTTGCGGCTGAAATGGTATTCAAGACGATTGCGGCGCACACAACATCCCGGCCGGGTTCCTGGAGCGCAGCATCCGAAATTGTCGGACAGTGGTGGACTGAGTGCGGGTTGCCCGGCAGTATCAAGGTCATGAACGGATCGGGCATGGGCAACGGCAACCGTATCAGTGCATTACAGATTGCCGCGCTGCTTGAGCGGGTCTGGAGCAATAAGGCTGTTGCACCTGATTTTATCAGCGCACTTCCAATCGCAGGCGTGGACGGAACCTTGGAGAAACGGTTCGGCGCATCTCAGCTCAAGGGAATTATGCGGGCAAAAACCGGCACGCTGAATAATTACGGCGTCAGCACGCTGGCAGGGTTCGTGTTCCTTGGCGCCGATACGTATGTATTTGCGATCCTGATGAATAATTCGGGCGCTGATCAGTACAAACACTGGGAGAGCCAGCAGAAAATACTGGAGATGGTGTTTGCGAAACACTAGGCGCCGTCTACGCGGGTAATCTGGACCGAAAATCCACCGTCCAAATATAACGACTGTCCACCTCAACCGGGGGGATCCGAGGCGGCCAATCCGTAATGCGCGGGAACTCCAATGGTACGCTATAAGCCTGCACAGCCGGAAAAAATCACCGCACACGCACACCGGCTGCTTGGACAGCTTGATAACCTCACCGCACGTTCTGAATTTTCCGCTTTACTGTCTCAGTAGCTCTGCCCGCTTTCAAACTCGCCGTTGATGTAATTCGCCCGGGCAATGAGCCGTCCGTTTTCGTC